>Ga0209225_1000120_pt1 | contig 90281 bp, 94 predicted proteins | sample WasSprMetagenome_FD_184732 | JGI IMG/M metagenome (GOLD analysis project Ga0209225, IMG submission 184732) | Sulfidic aquatic microbial communities from Washburn Spring, Yellowstone National Park, USA - WS (SPAdes) (version 3) | ecosystem: Environmental > Aquatic > Thermal springs > Hot (42-90C)... | reverse complement strand
GTTAAACCTTGAAAGCGAGATTTGAAATTCGATTTTCACTTCGTTTCTAACAAAAATACGCCCAAAAAATGCTCTAATTTAGGAATGCTCCGGGCGGGATTTGAACCCGCGTCTCCGGCTCGAAAGGCCGGAATACTTGACCGGGCTATACTACCGGAGCATATTTCACGGCTGATGTCATGCAAAATATTTCTCTTTCGTTTAAACCTTATTCTTTCAATGCTGTTTTTAAGCATTCCTTGAGCGGAGCCAGTATCGTGTTTGCTTTGTTGAGTGTTGGGGCGTAGTGAGCCGTTTTGGCAGAGTTTGTCATAATTGTTTCTATTCCAAGTTTGTCAGTCCATGTGACTACGGCGCAAGTGTCTGTGATGACTTTTGCTCCGCTTGCCTCTATTTTCTGCACATAACTTTTTGCTTTTTCTTTAACATGGCATGAAGTGCAAACCCAGAACTCGGTGTTGTCCCTGACTTTTTTGCCACCGACAACATTTGCAATTTCTCGAATTTCGTTAAGTGAACAGTGTGGGCATCCTACAAAAACTAGGTTTGGTTTCTGTTTTGGGGCGTTTGTTAATTTTTCAATGGCTTTTCTAATGTCATTTGCTTCTACACTTATTTTTTCAAGGGTTTCTCCTTTTAATTCGCTGTCTTTGTAATGGAACATGTTTGTCATGCCAGCTGAAGCAAGTGCAGCGCCTAATTGTTTCAGATTTTCTCCAGAAGTGTCCCCTAAACCTCTGATTATTGGAATCTTGTCTTTCAAAATTTTTCCCAAAAAAATGCCTAAAGCACCGTATTCCACTTCTTCTTTGATAGGCGGGTCCACTTCAACAAGGATGTTTGGTTTTCGGTTTATGGCTTTATGCACTCCATAGTCTGGTGTTTTCCCAATGATTGCTGCTGCTAAAGCGCTTGGGCCGCCTTCACGGTTTGTCCACGCGCCTAAAACAGAGTTTGCATAAACCACCGCTGAGGACTCCGCCCATGAAAGATGCGAATTTTTCTCTGGCTCTCTTATATAATATGGCGTGCAAGTGTAGGATTGCTTAAATCCCATTCTCTCAAAAATTTGAAGAATTTCTAACTGCCTTTTGAACAGTTGTTCAGGCAAGCGTTTTCTTAGGTATTCTGGGTCGAAGCTTTGAGGGTTTAAAGTGGCTTCAACTTTGGTTTTCTCATCGGCTTTCGCCAAGGCTTCCAAGAAGTCTGTGGGTGCTTCCCCAAGCGTTTTATACGAAACACCCGAAATGTGCGCTGAAGCTATTGGAATAAGCCTTTCTGCATCGAAGAGTTCACCCAACTTGACAAGGATTTTCATGCAAACCTGTTTCGCCCAGCCTAACTCGCCATCATAGATGCGTTCTTCCTCTTTCGTTAAATACATAATCCTAAACTTCCCTTTTCTTCAAAATTTTAACTAAGCCTTTATAGACATCAACTTCAACTATTTCGCCAGTTTTAATCTGGCTTATGTCTATTTGGTCAATCATTGGTATGTTTGCTATGACTGCGCCAACCACAATAACTGGATCTGCCTTCTCGTTAACTATCGCTTTTGGAGCCAGCTTGTTTTTGGCTAAAGAGTATAAAACATAGCTGCCAACCGTTGAGCCATGTCCATGGGGGAAGCATAAAACCTTATCGGTTACGCATTCGCCGTAAATGTCAAGGTTTTTTTCAACTACTTTCCCAGTTTTCGGGTCTATGTCTCCCAAGAAGCTTATGGGTTTTGTGGAAACCAGAGCTTCGGCTTTGCAGTGGCCCTCAATTATTCCCCGTCCCTTTAATGTTATTTGTTGTGTCATTTTGATGCACTTTAATAGGATATTTTTGCTGATGATGGTATCTCGCCTAATATTTCTGAGGCAGCCTTGCCTACTTTTTCCCTAATAGTCTCATCGGTGTAAACGCGCAGTATATTAATGAAACCTTTTAAAACGTCGAAAATGCCCGATATTTCGCTTAGGCGTTTTAGCTCTTTGTTTCCTTCAGAGGTCTTCCATACCACTGGGATTTCCATGGGCTCCATAAACATTGAATGATGGTAAGGCACTGAAGGCACCGTAGGAACATCTATTACTATGGCTTCCGAATCTACTTTGGCGCTTTTCGCAATTTTTTCCCTTATCTGGTTACGAAATTCTTCAGCGCTGAAAATGTTTGAAACCGTCTTATCTTTCACGTAGAAAGTTTGTTCGTAAGCGCATTTGAGCATTCTTCGCCTTTCAAGGTTTTTGATTATCTGGCTTGAATTTTTGCAGTTTTTAAGCATGGTCCACACAGTGTAGTCGTCCATGGCAAGATATTCTTCTGGAGTTTTGAAGCTCGTTAGGCCCAGTTCTTTGTTTGCCTTTTCTAGGGCGGTTGCAAGCATTATTTGGGCTGCTCTTCCAACGCGGTGGAAGTATATGCTTTTAAAGGATTCGATGCGAGCTATTATGAAAGATTCTAGAGTTGATAATGCGCCTATGTCTGCTGCCAAGTTTTCATCTAAAATGTCAAATGAGTGGATTAAACGGAAAACATCTACAAACCCATACGCCGCGCCGGTGTGATAAGTGTCTCTAACAACAAAATCCAACTTATCAACATCTATGGAACTGCTTATTATCTGGTTTAGGAAGGCTTTCTCGCTTTTGTAAAGTTTGCCAACGGCGAGTTCTGCGATTTTCTCGGCTTCGTACCCCATCTTATCAATTATGTCCTTTAGTTCACTGTTTCTAATTATCCACGAAGTCATGTCTTCATGAGTTTTGTTAAGCTCTTTTGTTAGTAAGTGTTCGAAAATGTGGGAGAATGGGCCGTGTCCCACATCATGAAGCAAAGCTGCAATTTTAACCATTTCAGCTTCTTCTTCGTTAATACGCTGTGAAATTTTGGGGTTTTCCACAACCTTGCCAGCCAAATACATAACGCCTACAGAATGCTCAAAACGTGTATGGTTTGCTCCAGGATATACATATTCTGCACCAGCCAGTTGGCGTAATCTGCGCAGTCTTTGAACAGGGTAAGAGTCTATAATCTCCTTCTCTTTTTCAGTTAGGTAAACATACCCATAAACTGGATCCTTTATTTCACCCCAATAAATTTTGGGCATGGCTGGTTCTCCATATTTTGTTAAATAATTATTATTAATGAATGTTCACTCTTATAATGTCTAATGCCAAGGCGAGCGGTGGAGGATCAAGCATTGGTGGAAAAGGGATTTTTCATATGCGTTGAAGGGCTGGATGGCTGTGGAAAAACAACCCAGACAAAAATTCTTGTGAATAGGCTAAAGAAGAAGGGTTATGATGCCGTATATACCGCTGAGCCTAGCCGTGGAAAAATAGGAAGTTTCATCAGAAGGTACTGTTTACATGGGGACAAACGTGTCTCAAGCGTTGTTGAAGCTTTGCTTTTTGCTGCCGACCGTTTTGAACATGTAGAAAAAGAGGTAGTCCCCCGCTTAAAAGAGGGTAAAATCGTGGTTTCTGACCGTTATGTTTACTCTTCTTTTGCTTATCAAGGTGCAACAAGCCTTAATTTAGACTGGATTAAAAAAGTGAATGAGCATGCATTAACGCCGGATTTGGCAATTTTTATAGATGTTAAACCAGAAATCGTTGTGCAAAGGTTAAAGCCTAAAAAATCCGTGATGGAAAACCTTGAAACTCAGCGAAAGGTTAGGGAAGTTTACTTAAAATTTGTTGAAAGCGGAGAGCTTGTTAAAGTGGATGGAAACAAGTCCAAGCTGGAGGTTGCTGAGGAAATTTTATCCATCGTCTTGTGTTCTCTAGAAAAAGCTAAAATGTAGGGATTAAACTGCTTTAAGAACTTTCTTTGAAAAGGATTCATTGACCTTTTTAACAACTAGGTTGATTATGTCTTCTGGCAGCACATGTCTCGGTCCTCTTTCATGGAAAATTTGCATTTCCACGAAGCCTTTATCAAATATTAGGCGAAGCATGTAGTAATCAAATTTTAACGGGCTTCTGCCCTCGCCTTCTGCTTTGTAATAGCGTATTGCACAAAATAAGTCCATTAGTTGAAGAGGTTTTTTACGTATGCTCTCCAATATTCTGTTTGTCTCCTCTAAGTCTAAATAGTTGAAGCTGTCTACTTCGGCTATTCCAACCTCTAAGATTGCAGTGCATCGGGGTATTGAGGGCTTCGCAAACTCATCCAAGTTGAAGGTTTCGCTGTTTATTTTATGTAGAATTTGTATTAGGGTTTGTTGTAGTTTCTTATTTGAGATGGGTGTGGAAAAGCGTGCGATTTTATGTACGTTTTGGGGGAAATTCTCGTAAAACCCAAGCATTAAAGAGTCGCCTAAAATCTCTTGGTCTTTCTTATTTTTTCCAAGCTTTCCAACAGTCCAGAAAGGGTTGCCCCGAGCTTCTGCAGTTCCTCCACATTTGTTTCCTGTTGCATTTTACTTTGAACTTCTTGGATTTTAGCAAGTAAGGTGTTTTCAAGGGTTTCGAGGGCAGCAGCACTTGTTATTCTCGCCATTTCAGCTTCATCCTTAACAACTATCACTTTCTTTTCACATTTTGCACACCACAACTCGCCGCTTTTCAGCCTAAAAAGGGGAGATGCACATGCTGGACACGCAAGTTCTGTTAGTGTTAATCCTTGACGTAGTAGGTCCGCCATGCGCTTAATGGTTTGCTCCTCAATTTTTTCCTCTTCCCGTGGCATTTCGGAACCCTAAAATAAATAGGTATAAAAGCCTATATAACTTGATTATCTGGTATTAGGCGTGGTGGGCGCTGTGGTTAGGAAGAAGAAAATGGAAGAATATGAGGAGAGGATGAAACAGGCGATGGCTGTTCTTACTGAAGTTTCGGAGGATACAACAACGCCGCGCAACATTAGAAGAGCGGCGAAAGACTCTATGGACGCGTTACAGTCCACAGAATTCACTCCTGCCGTGAGAGCTTCGAACGCTATATCTATATTGGATGAGATTTTGCAGGATCCAAATATGCCGCCCTATACTCGAGTGAAATTGTGGAACGTGATGAGTCTATTAGAAGCCATAAAAGACTGAGTTAAGCGTTAAATTCGGACATAACTTTTAAAAGCGGATATTTAATCGCTAATGATAGTTCGTTATTTGAGGTGAATTGGCTTGAAAATCCTGCATTACAGTGAAGTTGAGGCTAAGGACGCCGATGAAGGGGCTTCCAAACTGAGGGTTAGGTGGCTTATTACGAAGGACATGGGCGCTGAAAACTTCGCTATGAGGCTTTTTGAAATTGAACCTGGAGGCTTCAGTCCCTTTCACAGTCACCCGTGGGAGCATGAGGTCTTCATTTTAGAGGGTGAAGGCGTTGTTGTCGGCGCCAACGAAGAGAGAAGTTTTAAACCTGGCGACGCCATTTTCATTCCCCCCAACGAGAAACACCAGTTTAAAAACAATGGCAGCAAAACTTTGAAATTTCTATGTCTTGTGCCCCACAAAACTAAATAAAACATCCTCTGTTCTTTAACTGGCAAGTGCGGTTCTGGATTAAAGTCGGCTTCTCATTTTATGTTTCCTAAAATTTTTAATTCGTTAAAGATATATGCTGGTTGCTACATCTAGTTTTGGGTTTCAAAAGGAGCCAGATGCTTTGAAGTATGATGTGATAATCGCCGGAGCAGGCCCAGCGGGTATATTCTTAGCTCTAGAGCTCGTGGAAAAAACAAATCTGAGTGTTCTTATAATTGACAGAGGCCCAGACATAGAGCAGAGAAAATGCCCAGCAAGTCGAGGTTTCGGGTGCATGCACTGCGAACCATGCGGCGTACTGTCTGGTTGGGGCGGGGCCGGAGCCTTCAGTGACGGCAAACTAACTTTATCTACGGAAGTTGGCGGTTGGCTAAACCAGTATGTTTCAGAAAAGGAACTCGCCGAACTGATAAATTACGTGGACGATATCTACATTAAATTTGGAGCACCCAAACATGTTTATGGAGGAGACATTGAAAAGATAGAGGAAATAGAAAGGAAAGCATCCTTAGCTGGGTTAAAACTTATTCAACAAAAAATTCGCCACATGGGCACGGAACGGTGCGCTCAAACCTTGCGGAAAATGCGCCAAGAACTGAATGGCAAAGTCGATATAAAAATGAGGAAGGATGTTAAGGGGCTTCTGGTGAAAAACAATGTTGTTGAAGGCGTTGAAACTGTTGAAGGAGAAAAATACTTTGGAAAATACGTGGTTGTGGCGCCTGGAAGAAGTGGTGCCGAATGGCTTCAGACAGAAGCCCAAACGTTAGGGTTGAAGACGCTTAACAATCCCGTAGATGTCGGCGTTAGAGTTGAAGTTTTAGCTTCAGTTATGGAAGATTTAACAAGCACTTTATACGAGCCTAAATTTGTTTACTACTCAAAATTCTTCGACGACCAGGTTAGAACTTTCTGCGTTGCACCTTACGGCGAAGTGATCTCAGAATCCTACAATGGAGTTCTAACAGTCAACGGGCAAAGCTATGCAGAACGCAAAACAGAAAACACAAACTTCGCAATCCTAGTTAGAACATCCTTCACAGAACCCTTCAGGGAACCCATAGCCTATGGAAAATACTTGGCAAGGCTTTCAAACCTCCTCAGCGGAGGCATACTTGTACAGCGTTTAGGCGATTTAGAGGCGGGGAGGCGTTCAACACCTGATAGAATCGCCAGAAGCGTGGTAACTCCAACTTTTAAGAATGCCACACCTGGAGATTTGAGCTTTGTCTTGCCTTATCGTTATCTCGCCGACATAAGAGAAATGCTTGAAGCCCTAGACAAAATAGCACCGGGCATCCACTCCCGAGACACCCTCTTATACGGTGTTGAAGTGAAATTCTACTCCTCAAGATTAGAACTAAGCAATACGCTTGAAACGAAAATACATAATCTGTTCACTATTGGAGATGGAGCCGGAGTGACTAGAGGCTTAATTCAAGCATCAGCCTCAGGAGTCATTGTGGCAAGAGAAATAATAAAGCGAGAGAAACAGAAGGCTAAGCAGAATGTCAATTGTTAAGGAGCTTAGCTGCTCCCATTGTGGTGCACCCATATCTTTTGAACCAGGCGAAATAATAGCTACATGCAGATACTGCGGCTACACTGTGGTGATAGAAACTGGAAAAGCCTTCATTTTCGAGCATTCTATGCTACTGAACAAGTATGATGCTGCACAAATCGAAGAAGGCGTTAAAGATTGGATGCGTTCAGGCTTTCTAAAACCTCCAGACCTTGCCCGAAAAGCGAAAATCACTGAGAAAACCCTGACTTACTTACCCTTCTGGATAATATCAGTGGACGCTGAAAGCACCTACAAAGGTATATTTGAACGTATAAGCCCGCCGGTTGTTAAGGAGGGCAAAATAGCCAAGAAATATGATTGGCTTATCCTTGCAAGGAAAGCGGCTGATTTCCCGGAAAAAGAGTATGATGTGCCCTTGGAGGGGAAGGTTCCCTACGACTTTAGGAAAATCGAGGGTTTCGCCAAGATTCTAAACAGTGAAATAGACAAGGAGGAAGCGGTAGCAATAGCAAAACATGAGATTGAGGAGCATCACCGCTATTTAGCCCAGCAAGATGTTGACAGAATCATTGAAATGAAAAACGAGTTAAAAATAAACCAAACAGTTTACTTACATGCGCCCATATGGCTTGTAAAATACGATTATGGAGGCAAAAATTACATTTTATGGATGGACGGCGCAACTGGAACAGTAATAAAAGGCGACATTCCACCAGCAAAATTCGGAATATTCTAAGTCGTGTTCAATTTTGGCTGGTATTTTCTAAATGTTTTTTATCTTCGACTGTGAAGTACTCTTGGATAGAGAGGCTTGGAAGCGCGATGGATGAAAAAATAATCGGTCGCGGCACATGGTATGACAAAATGGCTGCAAAAGTTATTGAAAGGGAGAAGAGGCTGGGCAGAAGCCTGGACATGGTAAGAACTGAGATGGGGCTTGGGGCTTCTGGTTTTCCTCATATTGGAAGTTTAGGCGATGCTGCCCGTTCATACGCTGTGACTTTGGCTTTGAGAGAGCAAGGCTACCGTTCAGAGCTTATCGCCTTCTGCGACGACAAAGACGGGCTGCGCAAGGTTCCAGCCGGACTGCCAAAATCCCTAGAGAAATACTTAGGTTTTCCAGTCACCAGCATTCCAGACCCTTTTGGATGCCACGAAAGTTACGGTAAGCATATGAGTTCGCTTTTGCTTGAAGCTTTAGACAAATGCGGCATAGAATACCGTTACATATCAGCAAAAGACGCTTACGAAAAAGGAATGCTGAACAACGAGATTCGCACATTGCTTTTAAACGCCAAGAGAGTCGGCGAAATAGTCAAAGAAGAGGTTGGGCAGGAAAGGTATACAGAAGTCTTACCATACTTTCCGATCTGCGAAAGCTGTGGGCGAATATACACCACCAAAGCCCTAGAATACATGCCAGATGAAAACAAGGTTCTCTATTTATGCGAAGGAATGGAAATTAAAGGCAGATGGATTGAAGGCTGCGGATTTAAAGGCGAAGCCGACGTGACAAGGGGCGAGGGCAAGCTAAGCTGGAAAGGCGAGTTTGCAGCAAGATGGAAAGCCCTAGACATAAGATTTGAAGCCTACGGCAAAGACATAGCTGACTCAGTTAGAGTAAACGACAGAATTTGCCGCGAAATACTAGGCTGCGAGCCACCGTCCCACGCAAGATACGAAATGTTCCTAGACAAAAGTGGAAGGAAAATTTCGAAATCCACAGGCAACGTGTTCACGCCCCAAGTCTGGTTTAGATATGGCTCTCCTCAATCACTGCTTCTGCTTATGCTGAAAAGGTTCGTTGGAACCCGCACCCTAGACGTAACAGACATCCCCCTCTACATGAACGAGATGGACCATTTGGAGGACTTGTACTTTGGAATAAAAACGCTTCCAGACAAAAAAGAACTGGCTAAACTCCGCGGCCTCTATGAATACTGCTGGGTTTTCAAGCCTCCAGGAAAACCAAGCGTTCACGTACCCTACAATCTTCTGACATTTCTGGCTAAAATTGCACCTAAAGGCACTGAAATAGACTTTATTGTAGAAAAACTTAGAGATTACGGGTATTTACAGAAGGGTCAACAAGCAGACGAAGACCTGAAGAAAAGGATTGAGTATGCCCTTAACTGGGTGCGAGACTTTGAGGAAATACGCGAAACAGCCATAAGCCTCAATGAGGACGAAAGAAAAGCAATTTCAGAACTTATTGAAGTTTTAAAGATTGAAAACGAAGCAGAAAAAATACAAAACGCCATATTCAACACCGCCAAAAAACATGGCTTAGCACCTTCAAACTTCTTTAAAACTCTATACACTATTCTCTTAGGAGTACCACAAGGACCAAGACTTGGGCCATACATTCTAGCCATGGGAAAGCGAAATGTAATTGATGCGCTGGAAAGGGCGTTGAAAAGTTAAAATTAACGGTAACGCGTCAGCTTTCATATTCACTTATGTGCCACAACCCATTCACAAGCTTCATTTCTTTAAGGATAAGCTTAGAGAGGCTATCCAATTATCAACACAGCAAACCATAAATTGGCATTAAAAGCGGTTGCAGCAAATTTAGCGAACGAAAATCATATAAAAGCATTAAAAACTATATCAACCTCTAAACGACTTATAAAAGGGGAGAATATATTATGAGTTTAGATTGGTTGCCGAGAGATAATACTCCAAAAGACCATCTGCTGCACACAGACGCCCATTGGAGCAAAGAAGCGCCAGGCGTAATATACGAGAAACGACCTCTAACAGATCCCCAAGGAAAGCCCGTTGAAGACTTGTTTGTATCTTGGATTATTCTGAACAACCCTCAACAGTACAACTCTTACACAACTGAAATGGTGAAAGGCGTTATTGCCGGTTTTGAGAACGCTTCCCTAGACCGAAGCGTTGTGGCTGTTGTTTTCACCGGCGTAGGAGACGCCGCGTTCTGCACTGGAGGAAACACTAAGGAGTATGCTGAGTATTACACTAAAAGGCCCCATGAATACGGTGAATACATGGAGCTTTTCAACCACATGGTGGACTCCATCCTCATGTGTAAGAAGCCTGTAATAAACAGAGTCAATGGCATGCGTGTGGCTGGAGGACAAGAAATTGGAATGGCTTGCGATATCGCCATAGCCTCAGACCTCGCAGTTTTCGGACAAGCAGGTCCAAGACATGGCTCCTCCCCAGACGGAGGCTCATCAGATTTTCTGCCATGGTTCTTAAGCATGGAAGACGCTCTTTGGAACTGCGTTTCCTGCGAATTGTGGAGTGCCTACAAAATGAAGCGACTGGGCTTGATATACAAGGCGGTTCCAGTGATCAATGACGGAGGAAAGTGGATTCGCAATCCAGCCGTCATAACCGACAGGTACATAGAGGATGGTGAGATAGTCTACGGCGAGTTCAAAACGGGAGAAGAGTATGACAAGGCCATGGCTTACATTAAAGAAGCTAGGCAACAAGGCAAGATAAGCTTCGACCTTGTGGATAAAGAAGTGAACAAGGTGGTTTGGCATCTTACAAATCTTTTCCCAGGATGCACCATAAAGGCGATTGACAGTGTGCGGTCAAAGAAGAAGTTCTTCTGGGATTTCGCCAAAAACTATAATAGACATTGGCTTGCAGCCAACATGAGTTACGAGGCTTTCATGGGGTTCAACGCTTTCAACACAAGAAAAATCACAGGCAAAGACACTATTGACTTCATCAAGTTCAGGCAGTTAATTGCCAAGGGCAAACTCGCTGACGACGAAATGTTCGATGCTGTTTTACCCAAACTAAAAACGCCGCCAACAAAACAAGAAGGTTCAAGTTGAAAAGGCGAAAGGCCATGAGCAGAGTGCCTGAAAAGATATTAACGTGGCAGATGAAGCAGCCTTGGACTAAAGACCCTAAAACAGGAGAAACCATCGCTGGAATACTCGAAAAAACAGAGATTCCAGTTCCATCCCTTCAGCCAAATGAGGTACTAGTGGAAGTTGCAGGTTGCGGGGTTTGCCACACCGACCTAGGATACTTCTATGATGGAGTTCCAACTGTTACCAAGCCTCCGCTAACTTTGGGACATGAGATAAGCGGCACCGTCGTAGCTGGCAACAGCCGCCTAGTAGGCAAAGAGGTTATTATTCCAGCTGTTATGCCTTGTAACAAATGTGAAATCTGCGCTTCTGGAAGGGGCAATAGATGCCTAGCCCAGAAGATGCCTGGAAACAGCCTCGGCATTTATGGGGGTTTCGCCAGTCACATTCCTGTTCCCGCTGATGACTTATGTGTGGTTGACGACCGTGGGGATTTTCAACTTGCTGAACTTGCAGTTATAGCTGATGCAGTGACCACACCCTATCAAGCGTGTGTGAGAGCTGGGCTAAAACCGGGAGACAATGTTGTTGTGGTGGGGGTTACTGGCGGCGTAGGGTGTTATGTGGCTCAGATGGCGAAGGCTTTTGGAGCTAAAACTGTTGTTGGTATCGGCCGCAGTCCAGAAAAGCTTGAAAGAGCCCTCAAGTACGGTGCTGATTTCGTAATAAACTCTGCTGGCAAAAACGAAAATGATGTTCGCAACGAATTTAGAGAACTATGCAAAGCTCATGGGCTCCCAAGCCACTATGGCTGGATAATTTTTGAAGTTACGGGTTCACCAGCTGGACAGGCCATAGCACTTAACCTTCTAGGCTTCGTAGGAAAACTGATTGTTGTAGGCTTCGGCATGCAGAAAAACGAATTCAGCATTTCAAGGCTAATGGCTTTAGACGCTGACATTATCGGAACATGGGGTTGCTTGCCAAAATACTATCCAAAAGTTTTGGAAATGGTGCTGAATAAGACTATCCAAATAAGACCTTTCACTGAACTGAGGCCCATGAGCCAAATTAAAGAAGTGTTCGAAGAAGCACACCAAGGGAAACTGGCAAAAAGGGTTGTGTTAACACCAGACTTCTAAGCTTCATTCCCTATTTTTTCACAGTCCCAGACGTCTAGAGTTTTTAAGGTTTAGTTCTCCGCATATTACATACAAATAATAACAGTTAACAGCAAGTATTCTATTTTCCTTTCCACTGAGGTTTTCTTTTCTCTAGAAAAGCCTTCAAACCCTCTACTGCATCTTCGGTCTTTATAAGCGAGTTAAGATAGATTTCAGTAGCCTTTTCTAAGGCTTTGCCGAATTCCAAGTCAAGTCCTTCGTACAAGGCTTTACGTGTAAGCTTAAGCACTACAGAACTTTTGCTTCTCAACTTTTCCACAAACTCTTTTGTCGCCTCTTCAAGCTTCTCAGCGGGCACTACGGTATTAACTAGGCCGATTTGTTTAGCCTCAGCTGCGCTTATCATGTCACCAGTCAATATTAACTCGAAAGCTTTTTTTCTACCAATTAGTCGCGGCAAGAGCGCTGCGGCGACTGGAGGCATTGCCCCCACAGTTACTTCTGGGAGCCCAAACTGGGCGTCTTCAGAAGCTAAAATAATGTCGCAGCCTATTGCCAGCTCGCAGCCTCCTCCCAAAGCATAGCCTTTAACGACAGCAAGCGTAGGCTTATCAATGTCCCTTAATGCGTAAAAAATCTTGTTAAAAGCGTTAAGGGCAGCGTTAATTCTGTCAGGAAAATGATCCTTTATGTTAAGTCCCGCGCAGAAGGCCCTTTCACCTACACTCGTTAATGCTACAACGGCTGCAGAAGTGTTGTTTTTGGCTTTTTCTAAGGCCGTGTTCAGCTCTAAAAGCGTTTCAAGATTAATGATATTCAGTGGAGGTCGGTTAATGCTGATCTTAACGTAGCCTTCAACGCTTTCATAAATAACGTTTTTGAAATTCACCTTCTTCCCTCATTTGGGTTCTAGCCTTTTTCGTTACATCTAACTAATCTTTTTTATTCTGCAGCGTAACGCCTTAAGCTCCGGATACCCCGATATAGGATCACGCGCTTCAATATCGGTCAGAAAATTGACGTTGGCTTGTTCCCATCCATGTGGAATAGAAATAACGTCTGGTAGAATATCCTCAGAATGCTTAACTTTTATTTTTATTCTGCCTTTCCTTGTTTCAACTATGACTGTTTCTCCGTCTGTTATGCCATATTTTGAAGCGGTGCTTGGGTGAATTTCAGCTAGGGGATCTGGAACCCTGGCGCGTAGCTGAGGTATGTTGCGCATTTGTGTGTGAGTATACTCTAGCACCCGTGCTCCTGTTGTCAGAATCAGCGGGTATTCCTTTGTAATTTCCGTGTCTCCAAATGGGGGGTATGGTGATTCTCTAGGTGTCGGCAGCGGGTCATAACCATGCTTTTCCAATGTTTCTGAATAGAGCTCAACTTTTCCAGATGGGGTTCCAAAACCTTTCACGCCGTACTCTTTAGGGGTGAAGAAGAAACCAGAAGGCTCCGCCTTAAGCTGCTCTAAGGTTATACCAGTCCCCTCTAGCTGGTAATTAATCACATCTTCATCCGTTTTCCATGGAAAGCGTTCTCCATACCCCATTTTTCGGCCCAGTTCAGTCCAAAACTTCCACTCAGGCCAACATTCCCACAATGGTTCTATAGCCTTCTTGCGTAAGAGGACATAGGGCATGCCGTGGCAAACGCCATAGTCGTAAGCTATGCCTGTTTTTTCGAGAAAACTGCAGGCTGGAAGCACTATGTTTGCGAGTTCAGCTGTTTCGCTCATAAAGAGATCCATGACAACGAGAAAATCCAACTTTTTAATGGCTTCCCTAACCTTTCCCGACTCTGGCATTGTTAAAGCTGGGTTGCCGCCTGTTACTATAAGCGCCTTAATAGGATACGGCTTGCTCGAGATCGCCAAGTCGGGAAAGACCATTGCTTGGCCAAAGGCGGCAGTTCTTCCCCAAATTTGGTAAAAAAGCGGATACTCGTCAGCCCCCATGGGTTTTCCCACCAAGGCAAGCTTAATGCCGAAGCGTAGTCGCGGAACCCTCGTCCATCCGCCTGGAACTTGAATATTACCTGTAATAGTCTGCAAAATTGACAGGGCGCGGGAATTCTGAATTCCGTTTATTGATTGATCAAGGGTGTTAATGCCTTGAACAATGCATGCAGGTTTGGTTGTTGCATAGATTCGAGCGAATTTTTTAATGTCACTTGAGGGTACTCCGCATATTTCCTCCACTTTTTCCGGGCTGTAGTTTTTAACGTGTTCTTTTAATTTGTCAAAGCCTACCGTCCATTTATCCACGAACTCATCGTCATAAAAACCTTCGTTTATGATGACATTTAATGCTGCCAGCGCCAAGAAACAGTCGGTGCCAGGCTTAATTTGAAGGTGTAAACCCTTTTTTGCAAGAGGTATGCGTCTGGGATCTATAACTATGAGTTTAACGCTGCCATTATCGGCTGCTTTGTGTAGATATCTTGCAAGGGGCATGTTGGAACTGTCAGGATTATGGCCCCAAAGCACTACGCACTGGGCTTTTTCCGGTTCCTCAACGGGATACATTCCAAAAGTAATCATTCTGGCAAGTATTCTGGCACGAAAACAAATACTTTCAACAGATATGAAATTCGGCGAACCGTAGGCGGCGAGGAATTCATGCGCGAAGGTTGATAGCTCTAGGTTTTCCACTCCAACGGAACCACAGAAAGCTGCTAAAGCCTCCGGTCCATATTTCTCCTTAATCTCGTTTAGCTTGGCCGCTATTTTATCCAGTGCTTCATCCCATGTAATCCTCTTCCAGCCTCCATCTTTTCTTTCCATGGGGTACTTTAGACGGTCTGGTGAATACACAAAACTTGGAATTGCTTGCGCTCTTGGGCAGATTTCTCCCTGATTTAGAGGGTGCTCTGGCATGCCCTCCACTTTTACGATTTTGCCGTTTCTGACATAAACGTTCAATCCGCAACTGTGGTAGCACATGGCACAATCTGTTTTTACAACTTTTTCTTCAACTGCCAAGAATAACACCCTTAAACTAGAAAACACCACATGAGAAATTAAATATATAATGCTTTCCATTAAGGGTTTTTGGCTTTTCAGCTACATTTTATAGTGTTCTATCAGAATTTCAGGGTTCCCAAAAGCCTTAAATATCGATAGACTTCCTAGAAATCATTCTATATTTGGGGTTGTTAATTATGGCAAAAGTTGAGGAATTGTCCACAAGTGAAATGATGCTGTTCTCACCGATAAAGGTAGGCCCAGTAAAGTTGGAAAATCGCATAGCGTTTGCGCCAACAGATCTCGAGATGACCCCTAATGGATATGTAAGCGATTTATTTAAGAAGTTTAATCTTAGAAGGGCGCGTGCAGGACTAGGCCTAATAATATTGGGGGGCGTTGCGGTAACTCCCAGCAAAAGCGGAGATGTTTGCCGAATAAATTCTGACGAGTTCGTGCCGGGGCTAAAGGAATTCGCAGACTTAATCCACTCAGAAACAAATACCAAACTCTTCGTGCAACTTACCCATTTTCTAAAATTATCCCGCTCAGGATATAGGCAGAAAGTTGAAGACTTAACTTATGACGATCTGCAGGTCATTAAATCCCAATTTGTAGCTGGAGCCGTAAGGGCAAAACAGGCTGGTTTTGATGGTGTTGAACTTCATTATGCTCATGCATACACAATGGCCTCAATCTTATCTAGGCTAAGCAACAAGAGAACGGACATGTATGGTAGAACTCTTGAGGGAAGATTAAGATTTCCCATAGAGGTTCTTAGAGCAGTGAGAGACGCCGTTGGAAAAGACTTTGTTGTAGGCGCCAGAATAAACGGCGACGAATTCATATCAGGCGGCAACACCCTTCTGGATTCAATACCCATCTCTATAAGGTTAGCTGAAGAGGGGCTTGACTACCTCAGCATATCTTGCGGTGGCAAATTTGAGGACGCAGCAGTTTTCCACGGGAAAACAGAAACCACACCAGGAGTCCCAGATCCATATTCGGGGTACAGTGGCCAACGCAGCTTTCCATGGTACTGGATGCCTGAAGCCGTCAATGTCTACTTGGCAGAAGCTATAAGAAATGCGCTTAGAGCCGCTGGACACAATATACCCGTAATGACTGCGGGGAAGATTCCTACGCCTGATGTTGCAGAAGAAATATTGAGAAAAGAGAAGGCTGACCTCATAGGATTGTGTAGACCTCTTGTATGTGATCCCGAGTGGCCTAAAAAGGCTAAGGAAGGAAAATGGAAAGACATTATTGAATGCGAGTATGGTAACCACTGTTACAGAAAGTGCACTGGACCGAGGATTTCGCCCATACGCTGCATTAAATGGCCTAAAGGAAGCGACGACCAAGCGCCTTATGAATAACTTCTAAGGGGTGAAGTGTTATGGTTGATTTAACTGTAAAATTAGATGCCTTAACGTTTAAGAACCCAATTCTAGTCGGACCTGTGATAGTCAATGAGTACCCAGAAATGTTAGAGAAATGTCTCTCCTATGGAGTTGGTGGGGTAATAACGCCCACATACACCGATCAAGAGGAAAACATCTTTAGACCGAGACCATACATAGTAAGTCCCCAAACCATCTTTCCAGACCTAGACATGTTCTTTACGTTAGCTGAATTTTCAGCAGTACCCGGTGAAACAGCTCTAGAGAAATATGTTCCTTCAATGCGCAAGTTATGCGCCGACGCGGGAGTGCCCTTAATTGTAAGTATTTCAGTATCCGCTGACGTTGACCGTACAACGAAATTAGCGTCAAGTTTTGCCTCCAATGCTGACGCATTAGAACTAAACATGCTTCACCTAGATAGAAATAACACGCTTAAAATTATAGAGGCAGTAAAGAAGGATGTAGGAATTCCAATAATAGCACGGGTAAACACATGGAGTTGCGATGCCAAATATGTGAATGATTTAATGCAAGCAGGTGTAAAGTCCATAAGCCTATACACACAAATGCCTAAAGGAATACTGATAGACACCGAGCTCGAGGAACCCTACGGAATTAACTGGCCATGCAGCGTCATGTTTGGCAAATCAATGCTGCCAGTAAGCCTTGCATCGGCAACAAATATTATGCGTGCTTATCCAGAGGCAAACTTGATTGCCTTTGACCACGCGACAGAGTCGGAGGATGTTATACAATATCTGCTAATGGGGTGTAAGGGCGTAAGCGTTTGCTATGGAATACAACGCCACGGTTTCAAACAAATAGAAAATATCCTTGAAGGCATAGTCGCTTGGATGGAAGGTAAAGGCTATCAAGGAATTGAGGACTTCAGAGGAAAAGTCGTTAAACTTGTTAAAAATCCGCTGAGATCAGAAAATCCTTTTAAACCTCCAGACGAGTTCGGTGCAGAATACATGCCTGTCATCGACAAAAGCTTATGCAAACCGCGGGAATGTATCCGCTGTGAAGAGTTCTGCTTGCATGAAGTGTTTAAGGTTGTTCCTGAAGAAGCGAAAGTAAACATAACAGACGAAAACTGTTATGGCTGCGGAATCTGTGCCAGCCTTTGCCCAGAAGGTGCAATAACGCTTGTCAACAGATGCACCGAAGAAACAGTGTTAGAGAGCAGAGGCACCTGCAGAACTTTTGTGGATCGTAAACGCCAGCGTTAAAAGTAAAGAAGCAGCTGGAATAGAAACAGCCTAACTCTTTACAGTGACCGCTTTAAACGGACACGCCAGCATACACGTCTGGCAATTTTTGTCACCTGTAACTCTTCTACATTTATCTACTCTATTTGCTGAAAGGTCGCCGTTGATGATTCTAAGAACATACTGGTCTGTGGTGAAGGGTTCATCCCAATTTGTTATTAGCTCATTAAGGGAATTTCCAGGGCATGCGGCTACGCAATTATAGCAGCCATTGCATAAGTCGTTGTCAATGTCGAATTGTAACATAATTTTCCTAACTCCAGGTATTCTTCTTACTATTCTTTGGGCTTCTTCTCCGTTGGTCACACTTACAAGTATTGAGGTTCTGCTAAGCGGCAAAATGTGGACATTACTCCCAAGGCGGACTCTTTCTGCATTTCTTGAATCGTATACATTTGCGTATATGTATGTGCACTTAGCCATATCAACCCTCTTTTGTTCTCTGTTCAACATTATTGATGTCAAACATGTTTTATTAACTTTAAATTGGTTTCTATGAAATTGATGTTGTTTCAATTTTTATTTCGCTGGATAAAGGAACATATGCCTCTTGAACGGGAAAGTTTGCCATCGTCACAGTATAATATTGGGCAAAAGTGCTGCGTACGTCTCTTAGCATTGTCCGTTCAAGAGTCTCATTAACCTTAGGATTAACCCAGAAACGCTTGCCTCGGCCTTCCCTAACAACCTCTCCGTCTTTAACCACAATCTCCCCGCTCTTGATTGTGTATAAGGCACGTGAGAAAGCCTTCTCAATTCCTTCAGAGGTCAAATTGTTTGGGTCTAAGTCATAAACAGCTATGTCTGCATCTGCGCCCACACCAAGATGTCCCTTGATATCGCTTATTCCTAACGCTACAGCTTGTCCAGCCCTAGTGACTATAGCTATTTCATAAAGGGTGTACTCTCGGTTTATCGTTTCTATAATTGAGCGTTTGCCTGTAACTGCATGAAGCCTTTGAAGCTCGCTTTCTCTTGCGCGCCTGCTCATAAGCCAACTAATTATTTTAGGGTACCGAATGAACGGGCCAGCGTTCGGGTGGTCTGTGCTTAGGTAAACTTGAAACGGGTTCTCAATTAATAGGGCAAGTTCCAATCCCGTTGCCCATTGAACGGAGTTAACGGGACTTGTTCTGCTATAAATAAAAGGAACAAGACCCCCGCCTGTTTCAATTTCAATACCATGGTTTATCCACTTCAAATAGTTCAAAGAGTGTAAGTTGTACTCGAGAGGCCCGTCAGCCGTCATGGTTGTTGTTTCGCCGGGTACTACTTGTCCAATGTCAATTGTTACGTGTGGGTTACTGTTAACATATTTGGCAACTGCGCCTGCCTTCGATTCAAAAGTTTTCCATGAATCGCCTCCATAAGATGAAAACTGTGCATGTGTAACGTGAATGGATTGTTTTCGTTCTCCCTTTATCGGGTTAGCTTTCACTTCTCTTGTAAGTTCAAAAGATCCTAGGGTAATTTCAAAGTTTCCAGGCACTCCAAGCTGATTAGTGTGAAGGTGTATAGAATGAGGGAGTCTGAGCATTTCGTTTACAATGCTCAAGCCGTGTATGAATTCTGCAGGGGTTATGCCAAAATGTGGAACAGGATCGTTTAAATCCTTTACATTGCTTCTCCAAGCCCAGGCTTCCACTCCGCCTGGATTAACCATTTTTATGCAGTAGCCTTTTGTTGCGCGGAGCATCCAAGCCACAAATGCGGCACATTTTTCATATTCACCTTTTTTAAGGTACTGGGCCACTATCCAATTGTTTCCAAGCAAAGTAAAAGCAACAGTATCAACTATAGGTATGTCATTTAGTTCTTCATGAGTGTGACGTGCGAGTAAAGGAGGCATAGCTGGCTCACATAGCATTGTATAACCCATTCTGGCGTATCTATATCCTGTTACAAAAGTTGATGGAACACTGTAACCTGACCCCGAGCGGCGCACAGAGACACGGGGCTCAAGCAGCAAGTGTCCATCTTCTGGTCGGTAAAGGCGGCCAGCGTTTATGGCGTAGCCAGCTATATGCGTGTGAATGTCAATTCCGCCTGGCATAACAACCTTATTTGATGCGTCTATAACTTCTGCTTCAAGCGGGTTTATTTGACTCTCTTCTACTATTTTCCCGTCTTTTACAGCGATGTCAACTTTTTCTCCATTTATTTTATTGAGGGGGTCGTAAACGTAACCGTTCTTTATTAACAATGGCTTCATTGCGCTTCACCCTTCAGTCTTCTAACATTTTCAAGTACCCGTGCCAAAATCTGTCTGTCTGGTAAAACTCCTGGAGGCGGTTCTAGGATTTTTCTCAACCTTATTGGAACATGGTCCATTCTATAAGCAGTGCCATCCACTTCAATTCCTGCTATGGCTGCGGGAATTACTACGCTTGCAACCTCTGTGGTTAAGCTTTCATGGGAGTCTATGGCTACGATAGGTATGCTCATTAAATGTTTTGTAGCCTCTTTTGGGAAATGGGCTATTGGGTCAGACGCCACTATCAGCGCGGCATCAACTTCTCCTCTCATTAACACGTCTATTGTTGATGTTTCGCCTGGGTTATACCTTGGATATCCTCTGCTGAAGTCAACAGCATAAGGAAAACCTGTTTCCCATGTTGAGACTTCATTGAAGCCTGTCACGTTATAGTGGCCTCTCATGGGCATTATGACGCATTTTGTGAACTTGTGCAGGTCTCGTGTAAGAGACAAAATGTTGTCGATGGTGCGGTTTTTTGCGCCGCTCATTGTAACGCCTAGTCCAAAAAATATGGCTATGAACTGGCTTCTCTTCATTATCCCTGCAATTTCTTCTATTTTTTCTCTGGGGATTCCACCCACGAAGTCTGGCACTTTGTAACCTTTTATTGCCAATCGAAATGCGCTAATTAATTCGTAGTCGTAATTGGGCTTAACTTGGAGGAAGTGATTTGCCAATTTGGCTGTATCCGTTTTTCTAACATCAACCACAACCAGCGTTCTGTTCTCTTGGCCTCTTTCCCTAAAAAATCCCCTTGGAAAAGTTGTGTAACGGCTGAGGTGGCGGGGGTGAGCCTGCAGTGGATTACATCCCCAGTAAATAACCAGATCAGCTCTGTTCTTTATGTCACCCAAAGTGCAAGTGGAAATTCCAACTTCTTGTAAAGCCAGGGTTGTTGGGCCATGGCAGACTGAGGTTGTGTCATCAAAAACGGCTCCGAGTTCTTCGGCTAGCTCAACGCCTACTTTTATGGCATCACATTCTGTGGAACTCCACCCATACAAAAGGGGTCTTTTGGCTTTGACCAAAATTTCAGCAGCTCTTTGAACAGCTTCGTCCATTGACACTTCCTTGAATTCTCCATTAACTCTGATTCTCGGTGTCTTAAGCCTTGTAGGTATGTCTGAGTCCAGAAACCTTTTTGTTCCAAGCTCGCAATTAGAGCGAGTTTCAATAATCTTGTTGTTTTCGATGACGACCTCTAAATCGTCGCATAGGCAACCGCAGTAGGGACACACCACGTCAGTTATGATTTTTGGCATGTTGCCTGCCTCCCTCTTATAAGAGTTAACGCGTCAAGAATTGTTTCATGAGGAGCAGCCTCAATTTCGGCGGGCGTGCTCTTAAACGACGGCATTCCAATGCTATCCGTATCAGAGCCTATAACCTCATTCGCCCAAGGACCTAGTGGAATAAAAACTATCCCTGGATGGGGAGTTTGAGTAGAGAGCTTTGCGCGAACAACAACAGTTCCATCGTTGGTTTTTATCCTAACAATTTCGCCTTCTTTAATTCCTAATTTCCCCAAGTCTTCAGGGTCAAACTCACAAATAGCGGTGCTTTCCAAGTATTCTCTTAACTTTTTCTTTCCCTCGCGAGTTGTTCCCTGAGAAATTGTACGCCCAGTAATCAAAATTACCTTTAGCGTATCCAAATTTATATAACCTCGTGTTTGGTTTCACTTGCGGTTATGAGGGTTAATTCGATCCATATGTTGCTATAAAACTTTTTGTCGTGGTATAAGTCAGTGCTGAAGCTAAGCGCGCCTACTTATATTAGGTGCTGATTTTTCTCGCTGAGTAAGAAAAGGTTTCCTTCTCCATTCTCAGCTAAATCGCCTACAAACCTGAGAAAGGGACCTTTTATGTTTTCTCCATCGATTTTCACAGAGTCAACGGTCTCCTTATAAGAGAATCCTGGAAGTATTTCCTCTAATTTTCCAAAGACTATTATGTTTCCGCCGGTCATTTCCGCTCCAATCCTTGTTCCAGCATTTCCTTCAACAATAATTGTTCCGCCTCTCATGTGAACGCCTGCAAAGGAACCGACATTACCCTTTATGTGTATTAATCCTCCAATCATCCATGATCCCGCCTCCCTTCCAACATTGCCTTCAACAATTATACGGCCTCCCTTCATCCCCCTCCACTCCCCTCGAGGGGCAGATCCAAGATAATCTTTCACCGAGCCTTTAATTATGATCTCCCCTTCCCGCATGGAAAGTGCTGTAAATGAGTCAGCGTTTCCCTCTATTACAATTCGGCCGCCTCTCATTTCATCTCCGGTATGCATGTCCACGCTTCCTTTTACAACTATCTCTCCGGCGGTCATTTTTGCGCCGATATATTTTATGCGGGAGGCGTCGCCGTCGATTATTATTTTTAGATCTTCAGGTTTTTGTGCAACTTCCCCTTCCACCTCGAAAAAGTCGCTTAGTTTTCGTTTCTTTTTTCCCTCCCAAACTGGCAGGTTGGCAATTTCCTCTAGGCTTTTTCCGGCAAATGCATCTGTTGTTATAACTTCAGCTTCTACTGATGTTGAAGGCCTCATTTTTGGAAGCAACCGCATTTATTTTTCCCCTTGCTAAGTGGGTTTTAGGGTGAGTGTTTTTAGGCTTTATAACTTTTCTTGTTTTACAGTATGCATGAAGCTTTTGCATTAAAGTTTATATATTGCACGCTCTTAGAACTCGTTAATCCCTTGTATGCGAGGTAATTAACAATGCGTGTTGCAATTGTGGGAGTAGGTCAAACTCCATTTTCCAGAGGCTGCGGGATGAGTATACGGGAGCTCTGCTTCGAAGCTTTTAGGGAAGCTATGGAAGACATAAATCTCACACCTAAAGAGATAGACGCCTCAATAATATGCTCAGCCCCAGAGTATGATAAACAGAGAAGCCCTTCAGGACTCATATCCGAATATTTAGGCTTGACACCTAAGCCTACATTTTACGCTGAATCCATATGCTCTTCAAGCACCACAGGCGTAAAAGTCGCATATAGCTTCATAAAATCTGGGCTCCACGATGTAGTTGCAGTTATCGGTTTCCAAAAAATGTCAGAGCTATCTTCAGCAGAGGTTCAGGAAAGAATGGGCAGAGGCGCGGACATACAGTGGGAGACACCTTTCGGCAGTATGATGCCGGCTGGTTATGCCCTTTACGCTCACGCTCACATGCAAAAGTATGGAACAACCGAAGAACAGTTGGCTAAGGTTAGGGTTAAGAGCGGAAAATATTCAGTTTTAAACCCTTTAGCTATGTTCCAGAGAGTGTTGACGCTTGAGGAGTGCTTGGCTGCCAGAGTAATAGCAAGCCCATTGAAGCTTTATGACTGCTGCGCAAACGCTGACGGCGCGTCTTGTGTAATTATGGCAAGTGAAGAAAAAGCCGAGAAGATAACGGACACCCCTGTTTGGGTGGCAGGCATAGGCTCTGCAAGTGATACCCTCTCCACCACAAACAGGACAAATTTGGCTGGGCTCACATGCACCATTGAGGCGGCAAAGCAAGCTTACAAGATGGCTCAAATCGAGCCTAAAGATGTGGATGTCGCTGAAGTGCACGACTGCTTCACAATCGCTGAGATAATGGCCTATGAAAACCTAGGCTTTTGTGAGCCAGGCGAGGGAGGCAAACTTATAGAGGAATCCCAAACATACATTGGCGGAAAAATCCCTGTGAACGTTGACGGGGGACTACTTTCTAAAGGGCATCCCATAGGCGCAACAGGAGGATCACAGATCAGGACTATCGTTCTTCAACTTCAAGGAAGAGCTGGAAAAACACAGGTTAACGGCGCCGAAATAGGCTTAGTTCACAATGTCGGAGGAATCGGAGTATACGGCAATGTTATAATTCTTAAAAGGTGATGTTTGTGAGCTTTAATGTATTTGGTAAAATAAGCTATATTTCCGAAACCAAAGTTGCGGATTTTGTAAAGTATCTGGAAGCTGGAAAAATAATGGCAACCAGATGTAAAAGATGCGGGAAACTTTATTTCCCCCCAAGAGCTGACTGCCCGAACGATTTGTCAGAGGACATGGCTTGGGAAGAACTTAGCGGGAAATGCAAACTACTCACGTATACAACCCTTAATTTCGCGCCAACAGGCTTCGAGGACGATGTGCCCTACACGCTTGCAGTGGCCCAACTGGAGGAAGACGTAAAAGTTTACACGCGCTTGAGCAAGGAAATAAAAGAAGACGAGATCAAAATAGGCATGGACTTAAAGCTGACGCCAGTGTGTTTACCCAACGGCAGAATTACATATGAACTGAAAAAGTTTGAAACTTAAACAGTAAGAGGAGGACAAAAACTAAATGAGCACATCTGAATCTATAAAGTTTGGTGTTGAATGCCCAAACTATCCATGGGAAGCCATACGCGACATCGCCTTATTCGCCGAGAAAATCGGTTTTGACTCCTACTGGATGCCCGACCACTTGGTAGCTACGGGTGTTAGGCGTTGGGATGCACTGCATGCTTGGTGCACCCTCTGCGCCCTTGCAGTGCAAACAAAAAAGATCAAGCTGGCTAGCGGTGTAAGCGACACTTATAGGCATCATCCTGCTTCTTTGGCTCAGATGGCGGCAACATGCGACATCTTATCAAACGGACGAGCAATCCTTGGAATAGGCATAGGCGAAGCAATGAACCTGGTGCCCTTCGGCATAGCTTATGACAAGCCCGTGGAGCGAACTTTAGAGGCTATTCAGATTATTCGGAGATTGTTTACTGAAGACTTTGTAGACTTCGAGGGGAAACATTACAAGCTGGAGAAAGCCTTCTTACAGCCTAAGCCAGCAGTACCAATATCTGAAACCCGTTATAAGCCGACTGTTCCAATGTTTATTGCTGCAAGTTCGCCGAGAACCATGGAGATAACTGCCCAGTATGGCGATGGATGGTTACCTGCAAACTTACTGCCTGAAGAGTATAGGAATAATTTGGAAAAAATACGTGAAATGGCGAAACAATGTCAAAGAGATCCGTCCGAAATAGAGCCGGCCCACTTTATGTACTCTGTGGTTGCGAAGGATGCAGAAACCGCCAAAAAAGCCATTATGCTTACTGGCAAAATGTTGTTGCTGACGAGACCTAGAATTTTGGAGAAAATTGGTTTCACGCCGCAAACATACGACTTTGAAATGACATTTAAACTTGTTTTCCCAAGAGATGCGGAGGCTTGGCTTGCTAAAGCTAAAGAATTGCCAGATGAAATTGTGGAGAAGGCGCCATTCGTCTACGGAACACCAGACGACGTCATAGATAAGCTTGACAAATTTGTTGAGGCTGGATGCCGCCACTTTGTCATGAATTTTCAAGTTCCACCCGCAACTCTAAAGGAAACGTGTCAAATTTTCGCAGAAAAAGTAATTCCCTACTTTAAAGAGAGGCAAAGTTAGAAGAAAAACATGGAAAACATAAGCCATTCTTCTTGTCCTTTTTGATTCTGCAAATTTAACCTAGTGTTAACTGAATTGCGCAAAATTTAAGTAAACTTACTCCTAAGCCTCAACTCTAAAAGGAGGCAGTTAAATTGGAGGTAAAAAAGGTAACCGTGATTGGAGCAGGATTGATGGGTCATGGTATAGCTCAAGTTTCAGCACAAGTGGCAAAGTTTGAGGTAAACCTAGTGGATGTTAAACAAGAGTTTATTGACAAAGGTATGGCTATGATAAAGGATAGTCTACAAAGATTTCTAAAAAAAAGTGTAATCACCGAAGATCAAGTTAAAGAAACCTTGGAGCGAATTCATCCAACCTTGAATCTGAAGGAGGCTGTTGCTGACGCAGACCTAATCATTGAGGCAATTCCCGAAAATTTAAAGCTTAAAAAAGACTTATTTTCAGAAATTAACCAAGCATCAAAGCCTGATGCAATTTTTGCCTCAAACACCTCATCAATAAGCATAACAGAACTTGCTTCATCTACAAATCGTCCGGAAAAATTCTGCGGAATGCACTTCTTTAACCCACCGCAACTTATGAAGCTTGTTGAAATTGTCCGCGGAGCGAAAACATCCGACGAAACAGTTAACACGTTGGTTGAAGTTTCCAAAAAAATGGGCAAAGAACCAATAGTTGTCAAAAAGGATTGCCCAGGTTTCGTCGTGAACAGACTTCATGTACTATCCTTAAACGAGGCTCTTTATCTGCTTTGGGAAGGAATTGCAGATCGAGACGACATAGACAAAGCCAGCGAGCTTGGATTAAACTGGCCCATGGGTCCACTGAGGCTATTAGATTACCTTGGCTTAGATACTTTCTTGGCCATATTGGAAGTTTTAGAGAAAGAGCTAGGTCCAAAATTCCGGCCATGCCCATTGCTAAGACAGATGGTGAGGGCTGGTCTTTTAGGCAGAAAAACTGGTAAAGGCTTCTATGACTGGACTCAAAAGTAAAAAGTATTCTGGGTGCACATGGAGTTTAGGGACACACTTTACGAGAAAATGGAGTAACAACCATAACCATAAACGCGCGCCGTCAGCGGAGGCTATAGACAAGGCTATAAAGTTAGGGTATAATCGGCCTCAAGGCCCTTTAGAATAGGCTTATTTAATAGGCTTGGATGCGGTGTTATACGCTTCAGAGGCAATATACAAGGAGACCGGTGACTCTAAGTATAGTTCACCGATAATTCTGAAGCATATGGTTAAAGCGGTGCTAAATGGAAGAAAGACGGGAAAAGGGTTTTATAAATACTGAGTTGAAAAGGAATCAAACAAGGGATGACTATATGGGAAGAGTAAGAGAAAAAGTTGTAATTGTAAGTGCTGTTAGAACAGCTATAGGAAATTTTGGCGGAGCTTTAAAAGATATTCCGGTAGTTGGCCTTGGAAGTTTAGTCATTAGAGAAGCATTAAAGAGAATAGGTTTAAAACCAGTATCAAGCGAAAAACTGTTAAAATATAGTCCTGAAGGCTTTAAAGATGCTGGGATGATAGATTTAGAGAAAAAACATTACGCTTATGACGAGCATTTGCAAGGCGTGCAAATTGATGAAGTAATAATGGGGAATGCCTTGCAGGGCGGTTTAGGACAAAATCCAGCTCGTCAAGCATCAATTTATGCTGGTATCCCTAAAGAAACCCCGGCTTTCACGGTTAACAAAGTATGTGCTTCAGGCTTGAAGGCTATAGCTTTAGGCGCACAAGCAATACAATTGGGCGAAGCAGATGTAATTGTTGCAGGCGGAATGGAAAATATGAGCCAAGCGCCTTATGCTTTACCGAATGCCCGCTGGGGATACAGAATGAACCTTGATGCTAAAGGAGAACTAATAGATTTAATGGTTTTTGACGGTCTCTGGGAGATTTTCTATGGTTACCACATGGGACATACAGCTGAGAATATCGCAAAAAAATATAATATTTCAAGAAGAGAGCAGGATGAAATAGGATGTTTAAGTCATCAACGTGCAAGAAAAGCTATAGTTAATGGAATTTTCAAAGAGGAAATAGTGCCCGTAATGGTTCCACGCCAAAAAGGAGAAACAATAATCTTTGATACTGATGAACGCCCAAGGGAAACAAGTTTAGAAATTATGGCGAAGTTGCCTCCTGCATTCAAGGAGAATGGAACCGTAACAGCTGGAAACGCTTCCGGAATTAATGATGCTGCCGCAGCAATAGTATTAATGAGTGAGACAAAAGCTGAGGAATTAGGCCTGAAACCGTTAGCAACAATCAAATGCTATGCATCTGGAGGAGTAGACCCAGCGTACATGGGTTTAGGTCCAATTTCGGCTGTAAGAAAAGTTTTGGATAAAGCAAGAATAGAGCTTGAAGATATAGATGTTGTCGAGTTAAACGAGGCTTTCGCAGCCCAATTCATAGCTTGCCAAAGAGAGCTCGGATTGAATTTAGAAAAGACCAATGTCCATGGAAGCGGTATATCTTTAGGACACCCAATTGGGTGTACAGGAGCTAGATTGGTTGTAACCATTACGCATGAAATGAAAAGAAGAAACCTGAAAACAGGGATAGTATCTCTCTGTATTGGTGGTGGTCAAGGAATGGCTATGTTACTAGAAAGAGAATGAATTTTGATATTGTGGAAAGGCTAAGATTTATATGTGTGTGGTAAAGGATTTCACGATTGGACTTAACAAAAGTTGTTCAAGTAAATAGGGGAGATGTTATTTTATGGAGTTTAAGAATACGCTCTACGAGAAAAAAGATGGAAAAGCAATTATAACTATAAATCGTCCAGCAATCTTAAATGTTCTAAATGAAGAGACCATGCGAGAGCTTCTCCAAGAGTTAGGAGACGCGGAAAAAGATGAAAGTGTTAAAATTATAGTTCTCACAGGAGCTGGTGAAAAGGCATTCTGCGCTGGCCTAGACCTTAAGGCCGTCAAAGATATCACCCCGTTGAAGATGTGGGAACTTTCAAGACTCTTGCATAAAGTGACTCTTGCAATAGAAGAAAATGAAAAGCCCGTAATTGCCGCGATCAACGGTTTTGCTCTTGGAGGAGGATTAGAGGTCGCAATGGCATGCGACATGCGAATAGTATCAGAAAACGCAAGGCTTGGGCAACCAGAAGTGAACGTTGGGCTAATTCCTGGAGGTGGAGGAACCCAACGTCTACCTCGTATCGTCGGTAAAGGATTAGCCAAAGAGCTAATATTTACTGGAAAAATAATCGACGCCAAAACAGCTGAAGCGATAGGATTAGTGAATAAAGTTGTCTCATCAGATAAGTTAATGCTGGCGGTTGATGAAATTGCCAAAGAAATCATGAGTAAACCTCCACTAGCCATAAAGTTAGCAAAGCAACTAATTAATGCAAGTGATGAAGTTGACCTTAGAACTGGACTGGCGTATGAGGCTGAAGCTGCTGGTATAATATCCTCAACAGAAGATTTCAAAGAAGGCGTCTCTGCCTTCATAGAGAAGAGAAAACCAGAATTTAAGGGAAAATAAAACTTTTAAAGTGCCATTATGTTTTCCAATTTTTTAATATTTTATGTTCATAAGTGGCGTATAGCTTACTGAATAATGCTGAGGAGTTTATTTGAGTTTGAAACATCCATAAGCTTCCTTATAGCTAAAACCAACACATTATTAATTATCACGTCTGGTGTAGTGCCCAAATTTTCAGCAATTCTCTCAACATTAGCGTAGAACCGCTTCTCTAGCATAACTTGAACAAAATTCACGTTAGCATACTTCTTCACAGTCAAAACTCTTTCAACAGGTTCAGACAGCAAAACTTCAATTTGCAGAGTTGCACGATGTGCAACTTTACATTCACTTATGTTCTCCTCAACTTTTGTCAAAGTGAAACGCTTGGGTGGTCCTCCTACACCGGGTCTCTCCTTAAATTTGTCTGGGAGATATTTCATAACCCATCTGAAGCTCATACCCGTTTCCTCAGAAATTTTGCGGGCTATTTCAGCTCCAGGCTTAACGCCAGCCTTAACATATAATTCGCCAAGCTCCTCTAGCATTTTGCTTTTTTCTTCAGCAGAAACTCTCCGTCTACAAACATTGGCTATTAACCTTGCAACAAGCCTATCCTTGTCAGACGCTATATGGCTGAGCCTTATTTTAGGCCATTTTGGATCCGCCTCCAGCCTGTGCAAGCCGTCAATAATATTGCCATGGGCGTCTAAAATAACCGGATAAAGTCTTCCAACACGCTTTGAAGAAAGCTTCAACCCGACAGTTATTTCTTCCTCATCCATCTAAATTCCCCCCCTACACAATTTCTTTTGATAACCATAATTCAAACAATCCCCTTACCATACCAGCGAGCCGATTTATTGAGAATAGCATATGGCTTACATTCAGGGCACAGCATCAAATAATCCGCGTCTACTTTCACCTCCTTGGGAAGCGTTTTTTCAGCAAACTCCAGAATTGGTGTTGTTGTGAAATTTTTTCCACAACGCTTGCAACGTAAGACATATTGTGTAATGCCTTTTTCAATCAATATGCCTCTAAGGGCATCCATAAACTCTGGGAATTTGATGCCAGCAGGACATATTTTTGTGCAGGCTTGGCAGCTGAGACATCGCCACACCACATCAGAGCTTAACACCATATCCTTCAAGCCAAGCAGTACGCCCTTTACAACTTCTGTTGGAGAATAATCTTCCCTGAGTCTTACGAGGGGGCAAATTGAGGCGCATTTTCCGCATTGAATGCAATATCTTGCACTTGCTGCGCCCAGTTTTTGCGTAACTTCTGATCCAAGTTTCAGATCGGGGATTACACTCAAGTTTCATCCTCCTTACATTTGTATATGCAAACGAAGTGAAGGGATGTTAAGCGCAAAGTTTTGAAGAAATATGGAAAAGCCTCATTGTTTATAACGTGCCGAGCAATGTTTTCACCAACTCTGACAGACGTGTAGCTGCATTTAGGCGTTTAATCATGTTTGCCTTTGTTGCATCAACATATTGTATCGCCTTAGGCTCGCAGAATTTAACACAAACCGGATCGCCGTTACACAGGTCGCATTTTCGAGGTTTTCCATTTTTGGAGTTAATTCTGGGACCCGCAAAAGGACAGTAGATGGCGCATAGTCGACATCCAACACAGATATCTGTGTCAATTAGGACTGCTCCTGTTTTCTGGTCGCGTTTTATGGCCTTAACTGGGCATATATCTTCGCAGATTGGTTTTTCGCACTGTAAGCAAACGATAGGTATGTACAATCCTGAGTTTTCCAGTTTCACTATATGAATGTGTCCAAGAGACGGGTTTAGTGATTTCTCGTGATATAGCGAACATGCGGTTTCGCAAGATCGGCATCCGGTGCACTTTTCAGGATCAACCAACAAAATTTTCTCCATTTTCCTCTCCCCTACCATTCTTATTACAGTATATGGGTCGGTTCCTTGTCTAATTCTAGTCTTTTTAGGGTCTCTTCTGTTGGAACGCCGTTTTTATCCCATTTGTGGAGCGCGTAGTATTCATCCAGCATTTTTTCAAATTGTTCTCTGTCAACTTTTTTGCCTCTGGCTATTGGCAATCCTATCGGAGTTGGTTCTTTAAAGTAGCGTTCAGGCAAAGTGTCGTCCTTTCTCGTGAAACCTTCGCGTAGATTAAACATTCTCTCTAGCGTGTAGATTCTCTCTCCTATATCCATCAGCTGGGATTTTGAAAACTCCATCCCCGTTGCCAGATAAAGTAGCCTTGAAAACTCATTCCATCCAGGCATATTAAACCCGAGGAAAACCGTTTGAAATTTGCACGTGCCTAGCGAGTCGCAAACTGAATAGAGAAGTTCTTGATGCCAAACCATGCGGCTTTTACCCACATAAGATGTGTAGTCAGATGAGACAGGTCCTCCTCCTAAAAACTTCTCTAAGACTTCTTCAGGCAATCCGTAGAGATCGTAGGCTGGGCGACTCCTTAGGTGGTCTGCGCCTCTGGTGGATGTGGCGATTCCCAACGCAAAGCTCGGTGTAGCACGTTCATCTGATTGAAGATTAGCCATTCCCTTAATGTGAATAAAGTAGTATGCGGATTCTGGGCCTATTTTCTCTATAGCCCTTAAAGGTCCTTCAGCGAGAATGTCTCCGAAGCCTTCTCTATAAGCAATTTTTCGAATCATATCAAATACGACTTGTTCGCTTCCCCACTCTAGTTTTAGACCATCTGTCATTTTTTCATCAATTATTCCTTTCTCGTAGAGTTCCATAGCCCATGCAATCATGTTTCCTGTTTCAAGTGTGTCGAGGCCGTATCTGTCAACGAGATGGTTTGCAATCAAGAGGGTTTCCATTTTTTTGCAGTATACCATTGTTCCAAAGGCACCTTGAGTTGTATATTCTGGTCCTTCGTCGTAGAAGGGGCCGAAGGGGCTGTCCCTTAAAACGTAGCGGTGCCTGCAATGAACTGAGCAACCGAAGCAACCAGCTACTCCTATGGAGTAACGTTCTATGTTTTCCGCCTCTATGTCTTCGCTTTCTTCAAGCTTGTTTAACTGGAAATTCTTTGTCCGCACCAAACCTGTGGTGTTAGTGTTGTTGAAAATAATCATGGTGCCCCACCTTTTCTCTGCTTGCGCCCATTTAGTCCTCAAAACCATTTCATTCATCTCTTTACAATATTCAAGTAGTTCATCTGGGTGGGCAACTTCTAGGCTTTCGGTTCCTCTTGCTGCTATAGCCTTCAAGTTTTTTGAGCCCATGACTGCTCCCATGCCAGTTCGGCCGCCTGAATTCTTTATTCCAGTCATAACATTAGCAAATCTGACAAGTTTTTCACCTGCCACCCCGATTATCATACATTTAATTTCTTCGTCTCCAAGATCGCTCCTGATGATATTTTGAGTTTCTACCGTATCCTTTCCCCATAGATGCTTTGCATCCTTAATCTCGATCTCGCCATCGTGTACCCATAGGTAAACTGGTTTTTGCGCTTTACCTTTAATGGCTAGGTGATCAAAGCCTGCAAATCTTAGTTCTGGTGCAAAAAATCCGCCCATGCTTGTGCTTCCAACCGCCCCTGTGAGTGGAGACTTAGCGGCTACATCGGTGCGTGCAGCCCCTAAACATGGAAGGCCAACCAATAAGCCTGCGCCTACTAGCAGAACGTTTTCTGGGCCTAGAGGGTCAATTTTTGGCTCTATGAGGTTATAGCGAAGATAGGTGTTTATTCCTCTGCCGCCTAAGTATAGCTTTCGTATTTCTCTCGGGATATCTTTTACAGTGATTTTCCCATTTGTTAAGTCTATGTATGCAATTTTTCTTTTCAGAACCAAATTTATCCCTCTATTTAGGCTACTCCTCTAATCATGGCTTGAGTTGGTGTAGGCCATGAAATTCGAAACTTGGTTTTGCAATGGGGGCATTCGGCAGTTTCAGCGCCTAATGGAACTTGGAATCTTTTGAGACAGTTTTTGCATCTAACTTCACTCATGGTTTAGCCTCCTCCAATTGGGACTCCGATGTACACGACATCATCGTTATTTAATGCGATATCGGTTTTTCTTACACTTTTCCCGTTAACCAAAACCCACACTTCAGTGCTTATCTCTCCCGTTTTTGGGTCAACTATATCGTTAAAGTCTCTTCCATAATTTTTTGCAAGCATGCCTAACAAATCTCGCAACGTATACCCATTGTTCACCTCTTGAATTATCTCTCTTTTTCCAGCAATTTCTCTGAACATTGCTTGAAACATCACCTTCACCCTGGCCATTGTTTAGCCATCTCAAGAATATATAATCCGTAGGATTTAAATATAAATCTTTTCAAAAAATATTTATTGGCCGACAAGTATAAATTATATATAAAAATGTAGCGTATATAGAGTTATAGAGGCATCAACATGGAGACAAGAAAACTTCAAAAACTGAAAGGTGGAAGCTACATCATCTCGCTGCCAAAAGACTGGATTGAGAAATACCATTTGAAGAGTGGTGAGCAGATAACGGTTTCAGAAGAGGAAGACGGTTCATTAAGACTTCTCCCTACAATAGAAAATTTTGAAAAGCCATTAGAAGCAACCCTATCATTAGAGGAATACCATGATCTGCGCGCACTTAAGTACTGTCTAGTAACCTACTATATCCAAGGAAGTGACCGAATCAACATAGTGTCAAGAAAAATTATCCCAGCTGAACAGAAGAGGCAGATAAAACAGTTCCGAGCTGAGCTGCCTGGCGTAGAAGTAGCCGAAGAAGAGGCAAATAAGCTGACTTTTCAAGTCCTAATTGATCCCACTGTTTTTTCCCTCGAATCTTTAATCGAAAGAACCTTTGCGTTTTCACTTAAGCTTCAAGAAGATGCTGTAAAGGCGTTGCTCAACTTGGACATTCCATTAGCAATGGAGGTCCTGGAAAGGAGCAGCGAGGCGCAGAGGCACTATCGCTTTACCATACGCCAAGTGGCCCTTGCAGCCTTTAACCAAAAGGTAGGCAAAAAGATAGGGGTGAAAAATTGTCAAGACAGCATTCACTTCGCCCTCGTAGTTCGCGACCTCAGCAGACTTATCTACCATTCCTCAGCCATTGCTAATCACGTATTGAGCTTGGAAGGGAAAAAAATTGATCAAGAAGTTTTGAATCTGATTAAAAAAATGTCGGAAGCCGCCTATCAGATGCAAAAAAACGCCATTGAGGCATTTTTAAAGAAAGATGTTAGACTTACTATAAACGTTTTTTTCGCAATGGATTATATAAAAGAAATAGAAAGGGCTATCCTCAAAAAAATAATGGAAAAAACAACCAACATAGACTTGGCTATAACATTAAGTATGATCGCTAGGGATACCCGAAGAATTGCAGGCCACGCTGTAGCCATAGCCGATGATGTTATGAACCGCATATTAAGGCCATACACACGAAACAACTCAAGTAAAGAACTGGAAAAAAATTGTTGAAATTCATTTCCTTGAATCCTTGGACGTGCTAAAATAGAATTGTGCTTTCGCTAATTGCCCATTGTTACCCATCTACATTAGCTATTTTCTCTGAGATTTTTTCTATTGGGCTTTTGTTTAATTGTAACCCTAATTCTTTCGTTTCAATCTGCATGGCTAATCCTAATAGTTGAGTATAATAGAAAACTGGCATAGAAAGCTTACTGCCAATTATTGCTGTCGCTTCTTCTTGTTTCGTGTCAAACATCATATGGCCAGCTGGGCATGAGTCCACAAGTCCATCAAGTTTGAGTTCCTGCAAGGCCTTTAATTTAGAGCCTGTAAGACTGAGGCCTGCTTCTGGGTGGGAAAGCATTAAAGCTGCACCGCAGCAGTCCAGCTTTTCATTATACTCTACACTTTCTGCTCCCAAAGCCTCAATTAGCCTATCTAGTTTTTGAGGATTTTCGGGGCCATCCACCCTTTTCATGTAGCTTGGCCTAACAGCTTGGCAACCTATATGACTGGCGAATCTAAAACCTTTCAAAGAAATCTTTACCTTTTCCCTAATTTTATCTACCCCTACAGTATCGTGTAAAAAATCTACAATATGCCAAACTTTAATATCCGAGGAATAAGCGAGTTTTTCTTCATCAAGCAATGCGGTAACTTTTTCCTCTAGCTTTTTGTCTGCGGCCAACAAACGCTGGGTTTCTGATAGTGTAAAATGACATCGACTGCATGGGACAAGCAAATCTTTAAGGCCTGTTTCGTTTGCAAGTGCAAGAACCCTTGCAGCCATATAAATCGATGCAGACCTATTCACGCTTTCCACAACATTTCCACAACAATGGTTTTCCCTCAAATCGACAAGTTCAACTCCAAACTGAGGCAAGACTTGGCGTGTTGACATTTCATAAGCGTACTGGGAGGTAAGTATTCTGCAACCCCAAAAAACTGCAAGTTTCATCTTATATTCCCTCTAGAGCTTTTAGGAAAATGGCTTTGAACTCTTCGCTTGGGTATTTTATTTTTGGCAGGTTTAGCTTCTCTCTATCCACTGTTTCCATCTTTTTGGTTGTCACTTTCTCTATTGGCTGCATGAGGCCCGTTTCTAGAATTTGGGAAACCGCTTTCAAATAGGCCTCTGGAACCTTCGCCTGCCGTTCTACCGCTATGTTTCTCAAAGATGTTATAACATGGTATGGCGAAGCCCTTTGGGGGCACCTTTCCGTGCACTGTAGACATGAGACACATGTCCAAATAATGCCAGAGTCTATAAGGTTTTCTATGAAGCCCAGTTTAACAAGCTTTATTATTTCGTGAGGAATTAGCTCTAAAAGTTTGAAAGCTGTGCAGCCCCCTGTGCATTTTGAGCATTGGAAACATTCAAGGAGTTCTGTTTTGGCAAGTTTTCCCAGAACTTTTTTGTATAATTCTTCATTGGGTTTAGCCATTAATGTTAGGTCGGTTAAGCTCATTTCAACCCCTCAACGATTGGTTAAGAATCGCTCTCTCTTTTAGATAAGAGCACCATGGCTTTTGCAGCCGCTCCGCTGGCTTGTGCAACGCTTTCAGAGATGCCCTTCGGTCCTTGGCATGTTCCAGCTAGAAAAATTCCTGCCACTGGGCTTTCAAACGGTTGCAATTTTGAGTGTGCCTCCTGTAGAAAACCATCTGTGCTTCTTGGAACATGAAACAACTCGCTGAGTTTAGCGAATTCCTCTCTAGGTATAACGCCGTTAGTAAGCACCACCAGATCCGCGTGTAGTTCCAATAATCTATTCAAGGTTTTTTCGTAAACGCCGACGTAAAGCGTTCCATCAGGAGAGCTGCGAACTTCAGCTGGGATTCCGGCCAAAAAATTGACGCCTAAACTTCTTGCCTTTTCATAAAACTCTTCATAGCCTTTTCCAAAAGCGCGCATATCATTAAAACATATGTATATTTCAGCGTCATCTCCGAGTTTTTCACGCACGGTAATAGCCTGCTTCAAATTGACCATACATCCAACATTGCAGCAATGCTGGTAGAAGCGTTTATCCCTACAACCTACACATGATATGAAAACTATAGTTTTCGGCGTTTTTCCAGACTGCGGGCAGAGAATTTTTCCGCCTGTGGGACCATAATCATCTAGAACTCTTTCAAATTCTATGTTCGAAATTACATTTTTGAAACGCCCATAACCAAGTTCGGGCATTTTTGAAGCGTCAAAAATATCCGCGCCTACTGATAGGATTATGGCCCCGACGTTAAAATTGAAATTCTCTGGTTTTTGTTCAAAGTTTATGGCATTTATTTCACATGCTTTTAGGCATTTATCACAGTTTTCCTTGCCGCTCAACCGTAAACATTGCTCTGAATTTATTGTTGCCACTTTAGGAACTGAATACGGCGAGTAAAAGGATATGGCCCGCGTATGGCGTAAGCCCTCATTAAATCTGTCAGAAACATAAACCGGGCAGACGCCGATACATGCGCCGCATCCACTGCACTTATTCTCATCGACGTATCTGGGTTTTTTTATAACTGCCACCTTATAGTTTCCGGCAACTCCGTTAACCTCAAGAATTTCCGTGTTGGTTAACAAGTTTATGTTGGGGTGTTCCGCGACTTCAACCATTTTCGGCATTAAAAGATTAATGCTATTATCGAGTGTTGGGTAAATTCTATGCAACTGTGCCATGCGCCCGCCTATACTTGGTGCTTTTTCTACAAGGTAGACTTTGAATCCAGCGTTAGCTAGGTCAAGTGAAACTTGTATGCCTGTTATTCCGCCGCCCACTACCAAGACGCTTTTTTCAACCTTTGTCTCACGCTTGCTTGGTAGTTCATTTTCTAGCAGCTGCACCGTTTGCTCAACATTCATAACCCGCACCTTAACCGTCTTTTCCCATGCAGTCTCTTAAGTTTTGTGCGGTCAATTTTAGGTTGGTTGAAAAAGACGCTTCTGTTAAGCCATCTGGCCAGCTTCCTCACGCTTTAAACTAAAACTTTAACATGCAGATAAGCAGTTGCACGCCGTGCAACTTTACCTTTCTATGTTAAGCAAAAGCTGATTTACTGGGCTTTGGTTAAGTTGTAACCCAAGCTTTTCCTGCTCTATATTTAAAGCTAATCCTAATAATTGAGTGTAATATAATACCGGAAGGTTAAGTTTTGCACCAGCAATGGTTGCTGCCTCTTTCTGCTTTGAATCAAACATTAACCCGCACTCTGGACAAGAAACCACTAATCCGTTTACAGATAAGCTTTGCAACAGAGTAAGTTTGGTGCCTGCCAGTGAAAGAGCTGCATCTGGGTGGCTGCGCATTAGGGCTCCTCCACAGCAGTCAAGTTTTTTAGGGTAATCCACAACTTCCGCTCCAAGAGCATTTACAAGGTTGTTAAGCTTCTGCGGGTTCTCAGAATCGTCTATTCTTCCAAGGTCGCTGTAACGGATAATCTGACAACCCACATGAGTTGCCAATTTTAAGCCTTTCAAGGGCTTCTGAACAGCTTTTTTGACGTTTTCTATGCCTAAAAAATCGTGGAGAAAATCAATTGTATGCCAAATCTTGATTTTAGGGTTGTAACTTAACCCTTCCTCTTTCAAAGTGTTAATAATTTTCTTGCTAGTCTTATCGTCTTTTCTCAGGTTTTCCATAGCTTCTGAAAGTGCAAAGTGGCATCGGTTGCATGGAACAAGCAAATCGCTTAGGCCTGTGGTATCTGTCAAGGCCAAAATTCTCGTAGCCAAGTAATCTGCTGCCAATTCTCTTATGCTTTTAACGGGGTCTCCACAACAGTTGGTTTCCGGCAAATCCACCAGTTCAACATTAAGCCTCGGAAAAGTTTCTCGAATCGACATTTCATAGGCATATTGGCTTGTTAATATTCTGCAGCCCCAGAAAACCGCAACTTTCAAGTTTATCTTTCCTCCAAAATTTTCATAAATGCCACTTGAAAACCGCCTTTTGGGTTAGCGATTTTGGGCAGTTTTAGGCTTTTACGGTCAAAGGTTTCAGCATCTCTTGTTACGATTTTCTGGATGGTCTCAGCCAGCCCACTTTCTAGAATTTGGGAAACCGCTTTCAAATAGGCCTCTGGCACTTTAACTTCTTTTTCAACGGCAACGTTACGCAATGTCATTATCGCATGGTACGGAGACGCCTTTTGTGGGCATCGCTCTGTGCATTTTAGGCATGTGGCGCAAGTCCAAATAATGTCCGAAGTCACTAACTCATCCAAGAAGCCCCACTCAACAAGTCTCATAATTTCGTGAGGTTTCAACTCCAGAAGCTTCAACGCTGTGCATCCACTCGTGCACTTCATGCATTGAAAGCAGTCAGCAACTCCTCTTCCAGTTTTTGCAAGCACTTTTTCTCGCAATATTAAATCGGGTTTAGACATGGACATCAAGTCTGTTAGGCTCAAACCTTTTCACCATTTTAGTTTATTTTAGGCAAGCTGCATGTACTTGAGCGAGAATCTGTTCGTTGGTGTAATGGTGCACTTTGATGGCGCCAGAAGGACATGCGATTGCACATGCCCCACAGCATTGGCACATCTCTTCAATGATTTCTGCTCTATGTCTTTCAGAACCATCTATCTTCTCAATCTTCATCTCTATCGCGGTATAAGGACAGACCGGCTCGCAAAGGCCGCAACCGCTGCAAAATTCTCTGTGAACAACAGCTTTCAGCGGTTCAAGCTCGATTTCCCCTTTTGATAAAAGGTCTATGACTTTGGCTGCAGCACCGCTGGCATGTGATACTGTTTCTGGAATGTCTTTTGGGCCTTGGCACATGCCTGCGAGAAAAATTCCAGGAACCACGCTCTCCAGTGGTCGTAGTTTCGGATGGGCCTCCAAAAGGAAACCATCAAGACCTTTGGGAACATGGAAAACGGCACTTACTTTTTCTGCGTCATAGCTTAAGGTAAGACCGTTTACCAGCACTACAAGGTCTGACCGTATTTCCAGAAGCTTGTCAATGTTCTTGTCAAAAACATTGAAACTAAGTGTGCCATCAGGTTCTACATAAATCTCAGAAGGTATCCCCGCGACGAAATTTATATTCATACTTCGTGCTCTTCTATAAAGTTCCTCATAACCTCTGCCAAAAGCACGTATGTCAATATAGCAGACATAGATGTCTGCATCCTTGCCCAATTTTTCACGGGCAAGAATAGCCTGTTTGAGTGTGTTCGTGCATCCTATACGACAACAATATTCATTAAAACGCTTATCTCGAGAGCCTACGCATTGAATGAAAACTATACTCCTAGCCCTTTTATTGTTTTGTGGGCAAACTATTTCGCCGCCTGTAGGGCCTGATGCGCTGGTTAGCCTTTCAAACTGAAGATTTGTAATGATATTTTTAGATTTACCGAATGCAAATTCAGGAATTTTGGAGGCATCAAAAATTTCGGCGCCTATGGCTATTACTATTCCTCCAACTTTAACCTTTATCCTTTGAGGTTTTTGTTCAAAATTAATTGCTTTGGCTTCGCAAACTTTCTCGCATATCCTGCAAACTGCCTTTGAAAAGTATAAGCAGTTTTCCTCATCAATGGTGTAAACTAAAGGAACTGCTTGGGGAAATTGGATATAAATAGCCTTTCGCTTTCCTAGTCCTAGGTTAAATTCGTCAGGAACCTTTACTGGACACTTGGCCGCGCATACTCCGCAACCTCTGCACTTATCCTCATCCACGTATCTGGCTTTTTTTAGGATTGTAACCTCGTAGTCGCCCATATACCCCGAGACGCTTTCAACCTCAGCGTAAGTTAACAATTTTATCTTGGGATGTCTAGCTGCTTCGGTCATTTTAGGCGTCAATATGCATGCACTACAATCGAGAGTGGGAAAAGTCTTATCCAACATAGCCATTTTTCCGCCAATACTTGGAGATTTCTCAACCAAAATAACGTCCAAACCTGCATTAGCCAAGTCAAGCGAAGCTTGTATTCCCGCTATTCCACCACCAACAACAAGAACACTTTTCTCTACGCTTACCTTTTTTCTCTGTAAAGGCTCCAATAATTTGGCTCTCGCCACACCCATTCTTATAAGGTCTTTAGCCTTTTCAGTAGCCTCTTCAGGCTTTTCAAAATGAACCCAAGAAACATGCTCCCTCAAATTTACCATTTCAAGCAGGTAAGGATTCAATCCGGCTTCTGCAACTGTTTTACGAAAAGTCTCTTCGTGCATCAGCGGTGAACACGCAGCCACAACTACTCTATCGAGATTTTCAGTTTTAATATCCTCTTGAATAATGCGTTGACCAGGCTCAGAGCACGTATAAGCATAGTGTCTGGCAATTGCAACATCAGGCAAGCTTTTTGCGTATTCAGCAACCTCTTCCACGTCGATTACGCCTGCAATGTTCAAGCCGCAATGACAGATGTAAACACCTATTCTAGCCAATGTAGGTCCTCATAGAATTAGTAACCTTCAGCTTCCCTCCTTATTATTTGTGGCGGTTTAAAAACTAAAAAGTAACGTGTAACGCAGTTTTGTCTTCTAGGTTTCCTAGGAGAAAATATGGCTTAACTCTCCAAAAGCCTAAAACCTAACATGCGCTTATAACTTGAATTCTAAACGGTTGTAGTCCTTCGAATAGAAAACTGGTTGACGTGTGTCTTGGAAGAGTTAAAGCCGACTTAGTGTTGAAGTGCAAGACTTTGTAGAATCACGCCTTAGCTATCAAATGCATTAATTCCATTTTTATTAGCTATCTAGCAATAATTTTTCTTCGCTCTACAATCAACAAATAACAAAAGATAATAAGTCTCGGTTTAAACATGCAAATGTAACAAACTTTATTTGAATGATATTTTAGTTGAAGTAGGATGAAGGTATATAGTTATGTCAGGGGTCAAAGATAAAGTCGCAATAATTGGCATGGGCTGTACTAAGTTTGACGAGCACTGGGATAAAAGCGTCAGCGACTTAATTGTTGAGGCTTGTTATGAGGCTTTTGAGGATGCAAATGTGGAGCCTAAAGAAATTCAAGCCGCATGGTGGGCAACAGCGTGGAGTGGTGAACTCGGCCGCAGCTTAGCTTACCCCTTAAAGCTTGGTTATATCCCTATAACTAGGGTTGAGAACAGATGCGCCAGCGGTCACGACGCTTTCATTAACGCCTGTTACGCAGTGGCATGCGGCGCCTTCGACCTTGTTCTTGTATGTGGTGCTGAGAAACTCAAAGATACTGGTTTGCCAATTCCTGGTGATTATAATCCCACGCAGCTTTACACAAGCAGAGTTGACACTGGTTTTCTGCCAGTTACTGCTTGGGCCATGCTTGCATTAAGATATTTCCACCATTACGGCATCCCTGTCGAAGAGGGTCGCAGAATACTTTCTAAAATAGCTGTTAAAAACCACTTTAACGGTTCGCTGGCGCCTAAAGCCCAGTTTCAACGGAGAATAACCTTGGAAGAGGCTTTAAATGCTCCGATAATTGCTTGGCCCCTCGGACTTTACGATTGTTGCGGAATAGCTGATGGCGCTGCAGCTGCGTTAATAACACGTGCGGAACTTGCCAAAAATTACAGAGACGATTATGTGCTTGTTAAGGGCGTCGGCATGAGCTCCGGCATGTACCAGGGTCAAGTGCAAGACGATTGGAGCTTAATTCATGTTGAGGAAAACGTTAGAGCATCCAGAATGGCGTACGCCGAAGCGAGAATTGAGAATCCGCGAAAAGAAATAGACTTGGCTGAGGTTCACGACTGTTTCACCATACATGAACTCGTAATCTACGAGGACTTTGGCTTCAGCCCTAGGGGCAAAGCAAAACAAGATGTAGATGCTGGAACCTTCGAGCTGAAGGGCGAGTTGCCAGTCAACGTCGACGGAGGACTAAAATGTTTTGGCCATCCGCTAGGAGCAAGCGGGCTTAGAATGATATATGAAGCTTATAAGCAACTCCAAGGAAAGGCTGGTCAACGCCAAGTTGAGCTGAGAAACCAGATAGCCCTAACGCATACCTGTGGAGGAACACCTATTGACTCTCACACTGCTGCTGTTGCCATTTTGGGCCTAAGGGGGGCTTAAAATGGTTGGGATAGCCTCTTATGGCGCTTATATTCCCATATGGAGGCTTAATCGAGAACTGTTTGGTAAGGGCTTTACAGGCGAAAGATCAGTGGCTGGCAAAGACGAGGATAGTTTAACCATGGCTGTGGCTGCGGCTATAGACTGCCTAGGTAATGCTAACCGCGAAAATATAGACGGCGTGTTTTTCGCTTCAACAACTTCACCTTTCAAAGAAAAATGCGTTGCAAGCACCGTAGCCGCGGTTTTAGATCTTCGCCGCGACATTTTCACAGCGGATTTCGCCAATTCCCTCAGAGCCGGAACCAGCGCATTAAAAGCTGCAATTAACATGGTTAAAGCCAACATTGCGAGGCAGATACTTGTCACGGCTGCAGACTGCCGTTTAGGCGCTCCAGGATCCTCTCTTGAACCAACTTTCGGCGACGGCGCAGCAGCCCTTCTAATAGGAAAGGAAAATACAATTGTAGAAATAGAGGATGAATATTCTGTTTCAGACGAAATATATGATGTATGGCGAAGGGACATAGACCTTTACGTAAACTACTGGGAAGAGCGTTTCATCCACTCCTACGGATATCTAAGAGTTGTTAAAGAGGCTGCTTCAAGGTTGATGAATAAAGTTAATGCAAGTCCCAAAGATATAACTAAAGCCGTTTTCTCCGCTCCTGATGCACGGAGAAGCGTAGATCTCGCTAAAAGTTTAGGATTTGATCCGAAGACGCAGCTTCAAGACTCATTAATGGACAGTGTGGGCAATACGGGTACCGCCCAACCGCTGCTCTTGTTTTCAGCGGCGTTAGAAGAAGCTAAACCCGACGATAGGCTTATATTGGCAAGCTATGGAAACGGAAGCGACACTTTCCTGTTTAGAGTTAAAGAGGGCATAAACGAGATAAGAGTTAATCGACGTGGAGTAAAAACCCATATTAAACATAGAAAAACCTTGTCTGATTACGCTACATACCTAAAGTGGCGTAAACTCGTCGCTATGCCTATGCCTAGGGCACCCATGTCCGTTTCTTACCCAACAGCTACAGCTCAATGGAGAGATCGTAAACGCATATATCCGTTACATGGGGTGAAATGTAAAGTATGTGGGGCTATCCAATATCCTCCCCAGAGAGTTTGCATTAAATGTCATGCCAAAGATAACTTTGAAGAGGTTAGGCTTTGCGGCAAGAAAGGAAAACTATTCTCCTACTCCTTTGAATTCATAAGGGAAAATTTGCCCATCGGATTAATAGACCTTGAAGGGGGAGGAAGAGTTTTCCTAGAACTAACAGATGTAGCCCCAGAGGAGTTAAAAATAAATTTGCCTGTTGAGTTAACCTTTAGAAGACTTGATGTATGGCGGGATGATGGCATATACGTCTATTTCTGGAAAGCTACACCAATCAGAAATTAGGATCTTTACTGTCAAGTTTAGGGTTATGCAAAACGCCAGTTGAGAACCCAGCGTGTTAAGCCGCACCATGTAGCGATTTTATAACCTTCTTTTAGAACGCTTTTTACGCTTTCCAGCAGCAACTCCATACATCAACAAAGCAACTCCTAACAATGCTGCTAATGTTCCCAGACCCCGATAAGGGTATGATGTTTTTGGTACATTTCCTATCTTTTTTACATTACCTGAAATGCTGATAATTTTTGCTCCTTCATTTTTGATTTCCAAGTAATTCGCTTCTGTTCCAGCAATTGTGACTCTCTGAGTGAAGCGTGTTCCAGTTTCATTAAATAATAATGGGTTTTTCCAGAATGTTTCCTTCGTTTTTTCATCGTAGCCAGTAATAGTTCCTATTCTAACTCTAACACCTTCTGAAGCTGTCACATTTAATTCCAAAAAGTTTCCTTCCTCTGTTTTTACCATAAAAGCCCAACCGGTTTTGTTCTGCGGGTATAGCGTTGAAGGTTTTATGGGGGTCCATTCGTCTACTACGCCTTCTTCGGTGTAAGATTCTTGTATTAAAAACACTAAAACAATCCCTAGTATTAAAAGTAGCAGCGCAACCATAACGATTGCTTTCTTAATTTTAGTTCCCCCTAACTCACTATATTATTTTTGATATTTGCAATAAATCTTTTTAGCAAAGCAGTACAACAGCTTTATTGCCCTTATAATCCAAATACTCTTTTGCAGCAAGGTGTTGAACTTGTCTTTGATGGAGAAGTATGGGCCACCTGAGGAGATGTGGCCGAAGTTTAAGTTAGACTTCTCAGAAGCTCAAGCATGGCCAGCTAAACTTAACATTGCCGAGATTTTAGTTGATAAAAATGTTAAAGAAGGCAGGAGCCAAAAAACAGCAGTCCTCTACGAGAACCAAAAGATCACTTATGGCGAGCTGCAATTAATGGTTAACAGGCTTGGCAATGCCTTAAAAAGTCTAGGCGTCGGAGTCGGAGACCGTGTTATTTTGAGGTTGCCTAACATACCAGAATTTACAGTGAGCCATTTTGCTGTCCAGAAGATAGGTGCAGTAAGTGTTCCTACATATCCCTTGTTAAAGGCCAGGGAAATTTCCTACATAGCCAACGACTGTGAAGCAAAAGTTCTCGTTACAACCTTTCCCTCTATTGAAGAAGTTGAAAAGGCAAAAGACGAGCTGAATACCATTAAGCACATAATAGTGGCAAAAGCTGAGCCCAACGAAGTTCAACTCCCTTATATGGCCTTTAGTGGTCTAATGGAAAGGTTTAAAGACGCCACAAACCTTAAAGCAGTTCGTGTAGACCAGGACGAAATAGCCCTTCTGCAGTATACATCGGGTACAACGGGCGCTCCTAAAGGTTGCATCCACACGCATAGAGATTACTTGGCGGTAGGGGAATGTTACGCTAAGAAAGTGTTGCTGTCTGATGAAGAAGATGTGTGCGGCGGTCCTGTTAGCATGGCTTTCTCTCTTGGGCATAATGGTTTGCTGACTGATCCTTTTTACTGTGGAGCTGCATCTTCTTTGGTGGGAGAGAGGAGATTCGAGCCCTCATCCTTATTTGAACTTATAGAAAAGCATAGGATAACAATTCTTTGCGCCGTTCCCACAGCCTATAGAGCCATAGTAGCCTGCAAAGAAGAACGTGGAAAATATGACTTTAGTTCGCTTAGGGTTTGCGTAACAGGAGGCGAACACTGCCCTCCTTCGCTTTATTGGGAAGTTAAAAACTTCTTTGGATGCGAAGTTTTAAACCATATAGGTTGCACAGAGCTGCATCATGCCTTTATATCATCAAGATTCAGCCAAGTCAAACCTGGATCCTTAGGTCTTCCAGTGCCAGGTTATGATGTGAGAATATTTGACGACTATGGAAAAGAGCTGCCTACGAATGAAATCGGACATTTGGTTGTAGTCGGTCCCACGGGAACGAGGTACTGGAGAAGAGAAAAAGAGCAGGTAGAATTTGTTAAGGACGGATGGAATTACACTGGCAACTTGGCTTACAAGGATGCTGATGGCTTCTTTTGGTTTGTAAGTAGAAGCGATGACATAATAAAAACGGCTGGATACAGGGTGTCGCCTAACGAAGTGGAGGAAACATTGACAAAGCATGCTGCTGTGGCAGAGGTTGGAGTGGTTGGAGCACCCGATCCAGAGCGTGGTCAGATAATTAAGGCATTTATTGTTTTGAAGCCAAGCTTTCTGCCAAGTGAAGAATTGAAAGAAGAAATTAAGAACTTTGCTAAGAGTCAAATGTCACCATATAAAGTTCCCAGAGAAGTGATTTTTGTCGCTGAATTGCCGAAGACTGAAACAGGAAAAATTAAAAGGGTTGAGTTGAGGAGAAGCGTGCTTGTGAAAAGTGAGCAGTGAATTTTTGCTGTTTACTTGGAGCACTTATATGTGAGATAGGTTAAGTTTTAGAAGTCGACTTTTCTTCCTTCATAGATGTAGATGAGAAGCTTTCTGGCTTCTTCTGCGTTTAGAGCTCGTGGGTTTCCTTGAAGGACGACTGAGCTCATGACTTTTTTAACTAAGTTCTCCAGTTTATTTTCGAAATCTTCTGGTGAAATTCCTGCCTCTTTCAGGGATGCTGGTTCCCCAAACTCGCGTCTCATCTCTTTTATAGTTTCGATAAGTTTTTCTAAAGCCTCACCATCTGTTTTGGCTTCAATACCCACTGCTTTAGCGATATCTATGTATCTTTCTAAGGCTACTTTTGCATTGTACTCTATGGAGTATGGAAGTATGATCGCCATGAGCTTGCCATGGGAGATGTGGAATACTCCGCCGATCATATGGCCTAAAGCGTGGACTATGCCCACTTCAGAGTTAGTAAAAGCCATTCCAGCCATTGTTGCTGCGTTATGCATTTTCTCCTTTGCCTCTTTATCCTCGGGATTTCTATACGATCTTAAGAGGTGTTGGAAAATTGTTTTTATTGCTTTAATTGCTAGGGCGTCTGAGAAGTCGTTTCTCTTTGGAGAAACATAGGCTTCTATGGCGTGGGTTAGAGCATCTAGACCTGTTTCAGCCACCAGTTTTTGAGGCATACTCATCGGCAAAGTCGGATCAAGTATGACCAGGTCTGGCACTAGTTCTTTGTTTGCCAACTCCATCTTCCGTTCTTCTTTTGGATTGGTTATTACCGTTGCCCAGCTTGCTTCAGAACCTGACCCGCTTGTTGTTGGTATACAAATTAACTTAGCCTTCTTTCTCATTCCAAGTTTTATAAAAGGATTTATTGATGCAACTTCCAAGTCTGGACGTTCATAAAGAACCCATATGGCTTTTGCTGCATCTATATTGCTACCTCCACCTAACCCTATAATCCAGTCTGGCCCGTAGGTCTTGGCTAACTCAACCCCTCTCTTTACGGTCTCCACAGAAGGTTCAGGTTCAACCTCAAAGACTTCTATTTCCATCCCCGTCTCTTTCAAGTAATTTGCCACTTTATCCACAAAACCCATTTTTTTAACTATGCTGCCAGTGACGATCAAAGCTTGTTTTCCTTCGATGCGTTTTAGATATTCAAGTGCGCCTTCACCTGCTGCTATAGTCCTGGGGAATGTAATTTCCCACATAAGTTATCCCTCTGGAATATTGTAGTGGTTTGCTTTTAAAATATAAAACTTATGGGATTGTGAAAAAGGCTTTTGCAGAATATTATTATTTGTGAGTGTAAATTGTACATATTTAGCAAACCACAAATCTTATACGTAATTCTATTTCAAATCATACGACCGAGTGAGTCAAAATGAAAAAGAAATTAGCAATATTGTTTGGCGCTATATTGGTTTCAGCGTTGGTTCTTCCGCTTTCGATAAAAACTGCTTCACCATCTCCTGCCCGAGTGATTCCGCCTCTTGTCTCAACAGCTTGGCTGAACTCCAACCTCGGTACTATAGATCTTGTTGTGATTGATGTTAGAAATCCAGACTTGTATAATGCAGGCCACATTCCCGGGGCAATAAACTTTCCCGCCTACCTGTGGTATGTGAATCCGCCCTTTGGGTCTGTTGTTCCATGGATGGAGATGCCCCCGCAAGATTACCTATTTGAGTTGATTGGCAACGCCAGCATAACAAGCAATTCCCTAGTAGTTGTTGTGGGCAGCACAAGCGGCCCCTTAGTTCCGATGCCCCTAGCCCTTTATGGAATAGCTGATGCCACAAGAGTAGCCATAACCCTGCTATATGCTGGAGTTGAAAATGTCGCCCTACTAGATGGTGGATATGACAAATGGGTACATGATGGATACTCCACTGAAACGACCCCTAATACACCAACGCCCACAACATATAGTGGCACTATTAAAAGCATGGTTGTTTCTAAGCAGTATGTTGCCAGCAAAATCGGGCAATCCATAATTGTGGACTCTAGAGACGCTGAAGTTTATTTAGGTTTTATACAGGAACCTTGGGCTGCAAGACCTGGCCACATTCCAACCGCCAGAAGCTTCCCCACTCCTTGGCTCTGGGATCTTAATCTTAATGCCACAGGCACAGGCTTAGTTTATGCAACATACAAGGATGTTGATATAGTTGGCAACTTTGCTAATTGTATAGTAGGCACGAATAAATCAAAGGAAATAATTGTTTACTGCGGTGTGGGTGGTTACGCGAGCACCATGTATTTTGTGTTAAGCGAGGTACTTAATTATACAAACGTAAAAATTTATGATGGTGCAGCACAGGAATGGACAAGTGACCCTCAACTGCCCGTAGTATACGAGGATCTAGGCTCTGAATACCTGGAACTGCAAAGCAGCTATGATGAACTTCAAAGTAACTACAATGAACTTCAGAGCAATTATGACGAGCTCTTAAGCAACTATAATTCACTTTTAAGCAGTTATGAAGGACTTCAAGACAACTATGAGAATCTTGTAAACAGCTACAACACACTTTTAAGCAATTACAACACATTCCTGAACAACTATAACAAATTCTTAGGCAACTATAGTAAACTCGTAGATAACTATGGTGATCTCTTAAACAATTATGGCGGACTTTCAAACAAGTATGACAAACTTGAAGGCGACTATGCTAAACTTTCAGACAAATACGATGAACTTCTAAGCAGCTATGACGAATTAGCTAAAGGCACCACGCCCGCATATCTCACATACATCTTCGTTATAACAACCATAATCTTTGCGCTTATAGCAGTCTACTTAGCGTTAAAAGTTAGGACAAAAAAAGGCTGATATACACCACCTAGGGGCAGCCTTAGAATCTCCCCCTTTTTATTATTAAAATGTTATAACATGAGATTTTAACCAATCCTTTATTTTCATAATGTCTTCCTCTTGATATGTGCATGTTAGGTATAAGTTAACTTCCTTGCTATTTAAGGTGTGTTTCAAAGATCGTGAGCAAATTAAAACCCTCTTCAATTCATCATAACTTGGCAGATACCCCCAACTGCGCAAGTCTTATATACAGAATTCAAAGACATATAGTGTTCGCAAAAACGGAGGTTTTATACAAATGAAAAATCTCTTTGTTTTAAAAAAGACAGCAATAAGCAAGATGGTGGCAGTAGTAATCGCTGTGATAATCATCGTTGCAGTTGTGGCAGGCGCAGCCTACTACTATTATATCCTTGGGCCGGCTCCTCCGCCTAAAGACAAAGTAGTTATTGGAATAGTGCAGTCTGAATCTGGGGCTAATTCTGCCGGTTGCGCCTTGCACCACTTGTATTACAATTGGATTATCGAAGACTATAATGAAGAGGGCGGACTGTACGTGCCTGAGTATGGCAAGAAGTTACCCATTGAGAAAATAGTATATGATGATGAGAGTAACCTTGATAAAATGCTTACTTTGACTGAAAAGCTCATTACGGAGGACAAAGTTGATCTAATATTTGCACCTTGGAGCACGGCCTTCTGCTTTGCGGCTTTCTCGCTTTACGAGAAGTATCACTATCCAGTGGTGGCTTTAACGTTTGGTTCAGACAAAGCCGCTGAGAAAATGAGAAGCGGAGAATTCAAATACGCGTTCAGTGTGCTTGGCTTGCCAAGTGAAACAGGAAAAGAGATGGCTGACCTCCTCGATTATATAAATAAAAATAAAACGCCAATAACTAAGGTGGGAATTATACACCACGCGGACCAGCACGGCGTGGAGTATGCTTCAGCTATAGCCTATGACCTCATGGATAAGGGATTCCAAGTTCCAGTTCAGCAAAGTTATACCTTGCCTGTTGCTACCTTTGCTCCGATAGTAAGCACCCTTAAAAGTGCAGGTGTTGATGTAGTGATTGATTGTGGCTATTCTGAGGGGGCAGATTTAATACGCGAAATGAAGGCGCAAAACTTCAACCCAAAACTTGTATTTATTGGCCCCACAATGGAAGTTCCAGCCTTAGTTTTCGGCCCGTTTGGGTTTACCCCCCAAGATCTTGTAGGAGTATGCTATTACGACGGTTGGCCAGCTGCATCCTACAAAACCGGGGCTCTAAAGGATTGGGCTGAGATGCATAGACAACGCGCAGAACCAATATTCGGTCCAAAAGCTTATCCGTTCCCTGCATCGGCTACGTTCTACGCCGGTCTTCAATGCCTTTTCAAGGCAGTTGAAAAGGTAGGTCTCAACCGAGAGAAGATACGTGATGCTCTTGCAACTGAAACCTTCGATACCGTTGTGGGAAAGACTAAGCTTCGACAAGGCTATAGTATGCAATGTGAATTAGCTGGAACCATATCTCAGTGGCAAGGCGGAGATATGATGGAAGTCATTTGGCCACGAGACGTTGCATCCGCAGACATAATTTGTCCAAAGCCAGCATGGCCTTAAGGTTTTAATCCATGAATTCCCTTTTCCCTTTTCTTTTTTTTAAAATAGTGGGGTTTGATTTATGATAGACATTATTGTTGGTGGTGCAATTTTAGGCGCAATATTTTCCCTAATAGCCATAGGTCTTAACCTTCAATATGGGGTTACTAGAATACTTAATATTGCTCACGGAGAGTTTCTCATGTTAGGGGCTTACGTAACCTACTTTTTATTCACTTATTTTGGTGTAAATCCGCTTGTTTCACTTGCAATAAGTGGCCCTACAGTTTTCGTTATAGGTGTTTTAATTCAATTGACCGTTTTTCGTAAGCTTGTTATTTTGTCTAAATCTTCTGAGGAACTTGAATTCAGATCGCTTCTGGCTTGTTTTGGTTTACAATTCATTCTTCAGAATGTGGTTAAAGATAGATTTGGCGCAACTCCAATAGCCACCCCTTATCTCAATGAAACCATACCTATACTGGGAGAACTTTTTAAAATAAACATGATAGTTGCTGCAGTTATATCCATAACCATTAGTATAGCTCTATACCTTCTTTTGCGTTTAACCAGAATAGGCTTAGCTATGCGCGCTGCGGTCGAAGAACCGACAGGGGCTCAGTTAGTTGGAATCAATATTTTGAAAATCCATTCATTATCATTTGGCTTAGGTTGTCTTATAAGCGCCTTAGCTGGTTCAATGATATCTATGATTTACACAAATACAACTCCTTACATAGGTCCCCAGTACACTTTTATCGCTTTAGCTGTCATAATCCTAGGCGGTATGGGAAGCTTCGTTGGCAGCTTACTTGGAGGTTTCTTTATTGGATACATTTATTATGCCTCGTTAAAAATAGATCCTCTAATAACCATGGCAATCGTATACGCTTTCATCATCATAATGCTCATAATTAAACCTAAAGGACTCTTTGGGAGATAGTTATGCTGAAGGGCAAAACAATAAACTTAACGAAAACCCTTCCACTTTTACTGGTCATCATAATGTTAGTTCTCGCCCCATTATTCCTAGGAGATTACTATTCATCATTTTTAAGAACAATTCTCATGTGGACGGCACTCGCTATAAGTTGGCATTTCTTCTCAGGCCTTACAAAATATGTTTCCCTTGGATCCGCCGCCTTCTTTGGAGTAGGATTGTATTTCACCGCTAAATACCTAGAATTTAGTGTTGAGTACCATTATTACCCTATTTTACCGTTTCCTGTCATTGTGATTTTAGCCGGGCTGGTAAATTTTGCATTGGCTTTAATGATTGGTTTAGTAACGTTGAGACTTAAGGGCATATACTTTGCAATACTTACTTTCGGAATTAGCGAGGTATTTAGAAATGCTTTTCAATGGTGGGAGATAAAAATAACGGGCACTCGTGGAACCTATATTCCCGTGTTTTTCGATTCCCAAACAGTATATTACTCAATATTGTTAACCACTTTTGCAATAATTCTATTGACTACCTTCCTACGCAAGTCAAAGTTTGGTCTTGCATTGAAAATGGTGGGTGAGTGCGAGGAAGCCGCAGTACATGTTGGCGTAAATGCTAGCCTATTTAAAACCTTTGGCTTTGCAGTTAGCGCCTTGTGTATGGGCTTAATGGGCGGGTGCTTTGCAACGAGGCTCTCATATATTAACACAGACATAGCCTTTGATCCGTTATACTCTTTTTTGCCAGCTATAATGACGTTGCTTGGCGGGGCTGGAACAGTCTACGGCCCAGTAATAGGATCAGTAACAATTTCCCTACTCAGTGAATATCTTAGAGTCACTTATCCCCAATACTTCCTGATAATTTTAGGACTAATACTTGTAGCTATTGTAATGTTTATGCCAAACGGAATAATGGGAATGGTTGAAAGGCTGAAAGCAACAAAGCTTATTGGTGGAAAAGGACCAGCTAAAGCCCCAAAAATGCCTCCTTAACATGCTTATTTTTTAGAAGTTCTTCTCCTTTCCCTTTTAAGGTTATTTTGCCTGTTTCCATTACGTATGCCTTGTCAGAGAATTTTAAGGCGTAATAGACGTTTTGTTCAGCCAGTAAAACGCTAAGTCCATGTTTTCTAAGTTCTTCTACAGCCCTGAATATCTCCATGGTCAGCTTCGGCGAGAGCCCCTGCGAAGGCTCGTCCAGTATAAGCAGTTCTGGGTTGGACATTAACCCTCGCGCTATGGCCAGCATTCTTTGCTCTCCGCCACTGAGGGTTACGGCCAACTGTTTTTCTCTTTCCTTCAAAACTGGAAAAAGCTGGTAAACCATTTTTAATATGTCCTCTTTGGAGTTTTTTCCCCTAGAGCTATACGCTCCTAGAAGCAGATTTTCTCCAACAGTCATGTATGAAAAAAGTTTTCTATCTTCAGGCACAAATGATATCCCCAAATTTACAACTTGATGGGGCAATAATCCATTAACTTCTTTGCCGTTGAATATAATATTGCCTGATGATGGCTTAAGCAGCCCAGCTACAGTGCTTAAAAGTGTGGTTTTTCCAGCGCCATTAGACCCTATTAAAGCTGCAACTTCTCCTTTTTTAACTTCAAGAGAAATGTTCCATAAAACTGGTAATGTTCCACGCGACACGTTTAAGTCTTTAACTTCAAGCATAGGCTTCACCTAAATAGGCCTCAATAACTTCTGGAGCCTTAGCTATTTCCTTAGGCTCCCCCTCGGCTATTTTCATTCCTTGATGAAGCACCATAACCCGATCTGCTATTTCCATGATGGCACGCATGTTATGTTCAATCATGAAAATGGTTATCCCGTCCTTACGTAGTTCTCGAACAACTTTAATCATCTGCGTGGTCTCGGTTGGATTTAAACCAGCCATCACCTCATCCAACAATAAAATTTTAGGCTTAGTTGATAAAGCCCTTGCAAGTTCAAGCATCCTCTGCTCAAACAAAGGTAAACTGGCAGCTAACATATTGCTCTTCGAGGCTAAGCCGAATTTCTCCAGTATATCATTAAGCTTTTTCTTGGATTCGGAGAACCCCTTTTCCTTTGTACACCCGAAAAGCTCGGCTGCTAAAACATTTTCATATACTGTCATGTTGGGAAAAGGTTTCGGTGTTTGGAAAGTTCTAGCTATACCTAACTTGCAAATTCGATGCGGTTTAAGGCCCGTGATGTTGTCTCCTTCAAACCTTATGCTTCCAGATGCTGGTGAAAAAGTGCCTGCTATTACATTGAAAAGGGTAGTCTTGCCTGCTCCATTAGGGCCGATCAGTCCTGCTATTTCCCCTTCCTCCACATAAAAATTCACATTGCTTAAAGCCGTAAGCCCTCCAAAACGCTTTGTTACATCTTTTCCTTCAAGTAACTTCATAGTCTGCCCCCAGTTAGTCGCCAGATTTAGACATGGCCTGATCCTTATGATACTTTTTGTACAAGTACCTTTTAAATTATACTGTTTGTCGCATAAATGCATCTCTATTCAGAGATAACGCCTCGTTTAACAAGGTCTGCAGCCACTTCTTCCAAGCCTATTTCTTTTAAAGTTTTTACAGTTGGAATCCCTGTTCTCAGGTTAAATTTCCTCTCTGCATAGTACTCGTCAAGAAGCTTTTCCAAGTAATCTTCACATTTCATTCCCTTGCCTAATCCGGAAGGACAAGGCTCCCACATCCATCTCCCATGAAGTGTGTCATCTTTTCGGGAAATTCCAAGACGAGCATTGTAAGCCTTCTCTAGACAAACAATTCTTTCCCCACACTTTGCAATTTCCTCTGGGCTCATTTTGATACCTGTCACAGCTGAAAAAAGTAAGGCGTAATCACCCATATACAATGCTCTCTTGGGCTTTTTAAGCATAAGAGACAAGGCTGGAAAGTGGCATATGCCAAGGGAATTAATTACTGCGTTGAAATCCTCATGGTACTTTATGCTTTTAGCCTTAAGGTTTAATGTTGTGGGATAACCTGCATCTGGGGCACCGAAAAGCTTCAAAGAGGTGTCTGCTCTTTGCTGTTTATCTATTTGGCAGTGGGCTTTAAGATGATCTGCACCTCGTGTGGATATAGCGTAAGCAAGGGCCCATGTTGGAAAACCTCTTACATCCTCAACTTCTGTTAACCCTTTTGAGTGGCAAACATATTTTTCAGCATTTAATTTTCTTGCTGTAGAAACGGCTCCCTCCGCGAATACATCTCCAACTCCCTTTCTAAACGCTATTTTTTCCGCTGTTTTTTCAACTACATCTGGGTTTCCCCATTCATACATCAAACCTTCGCTAATTTCAGGAGCCAGCATGCCTCGTTGGTGCAACTCCATAAGCATACCTATTAAAGTCCCTGTTTCTGTAGCGTCCAAACCCAATCGGTTTACCAAGTTCTGCAAATGAAGGATGCTGCCTACATCGTAAATTCCAAGATGTATCCCCAAAGAGCATATAATTATATAATCGATTTTACCCCCAGATTCTCCCGCGTACTTTCCCTCTTTAATCTGCCATGGATGAACACATGCAACTACGCATCCGTGGCTGCAAGTAACGTTTCCTTTGGCAAAGTTGTCGATAAAATTTTCTGGAAAGTCTGAAATTTCAGGAGCGACGGCGTCCTGATAATTTTTAACCGAGTGGCAACCTATTTCGTTATACAGTATGCATAAACTGGTGGTTCCATACTTAGCCCAATTGCGTACTCCCGGCGAAGTGAGGCTAATTCTTAAATCTTCAGCTAACTCCTCAACTTTCTCTGGATTGGCAACTTGAATTTTTTTAGTTCCCTTGACTGCTATGGCTTTAAGATTTTTAGAACCCATAACACAGCCAACACCTGTTTTAGCGGCTGCCCTATACTTGTCAAACATTATGGAAGCGAATCTCACCTTGTTCTCGCCAGCTTGCCCTATGCAGGCTGTTCGCACACTTTTCCCAACTTCATTTTTAATTGCCTCGTCAGTTTCGTAAACATCAAGGCCCCAAAGGTGGAAAGCATCCCTAATTTCGATGTTGTCGCCGTCTATGAAGATGTAGACTGGTTTCTCGCTTTTCCCTCGAATTATAAGGTGATCGTAACCGGCACGTTTAAGCTCATATGCCCAAAAGCCCCCAGCGTTAGAATCGCCGAAAATTCCAGTTAAAGGCGACCTAGTCGTGACCCTAACTTTGCTGCCGAGAGGCAGCATACTTCCGGCTAGGGGGCCAACGCCAAAAATCAATTCATTGTCAGGACTGAGAGGATCTATATTTGGACTTACATCGTTCCAGAGAATCCAGTCGTTAATGCCGCTACCCCCGATAAACTTTACACACCACTCTAATGGTAAAGCCTGTTTTACTATTTTCCTTCGGGTCAAATCAACCCTCAAAATAGCTCCTGCATAACCATAAGAGGCTTTGGCACCCATTTTTGGTCCACCTACTTTTTAGCACTAGATGTTCGCTTGATTTTTAAGTCTGTCGGTTTGCTAAAACTTTTAATTGAAACATGAGTATAAATATATGCTTCAAAACAGCTTAACCCAGGTGGCTAACTTGACTTTCGCCTGTAAAAAACCATGGCTTAAGTTTTGGCCCGTAAATGTTCCTACAACGCTTAATTATCCAAAGATGACCCTTCCCCAAGTTTTAGAAAAGGCGTCCGACGAGTACCCCAATAAAGCCGCGATAATCTTTGAAGAAGCCACATTAACCTATAGTAAGCTTAGCGAGTGTGTAAAAAGGTTTGCAGCAGCTCTTCAAGGTCTCGGTGTTAATAAAGGTGATCGTGTAGCAATTTACCTTCCTAACTGCCCTCAGTTTATTATAGCCGTTTATGGGGCTCACAAAGCTGGAGCAGTGGTTGTGCCTTGCAGTTCAGCTTATAAGGAAAGAGAATTTAAGCATATGCTCACTGACTCTGGGTCAAAAGTGTTGGTTACCCATGAAAGGCTTCTGTCAGTCGTCGAAAAAGTTGTTGAAAACACCACTGTAGAGCATGTTCTTGTAACATATGAGCATGACTATAAATGCTTAGAAAATTTGCAGGAAGCTTCTAAACGCGAAACTAGTGGTGGCTATATTCCTCTGCTAGAGTTAATATCAAGTTATGAACCTACACCAGCCGAAGTGCCTATAAATCCTGAAGAGGATTTGGCTTTTCTATGTTATACCGGTGGAACCACCGGAGTGCCCAAAGGCTGTATGTTAACCCACTTTAATTGTATTGCAGATCAACTTCACGAAATAACCTTTTACAAGCTTAGAAGAGGTAAAGAAGTGCTTCTGCTTTTCTCTCCGCTATTTCATATTCATGGCCTAAATCGTTGTATGGGCACCTACTTGGCGGCAGCTTCAACCATAATCCTTTTTGAACGGTTTAATCCGCTTAAGACTCTGGAAGCTATCCAGAAATATCGCGTTACAGTTTTTCCAGGTGTGCCAACCGCTTACATTGCCCTTCTCAATTACCCTGAAATTAAAAAATATGATCTCAGTTCGGTTCGTATATGGAAATCCGCTGCAGCTCCATTGCCCACTGAGGTATGGCTTAAGTTCAAGGAACTTGTAGGCGCAAGCATATCGGTTGGATGGGGATTAACAGAAGCCAGTCCAGGATTGACTCTTACACCTCCCGAAATGTTTAGCGGCTCAAAGGAGTATAAACCCGGGCTGATTGGCCTACCTGAGATAGACACCGAGGTTGCTGTTTTTGACACCGAGAAAGATGTTGAGGTTCCTCCAGGTGTGGTGGGTGAGCTTAGAGCAAAGGGACCCCAAATTATGAAGGGTTACTGGAATAAGCCTGAGGAAACAGCTAAAGCTTTCTGCAACGGGTGGCTATGCACAGGAGATCTAGGCTATATGGATGAGGATGGAGTGTTCTACTTTGTTGACCGCCTCAAGGACGTAATAAAAGTTAGCGGCTTCCAAGTTTGGCCAATGGAAGTTGAAGACGTATTATGCTCTCATCCCGCTGTTTTGGAGGTAGCTGTTGTCGGTATACCCAACGAATACCATGGCGAAGTGCCTAAAGCCTACATTGTGTTAAGAAACGGCTTTAAAGGTAAAGTGAGCGAAGAGGAGCTTATCAATTACTGTGAAGGAAAAATGGCCAAATATAAAATGCCTAAAAAAATAGAGTTTGTGAATGAGCTGCCTAAAACATCTTCTGGGAAAATTCTAAGAAGAGCTCTTAGATGTAAATAAATTGAGATGTTCGGCATGTTCAGGTTTGAAAAAGAACAGAAAGTTTTCGGAATTGCAGGAGTGAATGTTGGGGGTCAGCCAGGCGAGTATCCCACGGTTCTTGTGGGAAGCATCTTCTACAGTGGGCACAAAATAGTCAGTGGCCCATCAAAAGGCGAGTTTGATAAAAAACAGGCTGAAATTCTCATTAACAAGGTGGGGGCACTCTCTGAAAAGACTGGAAATCCCTTCATTTTAGATATTGTAGGTGACACGTCTGAGGCGCTTATAAAATACATCGACTTCGTCGCTGATATAGCAAAGTGTCCCTTTCTTGTTGACGGCGTAGCAGCCCAAGTTAGGCTTCCAGCAATAAAACATGCCGCCGAAATTGGACTTGCAGAAAGAGCCATATACAACTCTATAGATTTTCACGTGACGGAAGAGGAGATTAAAGTTTTAAAAGATTGCAAGGTTAAAAATGCTGTTTTAATGGCTTTTAACCCTAAAAAGCCTTGGGCTGAAGGAAGATTGGATGTCATCAAGGGCGAGCCGGGACAAAAGGGATTGTTGCAAGCTGCGGAAGAGGCTGGTGTAGAAAACATTCTCGTCGACACTGCGGTGCTTGACATGCCTAGCATAGGGATTTCGGCAAAAGCCATTTATCTCGTAAAGAACGAGTTCGGTCTGCCTGCTGGTTGTGGACCCGCAAATGCTGTTACTACGTGGAAAAGGGTGAAAAAAGGCGAGTTTGGGCCGTACGCCTATGAAGTTTGTTCCGGCGGTTCTGGAATACTGACTCAGATGATGGGCGCTAATTTCGTATTATATGGACCCATCGAGCTTTCTGAGGCCGCATTCATTTCATGCGCCATGACTGATGCCCTAATAGCTTATGTTGCAAGGAGAATTGGGACAACCCCAAAAACGAGGAATCACCCGTTATACAAAATCTTTTAAACTTTCCATTGTTTGAAATAAGTTTCAAAGGCTTTTAAGAAAATAAAAAGATATTTAAGATTTTATTTATACACGCCATATTCGTTTGTGGCTTCAATCATGGCTTTAACGTTTTCTGGTTTCGCCTCGTCAATGACTGCTCCGTTCATAACCATGAATCCGCCGCCTTCTCCACAAACCTCAATGAGTTTCTTAACGTAATCTTTTACCTCGTTTGGTGTGCCTACATTCAACAATGAACTTGGCACGTTTCCGCAGATACTGGCAACATCACCTATTATCTTCTTGGCTTTAGCCATATCTGTCTGGTCAAAGCCCCACAAGGTTTTGCCCTTTGGCAGATCATTTTTGATCAACTCTAAACGTGAGTTATAGCTTCCCTCAGCGTATAGAAACGGTACACATCCTTCGTTAACCAAGCCCATAATCACTTTTTTAAGGGTAGGCCAGTAGAATTCTTCGAACTGCTTGTTAGAGATGAAGCCATCAGCGCCCTTGTGAAGTGGTATAAACACTATTGGGTTTCCGTTAGCCTTCGCTGCGGATGCCCCCATTTTAATCATCAGCGGTGTGAAAATTTCCATGGCTTGATGAAGTTTCTCAGGCCGTCTATACATGTCTAGCATTATTCCCTTAGTTCCCCTAAGCGTATCGCCTATCGTGTCGAAGGGCGCTTTTGTGCCTCCGCCAAAGAGGTTAGGAAATCCCGCAGCAGTGATCTCCCTTTCCCATGCAACAACATTCCCTATCCACTTTAAGACTTCATTCCCAGCCTCCATAAGTGCTTTAAGAGCAGATTGTACGTCTGGCAGGCCGAATGGTATGAAAGTTACTGGTGTAAAGCCTCCATACATTTCAAGCGCATTAGTTAATGGCGATATCTTCTTGAAAGGCTCTAGAGCACCGAATATGCGTGGGAAGAAAACTGTCAAAAAGAAGTATGTTGGATCCTGAATCAAGGCATCATATTCATCTGCCTTCATGTATTCTCCTTCGATGCACTGATATGAGTGCTGGGGCGCCACTCCATGGCCGGGCCAAGCATACAATTTATAGTCGAGAATTTCGAAGAACTTTCCAGGGCCAGGACCTATAGCGCCGGCATGCGCATCTGGTTTAAACTCTAAGACGTATTTTTTGAAGGCCATTTTGAGCTTTTCGTAGTCGTACATCATGTCATATGGGGTTAGCCCTGTATAGTAAGCTGGGAAAAAGCCTATGAGCGGGAAGACTGGCACTTTGTCCGGTGTTTTCTTTAGTTGAATCGCGTCTTTTATTCTGGTTACTCTCGCTTTATATGCTTCCTCAGCTTTTTCATCTACAAACTCAACTTGTGGCGAAAGCCAACGATTAAAAAGTTCTTCCTGTTTTTCTTCCATCTTCTATCTCCTCCTAGGCAAATCCCGCCCAATTTTTGGCTAAGGCAACAGCGTCCATAGCGTCTCTGCCATAGGCGTCAGCGCCAGTATACTTTCTTATCTCTTCGGTTATCTGGCCTCCTCCTATCATAATTTTCACTTTGTCTCTTAAGCCAGCTTTTTCTATGGCTTCCACGGTTTTTTTCATGGAGTCAAAGGCTAATGTTAAGAATCCGCTTAACCCTACAATGGTGGCTCCGGTTTCCTTTATCTTCTCTACAAATTTCTCTGGTGGAATATCTACCCCTAAATCGTGAACTTCAAAACCGTTAGCTTCAAGCATGAAAACCACAATGTTTTTACCGATGTCATGTATATCTCCCGCCACACTGCCGATTATGACTTTTCCTAAATTTTTTGTTTCTTTTGTTGTTACTAGTTTAGGCTTTATTTTTTCAGTTACTGCCCTTAATATTTCGCCGGCGTATAGTAAGTCGGATATGAAATATTCGTTGTTGGCGAAGCGGTTGCCTACAATTTCCATGCCTCGGCGGATATCATCCATGATTTTGAAGGGATCCTCGCCTGCAGCAAGTTTTTCTTCAACAATCTTTAGGGCTTCTTCTTCCTTCAGATCTGCTAATGCAGTAACAAGATCTTTAGTATCTCCCATTTGAGATTCCCATTTGACTACTATTTTTATGCAGTTAATAAAAAGCTTGCTACTATTGGAGAAATGCATGATACCCGCATCTTTCACAAAAGTTATCTAACCGTAGGGTTAAACTGTTGTTATGAGCAGTCAATGGAGAGCCTTATAGCAATTCTGTTTGAACCTGAAGGACGCAAGATAACAGTCGCGCCAGGCGTCAGCGTACTCGAGGCAGCATACAAGGCAGGAGTAGCGATCAGATCTGAATGTGGCGGTAAAGGCGTGTGTGGGAAATGCCGAGTCATAGTTCCAGATAAAAATGCTGCCGCAGTGGTAACTGAAGACGAAAATAAGCATTTATCCCCTAATGAGCTAGGCTTGGGTTATAGGCTGGCTTGCCGCGCAGTTCTTAAGAAGAGCACAAAAGTGTTTATTCCCGAGGAAAGCAGAATTTTGGCACGTAAAATTCAAGCCTCCGGCTTAGAGAGGCCCTTACAGCCGAAGCCTCACGTTAAAAAGCTTCGTTTAAAATTAGCCAAACCCGCCTTGCTTGATGCTAGACCCGACCTTGAAAGACTCATGGATGCCTTAAAGAATGAGCATGGATTCAAAAGTTTAGAAATAGGATATGAAGCCCTAAAGAAACTGCCTGAGGTTCTCCGCGGTTATGAGTGGCATGTCACCGTCTTCTTGTTTTGCGATCGCGAAATCATATCCATAGAAGAAGGCGACGCCTCCGAAGAAATTTTGGGGCTGGCTGTGGACATAGGCACTTCAAAAATTGTTGGCTGCTTGGTGGAATTATCAACTGGCAAGACCCTAAGCCTAGGCTTCGTTGAAAACCCACAAATAATACACGGCGAAGATGTAATTTCCAGAATAACTTTTTCAGCAGATGACCAAGTAAAACTTGAAAACATGCAGAAGCTTTTAGTGCAAGGGGTGAATACTATTTTAAGTTATACATGTGCTCAAGCAAAGGTTAATCCCAGAAAAGTTTATGAAGTAACGGTTGTTGGAAACACTGTGATGCACCACTTTTTTTTGGGTGTAAACCCAAAGTACATTGCGATTTCTCCCTTCACGCCTGCCATGAAACGTCCAATGAACGTTAAGGCGAAAGAACTTGGAATAAACATATGCTCCGAAGGTAATGTCCATGTTCTGCCTGTTATTGCGGGGTTTGTGGGCGCAGACGCTGTTGCTGATGTTTTGGCAAGTGGCATTCATGAGTTCGAGAAGCTTTCTTTACTTCTTGACATAGGGACAAACACCGAGGTTTTCGTGGGAAACTCCGAAGACATTTTATCATGCTCATGTGCCTCTGGACCAGCTTTTGAAGGAGGACACATTAAGCATGGGATGAAAGCCGTAACAGGCGCAATAGAAAAAGTGTCAATAACCCCAGAATTTGATGTGGAATACAAAACAGTTGATGATGTTGCTCCTGTGGGGTTATGCGGATCCGCCATGATCGATGTTTTGGCTGAACTTTTCAAGCGCGGCGTCATAAATAAGCGAGGAAGATTCAACGCTAATGTTAAGACGCCTAGACTAAGACGGGTAAACAATGAATTAGAGTTTGTTCTTGTGTGGAAGGAAGAGAGCGGAACAAGCCAAGACATAACAATCACCCAAAAAGATATAAGCGAGCTGCAGCTTGCCAAGGCAGCTATATTCACTGGCTGCTCGATTCTAATGAAAAGGAAAAATGTTAGGCTGGAAAATGTTGAAAGACTTCTTATTGCTGGCTCCTTTGGAAGCTGTATTAGCACTGAAAATGCTAAGTTGATAGGTTTAGTTCCGGATGTGCCGAATGAGCGGATAATGTTTGTGGGCAACACGGCATTGTCAGGCGCAAAAATGGCTCTGGTTTCAGTGGATGCCAGAGAAACCGCAGAGGAACTTTCGAGGCGAATACGCTATATTGAGCTTGCAAGCGACCCTGATTTTCATACAGAGTTTGCTGATGCCATGTTTATTCCCCATAAAAATCTGGACAGATTCCCTTCAGTCAAAAAATACCTTAAGAATCTTGAATAGAATGGTTGATTTTGTAAAAGCCATCTAACAACTTCTATGTTTTGCTTTTCTCTCCTTTAGGCACTTCGTATAATATGCCGTCTTCTGATAGTACTAGGACGCTGCCGCACTTTAAGCATTTATAATATCTGTTCACTCCCCTTTCGCCTTTCTGCTCGCCTAGAAGCTCAACCTCACTGTGAGAACATTTAGACTCAGAAGGGGTATTACTCGACATTGAACCACAAACAATTCTTAAACTATGATTCCAACATTTAAAATTTTTCATTTGCCCTACCTGTTGCACCAGCATCGTCAACAGCAAAAGAACAAGCTTGCCAAAGTTCCAAAACAATTTAGGAGGCGAAGAAATTAATAGAAACTAGCTTTGAATACATACACGACTGCGAAAGCGCAATGCTCTTCAAGAAGTTAAAGACTTAGTAATTTGGGGCCCGTAGTCTAGGATGGATTAGGACGCTGGCCTGCGGAGCCGGAGATCCTGGGTTCAAATCCCAGCGGGCCCGCCAAAAACAAACCGCTTCCAGCAAAAGCAGCTTTTTACGGGCTGCTTTGGTCGCTGGCTTGCGGGACCGTCCTGGGACCGTCCCAGATACAGGGGGAGGACCGTCCTGTGCACAATGCGTCTGAAGGTAAGATTGGCGAGTTGAAAAGGCGTGTTGATGAGCAGTGTAGGACTTTGGGTTCTTTAGTTTCTAGCATTGAAGGAGAAGATAGGCTTGGACAATTGTTAAAGCGGGTTGAGGGGCGGTGTGAGGCTTTAAGCTCTTTAGCTGGCGGCGGCGTTTCAGATGAAGGATTTGTTTTAAGCTGGCCTGAAACAAGGCAGATGTTTCTGCAGTATTTGGAGTTTAAGCGTTATGAGCCTGCTAACGCCAGAAACATGCTGAATTACTTGGATAGGTTTGTTAAGCAGCCAATAAATGCTCCAATGGATGTTATGAAGCTCTTCTCGCCATTAACTGCTGGACAGAGACACCATTTGAACCGTGCCATGCGGGCTTGGTTTAAATGCTTAGAAATAAACCATCCAAACGGACAGTTTAAAGAGTTTTTGGATGGACTGCGTAAGGCTATTCCAAAGGATGAAACGGGTATAGACATTAAAGTTCCAGAAGAAGAACAGATTATTTCGGATTTGAGGCGTTTAGCGTCTGACCCGCTGAAATATCAGGTAGCCTACAACATGCTTCTGGATTCTGGTCTGAGGCTTGTAGAGGTTATTAAACTTTTAAACGACTTTCCAGAGGCTGAGCATTTAGAACGCTTCTACCGCTGCCCAATAGGGCTTTTCAGAGGTTCAAAACAAGCCTACTACTGTTATTTGACCGAATATACGTTTCAGCAAGTTAAGCGGTTGAAGGCGGAGGGCGACCCTGCCTCAATGCAAAGAAGGTTGAAGGAAAGTTTTACGAAAGACTCGGTGGATATGTGGCATAAAAAACACAATTATACAAGACCAAAATACTTAAGGAAGTTTGCTAACGATATGATGACGAGTGAGAGGCTTAACATTCCAGAAAGCGTTGCAGACTTCATTCAAGGGCGGGTTCCAAAAAGTATAGGGGCTAAGCATTACATGCAGCTTAAGCGAAAAGCAGATCAATTCTACCCAAGATACGCAGAATACGTAACAGAATTAAGGCGGAAAGCTGGAATAATAATAGCCTAAACTTTCCATTTTTCTTTTCTATAAAAGTTTAAGCAAGAGCTTGCAGTTTTATTATTATGGTAAGTTTTGACGCAGAAAAGTTCTGATGTAAGCAGAAAACCGAGACTTTTTGATATGCCAGAATGTAAAAACTGCGTTTACAAGGGCAGCAGATACTGCTGGAACCAATGCCCATACAACATATGGAGAAAATATTAAATCGTGTTGCCGCGGTGAAAAATAGAGTTTGGTCGGCGAGAGTAGTTTTCTAATTAGTTGGGGTTATAAGGATGCACCCTTTTGTTTTATCTATCTTTAGTTGAAGCTTGTCGCCGGTTTTAAATGGAAGTTTAGGTAAGGCGTTTTTGGGAATGTATATGAAGCCGTAAGGGTTTAATTTGGTTTTGAATGTTTCGATATTTGTTGTGTTCATTGAGCTCGATTTATCCGTTTGTTCAAGCTGAATCTGATTGTTTAGTGGTTGGTTATTTGACCATTTCATGCTATCTTTATACGAGCGTATGTCTTCATCCTTTTCTGGCTTTCTGAATATGAATAGGTGTTCGTAGTATAGTAGATAGAAGTCCATGTAGTATTTTTTGTTTGTTTTGTCTATGTCCACCCAGCATTCTTCTGCTACTTTTGTTAGTCCTCCCCATTTTTCTCTTGTTGTTTTTGTTTTCCATTGGTATTTTACTATGTCTTCTCGTAGTATGAAGCCTGCTTCAAGGAATGCTTGCATTGTTCTGAAGGCTATTGGCACATGATGTCTATGTTTTCTCGTGTCCCCGACGAGTATTGCACAAAATCTTCCAGGTTTAAGCACTCTGTAGCTTTCTTTTGCTATTTCCCTCATTCCATTTATGTATTCGTCAATGCTATGCACGGCGGATAGGTCGCCTATGACTTTGTTTTCTTTGGAGTAGGGTATGATGTTTGCGTATGGTGGATGTGTGGCTATGAGGTGTATAGATTCATCTTCGATTAAATTTAGGTTCCTTGCATCACCAACGTAAGTTTTTATTGTAATGTTTGGGTAGTTGGGGTCAAGAGGTGTGTAATTGAAGTTTAATCTGTCTCGTGTGAGCATTATACAGTCTGGATTTATATCTACGCCTATGGCATTTCTACCCAGCAGCTTGCATTCTATTAATGTGGTTCCTGAGCCACACATCTGGTCTAATACCGTTTCTCCTGGTTTTGAATATCTAAGGATCAGGTTTCTTGCCATTTGAGGGGGCCAGTTTCCTCTAAAGTTTCCTTGATGAGTTGCCCATGTTCCCCTTTCTGGGAAAGACCAGACGTTAGTTGTTTCGAGTTCAAAATTCTTCGGTTGATATTCAACTATCTTCTTCGGCTGTCCGATTTTAACCTTGACATTTTCTATCGTTATCTCTTTGTGCGTTTTGATGAACTCTTTATAATCTTCGTCCGTGATTTCTTTCATGGGTATGTAGCCTTTCTGCATGGCTATTTCCTCTTGTTCTTTTTTACCCATTCCCAAAGTGCCTCTTCAATAGCTTTTTTCAAAAAACCTTTCCTTGCCTCAAATCTTTCTGCTGCGACCCTCCGAAACTCCTTCTCTAGCTCGTCATCAACTTTAAGGTTTAGTTGTCCCATTAAAATCAAATGTAGATAAGTTGTTTTCTACTTATAAAGCTTATTCAGCAAACCTTTTATCACATTGAAACGAATATGAATCAAATTCGACATGGTCTAAGAGTATGGAATATTATTCGAGGCGATTGCATGCGAGAGATTAAGGTTGGTGAGTATCTAAGGAAAAAGCGGATTTTGGATGTAGTAAAGCTTTCAAATGGATGGTATATTGTAAAGACAGAAAACAGAAAGTCTGAAAGAGACTTTAAGGTGAAAACTATTTTTCAGATCACTCCAACCATCAGGTCTTTGACACCTAAACATGCCCATTTTGTGATTGACTTCTTTGGCAAAGTTTGCGCTGATAAAGAAAAAGCCATGAAAGTATTAGAGGCCATAGTTGAAGTTTGGCATGGAAAACCAGTTCACGAAGTCCTGAATAAGTATGAAAGTTTTGCATCTCAATTACCCGGTTACAGTCTTGAATATATTTTGCATGGGTTGAACTGGATTCTTGAGCAGGAGGATGTTAATTTTGCAGGAAGACCCGAAAACAGGCAGAAGGAAATCGATGAAATCTTTCAAAAGTGTGGCATAAAGCCGCCGCCAAACAGATCTGGAAGCCAATTAGCCATGTCGCTTTTCTGTAATGTAGCCCTCGGATTGCATCCCGTAGAGGCGTTCATAAGAGCTAACCTAGATGTGTTACCAGTGAAGAGGGCAAGAGGAGCCGTATAAACGGTCACTTAGCTTTGTATATGCCTCTTTCAATGCGCTCTATCAAACCATCGTTTGTTAGGCTTATGACAGCGCTTCTTATTGTATTATAGTTTATGTTAGTTGAAGCCCTTAATTCTTTAAGAGAAATCCTCTCTGCCTTTTTAATCATCTCAAAAATCTCCTTCCTCTTTTTTCCACGAATCTCCCGATTCATAACCATCCCCGTTTGATCATTTAGCCAACTAATAATAATATTTTCCTACACGACTCCTGCTAAGGCTTCTTCCTTTCTTCCTCGCCCTCTTTTCAGCCATGCTTTTATGAATTCCTCTATTTCGCTTTTGTTATATGGGTCTTTCCATGCGTTTTCGAGGGTTTGGCATTCGTTTGTTGCGCCTATTAGCCCGAAGTAGGCTGTTAGCTCATGGTATAGTTGTTCTATTTCGATTTCGTTTAGCCAAATTTGCATTTCATTGAGTATGGCGTTTAGGACCGTTCTGCTCATGTTTTTCTCCTTCTTCTTATGTCTTCCCAGTATTCTTCTATTTCTTTTAGTCGTTGTTCAATCTCTTTTACTGTTTGCTTGTCCCATCCGTGTTCTTTTCTTTCTTTGTAGGCTTCGAATACTCTTTCGATAGCGTCGTCAATTGCTTGGCTTATGCACTCCTTTGCGCTGGATGGTGCATTGAAGCTGTCTGCTGCCATATAGTCTATTATGACGTCCATTTTTTCAATCGTTTCTTTTGGAACTTCAAAGTATTCGTATTCGTCATTTAGCCAATCAAGTTGGAAGCGTATGGCTTCCCTTATGAATTCTTCCCTTGTTGTGTAGCCCCTCTGCTTGTTTTTATTTATGAAGTTTTCAACCTCAGCCAACAGTTCTGGTGGTAGGATGACGGAGTTTGAGAGAAGGCTTTCTATTGCGTCTGTGTAGGTTTGTAGAGTTTTTGTTTGGGCTGTTAGGTCTCCGAGGAGTTGGGTGAGCTTTTCATGCGCACTATCTGAAATTCTCAATGTTTTCATGTTCCCTAATCCCTCTGTTATGGTATAAATGATATTTGTATGATAAACCTTTTAAATTTTTTGCATAACTTATTTATTGTATACAATTTATGCGAGATGCATGATGTATGCGAAGGGTTAAGATGGATGTAACAATAGACCCAGAAATCCTGAAGGAAATCGACGCACTCCGCGGAAGGGAGAAACGCAGCACTTTCGTCGAGCACCTTCTTAGGATCGGGCTTGAAGCCTGCAAAATGGACAATCCAACCTCACGCGTGAGCAAGAAAGCACAAGAAAAAGTGAAGGAGGCTTAAAATGAGCCATAAAGGTGATTTAAAGCTTCTTATCAAGTCTGCTGAGGACTTAGCCTACGCCCTAAGAGACACTCTTGACGTTATCGCAGATCATGAGCGGAGAATTAAGCATCTTGAGGAAAGGCTTGGCTTTTTGGCTGATGTAGAATCGCGTGTTGTTGAGAAGGCTGTTGTTGGAGGGCGTGGTGAATGAAGCTTCAGCTTTTAGCCAAAATTACTGATGCTGAGCTTCTGCGTAAGAGTATGCATGAGCTTGGAACTGTTTTTTATCAGGCTGATGGTGAAGGCAACATTACGAAGGTTGTTTATTTCAGTGGTTCGCGGGTTGTTGAGTTTATTGGCAAAGTTGATGAGAGTTTGGCTAAATGCGTTAAAGCCTTGGGGCATAAGGTTGACTCCATAGAGGTTGATGAGTTTCAGGGTTTTGTCCGCATAGTCCAGCAGGGCTGACGCCTTTTTATGCGGTTGAGGGTGACTAAGGATGTTGATTCTCATAGGGTTAATCCAAACTATCCAACATTGCGAATCGAGTTTGAACTTCCAAAAGATGACAATTTTCGCATTAGAAGTATGCTCGAGGCGGATTGGTGTCCAAGGGATGAGGAAATAATTGAGGTTGTGGAGAAAATGTTGGACGTAAGCCCCACTTTTGGGCCTAAGCTTGCGAAACGCCTTGAGGCTAAAAGCAAATTGTTGTGGAGATTGCTAATTGAATACGCCTTTTCATTGCACCAGGTGAAGCCGCACCTTGAAGGGATATTAAGCAAGGGGCGTGGTTAATGGCTCGTTGTGTGCTATGTTACCCTTTCACACATAATGAAGCTGAGTTTTTGATTATTTTTGGCAATAATGAACAATTATATGTTTGCAAATGGTGTCTGCAAGACTTGTGCCTACTTGGATTTAACGCTAACCAAATAATCTGTTTGCCAAAGCCATTCCATCTCAAAGTTTCCTTCTGGTTTTTAGGCCCTGTAAGAAGCCTATTGGAGGCTAAGGCTTGAGTGAGTTTGAAACCGCTGAGGTTCGCCAAAGCGTCATGGAAGCCCTCGCCAAGCTGGACGAGCTGAAGCATTCCATTGATATTTTGCAGGCTAAGATTAAAAGTGATTTTGAACGGAAAATGGAGATGTTCCGCTTCAGCCAAGTGCGAAAGGAGTTTTTGGAACCATTCTTTGAAGAACCCTATGTGATTATTCCTAAAAGGGCGAATGAATGGTATGTTATTGCGCCGAAATGGCTTGACTTTCAGATTGGATGGCTTGAGCGTTCAACGAAAAGCTACAACATTTTTGTTGTAAACCGTTATGTTAAGTGGTTCAGCGAAATTCCTGCAAGCCTAGAAGACAAATTCAAGTTCGCTAAGCCCTTGCCCTTCAAAGTTTACGATGGAATGTTGTTAACCGGCAAAGAACTTCAAGAGGAAGCCCTACGCCGATACAAGCATTTCATATCGAGGCGTGAGGGCGAGGACAGGCTACGAATAAAAAAGGGCTACGAGTTCAAGCTTATCGCCCAAATGATTGAAGACGGCACATTGCCCTTCATGCCCGTGCCAGTTAAAGAGGAAGATTTGCGCTCTTGGGATGGCATTAAGCTGAGAAACTATCAACAGTTTGCCTGGAACGAGTTTCTCAATAAGGGGGCTATTGGAGTTTTCTGGGCATTCGGCAGTGGAAAAAGCCTTTTCGGAATATACGCCCTCGCAAGGGTTAAAGGTAGAAAGCTTGTTGTTGTGCCAACTTTGACGCTTAAGGAGCAGTGGCTTGAACGCATAAACAAATACATACCCCAATACCGACATGAAATAGAAGTAGTCACATATCATGCCTATGACAAGGTCAAAAACAATGAGTATAGCCTCGTTTGTTTTGATGAAGTGCAACATTTACCTGCGAACACGTTTGTCCGCTTAGCCACTTTGAAGGCAAAATATCGAATGGGCTTTAGCGGCTCGCCTTACCGTGAGGATGGCCGTGAAAACTACATTATAGCCTTGACAGGCTTTCCAGTGGGCATGAGCTGGGAAGAACTGATTAAGCTTCAGGTTGTGCGTGAACCAACCTTTCGAGTTTACATTTTAAGCGATAACCGAGAGAAAATGCGGAAACTTGGCGAGCTTCTGCAAATACCTGTTAAAACATTGATTTTTTGCGATTGGCTTGACTTGGGCGAGAAAATAGCCAAAACCTTCAACATACCCTTCGTTTACGGAGAAACCAAAGACAGGCTTGACGTTATCCGTGAAAGCCAAGCTTGTGTTGTCAGCCGTGTTGGCGACGAGGGCATAAGCCTTCCAGGAATAGAACGTGTCATAGAAGTAGCATTTTTGTATGGCAGTAGAATGCAGGAGAGCCAAAGATTTGGAAGGCTAATGCATTCAGCCAAGGAAGAGCCTGAACACATCATTCTCATGACTGAGGAGGAGTTTGAAAACTATCAGAAGAGGCTTTACGCCATAACAGAGCGGGGTTTCAGAATCGAATTTGTGAGGTAAAAAATCAATGAAGCAGAAATTTGTGGTGATAATTCATTTGCATGGTGAAAAGCCTGTTACCTCAATTGATTTGGCTTTTTGCCTTAAACGCCTGCCACTTAATGCTTCAAAAGCTTCATTCCAGATAAAGGAGTTAAGGTGATTTTGAAGCCTAAAACAGACGAGGAAATCATTCGGCTCGCGGAGATTTTGTTGGATGGCTCAACACAGAAGGCATTAAGAGGTTTGGCTTATCTGCGGGTCTTACGAGATCGAGTTAATAAGAGAGCAGGCAGTGCACAGTTTACTTTAACGCATGTCAATACGCCCGAATATGGAACAAGCAAAAAGAAAAAGTGGCATTTGCCGCCGCCAAAAGACCAGCATAGCAACCCTGAACACCACATAATAGCAAAGTGCTTCCATTGTGGAGAAATTTTTGAGAAAACAAACGAATGCAAAGCATGTCACCTTTACGTTTGCCCAAAATGTGGAAAATGCGGGTGTCAACTAAGTGAGGAAGCGAGGAATGCAGTTTACTGTGTGCTTGAAAGCATCTTTGGGTATGTGCAGGTAGGCGAAAGCTACTGGAGATGAAGTTTTTGGCTGTTAACTATGCCCTATTATCTACTACTTCTACCGCCCTTGGGCGTGTGAGAGGCTTCACTATAACGCTTCTTTACATACTGTATGATGGTGGCGGACGCTGTTGCGACTTGGCTGAGAGGTGTGGAAAAAGCCAGAATTACGTTTGGAGGTATTTGAAGAACATGGAAAGGTATGGTTTAGCCTTGAAAAATGGCGATTTCTGGTTTTTAACCAATTCTGGAGTTGAATTTGTTAAGTATTTGGATGTCGTATATAATAATATAATAGATTATCGAAAGAAAGTAGAAAGAAAATCAAAAGAAAATAGAAAGAAAGTAGAAACTAACCAGCCAAAAAGCTCTAAACAGATTCCGATTAGCTTGTGGGTTCAAAATTCTGGTTTGGACAATGTGGAAAAAGAAGTAGTAGAAGTATTATTAAGGCATTACAACGAAACAGGCTCAAAATTCCTCTTAGTTAAAGACCAGTTTGAGCTTTCAGAAAAGTTAAAGGCTAATCCAAGCGAAGTTCTCGAAGCCTTAAAAAACTTAAGACAGGACAACATAATCTACCTATACCGCTCAGACATACAAGGCTACTGGAAAATAGGGCTCAAAACGAATTTTATAAAAGCTTTGAACTGCGGGCAGGCGTTTTAGAGCTTCTTTATCTTTTTACAAATAAAGTATTATAGAATGGATAATAAGTTCATTGTCATAGGAATGCTTGAAGCTATGGAATTTAGATCTTCGCGGAGATTTCTTAATGCTTCTTTAGTCCCCCTATTAAATTGCAAAAGCATTTTGCATTCTAACCAAAAAATTAAATCAATGGTTTTCATTCCTATAGCAAATGTTTCCTCAAATTTTTCAGGTATATACTGAACATTAGGCCAAGTCATTTCTTCATTAAAACTTCTTTCAGAGATGTGCACATATTTACATAAATCTCGATAGAGTTCTTCTAGCTCGTTTTGTCTTTCTTCGGAAATCTCAAATGACTTAAAAATTTTTCGGCGATTAAGTCTCTTCTGCTTGTTATCATATTGCATTAACCATTCTTTGAATTTGCTCAATTTCATTTTTTCTCTTTTAAATTGTTCATCTAAAAGTGAAGGATTAATACAAGCAGCAGCTCCCGCCAGACTAATTTCATAAAGCCAACGTAGTGACCTTGCAGCCGAATAATAAGCTCCTTGAAAAAGATTAATTGAGAATTCTAAGTAAGTTCTTACCGTAAGAGAGCATATATAAAAAGGTATTTCAGCTTGACCCGCCAATTGAATATCTTGGCCAATGTCAGCCATAACAAAGAGCGGCAAAAGAAAATTGAGAACTCTCTCGCATTGGCTTCTTTTTTCCTCGTAGGTTAGTTTCATTATACCGCTTATTCTCTCATGCAAGTGATTAAATTCTTGTTCCGGCATCATCAAAATACACCTATTATGCATTTGAAGCAATAATTTTAAGAATAATAGAATTGGCAAGTCCTACTAGATAGACTTTCGATGTATGTAGAAAGTTCTCGGAGTCTAAATGCAACTGGAAATATGCTTTTAAGTAACGATACTTCATTAATGTTGTTTACAATGTCCACAATTTCTTGATCGAAGTCTGTCCTCCATGTTTCCATGGCTTTTCTCAAGTTAAGCCCAAACTTGGCATCTTTTAAGCAAACAATTTTTTCTGAATCATCTAACATTCTCGCTAGTTCTGAGTTTTTTTGTAAGAAGAAGTTCATGGGTTCCTCCATTTTTGCTAATAGATTTTGCAAAGAGGCAAGCCGCGGTTTTAACTGTTCTTCTATATAAGATGGTGGATAAGCAAGTAAATTACCTGTATCTACATGGGGTGCATAAATTTGAAGTATAGCGTTTGCCATTCCGAAAATTACGTCACCAATTCTTTCTAATATATATGTGATTATGGCAGCGTGTTGACAGTCAACTGCTTTTGCAGTAGTTTTCACAAATAGATCAGGGAACTGTAGCTTAATACTTACAATTCTATGTATGTAAAAAGATATGGGGTTTGTCTGTTCTTTTTCAAAGGTCCAGTGACGATGTAAAGAATCTGCCACAATCGTGGGGTTTTTGAAGGATCTTAAAAGTGTTCTGTTTTGTTCCAGCATTGCCCTAAGAACTTTGAACATTCGCTTAATTTCATCGTAGAGATTTACGTTTTCATAGTCTACCACATCTACGAACTCAAGTTCTTTTTGATTTATCGTTGACTCAATTCCTCTCAATCTCTGAATTACTTCGTTAGCTGTTGTTATTTGCTTTGCACTAAAATCCTTTTCATCCATTCTTTGGAATCGTGCATGAAGAATCCCAGATAAGTAACTTGACATGATCTTCCACTCTAAATCCTCTGGTCCTTCAGAAACTTTAAGCTCTTCTTTTTTAGCTCGTCTATATGACCAACTCTGAGAAACAGGAGATAATAAAATTGATGTTTCAGTTTCGAAAACGTCAATGAAATCGCCTTTTTTCAAATTTCTATTTTCCGCCAATGTTCTAGGCAAATATACATAGAAAGTTCCATTTCCAGTCTGTTGAAGTTTAATTCTACTCATGGAAATACCCCAGTAGAAATGCGTATATTTACTTATAAAACGTAGGAAATACTTATATTAAAAAATTGCGGTAAATATTACCGTGACCCTATGAAAATAATTAAACTTAATAATCCAAGAGCTGCAAAAGCTTTGGAAACTATTCGCTACACAAAGAAACCAGAGGTTTTCATATCAGCCTCTATAACAGTAGGTGAGGAACAAGGAAAGGCTTTCAAAGAAACTATGGGGTTTTGTGGGGATGAGCCTTTTCCAGTTTTCTATAAGTTAAGAGATAGCCGATATGGGATTTTAGGATTTAAGAAAGAGTTTCCAAACGCTTCATATTATCCTGTAACCACTTATAGATATGGTGAGGGCTATTCAAATGTTAATGTAGAACTAACCGGGGAGAGAGTGGGAAAAGAAATAGCTGGAGAAGAGTTATTAGGCTTTTATGATCCAATGGTTTCGAGAGGCACCACGGCCGTCAATACCGTCTCTATGATATGTAAAAATGGACAAGTCGAGGTGCTCTCTACTTTTCACTTTTTCGTGGCAGAACCAGGTTTAGAAAGACTTACACTCGATCTACAGAAGTATTTTTTGAAGGATTATGTTATCATTTTGGGCATGAGAGGTTTTGAAGTGGACACAAGCGGTTATATGGGGGCTATAATGCGTGAGCAAGACTATGGAGACGTAATGGATGGAACATGGTTCAAGGAATATCCACGAGAAGTAGAACAAAAATTAGTTGAAGACGCCATTCAGAAGGGGGCACGTCTCGAAGTCATAATGGCATACATTTTATCCTTACTGTTAAAGCACAAATATGCACGTTATCCCAACTTTGAAAGGGTTCCAACAAGCCTGAAAGTCTTAGCGACAAAAAACTGGATAAACGCAGCTATGTTCTATTTGCAACAGCAAGGTGCTGAAATCTTCATTTATGATTGGGAACAGAGATTTTTAGGAACAGGTTTAGCAGTTCCAGAGTCTCCTACGATAGCTGAAGCATTACGTCAAATGCAAAGAGAATGGCTTATCGATGTGGAAAGCGAAATGCGCTACGGGAGAAAGCATGAAATATATCATATAACACCTTTTGGGGATTCATATCTTAAAAGCGTGTATTTACCTGTTCTTGGACGTAATAATTTATTAACTAACTTTAATTCAAAGCTTGAAGAAGCCATTCCTGAAGTGATGACAGGAAAATTCGGCGACCTTGTAAAAAAATTAAATTTGCAAAAATCACAGAAAACTATGCTTACAAACGATTGAAGAAACTTTGCCTATTTATTCAATTCAGTTAGATATGACTTTAGCTATGAACTTTTTCCGTCACCAAACTGAGTTTTTCAGCGTATTGTAGGAATGCTATGCGTAGGGTTTCGCTTTCACTTTGCCCCAGCTTCTCGCATATCCTATCAAGCAGCTCTTTGTGTTGTGGGCTTAAGACAACCCTTACGATGTGTTTTCTTGCCACTTTTTGACCATCTCATTGTATAATTTGATTTATTTTTTGAAACATATATTTGTTTAGGGCAGAGCAGGCGGAAGGCTGGTTAAAGGCTCTGCCAATCCATAAAGATTTTCATTCCATGCTTGACAGCATGACAGAACAGTATTGCACTGGCGATTCTGAGGAGACAAGCAGAACCGAGTCGGCTGAGGGCTATCCAAACAAGACTTGCCGTAAGGCTTTATCTGTTTTTTATGCTACGTGCAATGAAAAGGGCTGGGATTACACTAAGCCCATGCCAAAAGAAAAGGTTAGAGAACATGTCATGGCTATTCTGCCCTTCAAGGTTTTGGAGAAAATTATTGACAAGCCTTTACGCATTCGCGGCATAGCCATGACTGCTGGCATGAGCAGAAACTTCAACATTTACACGCCTGAGGAACTGCAAAATTTCGCCCAGAAACTTGTTTCCGCGCCAGTTTACATTGAACATGTGGCTGTGCCTAACGCTGTTGGAAAAGTAACTAAAACCGAGTGGGATGGCACTAATCTTTGGTATGAGGCTGAAATCTACGATGAAGATGTTGCAGATAAAATCCGCAAGGGCTTAATTCAACATGTAAGCGTGGGCGCAGACTATGAAACATTAGACGTTTTAGATGGTAAAGTGCCTCATGGTTTGCATAATGCTGAGTTAAGTCTTGTGGCTGTGCCTGGCATACCTGAAACCAACATTCACGTTTTAGAAAGTTACGCTCCAACAGACGTTTCTGCATTAGGGCAGAAGCCGTTGAAAGAGCGTGAAAACGTGAACGAAAATGAAAATAAGCCTCAAATTTTGAAGCCGTTGATTGCCGAACGTGTTTGGACAAGAAGCTACATTAACGATTTGCCAGACTCAAGCTTTGCCCTAATTTTGCCCGGCGGAGAGAAGGATGAAACTGGCAGGACTAAGCCTCGCAGTTTGCGGATGTTTCCATATAAGGATGCTGAGGGACGGGTTGACCTTCCACACTTGCGAAACGCTAATGCCCGCTTGCCACAAGCCAAGATTCCAGAGGAGCAACGAGCCAAAGCCCAGCGTGTTTTGGTGGCTGTTAAGAAAAAGCTTGGAATAGGCGCTTCCGCTGAAGAAATGAAGCTTTACGAGGAGATAAATGCGGATGAAGTGGTTCCAGAAAAGATTGAGGCTTTGCCCGAACCGACTTCAGACGAGTTTTTGGCAAGCCTTGAAGACGTGCTGGACGAAATTTGGAACGCTATTGAAGGCCTAAACAAACGCTTAGAAGCTTTCCAACAAAGCACAAAGGAAAACGCCGAAGCCAAAATGGACAATGCAAAGGACAAAACAGAAGCTAAAGTGGACAACACGAAGGACATCAAAGAGAGCCTTGTGCAGAAACCGAAAGAACCAATGATGCCAGTGGCTGAAGCCATCCAAATTCTTGAAGGTTTGCTGCCAAGCCCAGCGGTTGAACATTCAACCCTTGGAATGCAGCGCATGTGTCAAGACATTCGCCGGGCTGTATGGCAGCTAAAAGAGGGGATGAAAAATGCCTGAACAAGCCTACATCGAAGATTTATATGAAAAATGTAGTATGGGGATGATTCCAACAAACGACATGATTCGCCATTGGCTAATCAACCTTGAAGAAAGAGTCCGTAAGCTCGAGACTTTACAGTCACCCAATGTGACCTTGCCTGGAGGACGAACTCGAGGCAAGACAAAATAAATTTCGGAGTGAAATAATGCATGTCTCAGCCTTCTGACTTGACGGGTAAACCTTGGATGGCTGTAGGCGAAACAGATGACCCCAACGCCATAATTGAAACCTTTACGGCTGCAGGAAGCATAACGAAGGGTTCTCCTGTTTACCTTTCCGCAGACGAAAAGGTTGCAGCGAGCCCCGGCGGAGACGACGCCATAGGTGTAGCCCTAAAAACCGTAAGCACTGGACAGCCGTGCCCTGTGCTTGTCAGAGGCAGGGTTAAGGTTACAGCTGCAGGTGCCATAACCCGTGGAAAAGCTGTTTGCAGCGCTGGGCAAGGTAAGGTTACGCAGCTTGTTGATCAGGCTGTTGATGAGGGCGGTTCCTCGAAATACACTATTTTCTATAACCGAAAGCTTGGAACAGCCTTGGAATCAACAACGACAGACGGTGACCTGCTCTTTATCTACGTGGATAAGTGATGTGCCGTGAAGCCTAAACTTTTTGAAAGCCTAATGGCTAAAGAAAGCGAACACAAGCAGCTTTACGAGAAACTCAGGGAAAAAGCGCAGACACACCCGTTTTTCAAGCGTTACTTCGAGGTCGGTGTAAAGGAAGGTTTGTTCAGCGACATGGTTGGCGCTATTGGGCGAATGCATGACACGCTTGTTGAGGCAGCATATCCAGAGCTTATAGGCAGAAACATAATCAATGTCCGCCAGACAACCGAGCCTTTGGAACGGTTTCCGCTCGACGAGAAAACTGTGGCATATCTATACGCTGAGGGCGGAGCCACAAGATTAAGCGGCAAAAAACACAGCACAGTTGACATCCAAACAAGCATTTTAGCCGAATCCAGCGAGGAATGGACAAGAGAGTTCGTGGAAGACGCCACATGGAACGTTATGGACAACATGGTGGAAAAGGTTGGCAGAGCCTTGGGCGAGACTGAAACTCAGAAAATCCTTGAGCTTTACGGAAACATTTCAGCCGGTGACTTGGCTGGCGGAGCGGCGATAAACCAGAATAACGCCGCTATGGATTGGACAGCGGTGCTTAAACTGCACAATGCTGTCCGAAGCGAGAACTGGCGACCTGATGTTCTGGTGGTTAACGAAATGCAGTTACATCAGCTTCTCAACGATGACAAGTTCATCCACGCTCAATACCTGCCCTCTGGAGAGACAGACCTTGAACGCGGTGTTGTCACCTCGATTTTAGGCATGAGAGTTTTGGCAAGCACCCTTGTGCCTAACGGAACCGCCTACGCAATTGACACCCGCGTAGCCGCGGTTATGCTGTTACGCAGAGACGTAACCGTTGAGGACTGGGAAGACCCGAAAACAGGCAAATACGGCGTAAGAGCCACAACGAGGTTCGGCTTAGGAGTCTTACGCAGCAAAGCAGTGGCGAAAATGACAGGCATCAAGACAACATGGTAAACCGTCCAAGGTTAGCCTATGCCCAAATACAGCGGAAAATGCAGCAAATGCGGAAAAACCCATTGCTCAGACCGTAAAGGCGACATCGTAATCTGCGACTGCTGGCGCATCTGCCCCACATGCGGTGCTGAAATGACGCCCTACACGCCCGATTTAGCGCCAAACACTTACGGCTTGGATAGCAAAAGAGAACTTCAAATCCTGATGGTTTGCAACAACACCGCCAAGCATCCGGACAACTCCCCCTTTTATAGCACTCAAAAACCCGTTGAGGTTATTTGCACATGAAAAAACGTGAAAAAGACTTACACCTTGCACGCACAGTGTTAGCGGAGCTTTTCAAAGCTGAAAACGGTTTAAGGCGCAGAGACCTTGAAAAACGCACGCTTATTAAATGTGGCACAAGAGCCACGTTTGACAGCATCCTCGCCTTTCTGAAAGCCCGAGGCTACATTGCAAAAGCCTCTGGCAGGCACATAGCTCCATACAAAATTACGGAGAAAGGCAAACGTTTTCTGGAGGCTCTTTCAAGTTGAGCCGCCTCGACCCACATGGCAAGAAGCCAAGCCTCTGGGCTCGGTTACGTGAAACCTTTACAAGACGTGAAGCTTTTGGCTATGCTTATCCAGGCTCTAAAACTTTCAGCGAAACCGCATTAATTCCGCTTGCCGATGTCATGCAGCTTTATGAGCGAGACCCAACATGCAAGGCAAGCGTTGACCTTTTGGCTGCAGCCACCGTTGGCATGGGCTTCTACACAACCGTTAATGAGGAATATGAAAAGGCTGAAGAAGCTAAAGAAGTCGTTGACAAGTTTAACGAAGACGTTAATTTGGACAGGCTTTTGAATGATATGGCCCGTGTTTTAATCGCATGTGGAAACGATTTTTGGCTGAAAATCACGCCTGAAAACCTTAAGGAACTGCATAGGCTTCCAATAGACGCTGTTGAAAAAATTGAGAGAAGCTATGTTCAAGATGATTTGAAAGTTCCTTACAAAGTTGAGAGCTACAAGCTAAAAAATGCTTATTGCGGAGAATCCCTTAAGCCAGAAGCCATCATCCATTGGCGAATAAACTGCGTGGGGCAGTCAGCCTTCGGCATAGGCATATTACAAGTTCTCTTGCACACATTAACCGTCAACTCGGATAAACGTCCCAGCTACGCTTGGATGAAAAGCAAACTGGAAAAAGTAATGCCGAAAATCTTCGAGAAATACGCTGGTCCAGACGTTTTAGCGCATTTGCCAAACGCAAGCGAAGAAACCATACGCAAGTTTGAAAAAGCCATAAAAGAAAGACCAGAAGAAGGCTCATGGCTATTTTACACAGGAAAACAAGAAGCAAACGTTTTCCCAGTCACAATAGACCCCCGCAGCCGATTTGAATACTACATAGACCACATCATAAACCAGTTCTACCTCGGATGCGAAACACCCCTACCAAGACTTTTCAGCACGCCAGGATTTACAGAAGCCTCCGCAAACGCAGCCCTAGACCTCCAAGACATGCTCATAAAACCCATACAACGCTACATTAAGCGTCAAGTTGAAAGAGACATTTTTGATACTGTTTTAGCCCAAGCCGGATTCGACCCAACAAAAGCTCAGGTTCGCTTAAACTGGGGCAGCCCAGAAGTCCCCGAAGTCGTTATGGCAGACATGCTTAAGGCTGCAGAATTAGGGCTTATACGCCCAGAAGAGTTCCGCAAAAACGCAGCCAAATTCGGGTGGGAATTATGGGAACAAGAAACACAGCCCAAAACTCAAGCTTAGCTAAATCATCACAAAAGGCTAAGAGGAGGTGAAAAAGGCAGAAGATGAATGGACTAAACATAGGATTAGGAGTTGCCGCAGCCCTAATCTACGCCTTCCTTGGATATTCAGCACAAGACAAACCATTCAACTGGAAAAAGTTTCTACGAACAGTTGCAGTTGGCGCATTCTCAGCCTTAGGCTTAGACATGGCTGGCTTAACACTTGATGTCTATACAGCCCTTGTGGGACCCACAGCCATCACAGTGTGGTTGCAAAAACTCATAGACACAGCGAAGATGTAATAGCTTTTTCCGCCATTTCCTTTGACATTTTTATTTCGTAATCCCTAAGCATCTTCACCAAAGGATGTTCAACATTAATCCTGTAAAGCTTGGCTTTCCCTATCCTTCTAGAAACCTTAACCATCCCATATGCCTCTAAATCTGAGAAATGCTTGTAAAATATTTGTTTACTCATCCCCAAAGCTTCTATAACCTCCTCTTTAGTGAAATCAAACAATAGATTGTCTAAGAAGAAATCAATTATCCTAAGCTTCGGCGAACTTCCCAAAGTCTTGATAAGAATCGATTCATATTTTTTACTCAGAGTAAAATTCCTCAACTTCTCTTTAGAATACTCAAATACGTATCCGCAATATTTATTCTTATTTCTGTTCATAAATCTCTAAATGTTAATATACATAATTAGCAATTTAATTGAAGTGGGTGAGAATTAGTGCCATTTAAAATTCGCGTAGTGGTGATTGGTTTCCAACCAGACCACGACCCCGTAACGGGTGAGGAATATACTCAGGTTAATTTAGGCGTTAAAATACCTATGCCAAGCCCCCCAAGAGAGGCTGTCTTTCCTCCACCACCAAAACCTATGGTTTGGAAACACATCATACATCTGTTCGTGCCGACAAGTAAATGGGTTCAGCAATATTCCATGTGGCAAGAATACGACTTAGAAATAAAGGATAATGGGGAGTTAGAGCTTAAGTTAGTAAAAGAAACTTAGGGGGTGTGCATTTGCTGAGTTACACGCAAGAAGCGCGCGCACATACGCAAGCGGAGTCCTTCTTACAATATTTTCAAAGGCTGATGTCTTATACAAAACCTCCAATATTCGAGACGCCTGAAACGTCGTATATGCGGGAGTCACAGCAGGAATATGTTCACATGGATATACCTGCAAGCTTGCAAAGATACGAGCGTATAAGAAGAGAATTAGGTATGTTATTTAACCGATTGAAAACGTTTCTCGAAAAGGGACTTATCGATGAACCTTCCATTAAGGAAATTTTGGAGCAGAAAATCATTTTTGAAGAAAGAAGAGCTGAGTTGGAGGAGAAGTATCACGGCAAAGTGGTAGTTGTTTGTAATGGTGAGGTCTTTGTTGGCGAAACAATAGATGACGCTGTTGCAAAGGCTAAGGCGAAACATGGTAATAGGCCATACTACTCCGAGGCGCTTGGCATCACGGATTTTCCCTCGGTGCTTTTCTAAATGTCTTTCTTTTTTAGATCTGGCGCGTTATATTCAAAAATTAAAATAACTGGAGTAGTTACTAAAGAATATGAAGCCCTTGTTGATACGGGCGCTGCCAAAACAGGAATACCAATAAATGAATGTCAAAAACTGGGATTAAGGGCTTCTGGAATTGAGTGGACTGAGGGATTATTTGGAGGAGATTACTTACCTCTTTTTGAATCTAAAATAGAATTCGCTGGTAAGGTTTTAGATAAGAGTATCGTAGGGCTTCCGATTCATATTCCGATTATTGGCAGAGATTTAATCCGACATTTAAAAATGACATTGGATTGGAGAATGTTAGTTGCTAATGTAGAAGATCCTTGATAAACACATTCATAATTTTCATCTGTTTAAATGTTCAGTTAATTCAGCGCCTTACCTTATTTATAAGAGTGTGTAATAACTATTTTCTCGTGCTTTCCTAAAAATTAAGGTTTTTTCGTTCCGATTTTTCAGGAAAATTGCTTTTATTTGCCCATTTCTGGTTCATAACTTAGATTAATGGGCCAGACCGTAAGGAGTCGATGTCTTGGCAAGTGTAACCGTTGATGATGTTCGGGATGTGATTAACGTTAGCCAAGGGGATATTCCAGACTCTAAAATTGTTAAGATGATTAAGCGGGCTGAGGTTACGCTTGAGCTTGAAACGGGCAAAGAAATTAATTATGAAGATTGCACAGACGCTGAGAAAGAGGCCATCACGGTTTTAGCTGCTATTTACGCTATTTGCTATTTGACTGGTGGGTCTGCTGTTGGCTTAAGCTTCAGCGTGGGCGACCAAAACGTTAGCGTGCTGAGCAAAGCTCCGCCGTTAGATGTGCTTCAATCTGAGCTTGAGCGAATCTTAAGCAACTTAAAAGGCTGCTATGTTGGGAGAGTATAAGCCTTTGGGAACAGTTCCAGAAGCCTACTATGAATTTGTCATGCATTATTCTCCTTACTTTTATGTGATAGCCACAGCAATGGCTCAGGACCCGCCAGCAGGACAAAAGAATGTAACCGTTAGGGATGGCTCAAAATTTAGGGTCGGATATCCTGTTGAGATTAAGGATGATGCCCATAGTGAATGGAATAAGGTTGCAGCTATAAACGGTAATGTTTTGACAATGGAAACTAATCTGCAATACACTTATTACGTTAACAAAAATGGAAGGGTGGAAGGCCCAGACCCAGCTTATGGAAGAGGCGCCTTTCCAGCAGCCTTCGCAATAGATTTTCTCTATGAGGCTTACAGTGATAAACAGTTTAAAAGTTGCAAAACAGAAATCTTGAACAAAATCGTGGAGCTTGCAGACTTTGTCTTAACGCAGCAATGCACGGACCAGCAGAAAAAGGCTTATGGCGGTTTCAAAAACAGTGAAAACGGAACAGAATACTGGAGCATTGACGCTGGAAGATGTATTCCTCCGCTTTTGAAAGCTTACAAGCTGACAAACAATGCGGATTATCTTAACGCTGCTAAACTTGCCAGCGCCACTTTCCTTCACAACATGCAGCACAAACCAAGCGAGGAAGGAATCCACGATAAGTATTATGGCGGTTTCGCCCGCTATGTTACAATTAACAATGACTGGTCTCAGCCCATGAACATAGAAGACCTTTACGATTTTATCGGTTTGAAAATGCTCTGCGATTATGATTCAGCCAACAAGAGCATGTATGAAGCAATGATGGCTGATGCTGCTGCGTTTCTGCGTGAAGGCTTCGAGCAGCTTTACTTGTGGTTTGACCCTAAACCTTTCGGAGACGGCAAATGGCATCGTGTAGGCTTAAGCGAAACTGAAGTTTACGATGACCCAATCAGCTTCGCACTGCTTGGACTTTACACCTATGAAGGCTGGAGCCTCACATGCCAAAGAGTCTACAATTTTGTCCAGACAATAAGGGCTTCAGCTCAGTATCCAGCTTATCATCCAGCCATTTGCTGGCCAGGTTATATTGATGTTGTTACAAGGTTTCCCGCTTGCCCTTACTATGATGCGGTTACAAGCGGAATCCTCTGGCGTATTAGGGCTGCCCATGACAAGCCAAGCCTCGCCTTCTCTATGCAAGTCATCCAGAAATATCAAGAAGAGTTCATGTATTGGGGTCCAAAGTTTGAGGATTATTCTCCGATAACTGAGCAGAAAGCTATGGCTAACGTAAGCTGGCTTGCACAGTTGTTCCTAAACTATGAGGAGCCATTTACACCTTTCACACGCATTTTGCGGAGTAAAGGCGAGAATATACTGCTTTATCCAATAAGGGCTGCTGCAGACAAGGTTGAATACGGCGAACCTTTAGACGTTAAAGCCATTGTCAGCCCGACAAGGGTTGAAGAGGTTTTCATTGAACCAGGCTATGTGATTAACGACTACATAACGGTTTACACTTTTGCGCCTTTAAGGCAGCATGACAAGATCCGTCGTAAAGGCGAGGACTACGAGGTTTTAGGCGTTCAAGCCTTCGACTTCCAGGGGGAAACAGCCTATTTCAAGGCGAATTGTAGGAGGCTGATAGGCGGATGAGCGAAGTTGAAGACTCTGTTGAAACTGTTATCCGTCTTCTCAGCAAGAACATGCGAGTTCTAAAGGAAGACGGCGCCTTAGCCAGTGTTTACGTCAGCAAGGAATGGTATGACCGCGAGCTTTTCAAAAACTACGACGGACAAATAACCGTAGGGCTTGCGGAGAGCAGAGACACTAAAATAGAGATGAGCGGTAGGGTTCGCAGGCGCCTTGGCACTTTAAGGGTTAACGTGTGGGCTACAGACAGGCCAGCCACTTCGGATTCTGGAAGGCTTATGCGTCAAAAGATGGTGGAAGAAGTCAACCGCATTGTAAGGCAGAACCGCAGCAGGCCTAATGTGATAGAGTATAATTTTGCTGGTTTAGGCTATCCTGAGGGCTACCCGCATAAGGCTTTTCAAACTGGAGCATCAAGTGAACTGATTCCTGAAGCTGCTGGCTGGACAGAGCTTACAAATCTTGAGTATCAAAAGATTTGGTATAGTGATGATCAGCGGTATTCTAAAAGCCACAACGTTAACGGTGAATATGCCCTTATGCTTTTCCGCTTTAAAATTGAAAGTCGAAGGCAGGCTGTTAAAAAAATTGTTTTAACGTTTGAAGGTTATGGAACTGCTCCAGCGGGCAATGGTGTTACGATTAAAGTTTGGAATCATGTAGCTCAAGCGTGGCAAAACGCCCAGCAAGGAACTGGCGGAGCCGATGAAACGTTAACCATTACGCTAACTGTGAATATTGTTAACTTTGTGGATGTTAATGGTTATGTTTGGCTTTTGGCGAGGACATCAAACCCGAGTAACGGTGTTACAGCAGCCGTAATATATTGCGATTATGCGGGCTGCACAGTCACGGTTAACGGCATAACATACTTGGATATAATCAGTTTTCGAGACGTTGACCGTGTAGATGTTAAACCCTTCATTTATCGCACGGAGTTTACGCTTAGGAGTTGGATGTTTGAGGATATTGGAGGTGCCTTCTAAAATCACAGTCATGGAAAACATGACATAAAAGGAGTGTGAAAAGAGAAAATGCCTGAAACCTATGGAGCCCATGAATGCCGTGTGTATTTCGTAACGGAAACAGTCTATGGCGAGACGCCAACGAATCCCGTTATGCTGGGAATAAACACGCAAGGAGTAGAGCCAAGCCTTGACCCTGGACTTGTAAAGGTTAGAGGTGTAGGCAGCAGAGACCTGCAAAGCCTAAACCGTGGTTTGCGAAAAGTCATATTGAAAATTCCCAATGCCTTAAGCAGCGAATCGCCCATAAGCTTCATTCAGCATGTTCAAACCCTAAATAGCTTAAGCGTTCAAGTGATCTACTACAAAGGCTTATTTACTAACCCTACAGATGTAATCAGCTTCCTGTATAAGGGCTGCAGAATCGACAAGCTAACAGTGGAATGCAATATTGAAGACGTGGTAAAGTCAACGGCTGAACTGATTGGGCAAGACGTAACTATTGGAACAAGCAAAATTTCAGGAGCCACTTACGGAGACTATGTAGGAGTTGTTCCCTACAATCAAAGTTTTGTTCAGCGAGGCGCAGCAGACGGCTCAAACCCAACAGACATTACACGGGTGACAGATTGGAAATTCACAATCGAAAACAACCTTAAACCTGTGCCTGTAATCCGCAGCACCTATGGACACTTGCTCAAGTATCTGCCGGCCCGCCACAGAAACCTTTCAGGCGAATTAACCTTCGAGTTTGAAGACAAAAGCGAGTTTGACGATATCATAAACGATGCAGAGTTCAGCCTAAAATTCGGGCTTGGCGGAACAAACAGTGCTCTATTCAAATATTGCAAGTGGGAAGAAGTTAGCACGCCGACAAAGATTGAGGACCTTGTGAGTTTGAAGGCGAAGTTTGTTGCCAGAGATGTTTGGATAAGCTGAGGTGGTTAAGGTTGGCTGTTGAAGTTAGTATTTTGGAAAATTTTGGACGTGAAGCCGAACTGCGCAAGAAATGGATGCATATGTGGGAGAGGCTTGGCGTTCGCATTCTAAAGATGCCTAAGTGGATGCAGGAAATCGTGCTTGAAGACATTAACACAGCCATACGAAACCGAATAGCGATTATGGAGATGATTCAAAATGCGAAAAGAAACCATTGAAATTGGAGACGAGTTTGGCGAGGAATATAAGGGACGCTACGTTTTCCAAGAGATTAGCTGGGCTAAGCGTAGCAGAATAATTCAGAAGCATACGAAATACAGCCAAGTGACTGGGCAGGTTCAAAGCAGCGATTATGTGGCTATCCAAGCTGAAACCATAATAGCAAGCCTTAAGGAGCAGCCACCACACAAGCCTATAACACTCGAGAAGCTGCTTGCAGAAGAGAATGGTATCCCAATAGGCTTAGGCGAGTTGTTCAGCAGAATAGCCAACAGGCTTAACAGCCTAAGTGTTGAGGAGGCACGTTTTTTGTCAGAGCACTCCGCAGAGGAAAACCGCACCCAGCCATCACAGAGTATAGGCTTTGCAAAGAGTTCGGTTGGACAATCACGGAACTGCGAAGGCAGCCAGCCAAAACAATCCAGCAGTTCCTCATAATCCTAAATGAAGTGGACAAGCAGACGGCTGAGGAAATGGAAAAGGCGAAGCGGGAGGCAAGGCTGCGGTAATGGCTTTAGAAATAAAATGCGATGTCAAAGGCATTGAAGAGTTTCAACAGGCTATGCGTAATTTTGATTCTGGCATTCAAAGGCATGTGCATAGGCTTTTGGCAAGCTGGGCTGCAGACGTGAAAGCCTTAGCAAAACAACTTGTTCCAGTTAGAACGGGTCATCTACGGCAAAGCATCTACGCAGAAGTCAGGGAATGGGTTGTCCGCATAGGCGCTGAAGCAACCTACGCATTGTTTGTGGAGCTTGGCACACGTTACATGCAAGCCAGACCATACATTTACCCAGCAATACAAGCGCATCTTCCCGAGCTTGAAAGCATAATCCGAGACGCCATTGAACAGGCTAAAGTGGAGGCTGGATTCCGTTGAGTTTTAACGAGTTAGCCATAACCATAACAGTTGAAAACTTTGCGAGTGCAGAGTTTAACCGTGTGGCTTCTGACGCTTCCTCAATGGGTTCTGCGGTCGGCGCAAGTGCAAGCGGGTTTGAAGCTTTGAAAACAAGTGCTGAAGCCACAACCGTTAGCCTAAGAACTGTTGCCACAGCCTTTGGAAGCATAGCACACATGGGCACGGCAATAATCAGCATCGCAGGAGATATGGGCATTGTTGATAAGGAAACAGCAAAATGGGCAAGGACTTTGATGGCTGTCTTCACCCTCATAAGTGCCTACATCCGTTTACAACATTACATGACTGTTTTAACTACTGGACACACGGCAGCCGTAGCCATAAACACGACAGCACAGTCAGCTAATGCTTCAAGCAGCATTGCTGTAGCAGCAGCCCACAAGATTAAGGCTGCAGCCACATGGCTGGCTGTTTCGGCTCAGAACGCCCTTAACATAAGCCACGCCACCTTTCTCGCCCTCACAGGAGTCGGAATCGGAGTTATCATTGCTGCAGCTGCTGCCATGGCTTATTTCGCCAGTCAAATGAACGTTGCAACGGATTCAGTTAAGGAGTATAACGAAGCGGTTGCTGAAACGCCTGCACGAACCCGAACCATTGTGAGAGCTGGAGAAGAGGAGCTTTACCGTAAAGGTGTTGAACCATGAGCGTTGAAATCCCAAAAATGACCATAGCCTTCGGAAGTTATGGTATTCCGCAAGCTGATGTTATAGAGTGTCGTGTGCATTTAGGCTGCACAAAAGAGGTTAGCAGCTTCGATTTGCAACTGCAGAATTGGAATGGCAAATACAGCCCAAGCGGTTCTATTCCGCTGGCTGTTGGCATGGATGGAAGCATAAGTATTGGAAGAGGCTCTAATGTTCCGCAGATTATCACTTGCCGCATTGAAAGCATCAAACATGAATCCACACCCGCAGAACATTACACAAGAGTTAGCGGGCGATGCTGGGGTGAACGTCTCTTCCGCCGTGTTTTCACTGGCACATTTGCGAACATGAAGGGTGAAGAAATAGTCAAACACTTGCTTGATTATTATGCGGGCTTAAGCCATGTTAGAGGCGGAACAGAGCTTGTCGAAAACACCGATACAACCTATACATGGCTGGAATACGAGAACACGCCTGTTTGGGACATCCTCAAATACATTGCTGAAAGTAGTGACAAGCAGGGCGTAATAGGCTTTGATTTCCGTGTTGCTCCAGACGGAAAATTCGAGTTTTTCCCAAGAAACAGCAAAACAAGCGCTGTAAGCTTAATCGATAAAATTGAGGTTAGCGAATACCGTAAAGATATTCACCGCATAAGAAACAAAATCTTTGTTTTAGGAGCAAACGAGAAAAAGATTCCAACAGACACTAATGAAGATGGCTTCACAGAGTCATTGACAAACTGGAGTTTATACTATACTGACCAAGGCTTAACCCTAAGTTCAGACCATGTGAGCGGAGATGGACAAGCCAAGTATAGCGACTCATATTCTGTTGAAGTTTTTCCCGCTTCAACAACTCAAAAAGCAAAAACTGGCATGTATCGAATCATAGACACAATTAAATGCAGAGGACCAGACGGTTTCAAGCAGCTTCGCTTTTGGCTAAAATGGGAACGTGACGGAGACGGAGACCCTACAACAGTTAAGGTTCGCCTTGAAACCAATGTGAGTAGCTACTATTATAAGGAGATTGTTGGGCTTGTAGGCAAAAAGGGTGAATGGAAAAAGATAGTTCTAAACCTTGAAGAGTATTGGGCGTCAGTTGGCAGTCCAGACTGGAATAACATTAACCGTATAGGCTTCATAATCGAGTTTCCATCAGACTGTTATCCACGCCTTTATGTTGACCACATAGTCTTTGAAGATTGCAGATTTTCAGCCAAACAGGAAGATACGGCAAGCCAAAACGCCTACGGTTTAAGAGAGTTAACCGAAACAGACGAGGAGCTTTTCAGCGACAACGAATGCCTTTTAAGGGCTAAGGCTTTACTCGCCCACCTAAAAGACCCTGTTGAATACATCACCATAAAAAGCACAGTCATAGATTATGCGAATACTCCACTTTTGCCGGGAGACAAAATCCATGTAACACTTCCAAACGAGAATGTGAACGCTGACTATCGCATAATAAGCGTTGAATACTATGTGGATGCTAAAACCCAGACGCTTGAAATAACATTGGAGCTTGGAAAAGAAATTCCGTTATTGGCAGACTACTTGTATGGTTTAAGGTCAACTACGGTAACAGTTGAAAAGCTTGCGAGAACAAAGCTTGGTAAAGGCTCTATTCCGCCAATTGTAAGAGCGCCAACAGGACATGACCATTCAGGCGAAACCATAAGACCAAACGCGGTGAACTGCAACACAGTCAACGCAGCAGCAAAGATAACTGGAAACGCTTTCAGTGATTTGTTCCCAGAAACAAGCGACACAGGAGCCGTAGGCACAACAAGCAAATATTGGAATTGCATAGCGGGCAACAGCGTCTGGTATAAAGCCCTTGGGCAATTCGACGCCCTTGACGATTTAGCTCTAATCAAACGCATCAAGGGCAATGGAAAAGTCGATGAGAAAGGCATACCGTTAGCTGATCCTGAAAGCCTTCCACCAGAAGTTACAGAAAACGGCTTGATTAACGCGGGAGCTTTGACGGGTCTTCTCATAGGGGCTGTAAAGCAGCTTGCCGCCAAAGTTGAGGCTCTTGAGAAAAGGCTGGAAAAGGGTGAAACTGTGTGAAAAGCGAGATTTTGAAACAGATTAGGCAACTTCAAATCGGGGATTTGGTTAGGGTTGAGTGGAATGATGCCTCGGTTGGCAAAAGCCTGAGCGGAGGTGTTCAAGCCATAGACGTTCCCGTTTTCAGCCTTGGAGTTTTTATTGGCGTGTTGGGCGAGAAGAACAAGCACATCATTTTGGGACAGAACCATTTCCGTTATGCCAACGGCTTATATGACATTGATTATACGGCTATTCCAGTTTCTTGGGCTGTTAAAATAACCGTTATCGCTAAGAACCATGTTTCGATGGAGGAGGCAAACCAGCTTCTAAGCAGCTTTCTCATGGGCAGCAGAAGACCTATGCACCACAGCAAACAGCAGAGAGTGATCAACCATGGTTCATAGGACATGGAAGCCTGAAGAAGAGGAACAGCTTATTGAAGAGTTTAAGAAGGCAGGCTGCAGCCGAGAGGCTATTCCACGATTAGCAAAGGAGTTTAATCGTAGCCAAGAAGCCATATTGAAAAAGCTTGAGCGTCTCGGTTTAAATGTCGTCGGCGCAAAATTTGAATTGACGACGACTTTTGAAATTCCCAAGGTTTTGCCCAGCCTTGAAGAGGTTTTGCTTCTTTTGGCTGGAGCTTTGAAAAAGGCTGCTGA
>Ga0209225_1000119_pt1 | contig 90542 bp, 75 predicted proteins | sample WasSprMetagenome_FD_184732 | JGI IMG/M metagenome (GOLD analysis project Ga0209225, IMG submission 184732) | Sulfidic aquatic microbial communities from Washburn Spring, Yellowstone National Park, USA - WS (SPAdes) (version 3) | ecosystem: Environmental > Aquatic > Thermal springs > Hot (42-90C)... | reverse complement strand
CGTTCAGCTACAGGCCGCACTACGTCTTCCACCTTGCCGCCCACTTCGCAAACCAGAACAGCGTAGACCATCCTGAGACAGATTTGCTGGTAAACGGCCTCGGAACCCTGAGGACGCTGGAGTACGCATACCTCGCCGGCGTTGAAAGATTCGTATTCGCATCCTCAGGCTGCTCAGTATACGGCAGCCAGGCGCCACTACCCTTGAGAGAAGACTTCGTATCCCTACACTTAGACACGCCGTACCAGATAAACAAGCTCGTCGGAGAACTATACTGCAACTACTTCCACGACTATTATAAGCTTCCGGTTGCAATAGCCAGGTACTTCAACGTCTATGGCCCAGGAGAGGTCCCGGGAAGATATAGGAACGTTATACCAAACTTCATATGGTGGGCCATGCATGGTCAGCCACTACCCATAACAGGCACAGGGGAGGAGACGCGGGACTTCACCTTCGTGGAGGATATTGTCGACGGGACGCTTAGAATGGGTGTTGTTGAGGAAGCGGTTGGCGAGGCGATAAACCTAGCCTCGGAGACTGAGACCAAGGTCATAGACTTGGCGAACTGGATAAACGAGATTACTGGGAACAAGGCTGGAATAGTATTTAGGCAGAGAAGGGACTGGGACAAGGCTATTAGGCGGAGGGCTTCAATAGAGAAGGCTAGGAGAATACTTGGATACGAGCCTAAGACGGACATGAAGACAGGGCTGAGAAGGGTCTACGAGTGGATCAGGGAGAACAAGGACAGGATAGAGGCGTGCGTGAGATTTTGATCAAACTCGACTGGAGGAACAGCTCGGAAAGCAATGTGCTAAAGAACCTGTCGATTCTAATAAGCTGAGATAAAAATTGTCTGAAACCTTAGCCTTATTTGAAGAGCATGAGCACAACGGTGAATGGTTTAAAAAGAACTATCAGTACCTCGTTGAAAAATACGACGGCATGTTTGTAGCAGTTCATAAACAAGAAATCGTCGCGTTCGACGAGGATCCCGGTAAACTCAGGGAAAAAATACTGGCAAAAGGCCTTAGCCCCATGACGGTTATGGTTGAATACGTCTCGAAAAAGCCATTGGAATTCATACTATGATTATTCGCGGCTTTCTGGACACCTCCTTCAGTCCCCCAGCTCCTGCAGTTAAAGCATTCATATCGGTTGAGAAGCTGAAGGTTAAGGGATATATCAAGTTTCTCCTCGACACTGGAGCCTCTGCCACCGCCATACTTGACAGGGATAGAGAGCTGTTAGGCATAGGGATTGACGGGCTTGAGAAGGCGCCCACCAGAATTGGCGGAATAGGAGGGCTGGTTGACACTTACGTGGCCAGGGATGCTAAGATATTTTTAAAAACTCTGAACGGTGAGCATATGGAAATATTGGACGTACTCGTCTTAAAACATGATTTTAGCAGATTATCTGGTGAGGAAGCTAGGAGAGTGCTCGCGATACCTTCATTGTTAGGCAGAGACTTGATGAGAAAATTTAAGTTGATATACAGTGAAGCAAAGGAATACGTTGCTTTAGAAAGAGATTAGCGAGAATGCTTCAGCGCGCACAGGATTGAGTAGGAGAAACCATTCATAGTTGCATGCATACCCTCTTACAATTAGGAAAACAGAGAGGCACGCTAGCATCAAGCTTAAAATGCATGTGTTAATACTTTCACAAATATTTCCCCCCGACTTGGGTGGAAGCGCGACAAGAGCATACAACGTCGCGAAAGGACTCGTGTTAAACAGGGTGAAGGTCACGGTGGTAGCAGGGTTCCCGCACTACCCGACGGGAAACGTTCCAAGGCATCTGAGGAAGAAGGCTTTATCTGTTGAGAACATAGATGGCTTCAGGGTCATAAGAACATTCGTGCCGCCGCTTCCAGCTAAGGGGCTTGCCAACAGGATGATCCTCTTCATAGCCTTCCTAATATCCTCCCTCTTCCCCCTGTTCGTTGTTGATAAGGCTGACGTAGTCTTCGCCTCAAACCCCCAAGTCCTAGCGATAATCCCATCATTAATATATCGTTTTTTCCACAGATGCCCCATAGTACTCAACGTTGACGACCTTTGGCCTGAAGACCCGATGGACATAGGCGCGATAAGGTCGGGGTTCATGAAAAAACTGGTTGAAGCCTTAGCGAAAATAGCCTACACGATGGCTGACGCTATAACTCCGATAAGCCCAGGCTACACGAAAGTCATTAAAGGCAAATACGGGATTCCTGAGAGCAAAATCCACGTGGTCAGGGGCGGAGTAGACGTCAGCAAATTTAAGCCGATGCCAAGCGGAAACAATGGGAAATTCACAGTCCTGTACAGCGGCGCGTTCTCAGTCGCATACGACTTCGACCAAGTGCTCAAAGCAGCGGAAATCCTTGAAAAATATGAGGATGTGGAGATAGCCCTTCAAGGCGGGGGAGAACTGCTCAACTACGTTAAACAGAGAGTCGCAGAGATGAAACTTAGAAACGTAAGGATAATCGACAGAATACTCAGCAGGGAAGAAGTAGCGAAACTAACGGGCGAGGCAGACGCCCTACTACTACCGCTCAAAGACTTCGGAAGACCATACCTAGGAATATCATCAAAACTATACGAATACCAAGCAGTAGGTAAGCCGATAGTATGCTGCGCAGAAGGACAGCCAGCGGAACACGTGAAAGAAACAAACTCCGGAATAGTGGTTAAGCCAGGGGATTATGAGGCTCTGGCTGACGCAATACTCTACTTAAAGGAAAATTGTGAAGTTGTTGAAAAATTTGGAATTTCTGGAAGAATACATGTTGAGCGGTTTCTCTCGGTAGAAAGAGTAGGGCAACAAATGGCGACAGTTTTTAATAAAGTTCTTACAAATAAAAAGGAGGCAAGTAACATTGGGTAAACTTAAGGTTGCGGTTGTTGGAGCCGGATTTGTAGCTCAGAGAAGGCATATTCCAGCTTTCCTTAGATTAAAGAGATATGTTTCTTTGAGTGCAGTATGCGATTTAAATCATGAACTTGCAAGAAATGTAGCTGAAAGATTTAGCATACCAAACGCATATTCTAATGTTTCTGATATGCTTTCGAAGGAGCATCCAGATATAGTTGACGTGTGTACTCCGCCGAACGTCCATGCTCCTGTTGCCGTTGAAGCTATGGAACATGGTTCCAATGTATTGCTGGAAAAGCCGATGGCTTCCAGCGTAGCTGATTGCGATAAGATGATTGATGCATCAAGAAAATACGGCGTAAAGCTTAGCGTTGTTCACAATCAAAGGTTCTATCCTCCTTTCTTAAAGGCTGAAGAGCTTGTTAAAAGTGGCGCTATTGGAGAACTAACTGGTATGAGAATACTATCGTTAACACCGAGAGAAGAATACTTGGTTCATGAGAAACACTGGATTCATAAACTACCCGGGGGAATAATTGGAGAGACAGGACCTCATGTTGTTTATATGTCACTAGCCTTTGTTAAAAACGTAAAAAATGTAGAAGTTGTTGCTAGAAAGATAAGCGATTATCCATGGGTATTGTATGATGATTATAGAGTAGAGATCGAAGGAGAAAACATTACTAGTTCCATAATAGTTTCGCATACAAACAATTACACAGCTAGCAAGATTGAGCTTTTCGGAACAGAGTATTCGTTGGAAATGGACCTACAGAGTATGCTGTTAATCCGATACAAGAGAAGTAACCTCAAGCCAGTTAGCGTTGCGGCATCCTCAATAAGTACTGCTTGGCAGATGATGAAGGGTACGACTTCAAACATTCTTAAAACTATACTCGGCAGACCAATGCTTGGCCATGACATCATGATCGAAAGATTTGTCAAAAGTATTGTACATAATCAACATATTCCAGTGACGCCAGAAGAAGGTAGGGAGACTGTTAGAATAGTGGAAACAATAGCTACGAAGCTCCATCAGAAATATTAAGATTGAGATTTTTATGACGGGGATTTGTGGATTTTTGGGATTAGAGGATAAGAACCTTCTTGAGAAAATGGCTTCCTACATGAAACACAGAGGTAATATCACTAACACATTTACAGATAAGGATTTAAGCTTAGCAACTGTCGGTCATGATGAGCACACTCAGATTTACTATGATGGACAGATAATCATAGCGATGGATCAAGATATATATGCAATAGAAGATAAGAAGATAGAAGACTCTTCAGCGGTTTATTCATATCTTAAGACAACTGTTTTAAACAATTTAGGCTTGATTAAAAATTTGCGTGGTAGCTTTTCATTATTCCTAGCTGAAATAGATGGAAGAATTAAAAGAGCCATTCTAGCGCGTGATATATATGGTACTAGGTCTTTATACTATCTGAAATTCGGCGACATACTCTTCTTCGCTTCCGAAATGAAGTGTTTCTCGGGAATAGAGGATTTAAAAATGACCTTGAACACTAATGCTCTAAAATTTTACCTTACCTGCGGTTTCTCATTAACAAACGAGACCATAGTCGATAACGTTTACAAGTTATTGCCAGCAGAGATTGTAGAATATAGAGACGGGGCTTTAAACCGTACAGTCTATTGGTCACCCAAGACATCCGAGGAAAAGTGGGATTTACACTACTGGACGAGGGAAACTTTCATGACCTTGTTACAATCAACTAAAATGCTCCTGCCAATAGAGGAAAAGGAGTTAGGAATAGCATTGAGTGGAGGGCTAGATTCGAGTCTAATGGCCGCGCTGATAAGACGTGCCGACAAAGAGCGGAAAATATTATCTTTCTCACTGGATTATGGCGTTAATGATGAAGCAGAGTTAAAAGCTGCTATGGAAGTAGCTGAATTTTTAAATTTAGAACATAATATAGTTCGAATAGATCCAGAGCAAGTAGTAAGGGATCTGGAAACATTGCAATGGATATATGATGAACCTATGATTAAATTTACATATATACCTACGTATTACATCTTCAAAAATTCTGAAAAGTACGTGAGGACGATTTTTACGGGCGATGGTGGGGATGAACTGTTTATCGGGTATAGAAGAGATTACTGGGAAGACCCTTTACCAATTAAAATTTTTGCGAAGCTACCAACAAGTATAAGAAAAAATCTCTTAAAGCTCGGAAAGTCTCCAACTGAAGCGCTGGCCAATATAACAGGCTTAAAAACTTTTTCATTAGCCTCAGAATTCTTCTCAAGAGATTCAGCAAGTCGTGCAGAATGGCAATACAGAATAGCCTCTCGCGTCTTTCAAGGATACTTTTCAGAAGAAGAGTTGCCTAAACTACTTAAATTTTATAATGACTCCTTTAACGTAACTAACGAAATAGTTAAACTCTTAAATTCCTCTAATTCAAACAATAGCATTGAAAAAACATCACATGCAATGATAATGAGAAAGCTTCCAGACGACCTACTAAGATTAGATAAAGCAGTAGCTACTACAGCGGTAAAGGCAAGGAGCCCCTTACTCGACCCTTTAATGATGAATTTTGCATTAAGCATACCAGTAAGGCTAAGATACTACAATGGAATCACAAAAGCCTTAATTAGACACATAATTAAAAGAAATGATTTGCTACCTGCTAAGATTGCCAACACAAGAGGCAAAATGGGGCTAACAGTGCCACTACATTATTGGTTATCCAAAACCTGCATACGCGACTACGTAGACAACTTGCTTGAATCTTCTGATGTAAGTTTCTTAGACTTAAAGTATTTGAAGAAGATCTGGCCTCCCAAAACCTATACAAAAGCTTTGAAAGCGTGGAACCTTGCAGCACTTCTTCTATGGCTTAAGACATTTCCAAGAATTTAGGAAATATCATTGCCTCAGTTTAATCCATTATTTTCCAATACATATTTCACGTGAATTACTCAAGAAAGTAACATGGTATCGTCATCTTCAAGTAATTTTTCTCGAATAATACTTCGATCCGCTAAAAACAATACTGAAAATTTTGAATCACCAAAAGTTTCATTCATAATACCTACGTTAAATAGCGAGCGTACATTAGAAAAATGCTTAAAAAGTATTATCGCACAGAAATATCCCTCTATAGAAATAATAATAATCGACGGTGGCTCAACCGACAATACTATTGGTATTGCAAAAAGATATGCTACGCAAGTCTTTAAGTTCAGAGGAAGTTTAGGTGCTACAAGGCAATTAGGAATTGACCATGCTTCCGGCGAATTAGTTGCTAATTGGGATTCCGACATTTACATACCAGATAAAGATTGGTTACGAAGGGCTGTTCAGACTTTGCTTAGCCATCCCAATGCTAGTACGCTGTGGGTGTATAACACTTATCCGCCAGATTCAACAACAGTTCAAAAAGCATTCTCATGGTACAGTTGGAAAATGATGCTGGATTTTGCTAAAAAGGGTCGGGGATTCTGGGGAGGGGGCAATTCCATTTTTCGCAAGCAAATGATAAAAAGGGTCGGAGGATTCAATGCAGAAGATGACACAGGCGAAGATTTCAATTTAGCAAAGAAATTGCATCAAAGAGGTTACAAAACCATTTTCTATAATGATTACGTCTATCATGATACTTTTAGATCTCTGTCAGAACTCATATGTAAGGACATCCGCAGAGCCATTAACTTTAAGCGAATTGGAATCAACCAAGTTATGGGATTATCTATGAGTGAATTGCTACTAGAACATGCTAAAATAATCATAGATAGCATGATTACCCTTTTTAAAACAAGAAACTATTTCTTTGTCATGGTTCCAATTATTATTGCGTTACGTATGTTTATTTATGCTTTTATGTATCTTTATCATGAGTAGTTTCTACCTTCTCGATCCCTTTGTAATGACGCTTTTAGCGGAGAAGGGTAAATCATATTTAGATATTGCATGTGGCCGGGGTAAATGGAGTTGTTTATTAAAAACTTCGCATAAACCTCCGAGCTATATTGTGGGGGGACTTAGACAAGGAGGCTCTTCAATATGTTAAGACACATAGGGTCTACGATGATATGGTATTATTCGACGGCAGATATCTTCCATTCCGAGAAAATAGTTTTGACTATGTGTTAGCGTTCGAAGTCATAGAGCATATGAAGAAGGAAGATGGAATAAAGTTGCTGGATGAAGCTGAAAGAGTCTCCAAGGAGAAAGTAATAGTTTCAACCCCTTTGCTTGGAGCAAGGTACTGGTATAACGCGAAACACCATGTTTCAAAATGGACTGCGAGAGATCTGCGTAGAAAAGGATATTGTGTTAGAGGAGTCGGTTTCAGCTTCTTTGGTCTCTTTACAACCCATCGTTTAGCATTCGGCTTGGCACCATTAGCTTACTACATGCCGTGGATGAGCTACATACTCTTAGCGTGGAAAAACGTCAATACGGAAAAATGATTTGAGATGAAAATTCTACAGGTGATTAACGCTTATTACCCTCCATATAGCTCGGGAGGAGCCGCATTTGTAGCTCACAATATTTCTAAGGCTTTAGCAAGAAAAGGACATCAAGTCACCGTGTATACAACCAACGTGTTAAGCAGGGACAAATTATTTACCTTTAGGCGAAACTCGTATTTAAAAAACGGAGTCAAGGTTTATTACTTCAGCAATACCATCTACAAACCTTCAATTCACATCTACTTTTCAAAAGAACTTTTAGATGCTATCAGAAAAAACATCGTTGAATACGACGTGATACACCTGCATGAGTATAGGAGCTACATAGGTATTATAACTGCATGTTACTCAAAAAAGTTTGGGGTACCTTACGTGCTACAAGCTCACGGTCAGCTCCCCGAGATTGGAGCTTGGAGAGAGTTGAAACGGCTTTTTGATATATTTTTTGGCTATAGATTACTGAGAGGCGCCTCTAGGGTTATTGCCCTCAGCCGTGTTGAGGCTAAGCAGTATAAGCACATGGGTGTACCTGAGGAGAAGATTGCCATCATACCTAATGGGATAGACCTTTCGGAATACGCTAACCTGCCGCCTAAAGGCTCCTTCAAGAAGTTTAACGTACCAGAAGACAGAAAAATCATCCTTTACCTAGGCAGGATCCATAAGATTAAGGGCATAGACTTTCTGATCAAAGCCTACGCTTATCTAAAGAATAAAATGAATTTTAAAGATGCCGTTTTAGTAATAGCTGGACCTGATGATGGATACTTAAGCGAAATTAAATATCTTGCACAAGCCTCTGGCGTTTCAAATTCCATATTATTCGTAGGACCATTGTATGGAGAGGACAAATTGGCGGCTTATGTTGACTCGGAAGTCTACGTTTTGCCTTCAAGATATGAAACCTTCCCCATGACTATTCTTGAGGCTTATGCTTGTGGGAAACCCATAGTTGCTTCAAGAGTTGGTGGGTTAAAAGATTTAGTAATAGATAGGGAAACAGGCTTATTGTTTGAGCCTGGAAATGTAGCGCAGTTGGCAAAAAGTATTTTTAATCTATTAAATAGTAATGATGTAGCTAAAGAAATGGGTTTAAAAGGTAAAAATTTTGTTAGGGAAAACTTTACCATAGAGAAAGTGATGAAAAGATTAGAGAAGGTCTACGAAGAAGCTGTTTGAAGATAAAGTATTATGAAGATACTTAAGTTGGCAGAAAAGAATTATATCGATTGGGATTCGTTTGTACTGGATCATCCGGATGCTACTTTTTTTCATACACTAAAGTGGATGCAAATCTTGAGGAAATACGAATTCGAAAAACCCTTTTACTTACTACTTTACGATCAAAGTGATGTTATTGGGGTTCTGCCCTTATACTTTGTTAATGTCTTTCCTTTCGGAAGAGGATTAACTTCTCTTCTTGATTGTAATGGATTTTTAATGGAGGATATTAAAATATATGATAAGTGTTTTTTGCCGGAAATGTTAAGAACGTTGGAAAATATTATTAAAAAGTACGGTCTTACCTTCTTTAAATTGAGACTTCAATCGCCGTCTCCCTTGAACCAGTTTATGCCAAACTACTATGTAAAGCATCGTGAATATTGCACTTTTTTACTCGATTTGTCTCAAGGTACAGAGCACATATTCAAGTGTGAATTGCATAAGAAAACAAGAAATGCTATTAGGAAGGCTATCAAGTTGGGCGTGAAGATAGATAAAAGATGCCCAAAGGTAGAAACTTATTGGATGTTATATAGAGAAACTATAACAAGGTCAAAGGGCATCTTAGATGATAACCGTATAAAATTGTTTAGGTTGATATGGAGTCAACTGAAGCATGGAGAAGACTTTATAACTTTAACCGCAACCTTCGAAAATAAGCCCATAGGGGGGATAATGGCATTCTTGTTTAAGGATAAAGCTCATATTTGGTACAATGCTTCTCTTTTACGATACCTATACTTAAACCCTAACGAGTTCCTATACTGGAAATTGATAGAGGAGCTTGCTGACAAAGGGTATAGGTACCTAGATTTCGGTCCGACCCCATTAAACCCAGCCGAGGGACACTACGTATTTAAGTCTCGATTTGGTGGAACCATGATACCGTTTAACGATTACTCCTATTTTACTTCAAAAATAAGGTATTTTATGATAGAGGGGGGTGCATTATGGTTGGCTAAAAAGCTTGGCGTAAGGAAAAAGATTCCCCAAGCCATACTCCAAAAAGTAAGTGGGCGAATGATATTTTGAAACTGTATATTGTAACAACAAGCTGGGATGATGGGCATAAGCTAGATTTAAAGCTCGCTAAATTATTAGAAAAATACAATATAAAAGGAACATTCTATGTTAGTCCATTTTATTTAGAAAATAAACTAACGAGAGAGGAAATAAAGGAGCTTTCTGAATATCATGAAATCGGAGCACATACACTTACACATGTAGATCTTACCTCTATTCCAATAGAAAAAGCTGAGAAGGAAATTAAGGGTTCAAAAATTTACTTAGAAAAATTGTTAGGGGCTAAAATAAGTATGTTCTGTTATCCAAAGGGTAAGTACGACCAAAGAATCAAAGAGATCGTTAAAAAGAACGGATTTCTAGGTGCCAGAACATGCAATGGAGGGAACTTTGAATTTCCAAAAGACCCCTATGAGTGGGGGGTAACCTTGCATGCTTCAAATGGTTCCCCTCTTATGACATTAAAGATTTACATTAAAACGAGAATTTCTGTAAAAGGGCTTATGGATTGGGAACCACGTGCCAAATTATTATTTAACCATCTCTTAGATAGAGGTGGAATATATCACCTTTGGGGGCATTCGTGGGAAATCGAAAAAAACGATGAGTGGGACAAGTTAGAAAGTGTACTTCAATATATGTCGAATCGGAAGGAAATATTTTACGTAACGAACGTAGAAGCATTAACCATTTTGCAAACGCACCCTCTAAACATTTGACTTAAAGGATAGATTTCCTAGCAAGCTGCAAAGATGAGTAGTTTAAGGGTAGCTCTAATACATGGTGGCGAAATAGCTCCTTATATACATCCAATATTTGAAGAACTTTCTAAAAAAGTGGATCTAATAGTTTACTATAGTTTGGTTAACTCGAACGTACGTAAATGGGATTTATGGCCCAGAAGGTACTATTATAAGTATAAAGTTCTTCCAAGAATTCCTATTAAGACTTTAATTGGAACGCTTAGCTTAAATCCGTCGATATTGAACGAAATCATCAAAAAAAGACCAGATATAATAGTGATCGGTAATTGGGTTAACCCAACTATGTGGCTTACATTTGTTATTGCTAAACTAATAAAGATTCCAATAATTTATTGGACAGAAGGAATAAGAGAGCCTCAATCACTTTTAGGAGTAATAACTAGACCCTTAAGAATTCTTTTTGTTAAGAAGTCAGATGCAATTATTGTTCCTGGAAAGTTATCAAAAAGATATATTGTCAATTTGGGAGCCAATGTGGAAAAGGTGTTCGTCGCCCCAAACGTAATAGACAATGATTTGTTCATCAAAATTTCTCAACAATATTTACCTTTAAAGGAAAAACTGAAAGAACAAATCGGGTTAAAAGACAAAATAGTTATCCTCTCTGTTGCCCAGCTTATTAAAAGAAAGGGTATCGAATATCTTTTAATTGCGTATGCAAGACTTGAGCATGAGTATGATAATCTTACGCTAATTGTTATAGGAAGTGGACCATTAGAGTATCATCTAAAGGATCTTTCTAAATCTCTTGGGATAAAGAACGCTAGATTTATACCTTCTGGTATGGAATTGAATGAGTTAATAAGATTCTACTGCTTAGCAGACATTTTTGTGCTCCCCACATTAGAAGATGTCTGGGGTTTCGTGATAAATGAGGCGATGGCTTGCAGATTACCCGTAATAGCAACTCGCGCCTCACAAGCTGCGAATGAAATGATACATCAAGGAAATAATGGTTACATTATTGAGGCGGCAAATACAAATGAACTATACTATGTTCTTAAAAGTCTAATTGAAAATCCGACACATAGAATCGAAATGGGTGAAAAATCGAGAGAGATATTAGTGCAAGAGTTCGATGTATCTGTGATGATTAAGGGATTTTTATCTGCTATAGAATACTGTTTTAGAGGTACAAAAAGATGATTTCGAGAGACTTACAAGTTGCAATTAGACATCCAAAACTGCTTTTCAAGTATCTTTTAAGAGAAAGAAATCTGGTTAAATTTTTCAATGCCGAGAGAAGCGAAGTGAAGGCATACTTAAGAGAGGCTGACAACATTACACATGAGCTTGCTTTAAAACTTCCAAAAAATGCTGAGCTTGGCACGATGCTCTCTCCGTTAAGAGGCCCTATCGTTTACGTCTGCGTTAGGATAGCGCGCGCGCTAAAGGTTAAAAAGTGGCGGTAATGGTTTCAATATATCCCAAAGTCTCCATAATTATAGTCAACTATAACGGTGCATCCTTCTTGAGTAGGTTGTTCTCATCTTTACGGGTTCAAACGTTTAAAGATTTTGAGGTTATATTCGTTGATAATGCTTCAACCGATAACAGTTTGGAAGTTACAAAATCGTTTGCTAGAAAAGGAGACTTAAGTATAAAGATTGTAAAATTGCCAATCAACTGTGGTTTCTGTAAAGGTAATAACGTTGGATTTAAATATTCAAAAGGAAAGTACATAATTCTCTTAAATAACGATACGTATGTTTCACAGAGATGGCTTGAAGAGTTAGTGAAAGTAATGGACTCTTATCCTTCAATAGGTATATGTCAAAGCAAAATTGTAGATCTTAGAAATAAACGCGTGGTGTACGGTAACTTCTTGGGCATTTACGGAAAAAAGAGATCCAATAAGCTTTTTAAAATTGAGAATGATCTTTTCGAGGGCGCTTTTTACGCTTCTGGCACAGCGCTTATAATTCGTAGGGAAATCGTTCAAATGATGGAGCATCTTTTTGATGACAAGCAGTTCACAGGAGATATGGATCTCAGCTGGAGAGTGCGCCTTCTAGGGTTTAGGATAGTAACTAATCTTCGATCTATATGTTATCATCATCAAGGACACTCTTCAAGGCTTGTTCTTAGAAATGATGTTGATGTGGGCTACGTAGTTCTTAAGGATAAACTCCATACATTCCTCAAAAACTATGAGCTCTCTAGTCTGTTTGTCAGAGTGCCTATCCTAATATTCATAGATTTTCTTTATTCTGTTTATATGTCTATCAGAACCAACTCATTAGTCATTTACTCACTACTCAAAGCGGTCTTTTGGAATTTATACAACCTAAAAAATACGTGGAAAGAGCACATTAAAATGCAAGCTAAAAGAAGAGTTGCAGATAGTGAGATAGAAAAATATATGTTACCATACCCAGCAGAGCTATACTTTCTTAAACTAAAATTACGTCAAAGAATTGGACGCTAAAATTAGTGTGGAGCTTCTTTCTATTCGCAAAGGAATCTTTACTTTCTCTGACCAAGCGACGACTAAGCGACCTGATAGTTCCGTAAGAATAACCTTTTTTCTAGACAACCCGCACCCCACTCCCGGGGCACCTTGGACTAGAATAAGTTCTTTTGCAAAGGCCTTTGTAGCCAAAGGATATGACGTAGACATCGTAGGAGTATTTTCACCTAAATCTTTAAAAGAAAAAGGTGTCAAGCGACTCAGCAATATAAACATACTTAATTTGGTTTTTAAACTCAGTTCAAATAATCCACTGCTTTTTCTATTTAACCTTGTTGTTTCCTTAATTATGTCAACTATTCTTCTCATTGTCCGGAGACCTAGAATAGCGATAGTGTCGTTTCCGAATGGAGATTCAAGTTTAGGTTTTCTAATTGCATGCGCAGTCTTAAGGATAAAGGTTGTTATTGACTATAGAGACGAATGGGAAGATCAGCTTATCTGCGCTTCTAAATTATCAAAAAAATTCTATGTGCTAATAAAGAAAGTATCAAGTATGTTTTATAGACGAGCATGTCTTGTTGCCGCCGTAACCAAGCCTTTTGTTAAGACTCTTACGAAAAGAGGAGTTATGAACATTGTTTTTGTTCCTAACGGTGCAAGTTGTTCTTCATTTAAACCTTTAAATAGAAAGCCTGGCAAAGAATTTTTTACAATTGTTTATTCGGGGGGCGTAGGAGATTACTACCGGCTAGATGTTGTTATCAAATCTTTGAAAGTACTTGCAGATAGAGGTTTAAATAAGATAAGACTATGGATAGTTGGGCGTGGAGCAATAGATAGTGTGCTAAAGTACGCTCGTCAGTTTGGCGTTCAAGATATGGTTGCATACTTGGGGAATAAAAGTAATATTCAAGAGTTGTCCAAAATAATTGCTGAAGCAGATGCAGGGATAGTGCCTTACGATGACAATCCTCTTTGGATGAATACACTGCCCGCCAAGTTCTTTGAGTACTGTGCCTGTGGATTGCCTATCATCGCAACTGCCTACAAAGATTCGATACTGGCAAAGCTGATATATGAAAATGGGATAGGATTAACTACAAATCCAATGGATGTTAACGGATTGGCTGATGCTATAGAAAAGATGTTTGGCGATAAGGAATTTAGAGTGAATGCAGGTAAAAAAGCCAGAACTTTGATTGAGCAACACTTTGATAGGGATAGAATCTCGGATGAATTTGTTAATACCGTCTGTAAGATACTGAGTGCTAAGTCATAAAATCAAATTTTCCAACTAATGGTTAAAATATTCCTTATTGCTTATTCATATTCTTTGTAAGAGATAATAAGTTGAATCAAATAGAAAAAGCCGAGCTAATTTCATTCTCGAAGAGCTTGTTGGTTGTCATTTTGGTAGCGACTATTTTTTCCTCTTTAACCTTATGGCTTATAGATTCATGGATAAAGTACATCTTTTTCATTTATGAAACTTTATTGATTGTTCTTGTTTTTCTAATGGTTAGGGGTCTCGATATTAAATGTTCCATTAAACTTAGAGCACGCATTAACCAAAGATTTTTTATAAACTTCATTATCATTAGTGGCACACTAACTTTACTCCTTGTATATACTTTTCACATCCAATCCGAGTTACTTAAAAATTCGTTAGCCCTTCTCTGCACATCCTTCGTTCCGGGGTATGCATTGCTTAGCATTATTGCAGCCGACAAATATCTCTCTAACTTGGAAATCCTGATTCTCTCATACGTCCTAAGTTACATATACACTGCACTCGCTTATTTCGCTATATTGCCTCTAGACGCCACAGCTAGACCATACGTTCTTTTGTCATCTTATGTTATCTTGTGTGCCATTACAACACTAAAGCACAGGAAGAAACTCACGTTAATACGTGAAGCCTCATTCTGTAAAAAAATAGATGTTTTGGCATTGCTAATGGCATTAGGTTTTTATATCATCTCTTTCATGATGACGTATCCATTGGGGATAATGCCAGTAACGGATATGCCAAAGCATTATGCAACAAGTGTAGTCTTAGGGAGAACACCGGAATTGCATTTGGATTTGGTCTATTTATTGGCGCATTTATACGTAAGTGCGTTCCTTTGCATTTCAGGAGCCTCGGTTGTTGTCACTCAGACAACTCTGATAATGCTTAACCTTATCTTACCATTAGCGTTCTATGTAGCTACCAAGAGATTATTAGGAAAAGTCAATAGCAAAATCCCATCGCTGGCTACATTATTTTGGGCCTTGTTCACTAATGGCACTGGAGGGTTTGCTTGGCTGTACTTTGCAAAACTAAAGCTTTCAGAGGCTTATCAGTCTCAATTTCAGCTCCTAGTTAACGCCGCAGATAAAACGTACAATGGAACAATCTACGGCATCTTAGGATTGTGGTTTGTTCCTGCTACAATAAGCTTTGTACTTCTTTTTGTCCTCATTTCTATGTTTGTCAATCGTACTTTACCAAGAAAAACTTTCTTTGCGCTGTTTGCAGTAACCTTCGCAGGCATGTATCTTACGCATGTCGCGGAGGCTGTAGTATTTGCAACGTTATTGGCACTCTATGATTTGTTATTTGAATGTACCGACTTGAGGATTGACGAGAGCCTCGCTTCAGCTATCGTCGGTTTCCTTATTGTTGTTATGGTATACTTGTTCTCATCGCAAATCTTTTCTAGGCTCCCATTCGATGAGTCCTTACTGATCTCAATAGTTATACCACTTGTTGCTCTTAGTTTTGTATGGTCTCTAAGGCATTTACTTAAACCGAGAATTAACAAGTTTTCTGAAAAATCACTTTCTGCCCTCACCTCAGCTAATCGTAGCTTAATCTTGATTGTTATCTCGATTCTCATCTACGGTTACGTCATCGCACTATTTTCTTCAACATCATTAGTTGAATCTTTTCATGTATGGCAGGTCAGCGTCGTTGGTTCAGTTCCATGGTTCTTATATCCTAACATATTGGGAATAAATGGTTTAATTGGGCTATTCTCGCTTTACTTTGTCTTTGAAGAAAAAAAATACAGGCAAGCTTATGCCTTCATCGTGTTTTTCTTAATCTTTGCCTTCCTTACTGGAAGGGTCATATCACTCATCAACCAGAGTTTCTTTAATACAGAATACCGTGAGATTCGCTTCATATGGTTCATCAATATTCCTCTCGCTCTTTTAGCACCAATACTTTTACTAGTCATTTCAAACGTACTAAATGTCAATTTAAAAAAGAATTTGATTAAATACGCCATCATAACTTCGTTGGTAGGAATAATAGTTACAAGTGGCATCTCAACAACATTTTTAAACGTCGAATACTGGCATCAGGTAGCCAGCTATTCTACATGTACTGAGTCCACGTGGCTTCAAACTCTAACCGGCTCTATACCTACTAAGACTGAGATGGAAGCAGTGAACTTCTTGAAGATTATTTTTGATAAGGATCCAAAAGCTTGGCTTGTTACAATGACTGGTTCTTCAGATCAAATAGTGGACTTTGCAACGCCTCCTGACAAGCTTGGATTGAAGCAACTACTCTATACTGCTTATACGCCAGAGATGGCATTTACCATTCTTTACAGGCATCCTGCCTATAGTCATCCTTACATTTATCTACATAGCAGAGATACAGCTTGTTTAGTCAAGTATAGTGACCGCTTTTTAGCGCAATACCTATGGATGCTTCCTATGATCTTCAGTAATTCAGAAGTAAAAATTTATAATGTCTCTAAGCTTTCTCCTCTCCAAACCAACAGCGATAACGTACTCATACTTCCACTCGATAAGTCGTTTCTTAGTGAACAAAACCTATATGTGATTTACAGCATTCTTTCTCAGAACCTTTATAATTATACGACTGCCTACGATCTTGACGATAAAGCTCTAAATGCCAAAACCATCATTCTCCCATTCGATCCACCTCAAGGAAATGTTATCAAAGACTCCTTTCAAGAGGTATTCAACCAGCCATTAAGCCTCTGGAGCATTTCTGAAGGAAACTGGCAGGTTAGCAATGGAGGGCTACTATGTGGCGAGACCGGTAGATACGGCAAGGGGATTATCCTTTCGCCAGTAGTATCCGCTGAAAACTTTACAGCATCATTTAAAGTCAGGCCGATAAGTGGAACCGCTACTGTACCTAACTATGTTGGCCTAATATATTCGTGGAAGGATTCAAAAAATTTCAGGTATGCGGACATTCTTTTTAACGATGACTTTTACATCTATGTTCTTTTTAGAATTGTCATTAACGGAGTTGAGCAAGTAGTACCGAATTGGCCTGGAATCAAAACAGACATCAAATGGAATTTCGGCGACGAATATAACATTACGGTCACTGTTAATGGTACACTAAACCAAATTACGGTAAACGGAAAAAACTACTTATCTACAGATTTAGAAAATATTCCTGGAAGGATAGGGTTTTGCTATTACAGGTTCTATCAGGTTTCATTCGACGATTTTTCACTTACGTACAATGTTCTGCTTAACTTACGCCCAATAGAAGATCATTTAACCTATCTAGAATCAGGCGGAAAACTCATCATCTTGAACACAAATGGCTACAACTATTTTGCAAACAGCATATTCTCAGTTGAAAACTCCACATTAAACGCAGAAAAAATCGAAATAGGAAAGGAAATATTAAACTTGCCGACAGAAATCACCATGCCGAAACTAACCCTAAAAAACTCTACAACATCAGTTTTAAGCCGATACATTGGTTTAGACTCTGAGAATCCTTTTATTGTGAAACAAAATTTTGGCAACGGCGAACTATTCTACGTAAACATAAAACCAATTATTGAAGCATTGCGCAATGATGAAGCATTTATGTATTATTATTTACTCGGTAGGCTTCTGGAAGATTTAAATCTACCAAAAATAAGGCCGAATTTTGTCTTAAGTACCGATGGATACATGAAAGAAATACAATTAAAGAATGATATAAACATCGAAACAGCATCTCTCATATTTCCTCTAAAAACTGCACTTAAACAGCTTGAAATCAAAACAAGTGACAGAACATTTACTTTCCTCAACGTAACAAGCATTAAGGTAGAGAATTATTCAAAATTGCTTGTCGAGACAAAAAACCTTACGATAAGCGACGGACAAGGATTTTATGTACCCTTAAAACTTAACAGCGTCTTTACAGTCAAACCATGCGAAGGTATGCTCAGCCTTGAAATAGTTACAGGAGAAGCCAAACATCACATAACCCAAGCTGAACAAATTTCAATCACACCTAACGGTTCCATCCAGTTACTGGCTCGAACACCAAAAGTAATAGCCTCTGAAGTCACTTTCATTGAATTCTATACCTTTGGTTCGTTAAATTGGCGAACACGAACTTACGGCCAAAACCTAAATGTGAACGGAACAACAAGCTTTCAAATCGAGCTTTCAGACCACTACACCATGGTAAAAAATGTTGAGCTTAGCGGATCCTTCGAAAGAGAACCGCCCATGGTGATGTTTAATGAACTTTCAACCATACCAACAGCCATATTTTGGATCGCGCTCACGCTTCCAATATTCATTGGGGTAATTTTCATTTTCACATTAAAACAACAACCGCACGCAATCCAAGACGATAAAGGGCAAAGTAGCGCATGAATCAACAGAACATTTGGGAACTGAAAGGTTCTCAGCTGATAAGACAGATAAAGCGTTCAGAAGTCATAAAGCATATGTTAAAACATTCTAAAGCTAAGCTCATATTAGATGTGGGTTGTGCTGAAGGATTTGCTACGAGCTTTCTTTCCCAATTATCAGCATATGTTATAGGTATCGATATAGACGAAAGTATAAAAATCGCCAAAGACAAAGTGAAGGATGCAAGCTTCATTTACGCATCAATAACGCATCTCCCCTTCAGATATCAGGCTTTTGAAGTTGTTACTTGCCTAGAAATTTTGGAACATCTACAGAATCAAGCTATTAGTGAAGGTATTAAGGAAGTAAACAGGGTGCTAAAATCGGGCGGAATCCTCATAATAAGCGTGCCTTATAAAGAGGAAATCGCGTTCACTCGCTGTATACATTGTGGAAAACTGACACCATTGTGGGGGCACATCCAAACCTTTGATGAGAACAAAGTGACAAGTTTGCTTCCTGAAAATTATATTTTAACCGAAAAGAAACATCTGCCCAACGTTGAATTAATCTCCTGTAGCGCACTACTTGGAAATCTTCCATACTTACTCTGGCTTATCTTAAATAGCCTGCTTGGATTGATACGAAAAGGGTATTGGATAGTCCTTAAATACAAAAAACTTTGAAAAGGAATAAACCATATTATTTTAAGATTAAAGATCCGAAAGAGTTTTTAAAGCATTACTTAAGTATTTATGGAAGAGATTATCACAAGGAACGGAGCCAAGCAGTAATTTCACTTTTCCCTGAGCTTAAAGATAAAAGAGTGTTGGACATTGGGTGCGGTGGAGGCTTTTATTCCCTAGCCGCATGTAGGAAAGGAGCCAGAGATGTTACTTTTTTGGATGCCTCTCCCGTATGTGTGAAAGCGGCTAAAATTAATTTAGGTAGGGAAAATATTAATTCAAACGGAGCAATTGCTGATGCTACAGCTCTTCCATTTAGAAACGGGACTTTTGATTTTGTGATTTGCGTAGATGTTATAGAACATATACCAGAAGATCGTAAGCTTCTACAAGAGATTCAAAGAATATTAAAAAGTAACGGATCTCTAGTCCTATCAACACAAAACCAAAACTCATTAAATTATATCCTAGAGGCTCCCCTACAAAGGTATGTTCTAAAAAATCGTAAATGGATGGGATGGGATCCTACCCATGTAAGATTTTATAATCCTCGTGTGCTTTTCCAGCTACTGAAAAACTTCGATTTTAGTATCGTCAAAGTCAGCGGGACCTACTTTATACCCTATATGATAGCACTATATTTAGGAAGAATTAATATGAAATTTTCCCAATTATTTTATCTCATCTCGTATTACTTAAATCAGAAGCTAGAAAGAAGGAGACTGTCAAGCGCGCTCTTAAATCTATTCGGTTGGGGTATAATTTGTCTATGCCTAAAGCGAAGGACTTGTTGATGGAGAGAATTGTCAAATCGATTCGTGATAGAAATTTACGCTTAGCAGTCTTGGGCTCCGGCTATGTCGGCTTGCCAACCGCAACCATATTCGCTGAAGCAGGCTTCAATGTAATAGCTGTTGACGTTAAGCAAGAAGTTGTTGATGCCATAAATAGTGGTATTTCCCCCCTCAAGGAGCCCGGGCTTCAAGAAATCGTTAAGCGTAACGTCGTGGCTGGTAGACTTAAGGCTTCATTGAATTCCCAAGTAGATCTGCATAAAGCTGACGCTGTCATAGTTTCGGTCCAAACACCAATCTATAAGAATAAGAGGCCTAACCTCTCATTTCTTAAGAAGGCTTTGGAAGATGTTGGAAGAGATTGTCGCAATGGTATGCTTGTCGTAGTAGGTAGTACGATACCGCCTGGAACGATGGCTAACCTAGTTAAGCCGAGGTTGGAGGCTTTAACTGGTTTAAGGGCTGAACTCGATTTCTATTTGGCTTATGTGCCTGAAAGGATCGCTCCTGGAAAGGCTCTCCAAGAGTTCGTTGAAAGTCCTAGACTCGTAGGAGGCATCGGTTCCAACAGTACCAAAGTAGCTTCTGAACTGTTTAAGACGGTGTGTAAGAATATAATAGAGACAGACGCCGTCACTGCTGAAGTCGCTAAGCTTGCAGAGAACACCTTTAGAGACGTAAATATAGCTTTTGCCAACTATCTTGCTTTAATATGCGAACAGTACAGGATAGACGTAAAAAAGGTAATCGAGCTTGCCAATACGCATCCGAGAGTAAACATACATATGCCAGGACCTGGCGTTGGAGGACCATGTCTACCAAAGGATCCATACTTGCTGATCAGCAAAGCAAAACTTGAAGAAAATATGGTTAAAATGGCCAGACGGATAAATGATTATATGCCTAAACACATTGTGAAGATGACACTTCAAGCATTGAACAGTGTAAGTAAAAAGATTAACAAATGTAAAATCGCTGTGTTGGGCACTGCCTATAAAGCCGACGTAGACGATCCTAGGTTAAGCCCATCAAAGTCAATCGTACAGCAGCTTCTAAACTTAGGCGCAAAAGTTGTTGCCTACGACTCCTACTGCCAAGAGTCGTTTGGAGCAGAAAAAGCGGAAAGCCTTCAAGAAGCCGTAAGGAATGCTGATTGCATCGTAATTGTTACTGATCATACGGAATTCAGGAAGATGGACTTGCTCAAGCTGAAAGAATTTATGAGAGAAAACCCCGTAATTGTTGATGGAAGAAGGATCATAGATCCAGCTAAAGCTAAAAATGCAGGCTTCAAGTATTATGGAATAGGCTATGGAGTTAGAAATTGAAGCACAACTTTGTTCCTGGCGCGCGCGCTAAATAATTTATATGTCTGTTTTTCACCTCCTCCCACAGAAAAGGATGAAAGCCTCTTCTGCTGCTGGAAAAACCTTTTAAGGATAGCATGTAAAGTAGAATGTTTCGTATGAAGGGTGTTATTCTGCACGGTGGCGCTGGCACTAGGCTCCGCCCGTTAACCTTCAGCGGTCCTAAGCAGCTTATCCCCGTTGCCAACAAGCCTATTTCCCAGTATGTTCTCGAGGACCTTAGGGATTCCGGCGTTAGGAGTGTTGCGATCGTTCTCGGCGAAACTTTTCCTGAGCTCGTGAGGGAGTATTATGGTGACGGCAGCAGGTTCGGAGTTAAGGTTGAATATGTTTTCCAGGGTAAGCCGCTTGGCATTGCTCATGCTGTGGGCCTCTGCAGGGGTTTCGTCGGCGACGATAGCTTCATCCTCTACCTTGGCGATAATCTTCTTCAAAACGGCATTAGGAAGTATCTTGAGAGGTTCGTCGAGGGGGATTACGACGCTTATGTTCTTCTCAAGGAGGTTGAGGACCCTTCGAAGTTCGGCGTTGCGAAATTCGATGACGACGGTAGGCTCATTGGTTTAGTGGAGAAGCCTAAGGTTCCACCGAGCAACTATGCTCTGGTAGGTGTCTACTTTTTCAAGCCAACGGTTTTCGAGGTTATTAAGGGTTTGAAGCCTAGCTGGAGGGGTGAGCTTGAGATAACGGATGCGCTTCAAACAATGCTTGAGAAGGGCTTCCGCCTCGGCTACTCCTTCGTGGAGGGCTGGTGGCTCGACACGGGTAAGAAGGATGATATTCTTCACGCTAACTCCCTGATTCTCGACGAGCGTGCGGAGAGGAGGATCGATGGCGAGCTTGCCGATTCGAGGGTTGACGGCAGGGTTTCAATCGGCCTTGGCAGCAGGGTTTTAAACAGCACTGTCAGAGGCCCCTCGGTAATAGGTAGGAACTGCCTGGTTAAGGATTCTTTCATCGGGCCCTACACGAGCATCGGTGACAACGTTAGTGTTGTTAACAGCTCTGTTGAATACTGCATTATTCTCGAGGGCGCGTTGATCAGCGACGTCGCCAGGCTTGAGGAGAGCCTTATTGGTAGGAACGCTAGGATTGTGAAGAACAGTCTTAAGGGCTGTGTGAGGCTTCACGTCGGGGACTATTCCGAGGTGGAGCTATAAGCTTATTAACACTCCTGTGTGGAAATAGGGGGGATGTTGAAAAACACTGTTAAAGAGCTTTCACTACCCGGTGTCAGGGTTTTAGAGTTGACGAGGCTTCCAGATGAGCGTGGTGTTTTCACCGAGCTTATGCGTTCAGACTGGGATAGTCTTCTCCAAGGCGACCCCGTGATGCAGGTTAATCTTTCAGTAACCTACCCTGGTGTTGTAAGGGCTTGGCATAGGCATGAGAGGGGTCAGGTGGACTATTTCCTCCCGGTTAAGGGCTCGGTTAAAATATGTGCTTACGACGATGAGACGGCTCATCTTATTGAAGCGGTGCTTTGCGAGGACAGGATGCAGGTTTTAAGAGTCCCGGGCCACTACTGGCATGGATTCAAGACGTTAGGCATGGAGCCCGCTTACCTCGTATACTTTGTTAACAGGCTTTACGACTACGCTAATCCTGACGAGGTTAGGAGGCCCTGGAACGATCCTAAGATGGTTCCCAGGATTATTAACGGAAGGGCTGACGACCCTAGGTGCAACAAACCCTGGGACTGGTTTTACCCTCCCCATAGGTGAGAATATGCGTCTGCTAGTCGCCGGGGGCTGCGGCTTCATAGGCAGCAACTTCATCAGACACATGCTTAACAGGAATGATGATGTTGAGATTGTTAACGTTGACAATCTTTCGTACGGCTCCAACCCGAGCAACCTGAGGGATGTTGAGGGTGACGAAAGGTATAGGTTTGTAAAGGGGAGCATAAGTGACCAGCTGCTTATGAGTAGCCTGGTGGAGAATGTTGATGCCGTCGTAAATTTCGCAGCCGAGTCTCATGTTGACCGGAGCATAGCCGACCCATGGCCCTTCTTCAGAAGCAACACTGAGGGTGTTCTAACGATTCTTGAAGCCGTCAGGAAGACCGGGGGGAGCGTTAGGCTTGTTCAGGTGGGGACTGACGAGAGCTACGGCGACATCCCCGTAGGGTCTTTCACCGAGAACGATAGGCTTAGGCCCTCAAGCCCGTACGCTGCTTCAAAGGCTTCAGCAGACCTTTTCTGCCTAGCCTACCATAGGACCTACGGTTTAAACGTGTGCATAACTCGTTGCACAAACAACTTCGGGCCATACCAGTTTCCGGAGAAGCTTATTCCAAAGACGATAATAAGGGCTTTGATGAACATGAAGATCCCTGTCTACGGGACCGGGGGTAACGTTAGGGACTGGATCTACGTCACGGATCATTGCGAAGCTTTAAGCATGGTTTTGAGAAACGGTAGGAGCGGGGAAGTGTACAATATTGCGGGAGGAAACGAGCTTACAAACCTGCAGGTTGTGAGAAGCATCCTGGAGCTTATGGGTAAGCCTGGGGATTTGATAGAGTTCGTAGAGGATAGGCCTGGCCACGATGTGCGTTACAGCCTCGACTCCTCTAAGATTAGGAGCGAGCTGGGCTGGATGCCGAGACACGGCTTCAAGGAGGCTTTGGAAGCCACTGTGGAGTGGTACAGGGTTAACGAATGGTGGTGGAGGCCTCTGGCTGATGAGCGGGTGCTCCATCCAACCCCCTGGAAGCTTAAGTGGTAGTGTTGAAAATACTTGTCACGGGTGCTAGCGGGCTGCTCGGCCGCAGGGTGGTTGAGCTAGCTCTTGAGAGAGGCCACAGGGTTTACTCGGCTTACAGGGAGCATGTTTTAAGCATCGGTGTGCCGGTTAGGCTGGACATAACTGATGAGGAGAGGCTTTTGAAAACTGTTTCCGAGATTAGGCCTGACGCGATAATTCATGCTGCAGCATACACTGATGTTGACGGCTGCGAGGCTAACAGGGATTTAGCGTGGAGGGTTAACTCGGAGGCTACGAGAAGCCTGGCGGCTGCTTCTGCTGAAACAGGCTCCTTCATGGTCTTCGTGTCAACCGACTATGTTTTCGACGGGGAGAAGGGTCTCTACTCCGAGGACGACCAGCCTAACCCGGTTAACTACTATGGTTACACGAAGCTGAAGGGTGAGGAGTTCGTCAGGGAGAATGCTGCTGAATGGTGTGTCGCGAGGACAAGCGTCATCTACGGCTGGAACCCTGTTGGAAAGCCTAACTTCGCAACCTGGGTGGTGAGCAGCTTAAGCCAGGGAAGGGAGGTTAAGGCTCTTACAGACCAGTATGTCTCACCCACGTTTAACACGAACCTGGCTGAAATGCTTCTGGAGATCGTGGGAAAAAGGGTCACGGGGATTATTCATGCTGCTGGGGCTGAGAGAGTAAGCAGGTACTGGTTCTCCGTTAAGCTTGCTGAAGCCTTCGGCTTGAACAGGAGCCTTGTGAAACCCGCCGTCATGAGTGAGATGCGGTGGAGGGCGAGGAGGCCGAGGGACTCTTCGCTGAACGTAAGCAAGGCGGAAGCCCTGCTGAGCCACAAGCCTCTAAGGCTCGAACATGCTTTTGAATTGATGAAGAGGGAAAAGCCTCGTGAATAACGCGGGGCATCGGGCATGAGCCTCATAGACTGGGGCTCTATTAGAGATGTGAAGTCTCTTATGGCCTCTTTAGAGAGTTTTATTATCAGAGTTTTTGGGGAAGACTACATAAAAGACCAGTTTTCAAAGCTTAAGGCTAAACCCAAGGGTGTGCCGGAGCGATTACAGTATGTTGTGGAGCCTAATGTGCATAGGGTTGCTGGATGGTGGAATATTATTCAATCGTTCAAGGAGCACGGTTACTCTTTTGACCTTCGCTTTTCTGCTAATGTTGAGGAGTTTATGGATCTTATGTTGTTCTCTTACGCTTTTAACCTTTTACTGGGCAGCAAAGTGGTCGCGATAGATGACAGTAGGGTATTGGGTAGGCTGAAGGATAGGGATAACTTTAGCTCTTTAGTATACGAGACTCTTATAGCTTCCAATTATGTTTCAAACGGCTTCCATGTTGAGGTTCCTGATCTAGTATCCACTGTAGATAGTAAACCTGATATCTTTGCTAAGAAAGGTGACCTTGAAGTTTATGGTGAATGTAAGTGTCTTGAAAGAAATGAGAGATATAGTGAGATTGCTGTTGAACTTGGCTCCTGGTTATACGATAATAAGGTCAATTGCATACTTGACATAACCCTGCCACATACTCCTAGAAGAGAGGATAGGGATTATGTAAGGAAAATTATAGAACTCGCTAGAAGAGCTGCTGAAGAGGGGAAGACGGTTGAAGGCGATGGAGTTAAGGTTCTGTTTCAGAAATTACCTGAACTCATGCATAACCCTCCCCCACTATCCGCTTCACATCCTGAAGATATCGAGTATGTGCTTAGCTCATCTTATGTCGGCCTTTTTGCCGACGGCCTTAAGGTTAAGGAACCGAAGATCATAATTTTGAGAAACTTGAGTAAGCTTGATGAGCTCGTTAACAGGCTACAGGATAGATTTAGAGATGCCTGTGACCAATTGGAGGCTGTTGGAGATGGGCATAAGGTGATCTATATCGATGTTTCTAAGGTTGCTGGTAAACCTGTTTTTAAGCTGCCGGAGGCTTTGAGTTTGAACGTGAGACCAGAGTTGCTGCTGGGCAAGCTTGAATCGTTTATAAGGCCTTGGCTGGAACAGCATCCTATGATTGATGCGATAGTGTTAACTGTACCTAAGGTTTACGTCGACCGTATGGGGATACCTTATGCAATCGCTTTGGAGCAGAAGAGTATTAGCTCGTATGTAGCTCCGGGTTGGACTATAGTAGTGCCTATTATCCCAGTACCCCAAGATACTGCCCAGAAGACCTTATAGCGCGCGCTAGCAAAGAGTCCGGTGTGCATTATGAGTAGTGAGTCTTCAACATTTGACTGGAGGTTTGTCGCCTTCGGCTACGTTTACCTTACTGTTCAAAACATTCTGTCCACGCTCATCGGGGTTTTAGGCTACTCCTTCCTCGCTAGGAGCGTTAGTCAGGTTGATGTGGGTGTGGTAGCGGGTTTAACCCTGCTCTCCTCGTTCTTCCAGCTCCTCTCAGACTTCGGCTTAAACCAGTCTCTCGCGAAGTTTGTTTCCGAGTTGAAGGGTAGGGGTGAGGGTTCCTCAAGCCATCTTTTTTCAGCCATGGTCTTCAGGGTTGCTCTCGCATCCTTCTTGTCCCTTCTGCTGTTTCTTTTTCCCGAAGGATTCTCTTTGCTTCTCTTTAAGACTTCCTCCTACTCTCCTCTGATAAGGATGCTCTCCCTCGATGTTTTGCTACTCTCTGTTCTCCCTCTTTTAAGCAGTTTCCTCCTTGGCGCGGGCAGGCTGAGGGAGATAGCGTGCTACGGGTTGGCTTCAACCCTAGTAAGATGGGTTGCGATTATAGTTTTCCTTCTTCAAGGTTTCGGCGTTCCAGGGGTTGTTTTAGGCTGGATTCTCGGCGACTCGCTGAGTGTCGCCGCGTATTCTATTAGCGTTTTAAGGTCGGGGGCTTTAGGCAGCGTGGTTTTCAACCTTAAGGGGACATTGTCAAGGCTTCTCAAATTCTCTTTCCCACTCTACCTGGCGTCAGTGGTTTCCTTCCTCTACTCCTACTACGATAGGGTGGTTATGCTCGCATTTCTTCCACTGTCTGATGTTGGCATCTATGACGTAGCCTACAAAGTCTTCAGTGTTCTCATAGCCTTTACTGCTCCATTTTCTTCAGCTCTATTCCCATACTATGGTTCGGCATATGGTAGAAGCGATCGCGCGCGCTGTAGAGAGCGGCCGGGAAATAGGGAAGCTAGTCGAGTGAATAGCCGCCTTGCCTTATAGGGGTGCGCTAACCAAGAGCTTTCTCAGCGCGCGCGCTCCTTCTCTTTTTTCAGCTCCTTTCTGACTTCGGCTTGAACATAGCCGCAGCCTCCCAAATCGCTATGTTCTCAAAACAGCTCTCTGAAGCACTATTCAAGACTTCAGCCTACTTTAATATTCTAACCATTATCTCGATGGATATTGTGTTTCTCTCGATGACATCGTTGCTCAACAAGCGCGCGCTACAACAAGGAGAATAATCACTTCAGTTGAATTCTTTGAATTCTATACGCTAAAGTCAAGATTGATGAACTACTTAAGCGCGCGCCAGGTTACCACGTTAATGCTTAAATATGCCTTTCATTCCTACTCCTACAATAGGAGGGGAGGATACTCTTGAGCGAAATATTAATGCTGTTTGAAGAACAAGAAATGAACAGAAAGTGGTTTGAAAAGAATCACGATGCGCTTGTTAAAAAGTATGATGGCAAGTTTATAGCCATATGTGAACAAGAGGTCATAGATTTTGATGAAGATATCGGTAAGCTGATGGAGAGAGTCGAAAAAAAACATCCTCCTGAAAAAATTTCGGTAGAATACGTAACCAAGGAGAAACTACAACTTATACTATGAAAATACATGGCTTCTTAAATAGAGAATACGAGCCACCCGCACCATTCGTCAAAGTCTTACTTGTATCGGAAAACTTGAACATAAGAAAGTTCTTAGACCTATGCATAGATACAGGCGCATCTTCAACGATAATATTAGATAGGGATGCTAAATACCTAAGGCTGAATCTCAAGAGTTTGAGAAAGTCGGAGAAAAATGTCGGAGGAATCGGTGGTTTAATAGACACCTACGTTATCGAAAATGTGAGAATCGTATTCAAAACTGAAGAAGGGGTTCCTTATGAGGAAAAGCTAAACCTGCTTGTTGGAGTACATAGAGTGAATGAGCTTACAGAAAAAGAAAAGGAGCTCGTTACTAAATTACCTTCATTACTTGGAAGGGACATAATAAGAAAGTTCAAGTTCATATTCGAAGAAAAGGAGAGTCTTGTTCTCTTTGAGAAATAGCGCGCGCTACGTTGAACTGCGCTAGTGCAGTAGTAATTACTAACGTGCCAAGAGCCCTTGCATTGATCTACTTACAATAGAGCGCGCTAGCATACGCAAAGTTAAAAGCATCCTTTGAACACCATTGCTTGTAAGGATGGGTTTCGTTAAAGTTAGGGTTAAGGTCTGGAACATTGAAAATCCAAGGCGGTCGAGAGAGTTAGAGTTGCTAGCTGATACGGCACGTGCTTCTTCTCGCCTATTCCATTCAGAAGAGTTTCCAGGATCATTCCCCGATTAGCATCGGCAATCTGCCGGAATGCTTCATCAGAACTTCTATGAAAACTGTCTTCCTCCGGAGATGGTCGAGGGGAATATCAAGGACGTGAAAAAGCTTGTGGAGAAGCTAAGACGATTGCTAAAATTAGTGCGCGCTCGAAGTAATGAAGAGAGAAAAGCCTCGTGAATAGCCCTTAAGGGATACGACTAAAGGCACGCCAAAGAAGCCACTAGCGTGCTAACGTTAAAGAAGGTTTAAGAACTCATTAAGTGACGTATAATTAGGGATATACCATACCCATTGAATTAAAGGAGATAATCAAATTCATTAACATACTTCATATAAATTACTTTTGTAATGGAAACTATCCTAAGAATAGAGTTAAAGAAGAATTTAATGAATGGTTTAGGAGAGTAGAGGCATACATCGATGATCTGAAGTTGAGAATGAAAAGTGAACTTCGAAAAGATTAAACAGTATAGCGCGCTTCACAGCCTTTCACACCCTCTTTAACCCTTGTTTCACGCGTGCCAACGGCAGGGTTGGCGACATCGCCTTAACAGGCTCAGGCGAGATTCTTTTCACGCGCGCTAAAAATATCCAGCTTAAAACAGAAGGTTTTTAACCACGCGGGACTGGTGTGCTACCATGCGGTTTCAACAATCTTTGACTCCATAATCTCCTTATCTTTCGTAATCAGCTTAGCGTTAAGAATTTTGGCGGTCGCGACAACGATCCTGTCGTGAAGTTCTCCCAGCTTTATCCAGGGAGAAGCTTTAATACCTGAAAATTAAAAGAGACGGGAACGAGGTTTCTGCTAATCTCTAATTTATCAAGTAAATCTTCGAAATCAAGATCTATTTTTCTTGTTCTCCACTAGGTACAGGCACTCCGCCAGCACGATTGTCGGAATATATCGGTGGACTCCCTTCCTCAGCGGATCTGAATATAGAATCCACCCTTTCCGGGAGCTTACCTGTTATGTACCAGACAAAGGCATGCGTATCAGCCACGTATGACATCTTCGATCCCTGAAAATATTGATTTCTTCGCCTTAGCCATTGCCTCCTCAAGCTCATCCTCGGAGACCAGAAGCCTACCCGTTCTCCTCAACGATACCAATTTTTTTCTGAGAGCGAATCCTCCCTGAACAATATCAGGTTTTTCAGTTTCTGAATCTCCCTTTCAATCTCATCTAGTTTCTTTACTACTTCCATCATTCTGCAAAATTGCTACACGGCTCACGCCTTTTAAATGTTTATTTGGCGCGCACGCGCGCTTTACTTCTCTATGCATTGGTACTACAGTAACTATCTTTTCACCATCTTCCTCAAAACAACATGCGAACCCCGTTGTCTAACGACTTCGAATCCGAACTTTTCAACCAAAATCTTGACTATTTCTCTACCCGACAGCTTTGGTAATTTCGACATTTAATGCACCTACAGCCTCTATGTTTTCAATTTCAGCAGCAACCTCTGGCATTTCCCCCAAGTAAAGCTCAACCGCCTCCTTTAGATTTTCCATAGCTTCCTCTATCGTCTTACCCTGAGTTGTAACGCCAGTAAAAGCCTCCTTAATTACGAACATGTCTTCCTCTTTCCAAATTATGGCTTGAAGCCTCATGAATCTTTGTAAAGCGACACCCATATTTAAGGATTCGGTTGAGTCTCGTCTAGCATGTGCTAATGCTCTGAACATAGGCGCGCGCTACTTTGGAAACGCTTGCAGATGGGAAAGCGTTAAAAGCGATTCTCAGAAGTAAGGAAGAAATTGCTAGAGGTGAATACGTTGAATGCTCGATAAACAACCTGAGAGAAGTCTTGAAATAGAATGCCGTGCGCGTGCTTCACTAACTTTTCACATCCTCTTTAACCCTTAGCACGCGCTAATAGCATAAAGAGCTTAACCGCAGAGGAAAAAGCGTTGAGGGAGCATGTTGAGAAACATCGTGAGGAAATAGAGCTAAGCGGGGCAGTAGCCACGCTCATGCTCGCTAAAACGCACGCACTAAGGTCAGCGAAATTCTAATAATCTAATCAACCCACATACTCGCTTTTCAAATTCTCCTTCAATGCTATTTCATGAAGAGACGTGTCTGCAGTATAGAATATCTCCGAATTTACATGCTTAGCGGAAAGTAATTGTAATGCATCGGCTTCATAAATATGATATTTTTCTATTAAGCTCCACGTCTGTTTAAGGAGACCTGTACCTACAGGAATTACCTTTATGAGCCTCAATTTTATAAACCTGAGCGTTTCACCTAGAAACTGAACCCTTGCTTCCAAATAGTTTTCATCATCTAGCCATTGTCTCCTATGATACTTATCCAGGACGCCCAGCACTTCACCAATATTCCAAAGAGAGAACGATAATAACACATCGCCACTAAGCGCTTTTTCATATATTTCGTTCATTAACTCACTTCCTGACTCTCTAACATAACGCTTAATAATTGCGCTCGTGTCTAAATAAACCAACATATTTAAAACCTAGAGTCTCTAAGCTCTCTCACAACCTTTCCCGCATCTGTTTGAGCCTCAGGCTTGACTGGAGCTATTACTAAGGGAGGTTTCTCGGAACCCAGCAATCCTTCAAGAGCCTCTATTATCAAATCTTCACAAAGCTCCTCCTCTATGGCCTCTTCAACAGCCTTGCTAAGTCCCTTTAAGCCTTTCTCGCCTACAACTTTAGTCTTGAACCTCTCCCAGAGATCTCCATCAATAACTATGCTTGTCTTTATCTTCCTAGTCATACTCCAATCCCTAAATAATCTCTACAGTAAAAGAGTATATAAAGTTTTTGCTCATTATAACGCGCTCTGTTAACTTTATGCCATCATCCGCGCGCGATGCTTAAGGGAGAGGCTCCTAAAGACATAATACTGCACTACACTTGGTCAAGGTTAGACGATCCCTATGGAGTCTTCTGCTGCTGGGAGGCGCCGAGCAAAGAAGCTCTGGTTAAGCTGTTCGAAAAATACTTGCCTACACTGTTGAAATACACTGAGTTTGCGCGCGCTAAAAATAGGAGTGTTCAACACAAGCATGCCTAGAATACCCAGTAGCCAGAGGTCAAATCAAATACGAGTTCAACCATCTCTTGGAGAAGCTCTCGGAAAGAGACGGAGAGCTATACGTTAGGCTAAGGATGGTGAAGGGAATCCAGCAACACCCGGTCTTCTACATTACTGAAGGCCCGATAGAGGAATGGGGAAAATCAAACTCTTCATAGCGCGCTAAACCTCTCCGCAATATTTAAAAAGCTGTTGAATCGCTTGACTGGAAAATGCGCGTGTTCAGCCGCTTAGAGTTCAAAGACCCGTCTGAACTGGTCTTCGGATCAGCTAAGCATCCTTTGAACTACGGCTTCGGGCTTAAAGTAGGGCAGGGTGAAGTGGTTCCTGAAGTAAAGTTTTTCCCTAGGGCTCTTTCCGACAAGGATCCTGCAGGGTTTAAGGCTGAGGTGCAGGCCATAACGAGGGAGGTTCTCGACAGGGCTGTTGAACTAGGCGTTCCCTCTCTTCAGATAGAGACTGAGCTGACCTTCATGGAGACTAGGAACCCTAGGCTTGCAGGCGAAGTAGTAAGCATGCAGAAATCCCTGATGGAGAAATACCATGAGGAGAATGGTTTGAAGCTTGGCTTGAGAGTTACTGTTGCAGACATAAGGGATTTCCGGGAGGGTTTAAGATCAACCGCGAACTATAGTCTCATGATGGAGGCTTTCGAGGCTGTTTCCTCTAATGGTGCAGACGTCCTGTCTATAGAGTCTGAAGGCGGTAAAGACGTTTTCAACCATAGCTTGATCAGGCAGGATGTTGAGGGAATAGTTTTCTCAGTCCTGCTGGCGTCTTTAGACATGAGCCTCATCTGGAGGGATATTGTTAACGTTGCGAGGAGAAACGGCTGCATCGCTGGCGGGGATACTGCTTGCGCTATTGCAAACACGGCGATGAAGCTAGCGGGCGGTGTGAAGTCAATGCTGCTGCCCCACACGCTTGCAGCCGTTGTGAGAGCCATGTCGGCAGCAAGGTCTCTAGTTGCTTACGAGCAGGGGGCAACAGGTCCCGGGAAGGACTGTGGCTATGAGAACGTGATCCTGAAAGCGATAACCGGCTTCCCAATGTCGATGGAGGGTAAAAGCAGTGCTTGCGCGCACTCCAGTCTAATAGGTAATGTTGCTTCCGCAGCTGTGACCTCTGGTCTAACGAGCAGGTTGAAAACCTAAGGCTTTTCGGGGGGGTCAGCGCCCCAGGTTTTCCTTGAGGTTCTCCACTATGATTGTAAACTGATGAATAAAGCAGTAATGCTTGGGAAAGCTCTGGAGCTTAGAGATATGCTTGTCCTGTCGGACAAGTTTGACGATCCTCAAGCCCTTGTTCTCTCCCCGGATGTTGCTGTTAAGATTGCGGAAGCAATAGTCTCCGAGCATGGTGATTACTATAGGCGGGTTAAGTCTGCATGCCGAAGAACAGTTGAGATCCTGGAGGGCTCCCGGCTTCTACGCTTAAGCCCTCCTGAGCTCCGCTTTCTCTCCCGCTTTAAGAGCATTGCTGATTCTCTTCCGGAGGATGGGGAAGTATTCAGGGAAAGGATGTGTAGGGTTTTTGCAGGGAGGCTGCCGACCTTCCGGGAGAGGGATTACTGGCCTTAATCAAGCAGGGGAGTCCTCATGCTTATAGCCTTCATTACTCTTGGAAACATTTCTGTCCTCCTATGTGGGAACTGCGTCGCGTCGATAAACTCGTTTTGAAACTCGCGGACCGTGTTTAAATCAATAGCCTTCACTTTCTTAGCTACGGTTTCAGCCTCCTCCCTAATCCTTCTTGAAAGGAGGCTCATTACCGCTCCCTGGCCTGAACCGTTCCCTATCTGTATGATCCTGCTTAAGGGGAGCTCAGGCATCATGCCGACTATCATCGCCGACCTCGGGTCAATATAGTTTCCGAAGGCTCCTGCAACGTATACTTTAGACACCTGGTTCAAGCTTACTCCGGCAATCCTTAGGAGAAGCATGCATGCGGTGAATATGGCTGCCTTCGCAAGCTGGAAGCTTCTAACGTCTTTCTGCGTTATGCAGATTCTCCTACCCTCCTTGTTAACAGCTAGCACGAAAGCCTTTTCTCCATCAGTATTCACGATTCTCGGATTATTCAGGTCAGCAATCCTCCCCTTCTGGTCTAATACTCCAGCTATAAGCATCCATGCTACAGCGTCGACAACTCCTGAGCCGCATATTCCTCTCGGATCCGTGTCGCCTATCGTCTTATAGTAGACGTTGAGGGTCTCCACGTCGATGGAAACCGATTCTATCGCACCGTCCATCCCTCTCATGCCGTTAGAAAGGCCAGCTCCCTCGATGGCTGGTCCAGCCGCCGTCGAGGATGCGAGCATCAAGTCTCCTGCTTTCAAGACGACTTCACCGTTGGTTCCAAGGTCTATCAGCATGGATTTCTCATCCTGCTCATGCATTCCTGAGACAAGTATGTCTGCAACCACGTCTCCGCCAACATAGCCGCTGATTAAAGGGAAAGTATGGCAGACTGCGGAATCGTTCGCCGTAAGACCTATCTCTCTCGCTTTGAACACTAGGCTGGACCTGAAGGGTGGAACATACGGTGCTGTCGCTATCGCTGAAACATCCGCTCCATAAAGAAGGCTGGTCATAACAGTGTTTCCGGAGAAGGATAGTTCGTAAATCTCTGAGGGGGAGCATTCAGCCTCGTCAGCCGCCTCCTGAATCAACCTGTTTATTGTCGCCACTACTCTGCTTTGAAGCTCCTTCAGATTCTGGCTTCCCTTCAAAGCGAAGGTTATCCTGGATATTACGTCGTCACCATACGCTATCTGACCGTTGTAATCTGATTTTACGGATGCTATTCGCCCGGTTTTCAGGTTAACCAGGTAGGCAACGACAGTAGTTGTACCTATGTCTACAGCGACACCGTAGAAATCCCGGCCGCTCGGTCTAACATCCAGGATCTCGTCTTCATGCAGAATCGCTTCTAAATCCCATTCTAACTCCCTCAGTTTACCGGGCAGCTTCTTGAGAAGCAGGCTGTCGATTGTTTTCGCGTTTAAAGTCTGAAGAAGGCGTTCAGCATCAGACCTCTGGTCTGTGAGCGAAGGCTTAGGAATCCTGGCTTTCAAGCTTCTAGTTGCAGGATGGGGCTCGAAATCCTCAACGCGTCCCCATTCAAGTATCTTGCCCCTGGTCTGTCTAGAAGACTGGGGGATCCTAATGGTGACGTCGCCTATGATTCGTGCTTGACAGGCTAGTCTGAAGGATTTCGACAGGCTTCTCACTTCTTTTTCCATTGAAGTCGGCTCATTCAACCCGTTGCTGACGACTTCGACGACGCATTTTTTACAAACGCCACGCCCTCCGCAGACGCTTTCAATATTAACACCCGCTTCTTTAAGCGTGGCTAGCAGGTTCGACCCGTATGGGGCCTGAATCCTAATGCCTTCGGGTTGAATCGTTACCAGGGGCATGGGTGCAGCTCCGTTAAACAGTAAATATAAACTTTAAAAAACGTTTAGCTTTTAACAGTTCGAGTAGCAGGTGTTTCAGCGAAAAGTTTTTACCCGGCTTTTTTAAACAAGGCTCAATGTTCTTTAAAGAGGATTGGGCGGAGGCTAAGGAACGGCTTTCAGCCTGGTGGGAGAAAGATTCTTTAGACAGGCCGCTTATACAGGTGTATGCTCCAAGGAGCAAACCCAAGTATGCTTCGGAAGAGGATTTGAAGTTCGACTATGATCATTGGGGTTTTCCGAGAAAAATTAAGGATCCTGCTGCTATAAGCGGAAACATAAAGGGTTTTCGGAGGCAGTGTGCAGAAACCTATTACGGGGGTGAAGCCTATCCGAACCTCTGGATAAACCTTGGCGCCGGTGTTCTTGGCGCATACTTAGGCGCGGAACCGGTCTTGGAGAGCGAAACAGTATGGTTTGGAGCTCAGAGAAACAATGCGCTTGGGAAAAGCTGGGAGGAATTACGCCGCTTAGAGTTCGACCCGGCTAACGAATGGTGGATACTTACGAAGAGGATAACTGAAGCAGCTTCTGAAACCCTGGCGGGGTTCAGCATGGTTGGCATGACTGACCTTGGTGGAATACTGGATGTCGCCGCCTCGCTGCGGGGAGCTGAAAACCTTGTCGTCGACCTTGTGAAGAATCCCGCGGACGTTAAATCACTCTCCTCCAAGATTATAGATTACTGGCACATGTGCTACGACGAGTTGGACAGGATAATAAGGAGGCGCGTAGAGGGCACGTCTGCCTGGATGGGCATATGGTGTCCTGAAAGATGGTACCCGATTCAGTGTGATTTCGCCTTCATGCTTTCCCCGAAGCTTTTCGACGAGTTTGTGCTTCCACATGTTGAAGAGCAGTGTGAAAGGCTTGACAGGGTAATATATCATCTCGACGGTCCCGGTCAAATACCGCATTTAAACTCGCTGCTTAAAGTTGAGAGGCTGGACGGCATCCAGTGGGTACCCGGTGCGGGAGAAGAGCTGCAGGGGAATGACTGTGGGTCGCAAAAATGGATTCCCCTTTACAGGAAGATCCTGGAAGCCGGGAAGCTTTTAGTGCTTTACATGCCTAGGGAAAAGGTTATTCCAATGCTTAAGGCGCTTGGCTCTAGGAAAGTATTAGTCCAGACTTTCTGCGTTTCTGAAACGGATGCTAGGAAGCTTTTGACTGAGGCTGAAAACCTGATGTAGGGTTTGGAAGCCTGTTTACGACGCGTGCTTTCCATCCAGGGTGAAAAGAATCTTCGCAAGCGGTTTGACTACTTTGCCTTTATTTCAGGAGCTGCACCGAATTGAAGCTCGTAAAGCTTAGCGTACGCGCCGCCTTTCTTCATCAGTTCCTCGTGAGTCCCCTCCTCGATTATTCTCCCGTTCTCTAGAAACACTATTCTCTGTGCAAGCTTAACGGTTGAAAGCCTGTGGGCGATAATTATGCATGTTCTCCCCTTCATGAGTTTCACCATTGCTTTCTGGAGCAGCGACTCAGTGTATGAGTCTAGGCTGCTCGTAGCCTCGTCCAGTATAAGTATCTTCGGATCCTTAAGCATTGCTCTTGCGAAGCTTATTAACTGTCTCTCCCCGAGCGACAGGTTGCTTCCTCCGGGGGATACTGCTGTCTCATACTTCTGCGGCATCCTGTTTATCAGCTCCTCTAACCCAAGCTCTGAAGCAACCTTCTTAACATCCTCATCCGAAGCCTCAGTGTTTCCCAGCCTTATGTTCTCCATGATCGTGCCGTTAAAAAGCACTGGTTCCTGCGGGACAAGTGCTACCTGTCTCCTGAGGGATTTGAACGTGAAATCCTTAACATTATAGCCGTCTATAAGAACCTCTCCAGCCTTAGGGTCGTAAAGCCTCAGTATAAGGTTTGTCAAGGTTGTTTTACCCGCTCCCGTTGGACCGACTACTGCAACTATCTCGCCCGGGTTGACTTGGAAGTTCAACCCTTGGAAAACAGTGTTCCCATCGTAGTCGAAATAAACGTTTCTCAACTCGATTCTACCTGTTTTTATCTCTATCCATCTTGCTCCCTCAGACTCTACAACTTTAGGCTTCACCTGGAGGAAAAGATAGACTCTTTCAGCCGCCGCCAACGCTGCCTGCAACGTGCTGTAGAAGGTTGTTAGAGTGATTATCGGCCGGTAAAGCATCTCGGCATAGCTGTAGAATGCAACTAGAATCCCGATGCTGATTTCTCCGGATACGACTAGGCTTCCACCGTAAAGTATCAGTATAATGTAGGAGATGGTTCTAACAGCGTCGAGCGAAGGCCTGATCATTGCGAAAACAATTCTGGCTCGAAGGTTTGTCTTCATCGTTTCATTACTCAGCCTGTCGAACGAAGCAATGTCAACGTTTCTCCTCTCTGCGAAAGATTGGGAGACCCTTGAGCCTGAGACGCTCTGCTCAACGCTGCTCGTCAACTCGCTAAGCTTCTCCCTGGTCTGCCTATATGCCTGTCTCGTCTTGACCGCGAAATACCTTGAGAGAAGCAGCATTAAAGGTATTGCGGTGAGTGTTGCTAGACTCAGCCCCACGTGTAGGGTGAGCATGACATAGAGTGAGCCGAGGAGTGTTGCTGAGCCTATGAGTACTTCTATTGTTCCTGAAGTCGTAACATCCCCAATAGCATTTATATCGTTTATTATTAGTGAAATGATTTTACCGGTTCTCTCAACGTTAACATGCGCAATATCCATCTCCTCCATGTGTTTGAAAACGGTGCTTCTCATGCTGTAAAGAAGCCTCTGGTTTATCCTACCGGTTAAACTGCCCCTTGCGAAACCCAACACCCATCCTCCTGCAGCAACCCCCACCAGCATGAGGGCATATTTCCCTAAGCTGTCTGGATTACCCTGCATAATGCCCTCGTCTATAAGAAGCCTGCCAACATACGGGCTCACAACGTTAACCCCTATTGAGGCTAGTGCTACGATGATAAGCATGAGTACGCTGAGCTTCATCGGAGCCAACCATCGTAGGAGCCATGCGATGAGCGTTCTGGAAGCTATCTCCCTAGGTTTCCCCTCGGCTTCAGCAGCTTGACGGAAATGCCAACCCATGCTACGGTTTCACCTCCTGAAAAGCATACTGTGAAACATACAGCTTAGCATAGACTCCTCCTTTACTCATGAGTTCCTCATGCGTCCCATCCTCAACAACCTTTCCGTCTTCAATAACAATTATCCTTTCGCTGAGCTTCAGTGTTGAAAGCCTCTGAGTAACTATGAAGACAGTCTTATTCTTAACGAGCTCCTTCAACGATTCGTATATTTCCTTCTCTGTTTCCACATCCACGCTTGAAGTCGAATCGTCCAGAATTAGTATTGAAGGGTTTACAAGCAGGGCTCGCGCAATAGCTAGCCTCTGCCTCTGCCCGCCTGAAAGAGTAACCCCTCTCTCTCCTATTACAGTGTCGTATCCTTTCGGGAGGCTTGTTATGAAGTCGTGTATCCTCGCCGCCTTCGCAGCCCTCTCTATCTCATCCTGAGTAGCGTTAGGCTTTCCATACGCGATGTTCTCCCTTATAGTTGTCGGGAATAGGAAAACATCTTGATGCACTATGCCTATGTTTCTCCTGAGCGAGCTTATCTTTACGTCCCTAATGTCTACACCATCTATCAGAATGCAGCCTTCCTGAGGATCGTAAAACCTTGGTATCAGCTTGATCACGGTGCTTTTCCCAGATCCTGTTGCCCCGACTAAAGCTACTTTTTCCCCAGGCTTCACTGTAAAACTCATCCCCTTAAGTATTGGCTTATCCTTATCGTAGCCGAACACTACGTTCTTGAAACATACTTCCCCCCTAACGTTTTTCAGCTCTATTGCATCAGGCTTCTCCTTAACCTCGGGTTCAGTATCAAGGATTTCAAATATTCTTCGTGCTGACACCATTGCTTCCGCATACCTTGACAATGCGAATCCTATTGACATTATTGGCCAAACAAGCATGCCGAGATACATCGTGAAGGTAACGAGCTGGCCCAGGCTAATACTGCCCATAATAGTCTGGAGGCCTCCATACCAGTATACGACTGCAGAGCCGACTCCGATTATCAATCCCAGCGAAGGCCATGTTAGTGAGCTTAGGAAGACGCTCCTCGTGCCTATGCTATATATCTCCCTATTTTTCGCCTCAAACCTTTTAAACATCTCTTCTTCAGCGCCAAGCGTCTTCAAAACTTTAAATCCTGAAACAGCCTCCTGAATCATAGCGCTCATATCGCTCGTCTCCCTCCAGATTCTTTCGAACAAGGGTCTTACGAAACGGTTGAAAGAAAGGGAAACAATACCGATGAAAGGTGTTAGTGCTAGCGCTATTAAGGCTAGGTTAAGATTTATCGTTAAAAGGATTGTGATGACGATTATCAGTGTGGCTGTTGAACCTATTATGTTTGGAAGCGCGAAGCCAAGCAGCCTACCTATGTTTTCAGTATCCCGGGTTACTCTAGTTATGATCTGTCCGGAGTCAACTCTATCGTAGAAGCTGTACGATAAGTCTTGAAGATGCCGGTAAATGCTTACTCTAATCCTGTAAACTATTCTCTGTGCTAATGATTCGCTTAAATATTCATTCAGAAACGATATTCCTCCTGCTAAAAGCGTCAACACCATTATTGCCGCCGCGTAAAACCATAGTTCTGACAATGCTTTCACAATCGTTATGTCGATAACTCTCCCCGCTATTATTGGGCTGACTATGTTAACCAGGGCTCCGAGAATTATCATGACTAGTGTTAACGCTAATATTGTTTTTTCCTGCTTAACATATTCCAGGATCCTTAGGAACGGGTGTTTACTGCTGTCAGGCATTTTTAAAACCACTCTGCATAACGCTATTTAAAAATTACTAAGCATCTATTTTCAGCCAAAGCTTAAGCTGGCTCATGGGAAGAGGGCTTTAAGTTACTGTTTCAAGAAGCATCCTGCTATGCTCGTCGACTTTACTAATATCCTCAACAATGTAAACATTATCGTTAGTATCGATGATAACGATCTTTTCTCCAGACCTGTTTACACTCCTCCTCCCCCTTGTCTTGAACTCCCTCGATCCTCTATTAGTCTCAACATGCCATATGAATTCGTCTCCGCTTGTCTCCAGCTTCCTAACCCTTCTAATCACAGGTATGAAGTAGAGTTTTTCCAATGTTTCTTCAAGGTTTTTCCTCGACTCAGCATCCGTTTCTCTATAATCTTCCATTACGCATACTTCGTTTCCCTGAACATCGGTGAATATCAGGAAATAAGGGTTGCTTATTGGGAATGGCTTCTTAGGAACTACTTCGAGAAACTCCCCGTTGCTTCCCACTATCTTTACAGTATTCGGCTTCTCTCCCTTAAGGATCCTTGTCTTTTTCACATCCAGAACCCACGTCTTGCTAAGGAAGTCTTCAAGCAACGGCAACCTGTTTCTCAGCCTCCGCAAACTGTGCTTTATATATTTTAGCGTACAGCCCGTTCAGCCTCAAAAGCTCCTCATGCGTACCGGTTTCAACAATCCTACCCTTATCCATCACAACTATCTTGTTTGATCTTTGAAGGGTTGAGAGCCTGTGCGCAATAACTATTGTGGTTCTCTCCTTCGAGATATTGTCTAAGGCCTGCTGTATCTGTCTCTCCGCAAGCGTGTCCACAGAGGATGTTGCTTCATCCATTATTAGAATTTTAGGCTCAAGAATTATTGCTCTCGCTATCGCGATCCTCTGTCTCTCTCCCCCTGAGAGTCTTGAGCCTCTCTCTCCAACAGGCGAATCGTAGGCTAAGGGGAGGTTCATTATTGTCTCATGAATATTCGCAGCCTTGGCTGCAGCTATCACTTTCTTCAAATCCACTTTTTCAAGGCCGTATGTTATGTTGAACAATACGGAGTTGTCGAAGAGAAACGGGTCCTGAGCAACTATCCCTATGCTTTTCCTCAACCTTTCCAGCCTGATTTTCCTAATGTCGACACCGTCTATCAGAATCCTGCCTTCATTCACGTCGTAGAATCTTAACAGTAGTTTCGTCAGTGTTGTCTTGCCTGAGCCGCTTTGCCCAACTATTCCAACCATCTCGCCCCTTCTTATTTCAAGGTTTATGTTTTTCAAAACCGGGATGAACGGTTCATAACCGAACGTAACGTTTTCAAACCTTATGTCCCCCATGATCTCGAAATCCTGGGCGTCAGGAGCATCTTTAATCGCAGGGTCGATCCTTAGGATTTCAAGAATCCTTTCCCCGGAGGTTACTGCTTGCTGCAGTGGCTCAGCAAGGTTTGTTACTGTTTGAATCGGACCGTAAAACATCCACATGTAGCTGACGAATGCGACAAGTGTGCCGGGAGAAATATCTCCACTTATAACGTGTAATCCGCCAACGTACCATACTATCGCTGCTCCAGCGGAGCTGACGAAGCCTAGGATTGGGAAAAAGCTAAGGTGTAGTCTAGTTATGTCCAGGTTTGCCTTAACAACCTCGTTCATTCTCTCAATAAACCTGTTGACCTCTCCTTTCTCCTTAGCGAAAGACTTCACAACAGATATTCCGGGTATCGTGTCTACGAGTAGAGAGCTTACGTCAGCCCATTTTCGCCAAGCCTTATGGTAGACAAGCCGGGCTTTAGACCTGAACCGTGGTATTCCAAGGATTATGAGTGGAAAAGGCAGTAGTGCGAAAAGAGAGAGCCTGTAATCCATAGTGAATATTATGATGCCTATTCCAATTATGGAGAGGACGTTTATGATTAGGCTTGGTATCCCCCAAACCAGGAACCATTGGACCCTGCCAATATCATCAGTTATTCTTGAAATAACCCTGCCGGTGCTCATCTTGTCGTAGAACGACATTGAGAGTTCCTGGACATGACTGTAGAGGTCTCTCCTCATGCTGTAAACCAGTTTCTGGCTTAAAAGTGAAAGCGAATAGTTTTGAAGTATTCCGAGAAGAGTGTTCAACGCGTAGATAGTTATTAGGAGGACAGTTAGGTTTAGAAGCGTGGTTTCCTGTTTCTGGGTTGCTATTTGATCTATGAGTGTCCTAAGCAGGGAGGGAGGCACTAGGTTTAATCCTGTGATTACGACGGATAGGGTTAAACCAGTCAACACGAGATACCAATGGGGCTTGAGATAGGACATTAGCCAGATTATTGCGCTCTTCCTGCTCTTCCCGTTTTTTTCAAAGTATAGCTTGAACTCTATCTCCCTAGGGTCTTTATACTGGAGAAGCGCGTTTACCACTCCTGCCGCATGTCTAAACTCGCTTATCTTGTCTTTCGAAAACCTTGCTACAGGGACTTCTCTACCATCGACAACCAGAATGAGCTCGCTGTTTCCAAGGTAATCGTTGAAGACTACTTGCGTAATCCTTCCTATCTCTAATTCCACCTGCTTAAGCCCTTTCTCATCCAGCTTCAAAACCCTTTTGTTTGTGACTATGAATAAGTATTTAGAGTAGTTGCCATCGTCACTCAGGTCGCCTGTTGCGATCGATAGAATTGTTTCTTCAGGCCTCGTTTCCTTCTCGACCAGTTTCCTTTCTTCTTCGCCGAGTTTCTCTAGAATGATTCCGCTGGTTTCAACATGCTCCAACCTTAAAAGTGCTGCTTGCACGCGGTTCTCTATTTAAGGCTTTTTGATTTAACAATGTAAAAACTTATTTAAGCCCTATGGTTCCGTTTCCCCGTTTCCACTCGTGAACGCTTAAATAACGCTGGAGAAAACATTAGTCGTATGAGAAGTCTTAAAACGGTTGGGCTTATCGTTGCCGTAATTGTCATCCTGGTATTGTTCATCCTCTACGGTAGAACAGTGATACCTTTCCTACCGCCGATTTTCACCGTTGAAATTGAGCCGGGGACTTTCATTCAAGCCATGCTGGTTGCAGCAGGCATCTACATAATGTATGTAATAATATCCTACGCGATTTCCTCCACGGTAGTGCGTGCCGGCGGAAAGCGTGGGGACGTGAAGATGCTGACGAGCTTTCTGCGTTCAATCATGTTTTTCATCGGAGTCCTGCTGATTATAAGCATATTCACCGGAGGCGGGTTAACATTCGCCACAGCCCTCGGAGCCTTCGGAGGAATGTTTCTAGGGTGGTCTCTGCAGCAGCCCGTCACCGGGCTTGCAGCATGGTTCCTGATAAACATAAGGCGTCCGTTTAAAGTTGGTGACCGTATTTTCCTTCCCGCATGGGGTCTGATAGGCGATGTCTTAGACGTTGGAATGATGTATACGACGCTTAACCAGGTTGGTGGAACTATAGGAAGCGAGGAGCCTTCTGGAAGAAGAATTCTAATACCCAATGCGATACTTTTCTCAAACGTTATTATAAACTATACGAGCGAGATTAAGACGACTCAGCCATATATACTGGATGAGGTTGTCGTCAGGATAACTTACGATTCTGACTGGGAGGAGGCGGAGAGGATAATGAAGAAGGTTGCGACAGAGGTTACTATGGACATAATAAAGGAGACTGGTGTTGAGCCATATGTTAGGTCTGATTTCTACGATTATGGAGTATACCTTAGGCTCAGGTACATGACGCTTGCTGTGGACCGTCCTAGGATAGCTCACGAGATAAACAAGAAAATATTCGAAGAGTTCCAGAAGAACGAGAAAGTAGACTTCGCCATTCCATTCATATATTCCTACAAGAAGGGTGAGAAGGCCTTTAAAGTACTTGGCGACTCGACAGCGGATTAAAGCTTTTAACCAAGAAGCCTGGAAATACGTGTGAAGCCTTGGATTACAGCGAGCTCCTGAGAAAGAGTCTACACTTCCTCCTCTCGCTAATACTCCTCCTACCGTTCTTGTTAAACCGGTTTGAAATAGTTTTAGACACAAGGGTTTTCTACTCTGTTTTAAGCATCGTGGCCCTGACGCTGAACGCGATCCAGATTAAGCGGCCTCTCTTAAGAAGCGAGGTTAAGGGCTTCATGAGAGAGAAGAGGGAGAAATTCTTCAACGATATTAGAAACTACCTGCCCTTGAGAAGCAGGGTTACTGCTCAGGTTATAGACAGGGTTGAGGAGAAGATTAGGGGGATAGAGGACCTTATAGACCACCAATTATCAACTGTTGAGAGAGACTACGAGAAGAGAGGAGGATATATAGGTTTAACCTATGGAATACTTGGAGTAACCTTATCATACTTCCTGTTCGAGGATTACGCTTTCTACGGGGTTGTTTCACTGGCTACGACGGATGCTGTAGCGACACTCGTGGGTGGTCTAACTGGTGTTCACAGGCTTCCGTTGACAAGCAAGACTTTTGAAGGAAGTGTTTCAGGCTTCGCAGCGTTTTTCACAGTCTTGCTTTTAACAGGTGTTTCCCCGTTGAGCGCCCTCATGCTTTCAATCATGGCAGCGATTGTTGAAGCCTACACGGTAGAGGATAATTTGCTTCTACCCGTAGCCGTATCGTTCCTCTCAACCTTTACCGTTTAAAGGTTTTTCTTAAACCATTCCGTCGTAATCTCGATAACTCTATCCTCATACTCTCTCCCGGTGAAAGTATGGTCTGCCCCATCTATTATTACGAGCCTCTTGGGTTCCCCCGCTTTCTCATAAAGCATGTGCGTGTGTTTAACTGGGACAACAGTGTCTCCTGAACCATGCATAATAAGAATCGGCCTTGGAGTGATCTTTGAACAGGCATCCAGTACGTCGTGCTTCAAAATGTCCGTGAAAAAGTCTTTACCCACTCTGAAGCCGCTCGGCAGGTCCACGTAGCCTTTTTCCATGACTGTTTTCAAATCGGCTCCGAAAGCTTTCAAGCCGTCTGACATGATTCTGAATTCAGCCGGCGAGGACCAGCTGCATACTGCCTTCACCATCTGGTTTCGTGCAGCAGTCAGGATAGAGACTGCTCCTCCAAGGCTTAACCCTACTACGCCGATTTTATCGCGCGCAACCTCGTTCCTTTCAAGCAGGAAGCTTAAAACAGAGTTAAGATCAGTTATCTCTGAGGAGACCGTCATGTTTTCAAACTCGCCCTCGCTCTCGCCGGATCCTCTGAAGTCGAATCTAACGGCTGCGATGCCCTCTCTACTCATTTTCCTAGCTGCGCGTACGAACAGCCTGTGGGCTTCAACCCTGTTTCCAGTGAAACCATGGCAGAAAACTACTGTCGGAGCAGGCGTTTCATCGGGAACATGCATAACGCCGTGTATTCTCTCTCCTGTTACAGTTACAAATATGGGTTTTTCCTCCATTTCTCGAGATCAGTCTGCAAACGCTATTTATAAATATGGGTGTTAAGAAAGCTTGGCAAGGTTTATTCAAACTCTATTGTTGCAGGAGGCTTGTCAGAAATATCGTAAAGCACCCTTGAGACTTCAGGAAGACTACTGATTATCATGTCCCTCACCCTGTCAAGCCTAGCCCAGTCGAGCCTAACGTACTTCGCAGTAATAGCGTCTTCAGACTTGACGATTCTCAGGGCAATCATGTACCCGTACTTCCTTGTCGAATCCTTCTCCACTCCCGTAGCCCTCCCTTCGAGAAGAACTGGGAAGGCTTGGAAACACTCTATGTCCGCAAGCTCGTCGTCAACTATGGCTGTAGCCTTCTTTATTACTGAAAGCTTCTCCTCAGTGACTTCACCGAGTACCCTGATTGCCAGCCCGGGTCCTGGGAACGGTCTACGGTTAACTATTTCATCCGGGAGCCCCAGTTCCCTTGCAACCATCCTGACCTGATTCTTGTAAAGCTCTTTCAAGGGTTCAACTATTTTAAAACCGTATTTCTCAAGCGGGTTTATGCCTATCTGCTCCAGAACATTATGCTGTGTTTTCACTCCTCCGGCGGTTTCAACTATGTCCGCCGCTATCGTTCCCTGCAGAACGATTTTTGCACCAGCCTGCTTAGCTATTTTCGAAAAAGTCTCGTAGAAGGTTTCTCGGAAAGCCTTTCTCTTCTCCTCAGCGTCCCTGATTCCTTTTAAAGCCTTTAAAAAATCTTTTTGAACATCATGCACCTCTACGCTTATCCCTAGGTTTCTGAAGACCCTGCTAGTCTTCTCAGCCTCCCCTATTCTCATGAAACCGTCATCCAGGAAGACGGCTCTAAGGTTTCCGCCAACCGCTTTAAAACCCAGTACAGCCACTACGGAGCTGTCGACCCCGCCGGATAAGGCGACGATAGCTGTCTCGCCGCCGACCTCTCTTCTTAAAAAACCTGTTTTTTCCTCTATGAATTCTCTGGCGTTGAACTGTTTCATGCCTCAGCCCGTTTAAAGCCATTATTTAAGCTTTATCACGGTTCTTCAAGATTTTAAGCAAGAGTATTTTTCAAATGCTGAACTTTTTCAGAAACGCTTGTAAACCGTTGTAACGCGCTAAACTTTCACGGCCGTCTATATTTGCTTCAGCCAGTGGAATCCGCTTATCAAGCATGTTGACGACGCGTAAGACCATGCTTGCTACATCATCTTTCTACAGCATGTGAGGAGGAATCCGAGTAATCCATTATTTTGCAGGCTTGTTAAAAACCTTGGAGAAACCTATCTTCAAAAGAGAAGGTAAACCTATGAAGTCAGTCACCGTGTAGAAGAATCGGAAAAGCAGCGATATGGATACGCCTTGTGAAAGAGGAACTCCGAAAAGCTGTAGCAACGCTGCTAAAACACCCTCCTGCACCCCTAGACCCGCTAGTGTTAAAGGCAAGTATGTGAAGCTCGACACGAGCGAGTATATGAAGATGAATAACACAGGGCTCAGCTTAACGCCGACGGAAAGAGAGAAAAAACAGAGGGCCGCCGAGTCCAGAATGGATGTCGACAACATGGATAAAACAACTGGTCCCAGAGCCTTCTTCGCTTTAACACCTTCTCTCTGAAAGTTTTCAATCCTATTCAAGTAGGGGTTTAGAACTCTACCTATCAACCTGAACGAGCTGAGCCTCCGTGCAAGCTTCCTAGGCTTATCGGACCAGAGGATTGTTGCGAAGCATAGGGCGCTGGCTGCCAGAATGGTGGCGCTTAAAGCAACAATCCATTGGACTCCAGAAATAGTTTCCACTGGGCCGATTAGATACGTTACTGAAATTACTGTTAGGAAAGCCCTTACGATGAAGTCAACCATGCCCGACAGGATTGTCGCCACTAAGCATGCTTCGAAAGGGGTTTTGCTGAGCGCCTCCATTACGAAGGGAGTTATGAAGTATCCTGAACGCCCAGGTGTAAGGTCACTCGCCAACTGGCCTGCGAAGTTCGCCTGAATACAGCTTAAAAGCCCAGCCTTATGTTTTAAGGATGACAGGATAAAGTAGAAGGATAGCGCTATCATTGTTGAGGCAGCCAGTATCAGGAGGGAGCCGGCTAAAACGTATTTAGCATCAGCGTAAAGCAGGGTTTTAAAAGTCTCTTCAAAGTTTGCCTGCTGAAGCAGGATTACCAGGATGAGTAGGCCTATTGCTAGCTGAAAAACTATTAAAAACCACTTTCCCGCTTTCTTCTCCTGCTTCATGCTTCCATTACCCTTGGGGAAAAGGAATTATTAATGGTTGCCGGTTTTACGCCGGCGAGATCACTGTCAGCCTGCGGGCTCAAGAATCACATTCCTCTCCTCCGGCAAACGGTTTCCGGTTGCCGACTGCTATACCGGTTAAGAGTCAGCCCTGATGGGGGGAGCCTTTCTCGCTCAACTTTTCCAGCATGATTTTTCTTTCAGCTTCCAGCTCGTCAAGAATTCTCCGGAGCCTTGCAGTCAGCCTATCGTAGGCTCCTCCAGATATTATGTTATCCTTCTTCTCATCCTCTAAAACAACCAGAAAAGCCCTTACTCTAGTAATCTCCTCCTCTATAATGTTCAGGCTGACCGGTAGGGGGGGCGTGCCGGCTGTCGACTCGGATGCTGAAGAGGATTCCTCCTGAATGGTTCGCGTCTCCTCCTCGCCTGATAATGGTTTAAAAAGATCCAGAGGCGGGCTGGATGTTTCAACAACCTCCTCCGCAGGGGGTTGCGAAACTACTGCGGCGACTTTTCTCCTCGCACTGGGTCTAAACTTTCCTATTACTATTGCTGCTACGGAGGCTCCCCAGACTGTGAAGTAGCCAGCTCCGTAGCTCGGCATGTTGAAGCCCAGTACAGGGTTGAAGACTGTTACTGTGGTTAAGAGGATTACTCCAAGGATGCCTATGACGCCGGAGCGCAAAGGGTATAGCCCGAGGGCTCCAGCAGCAATCAGAATTATGAATGATACTAGGATGATTATTTCGTAGATTATGAGGCTCATGGGCTGCTGCACGCCGTTTGCAATGTTTTGAACGAATTGAACCACCATGTTGAACAAGGTTGTTTCTCCAGTCTGGCCTGAGGGAAGCATGAAGGAGCCGAACGGGAGTAGGAACGTTGCTAGAATAGTAACCAGGCCCAGCGCTATGCCTGCAACCCTGTCTGTATCCATCTCTACGTTATTTTGTCTTGTTAAAACATATATTAACCTTCCTTTTCAGCATTTTTCACAGTTAAGACTAGGTATTCCGGTTTTACAGCGTCCAGGGTTTTGGCGAAGAGCTATCTGGGAGGGGGAGGTGGTGGAGGAAGCGTTTGAACGTAAGCAGGCTTTCTTCTTCTCAATAGTAGCGCAACCGTAACTATGACGATTAGGGCTAAGACGGCAATGTAGAGCCATACGGGTATGTTGACTGTGTATTTTGAAACAGGCGTCCTAGTCTCGTTTCCAGCGTTGTCCACCGCTTTAACATAGTACTGGACTTCTGTGAAAGGCATTTGAGAAGGTATTGAGCAAGCGTAGGCTCCTCCTTGAAAAGTCATGGCAACCTCCGTCCACGAGGAGCCTCCGTTTGTAGAATAGTATAGTTTAACCTCCTTAACGCCTGAAAGCGCGTCTGAAACCTGGCATGTTATTGTTGTCGATTCTCCGAAAACAGGGTTTGATGATGTTGACAAGCCTGAGACCGCGGGGGGAGCAGTGTCGACAGTAAGCGTGAAGGAGCCGCTCCATGTTGCAGTGTTATCCACATTGTCAACAGCCTCAACGCTCCAAGTGTGAGAGCCTGCTGAAAGGCTTATCGTCTTAGAGTAGTCGCTGCCAGCAGTCATAGTGCCTTGGAAAACACCGTCGACCATTAGCCTAACCTCCTTAACTCCTGATCCGGAGTCTTCAACCCTGACGATGAACCTTACTAGGGACGAGTTCAGAATAAGGCTCCCTGTGGGTGAAGCCCCGCTTATCACTGGTGGAGTTTTATCCAGAACAACGGGTATTGTTTTCTCAGCCTCACTGTTTCCAGCCTTGTCACTACTGCAGTAGCCTATTGTATGGGCGCCGTCGGCGAAGCTTGAAAGAGTGAAGCCTGCTGTGTAAGTGTTCCACGGGCCGCCGTCAACCCTATACTTGGTCTCTTTCACTCCACTTGCCTCGTCGCTTGCTGAAAGCTCGAACAGCGTGGAGCCTGAGACGAAGGTTGTCGCGCCGCTTAAATACTTCGGGGAACCGATTGTTACCGCTGTAACGGGCGGGGTTGTGTCTGGAATCACGTTCACCGTCGCGGTTGCGGAGGTTAAGCCTGTGGCTGAGGCTGTCAACGTCTGTCTTCCTCCTCTAACATCGTAGTAGTCAACCCTAACAGTGCTTGAGCCAGCTGGAATAGTGATGCTTGTTATCCTTCTTGCTGTTCCGAACTCCCTGAACTCGCCGTCAGGAGATGTTGTTGAAAGACTCACGATTATGCTGGAGGTGTGGGTTGTTTCAAAATTGTTAGCGTCCCTGAGCGAAATGTTAATGTAGGAATAGGTTACTCCCGCAGCCATCGTGAAGCTTGAAGGCTCTATGAGGAGCTTAGCGGGTGGACCAGCCTTAACGTCGAAAAAGTTGCTCTCGCCGGTCTTCGGAGATACCAGTAAGCCTCCGCTGGTAGTTATCTTAATATTTTTCCCTATCTTGTTTATTATAACCATTCCGGTCCACTTCCCGTTTACAAAGGCGCCGGTTACGGTTGGGCTTATTGTTCCAGTTGTGTCTGAAAGCGAGTTCGACCCAGTATAGTCTGTCTTAACGTTTCCAAAAGCATCGTAAGCAGTAATCGTTATGGAGAACGGTACTGCAACCTGCTTCGGAGAGGATATTGTGTCGAAGGCGAAGCGTTCAAGCGGACCGGGTGTAACGGTCAACTGCTTTTTATCGTCACCATAGTTCGGCACTGCCACGAGAAAGCCTCCGCTCCAAGCCCAATACATATAGTCGTCCGTCCAAACCTGAATATTCCATGTCCCCGCCTTATCATCGTAATAGTAGAAATCCGCATGGTCTTGACCATTAGGTATCGTAAGCTCGGTTATCTCCGCCCCACCCTGGGTTAGAGAAAACTTTTTGTTAGTCGAGGTGGAGGTTGAGCTAAGCCTAACCTTAAGGTCTCCGCGCGTCACAGCCTCGTTATCCTTAGTCTTCCTGTAGACACTCATCTTAACCCATTTACCGGCTTCAAGCGTAGTGCTTTCAAGACTAAGCTCTAAATGCGGAGGATAATACTTAACCTCAAGATATGGTCGTTTACTCGGGTCATCATATTCTTTCGACCTCATATAGAATCTAATCGTGGAGGGAGCTGACTCAGCGCTGTCTTTCAACATCCAACCGTAGTTCGGCACGTAGGTGTCTTTAGATGCAAACTTTACAACCGAACCTTTTACGTCTAAAATAAGCCAAACATTCGGATTAATGCCGACTGTTACAGAGGTTACAAAAACATCTGCAGTAGGCTGATTGCTCCATTTGATCGTTGATTCAGACCAGTCGCTTCCGGTGACACGATAGACACTCATCGTCCTGCTTGAAGAAGGAGCCTCATACATGAATAGTTTAATGAAGGCAGAATCTATGACGGAGCCGGGAGGTATGTTGCTAAGATCGAACTTTATGAAACTACGTCCATTTTTATCAGCTAGACTTTGAATGTACAGGTAATCAAGGTTGTCAGTCCTATTCGGGTCTCCCTCCCAAACAGAGGCATCATCAGTCGGTGGGAAAGTTCTGTAGAGCAGAATTGCCCCGTCTCCGGCCACTCTCGTAACGCAGGGTATTGTTGAGCATACGATTGTTATGATTGCTAAGAAGCCTAATAATATTCCTGTTCTACTCAACGTTTTCCACGTTAAGGTTACTCTCCCTCGTGATATAAACTTTTTGTTTCGAATAACCATTTTGCTACTAGTTTCGACACGTAATCGTAAGCTCCTCGTAATCTTCCGAGCGGCTAAGCAATCTCCTTCAACCATTAGACTTTCTCAGAACCAGATCCTTCATTCCTTAGCTTGAAAAAGTTAAATAACTCCTTGACGAGTCGAAAATCCAAATGATAGATGAGAATAAGTTTAGAAAACCCGATTCAAAATTTAAGGGTGTTCCGTTCTGGTCTATAAACGACCTTCTTACTGAGGACAGGGTTAAAAAGGAGGTTCAGCTATTAGGAGGGGCAGGGTACGGCGGCGCCTTCTTTCACGCTAGGGAGGGCCTCGTCACACCGTTCCTAGGCAAGGAATGGTTCAACGCTTTCAGAGCTGCTGTTGAAGAGGCTGAGAGAAACAACATGTTCATATGGATTTACGACGAGCTCTGGTGGCCCTCAGGGTTCGCCGGGGGACTAGTTCCTTACTCAAGCTCAAAGCATAGGGCTAAAGCACTGGTCATGGCGATGGATACGCGGAACTATTTTGGAGAAGACGTTATTGCGAGCTTCGAATGCGTGGCGGATGAAAACGGGGTTCCCAAAGATTTTAAAAGGGTCTTCGAGGAGAAGGCAGACTCGGGAAAACTCTACCTGACTTTCATAAGGTATGTTGCACCGCTGGGAGAAGCCTGGTATAATGCGACGTGCTACGTCGACCTGCTTGACCACGAGACTGTTAAGCAATTCCTAAACACGGCTTACAAGCCTTATGTCGATGTTTTCAGGAATCATATTGGGGGAACGGTTCCAGGGGTTTTCACTGATGAGCCGAACTTCTCCTCCAGCAGGCCGCCTCCGAGGCAAGCAATGCCTCCAAGGGGGCCGAGAATACCCCCGTTCTCAATACCATGGACAGACAGGCTTCCGGAGAAGTTCCGGGAGGTCAACGGGTATGATTTGATAGATCATCTTCCGAAGCTTTTCTTCGATTTTGGCGACTACATGAAGGTGCGGTATGACTTCTGGAGGACTGTCACCCTGCTTTTCCTAGAATCCTTCTCGAAACAAATATATGAGTGGTGCGACAATAATAGTCTAGAGTTCACTGGCCATTATTTGAGCGAGGATGATCTTCTCGGCCAAACAATCCGGATAGGTGCAGCCATGCCTCATTACGAGTATCAGCATGTTCCAGGAATAGACCACTTGGGGATGCATGTCTGGGGAAGCCTATTAACCGCTAAACAGGTTTCCTCCGTGGCTAATCAGCTTGGAAAAGAGAGGGTTCTTTGCGAAGTCTATGGTTGCACTGGGAATTACCCGTCCTTCGAAGATAGGAAGTGGATTGGCGACTGGCTGATAACAATGGGTGTGAACCTGATGTGTCATCATCTTGTTCCGTATTCGATGAGAGGCAGGAGGAAAAGAGATTACGGGTTAAACTTTCACTGGGGGCAACCATGGTGGGGTTACAACGAGTACATAGAGGATCATTTCTCTAGACTGTGCTACGTGCTTTCTAGGGGGAGGAGAATTGTAAAAGTGCTTGTTATCCATCCTATAGGAAGCGCCTGGGCAAGCTATTCTCCGCTAAACGATTCTACAGTGAAGACGCTGGATAATCAGCTTAAAGAATTACTAATGTCCCTTTTGAAGATGCATGTTGACTTCGATCTTGGTGACGAAATCATTATGGAGAAACATGCGGTTGTCGAGGGCTCTAGTCTAAAGATCGGGCACTCTTCGTACGATGTTGTCGTCGTACCTCCTTGCTTAACGCTTTCACGAAGCACGGTTAAACTTTTAAAGGAGTTTAAAGACTCCGGGGGAGAACTGGTTTTCGTTAAACCGCTTCCAAGCCTGGTTGACGGGAAGCCGAGCATAGAGTTGACTAAGCTCATAGAGAGATGCTTGGTTAAAGAGGATGCTAGCGCAAAGTCTCTGAGCAGTATTCTACCGGATAGTCGTAAGCCTTTGAAAATAGATGGGGATGAGGATGGTTGTCTCCTCTATCATTTAAGGAGGGATGATTCGGGAGACATGACTCTATTCGTTTTCAACGCGAGCAGGGATAAGGCTGTGAACGCCAGAATCGGGCTGCCCGGTTCATACAGTATTAAGCTTTTAGATACTTTAAGCGGCTCCATATCGGAGTTTGAAGGCTACGTGGAGAATGGATGGACGTTTCTCGAGCACGTTTTTGAACCCGTCTCCTCGCTCCTGCTTGTCTTCTCGCCGGGGACGCCGAAAAACAGGGCTTCTAAACCTAGAAAAGCCTCGGAAATATCCTTGTCCAGAGGCTGGAAGGTTAAGCGAGTAGATCCTAACGTGCTGGTTTTAGACTATTGTAGGTACAGGACTAGTGGCGATTGGAGCGAGAAAATGCCTCTTTGCAGGGCTAGAAAACAGATAGTTGCAGAGGGTGTTGGAACAAGGTTTACTTTAAAGTTCCAGTTTGAACTGGAGAAGCTCCCGTCAGGTGAAGGGATTAAGCTGGCAATGGAGACTCCACGCTTGTTCAGGATTAGGATAAACGGGAAAGACGTAGCATGGAGGGATGAGGGAAACTGGGTTGACGACTGTCTCAGAATGACGAGTGTAACAGACTATTTGAAAGAAGGCTTAAACGAGATTGAGCTTGAGGGAACCGTAGGCATCGAGCCTGAGCTGGAGAACATGTTTCTAATCGGAGACTTCGGGGTTAAGCTTCCTGCTGGCGGAAACCCGGTGATTGTTGAAGAGCATGCCCCAGCTGAAACCAGGGATCTGACTAAACACGGCTACCCGTTTTACGTCGGCTCTTTCGAATTGAGCAACGAGTTTCAATATGGTGAGAACCCCTGCGGGAAAAAGGTTACCATAAGGCTAGACGGTTTAAAGGCTTCGCTTGCAATAGTCTATCTGAATGGTCAGGAGGCCGGTAGGGTTTTCATGCATCCGTTCACGCTGGATTTGACTAGGCTTGTGAGAAAGGGGAGTAACGAGCTTAAGATCAGGATCGTGGGGACTCTGAGAAACGCTTTCGGGCCGCTGCACTATGCTGGGGGAGACCCTCTCTACATAGGGCCGGAGAGTTTTGAAGACGAGAGGCATTGGACAGACGAGTACGTGTTAAAACCCTTTGGACTGGAGAAGGCGGAAATAATTATTTACGAGGAAAATTCTTAACCGGAAATACTTGCTCAACGCTTTTTCTCGGCATTCTCAATCCAGCTGGACTCTAGAACGGAGTAGGATTCTAAATGGAAGGTTTAAAAACCTCTTTAAAAACCTCCGTCCTGTTAAAACAGTTGTTGAACATAATTGTTCTCGTAAAGCAGGTTCCGGATATTGAGAGGGTGAAGTTCGACGTGGAGACAGGCCGGATAGACAGGAGTTCAGCGCCGGCAGAGATAAACCCTTTTGACCTGAACGCTATAGAGGCGGCTGTACAGATTAAGGAGAAGATGGGGGGCTTCATCACTGCTTTAAGCATGGGCCCCATGCAGGCTGTAAGCTCCCTGAGGGACGCTGTGGCCAGGGGTGTTGACGACGCGATTCTCCTCGAGGACAGGAGGTTCGCAGGAGCCGATACGCTAGCAACTTCCCATACGCTTGCAGCCGCTATCAGGAAGATCGGCTCCTACGATATTATTCTCTGCGGGGAGAAGACTGTAGACGGTGACACGGGGCAGGTTGGCGCTGAGGTTGCTCAGCTGCTTGAAATACCACATATCTACTATGTTTCAAGAATTATCCGTGTTTCTGAAAACTCTATTACAGTTGTATCGGAGGCTGAGAATGCTTCCTACACTTTAGAATCGGGTTTCCCCGTCTTGCTCAGCGTCACAAGGGATGTCAACAAGCCTAGGCTGCCTACTTTAAAGAGCAAGATGAAGGCTATGAAAAGCGAGGTTAAAATCTGGCATGCGGAGGATTTGAGTGGTTTTCTCGACCTGGATAAGGCTGGCTACGCTGGTTCCCCAACCTGGGTTCAGAAAGTGGTTGTTCAGAAGGAGAAGACTAGGCAGTGCAGGATCCACAGGCAGGTTGAAGACGGGCTTCAGGAATTAATGCGTCTTTTAGAGGCTAAAGGGCTGGTTTAAAAATGGGGGATAAGGCTCAGGGGAGAAAAATACTCGTGGTTGCGGAGCTCAGGGGGGAGACAATACATCCTGTTACTTTCGAGCTTCTCGGGAAAAGCAGAGAGATAGTGGAGCATACTGGTGGAGAGGTCTGCAGCGTGGTTTTCGGAAGCAGCATAGATAAGGCTAAGGCTTCAGAACTAATACATTACGGTGCAGACAGGGTTTTCCTCTTCAAGGATCCTGTTTTCTCCGTTTTAAACCCGATGCTTTACGCGTATAACCTGGTGAAGCTTTGCAGGGAGGAGAAGCCAGACATAATCCTGATGGGAGCAACATGCTTCGGAAGGTCTCTGGGTCCAAGGGTTGCAGCCGCGCTTAAAACAGGTTTAACAGCGGACTGTATAGATTTAAGGATTGATGAGAACGGTGAGCTGATACAGGTAAGGCCAGCATTCGTTGGAAACATCTTGGCACACATTAAGACTAAGACTAAACCAGTCATGTCCACAGTCCGTTACAGAGTTATGAAGGCCAGGGAGAAGGATGAGAGTAGAAGCGGGCTGATTATTGAAAAAACCGCTGAGAAGCTGTTTCAAGACAGGATCCGGCTTGTTGGGGAAGCAGTCCCAAAGAGGCTTAACATAACGGATGCTGAAATAATAGTTGCAGGCGGCAGAGGACTGGGTTCAGCGGAAGGATTTAAACTGCTAGGGGAGCTTGCCAGCCTGCTTGGAGGAGTGGTTGGCTCAAGCAGGCCGCCTGTGGATGACGGATGGATAAGGAAGGAGCATCAAGTCGGTTATAGTGGGAGCATTGTTAAGCCTAGGCTGTACATTGCTTGCGGAATCTCGGGCTCACCGCAACACTTGTTCGGCATGAAGGATGCTGAAACCATAGTGGCGATTAACAGTGATCCTTCAGCACCGATATTCAGGGTTGCTGACTACGGTATTGTTGGAGACCTTTATCAAGTCATACCCCTAATGATAAAAGAGATAAAAGCCAGGAGGAGTAGTGTTGGTTGATGGAGAGTCTAGTGGAGCAGCTTGAGGGAATCGTCGGCAGGGAGGCTGTGGTAAGCAGCAGGGAAAAGATGGAGAGCTACTTGTTCGACGAAACATGTATCCCTGTGAGGCCTTCCGCCGTACCAGACTGCATACTGGTTAAGCCTGCGAACAGCATGGAGGTTTCGAAAATCCTTAGGCTCGCTAACGAGAAAAAGGTTCCAGTATACCCTAGGGGGGGCGGAACAGGCCTCGTAGGAGGAGCTGTTCCAACTAGAAGCGGTATAATCGTCTCTCTGGAAAGGATGAATCGGGTTGAAATAGACGTGGAAAACCTGATGGCTGTCGCTGAAGCAGGGGCGACACTGGGAGGGCTTTTGAAGGCTGCTGAGGAAGCAGGCCTCTCTTTCCCGCCTCATCCAGGGGACGAGGGTGCGCAGATAGGCGGCCTCGTAGCCTGCAACGCTGGTGGAGCCAGGGCTGTTAAGCACGGCGTTATGAGGAGCTTCGTAAAGGGCCTAGAGGTTGTTCTGCCAACTGGGGAAATCCTAACTCTCGGCGGCAAGCTTCTGAAAGACAACATGGGTTACAACTTGATGCATCTGATTATAGGCAGCGAGGGCACACTCGGTATAATAACTAAAGTTGTTTTAAGGCTTAATCCTAAGGCTCCATACTCTTTCACCCTGCTGCTCCCATTCAACTCGAGGCATGACGCTCTTAATACTGTTCCGATAATACTGCGCTCCGGAGTAACTCCTCTCGCTCTGGAGTATGTCGAGAAAGAGTTGATGGAGCGGTCTGCTGAACACTTGGGTGAGAAATGGGTTTTCAACGGAAAAGTCTTTCTCATAGCGATACTGGCTGGGGAGGAGAACGTTGTATACTCTGAAGCTGAAAAGCTTTCCCAGATATGTGTTGAGAATAATGGGCTCGAGCCTTCAGTGGCGGAGAGGAGGGATGAGCAGGAATCAATTTTGAGGATTAGAAGCAATATTTATACTGCTCTTAAACACGACTCCATGGATATTCTCGACACTACAGTCCCGCCATCTGAAGTTGGAAAGCTGGCTGACGCTATCGACGCTATTGCCGAGAATCATGACGCGTATATTCCTGTTTACGGCCATGCTGCAGACGGGAATGTTCACTCCCACATTATGAAGAGGGATGCTGAAAAATACGAGGTGTTGAAAAGAGAAATATACGAGGCTACGGTGAGCCTCGGGGGAACTATTACCGGAGAACATGGAGTTGGGAAAATAAGGGTTAAGGAGCTTTACAGGTTTACGCATCCGAAAAGCATCGAGCTTATGAAAGGAATAAAAAGGCTTTTCGACCCAAATAATATTCTAAACCCTTACACAGTGTTAGAGGTCTAGCGGTCGACAGCGTGTGAAACATTAAGCATGTAGCGCATGCCCAGTTCCAGTAATAAATGATCATGCTACCGCACGGTATTCTGCTTTCACACGCGTTGAAACCGATGTTTCAGCCAACAACTATTTTTCCAACGGGATGCCCCCTATGAAGGTCGTTCTAACGCTGAAATCCTCCCTTATCGCAACCATGTCCGCATCCTTCCCCTCCTCTATGCTTCCCTTATGCTTTTCAACACCGAGCAGTCTAGCAGGATTGTACGATGCCACCTTAGCAACAGTGCTCAAACGCATGCCTGTAAACCTTATAAAACGTTTAGCCAGCTCATTCATTCCTGCGGATGTTCCGATCAACATGCCGTTCAAGTATCTCGCAGCACCTTCTGAAGATATGAATTCCACACCGTCGTAAACATACTTGCCATCAGGCAAGCCAGTCGACCTAACACCGTCCGTTATCAGTATGATTCTTTCTTCACCCAAAGCCTTCGTCGCGAACCTCAGCATGGACGGGTGGATGTGAACACCGTCAGGTATTATCTGCACCGTCACATCATTAGATTCTAATATGGCTAGCACAGGGCCAGGAGCCCTATGGTGAATAGGCGGCATAGCGTTGAAGAAATGGGTAACATGCTTAACTCCCATTCTTATAGCCTTCAGCGTCTGCTCATAGTCTGCTGAAGAATGCCCGAAGGAAACTATAACATTGTTTTCAACCAGAAGCCTTATTACTTCGTCAGAGCCCTCGAGCTCAGGAGCCACAGTCATCATCCTAAGCCAACCCCCGCATCTACCAATTATTTCCGAAAGGATTTTCACAGAGGGTTTGCAGACTGAGGATTCCTGAATCATCCCCCTCTTCTCCATCGAGATGAACGGGCCCTCCAAATGGAATCCTAGAAACCTCGCTCCCCTTAGGCCCTTAGAAGCTCCTTTCAACGCTTTCTCCAAATGCCTGTTCTCCAGCCCAGGCTTGTAAACAGTTGTTGCGAGAAAGCCAGTAACCCCGCACCCGGCGCATGCTTCAGACACGATTCTAACTGCCTCCTCGTCTTCGTCAAGAATGTCGGCTCCCCCAGCCCCCTGTATGTGAACATCTATGAAGCCTGGGAGTAAAAAGTCTCCCTCTAAATCAATAATCTCACTGCCAGTGTAACCGTGAATCTTGCCTACCCTCTTTATCTTACCATGCTCGATCAGAACATCCCCGAAGGATTCGCCCCACGGGTTGACAATCCTAGCGTTTTTAACCAGCATCCCTCGGGTTCATGGCTTTTAAACTAATAAACCTTCTCTTCGAAGGCTAAACTCGTTTGGCTAAAGGTTGAAAATTGAAGCGGACTCTTTAGAATCAAGCACTTCTATCCTGATCCCCTTCCCCGCCTTCTTAAACCTCATCCAGTAATTGTAGCCTCCTTGGAGCTCCAGCTCGTTCAACGTTTTCAACCGTGTTTCCAGAAAGCCTTCAGTAAGGTTTAAGCCGAAAAGCCTAATCCTCACGCCTCTTACAGCAACATGGTTTCCGGAGAACCTTACAGTAGCAGTTCTAGGCACGTACAGGCTTATTCTTATCGAGTTGAACTTGTTCTCCTGAATAAGGCCGATGCTTGAAGAAACACTCCATAAGTCAACACAGTCCTTCTTAACCAGGTACAGCCTGTCCTCCTCGATTTTCCCCAGAGTGAACTCAACCATTTTCCCAGCGTCAATCAGGATGCTTCTCGCCCTACCGATGTAGCCGATTCTGGCTATTCCGTGCTTCAAGAGTTCCCCCTCTTTCTCGTCGAAGGCCCTAGGAGTCCCGTAGGCATGTAGAAAACAATTTTTTTTCAACGACATTTCCATTCATCTCGATCCTGCAACGCGTCGGCTCAGGCTGCAAATGATAGTAGAGCCTAGCCAGCTCCTCCACAGAATGGAAACTCGTATTGCTTTCTAACGATGCTCCGATAAACAGTATTTTCCCGCCGAGCTCAGGTATTTTCAAGTATGGAGTTCCTCTGCCGCAAGGAGTCTCAGCCTCCTCATGCCCCTCTATTATTTTCCTAGCCATTCTTCCAATGGCTGCAACAGAATGGGTCGGGTGCCTGCTCCTATAGGCTTCTTTTCTTTTTCTAAAGGATTCCGGAACCACTCCTGTCCAGCAAGGCTTGTTCTCGGAGAAACTCGGAGGATTGTCAGGGGAGTCGAATATTTGACCGGTTATTGTTGGAACAACTATCGTACCGTCCTCTCCAACGCTTTCAAGCAGAGCATCTATAAGTGTTTCCGCCCCACCAGGCACGTATCCGATGCTGCTTAAAGAACTGTGAACAAGAACCACGTCTCCCCTCTCTATCCCTGTTTTTGTTAAGTCTCTAACGATTTCCTCCTTTGTATACTCAAACTTCTGCATGACAGCTACAAATAGGTAGTCAAATATTTAGGCTTTTAGAGTCAATTTTCATGCCGCTTTACTCGTCTCACTAGGCCAGTTTTTTGGCTCTTTCAGCTAGTTCCGCATGCTTCCACATTATGTCCTTGGGCAGGGTTAACGCGGCGGAGGTTAAAAACACGGCGCATATGGACCATGTTACGGTTATTATCACCACCATTCCCCATTCTAGTCCAATAGAGTCTGCCAAGTAGCCTGTGATCAGTGGTGCGAAAGCAGAGCCGGCGTTTTCAACAAAAACCTGTATTGAGTGAGTCGTGCTCCTGACCTCCGGTAGAGTTATGTCTTGGAGGGAGGCTGATACTGCTGGGCCGGCCATGGGTATGAAGAACCCGGTTAAGGCTCCGAATATGAGAAATAGTTCTACTCCACCCCTTGTCAGAAGCGTCAGGTCGAAGAATACTAGTCCAATAGCAACAGAGACTCCTGCGAAAATCGCTCTTCCCTTCAATGTCTTCCTGAATGCCCAGTCGCTCACCAGACCAGCAACCACATTGCCAATAACCATGGCTAAAATTGCAACCATCATGATGAGCAGCCGAGACTCCTCGTCGAAACCCCTAATTTTCTCCATGTATAGGAAGAGCCAGTATGTTATTATTTGCCATGGGAAAACTCCGAAGAAACCCTGTACGAAAAGGAAGGCCATCGACTTTCTCTTGAGCACTTTAAACAAGGATTCTTTTTTAAACCTGTCTTTCAACCTGTCTCTCACAGCCAGCAGCTCAGGTTCAGTGGATCCTCTAGGCTTATCTTTCAACGTGACCAGGATTAGGACCGCTAGAAGTAAGCCGGGTACTCCGGTTATCATGAAGGCGCTGCGCCACCCAAGCGCGCTGCCCACGATGGTTCCAATAAGGGTGCCGATTAAGGCTCCGATCGCGCTTGAAGTGTTCAGCACGCCGAATGCAGTAGACCTTTTCTCCGGGGGGAAAGAGTCTCCCAGGAACGAGTATATCCCGCTGTAGGATTCGTTATCTATTCCCGTCAGGGCTCTCGTGAAAGCAAGCTCCAAATAGTTGGTTGAGAAGGTGGAGAGGATCGTTGTTCCACCCCAGATTGCGCTGGCTAGGGCTGCTAGTGGAGGCCTAGCGTACCTGTCGAAAAGGTAGCCCCAGACAGGCATGAATATAACTGCTACTATTGCAGCACCCGTCTGTATCGCGCCAAGCTGTGTATATGTAAGCCTGAACTCTTCCTGTATTGAGGTTAAGAGGGGCGAGATTAAGAATTTATCGGCGTTATGAAGCACCATGAAAAGGAAGAATACGAAGACAGCATACCAGGCTCCACGCGGTATTCTATACGGCTGGGTTGACACCATTTTATCACCACCCTTCCTTCAAGTCCTTCCAGCCTACAAGCGTGAAGCCAAGTGTTTCAACGATTTCCCTGGCTTCTCTAGAGGTAACCAGTTGGTAGTCCAGATACCTGTCTATATGGCTTGTGACGCCTTGGCTCGGTATTATCGCCTTCATCTCCTCATCAGGCAGGCCTAGGTGAACAATTATCTGAGTTAAGGTTCCCGGCTTAACGTCCTTCAACACGTTTTTAAACCATTTTATTCTTTCCTGAAGGTCTGAGCCGAAGGTCATTCCGATGAAATTATCCAGCATGGGCGTCCCGGATTTCAGAATTCTGCTCACAAGGTCTTCAGATATCATTATGCCCATCTGCTTAGCCGCTTCAAACGCGCTGTCCGTAGGCTTAATCAACATTGGTATGAGCCGGTTGTCCAGAGCAACTTTAACATATGTTTCCAAGAGATCCGGCCTGAAGAAGACTGTACCCATATGAGTATCAAGATGGGAAGGCCGCATGCCAAGGCTGAAAGCCTTTTTGACCTGAGCCCTCAGTTCAGCCTCAACCTCTTCTCTAGAGGCTTTCGCCGCATCCTTAGCCTCCTTATGCAGGTATCCCTGCTCATCCAGGAGGCTTGGAACTTCGCTTTTTGAACTCACCGGGCCCCATCTGTAGAGTCTCCACTCGCTAGTCAGCGTTGAATGCACACCGTGATCATAACCCGGATTCTCCTTGAAGAACTCTGCTGCCTCAAGTATCCATGGGCATGGCATCATAAGGCTGCAGCTTGAAACCACGCCGTTTTGAAAACCTAGGAAAGTTGCCTTATTCTCCGTGTGACACATGCCAACATCATCAGCGTGAATAATAAGCAGCTTATCATTCCTGTCGAAGCCGCTTGTCAACGGCATACTTTTAAATTAGGGATGCTAAAATATAAATTTTTAAAACACAAGGTAGTTTCTCACAAGTATAACGTAAATTCAAGCCTCAATACTCTCCGTTTCAGATGGTTGAATAATCCGTACGCGTTATCGGTTCGCCGCGTATTCCCTGGGCACAGTTCCATTTCAACCAAGCGTTTAGCCTAAGATGCTAAAATATTTGGTTTTATAAGACGGGTAGGATTATGCTTCGATACGTTAGTAGCGTGCTATTACCGTTAGCCAGGGATATGACGGTGGTTGAAGATATGAGGTTTTTATACGCGTCGAGCGCGCTTAAGCATCGCGTCCTTCAGCGGTTATTCCTCATCTTCTCGCTTCTCTAACCATGTGGCCAATTTCCGGGAGTATCAGCTTCCTTATCGCCAGCTCAACAGCGTTTCTCGAGCCTGGCAGACATATCAGTATCTTTCCCTTTGCAACGCCTGCGAAAGCTCTCGTAAGCATTGCTGCCGTACCTATTTCACTGTAGCTGAGGAACCTGAAAAGCTCTCCGAACCCTTCAACCCTCTTCTCAACCGTTTTAGAGACTGTTTCAACAGTAACGTCCCTCGTGCTCAACCCGGTTCCTCCAATAGTCAGTATGACATCTATTTCCCCGCTGTTAAGCAACCCTTCAATAATCCTCCTTATCTCATCCTCATCGTTCCGGATTATCAGCCTCCTGCAAACCTCGTGCCCACTATTCTTCAAAATATCTTCAGCAATCGCGCCGGATTCGTCTGTTTCAAAAGTCCTAGAGTCGCTCACCGTAACCACTGCGAACACGAGGCTTCTGGGGGAAGCCTTCCTATGCTCTAAATAGTCCAACCCTTAACCTTCTCCTCGACAACTATGCTCTCTATCGCTGTAAACGGGTACTGGCCCTTCTCATCCTTCTCAATCTCCTTAACCATGTCCCAGATGGTTAGCAAGGCTGCAGCAACCCCGGTTAAAGCCTCCATCTCTACACCCGTCTTAGACTCTGAGGCGACGCTGCAGACCACAGAGACCCGGTCGTCCTCCATTTGAAACTCGACAGCAATATGGGTTAGTGGAATTGGGTGGCAGCCGGGTATCAGCTCAGGAGTCTTCTTAACCGCGAGGATTGCTGAAACCCTTGCGACTGTTAAAACATCGCCTTTCGCAACCCTACCGTTTTTTATCGCTTCCACGGTTTCACGCCTAAGCCTTATCCAGCCCTTCGCCACAGCCCTCCTACGGGAAACCTCCTTCCCGCTTATGTCAACCATCTCCAGCCCCTTGTCTTTCCAGTTCAAGGCTTAACCGTCTCCCTAACCCATCTCCACCCTCTTGCAGTATTCTCCTTCTTCCAGATGGGTGCGCGCGCCTTAACCTTGTTTATCATCCAGCTGCAGGCTTCGAAAGCCTCCGCCCTGTTTCTCGCTGAAGCCGCTACTAGAACTATGTTTTCAGCCGGCTTAAGTCTTCCAACCCTATGGATTATGGCTGCATCAATTATTCCGAACCTCTTCAGAGCCTCGCTCCTTATTTTTTCAAGCTCAGCCTCAGCAGCCTCCCTGTATGCTTCGACAATCATTTCACTAACATCCTCGCCCTCTCTAAACCCTTTTACAACACCTAGGAAAAACACTACCGCGCCGACTTCCTTTCCCTTGAGGATTGAAGCAACCTCGTCTATCGAGAAATCCTTCTCAGTAACACGGATCATTCTAACCTCCTCCTGCAGGAGGGAACACGGCCACTAGATCCCCGTCTTTTAAACAAGTGTTTAAGTCTACTGTTCTCCCGTTCACCGCGATAAGGAAGTTCTCCCCAGCCAGGTCAGCATGCTTCTCCCTGAGTTTCTCAACGATTTCTCTAACGGTTGCCCCGTCATCAGCCTCCAGCATCTCCCTCTCACCGATCTTCTCCCTGATCCAGGCATAATATTTTACTTCAATCCTCATCATTATTCCTCGACTAGCGAATAGGTTTATTCAAGCCGGCTATAAAAGGTTTCCAGTGGAAAAACGTTTAAAACCGTCCTAGTAGTGCGATACTGTTATTCTCTTCATGAGCTCGGTTTTTGAAAGCGGCTTCTCCAGCGTTACGAGGATCCTTTTTTCAAAGCCGGGGGGAAGGTCGAAGAAGTTGTCGCTAAACTCTGCTTTCACCCCTCTAATCCTTATTTCACAGGCTTTTGCAACATTGTTCGAAACTAGGCTGAGCTCAAAGGTTGCACCATCCTTTTTACTAAGCTTAACTCTAATTCTAGGCTTGGGAAGCTTAATGTATTTCACTTTTTCAAAGAATACGACATCATACCTGGGCTCACCATCTTCAGGCTCGAAAACACACGCTAGAAAACTGCTGAACCTGTCTTTCACGCTTAGCTCGCTTAGGCTTAGCTCCATGCAGGGTTTTGAAGAATTCGCCTCCACAACGATCTCCTTCTTCATCATCCTCCTCCTGTTCCCCTTCACGTCGAAAGACATGAGCCTAAGCCTGCCCTTCACTGGTTTAAGAAGATCGTTGCAAACCCAGGCCTCCACCCCATCCTGTTTAACAAGAAGGCTAACGTTAACCGGGTCGAACGCTCTCTTCACATAATAGTATGAAGCCTTAAGGTTACCGTAGTAGTCGATCAGGCTCCAGCTGAGAACCGGCCAACAATCGTTAAGCTGCCATACCAGGGTTCCTCCAGTCTTAAACTTCCTCCTCCTCCAATGCTCTATTCCTGTTTTCATGGCTTCCCCCTGGTTTATCTGAGTCAGGTAGACAAACCTGCCCAGGTTTACAGCCAGCTTGAAATGCGCTAGAATGAAAAACCAGAGTCTCTCCTGCCCCATAGTCTGCTTGTTATGGAATTCGATGACTCTGCTCTGCGGATTCCTGTCTTCGGGAAGAGTAAACCTTCTAATTGTTTCCGTTGAGGGTGCTGACTGGAAGCCGAATTCACTTATGAACCTGCCCTTATCGTTAAGATACTCCGTGTAGTCTTTAAGCATAGACCAAACCTCCCAGTTATGCCTGTCGCCTTCGCTTTGAGAATTAGGATCATCTCCCCCATATGGGCTACTCGGCCAGTAGAAGGTTGCAGGATCAAGTTTAGAACAAGCCTCGGGAAGTATCTTATGATATATCGTCTCACCGTAGAATCTATCCTTCACGCCGAACCAGTGCGCCTTAAACCCCCAGTGATTCTCATTATTTCCACACCATATCGCTAGGCAAGCATGATTCCTGAGCCTCTTTACCACTTTCTCAGCCTCCTTTTTAACCAGTTCGAAGAACCATTCCTCCTCAGGGTATTCTGCGCATGCGAACATGAAGTCCTGCCAGACAAGTATCCCTTTCTCGTCGCAAAGCTCGTAGAAGGCTTCATCCTCATAGACCCCGCCGCCCCAAACCCTTATCATGTTCATATGTGCCTGCTTCGCCTTGCTTAGGAGAAAATCGTAAACCTGCCTGCTCACCCTAGGGAGGAAGGAGTCTGCAGGAACCCAGTTGACTCCTTTGCAGAAAACTGGGACATTGTTTACTCTGAAGAAGAACGTTTTACCCTCTTCATCCTTCTCCTGAACTACTTCAATCCTCCTTATGCCGACTTTCTTTCTAACCGTGTCTAGAACACCGTTCGAGCCTTCGACAACTATCTCTAAATCGTAAAGGTTCTGCTCCCCATAGCCGTTGGGCCACCATAGCTTCGGGTTCTGAATATTAAACTCGCTTTTGAAAACGTTTAATCCTGGCGAAACATTCACGTGTTCCTCTTTAACCTGGTTTTCTCCGAAACCGCTTACCCGTGTCCTCAGCTTCACACACTCTGTTTGAAAGGCTTCTATGGAGACGCTTATACATATTCTTGCGCTCTTAAGGCCATTGCTAAGCTCGCTGGAAAAATAGAAGCTTTCAATCTTACACACATCGTAAGCTTTAAGCTCCACGCTTCTCCATATCCCTGAGGTTCCCAGCCTCGGGCCCCAATCCCAGCCGAAAGAGTATTGAGCTTTCCTGCCGTAGGCAACCGGGGGATAAAATGCTCCCCACAGCTTAACACTGCTCTTGTTATACGTTTCCTCAAGAATCCTTTTAGGCGAGTCAAGCCTCACTACTAGTATGTTTTCCCCTTCCTTTAAAAAGTCTTTAACGTTGAACTCATGCTCGTGAAACATGTTGGCTGTCTTACCGACCTCTTTTCCATTAAGCCAGATTGTTGCAAAAGTATCTAAGCCGTGAAACTTGAGTTCCACGCGACCATGGTTGAGAAAACCTTTGTCTAAGTGAAACTTTTTCATGTACCACCAATCCTTCTCCTCAACCCAAGCAACCTCGAGCTCATTCATTCTGAAGAAAGGGTCTGGAATCTTTCTGTTCCTTAAAAGGTCAAGATGGACAGTACCTGGCACCGTTGCCTTCAACCATGGGCCTGAGCTCGGCGGCGTCTCCTCATCCTTCCCGCATTCTTTAAAAAACCATTCCCCGTTAAGGCTTATAGTTTCCATCGCATGTTTCCAACATTTCGGCAAATATAAAACTTTATGTCTTCGGTTTAAGGCTTCAAATAAATATGGTTTGCGAGCCTTTTATCTGATTTTACTGTTTAATTGAACTGAGGATCCGGATGGAAAACGCATATATACTGTGAGCCTGGAAGGGAGGAAGGCTAACGGGAATGGAAATTGCTTGGAAAAGCCTTTTCAGAAAGAGAGGGCGGCGGGAAGAAAATAGTGTTAACCGCGTCTGCAGTGGAAATGAGCGATTTTAACAAAAATCCGTTCATAGCTTTTTCAGCAGGGTTTCCGATACCGTTTTCCAAAAGGGTTCTCAGGGAAAGGCTTTATCCTCCACCGCCTTTAAACGATGATGGAACCGTTAAACAGGCTCCATACGGTTTGAGAAAAATAGAGTCTCTACTCACAGATGAATTTGGCGAGGAGAATGTTGCAACCGTTTACCCAAGCATGCTTGAAGCATTCGTCGGAAGGAAGACGAAAGTCATAGGGATCTCCACTATGGACCCGTTGGGAATAGGCTTTGTAAGCAGGACGTACACGGGAATTATCGGTATGAACGGTAAGCCCGTCACTAGAATAGAGTTTGAAAACCTCCTCTCCAACCCTGTTTTCAAGAAGTATAGGCCTAGAGTAGTGTTGGGCGGGAGTGGTGCTTGGCAAGTTGTTAAGGCAGGGATTCAGCAGGAGCTCGGTATAGATAGTGTGGTGATGGGAGAGGCTGAAGAGGATGTTGTAAAACTCTTCAGAAAAGCTTTAAACGGTGAGGAGCTTCCGAAGCAGCTGGTTTGCAGCAAGCCTAGGCTTGAAAACGTTCCATGCATTAAGAAAGCATCGTTATTCGGTGTTGTTGAGGTTACACGTGGATGCGGAAGAGGCTGTCAATTCTGCTCTCCAACACTTAGACAGAGATACTCTTTCCCGTTGCAACACATACTGAAAGAGGTTGACTTGAACGCTAGAAGCGGAACCGGAATGATAACTCTTCAGACGGACGATATATTTCTGTATAATGTGAATTCTGATTTCACGCCTAACGGGGAGGCAGTGTTCAAGCTAATCGATTCAGTGGCTAAAGTTGAAGGAGTCCAGTATGTTCAGGTGGCGCATGCTGCTCTTACACCAGTAGTTTATGATCGTAAGCTTGTCGAAAAAGTAGCACCCATACTCGTCGAGAAATCAAGGTGGACCTATTTAAACAATCAGAAGTACGCGACTTTCGAAATAGGTATTGAAACTGGAAGCGTCAGGCTGATAGAGAAATACATGAGGGGGAAAGCGTTGCCGTATACGCCTGAACAGTGGCCCGATATTGTGGTTCAAGCACTCGAAATACTTAACGACAACCAGATATATCCTTTAGCAACACTCGTAACCGGTCTTCCAACGGAAAACGAGAAAGACGTTATTGAAACCCTCGAGCTGCTCGACAGGTTGAAGAATAATAAGGTGTTCTTCGTGCCACTGCTCTTCACGTCTGAAGAGGATTGCATCTTAAACAGGGAGAGACATGCAGATCTGCATGGTTTATCAGATCTTCAATGGGATGTTTTCTCAACATGCTGGAGACATAATGTTAAAACATGGAGGGGAAACGGTTTTCAACACTTGATCAGAATCGGAGGATTATTCTCCTACCTTGTTTACTACAGGTGGCTACATGGGCCTAAGGTTTTAAAACATATTCTAAAGGTTTCAGGCTGGGGGGAGTAACTACTAGTTTTTAAGGGTCTGCACCCATGTCTCTAAGCGCCTTGTCAACTATTCTTGCTATCTCAACCAGCCCAACCAGTATGCAGGGCACTCCTTTAAGCCTCGCCAAATCGGCTGTCACCTGGTCCTGAGTGATGATTACAAGGCTGTTTCTAGCAGCATGTTCAACTATCACCTCGTCCTCCGCCCCTTTTAAACCGAGGTCGTCAACAGACTGAGCGTCCCATCCAAGTATTTTCATATATGGCTTTAAACCGGAGTACATCTCATCCAGCAGTATCTTAACGTTTTTCACGAACAGTGTTTCTCTTCAGCTTTTTCTTTAATCTTTCTAATAGGCCTGAACAATCTTAAACGGCAAAAGTCTTATAAAAGAGAGGCTATTTTCATTATTCGGCGAATGTGGGTTCTCAGAAGTGATGCAATAACCGTGTGGAACAATAAGGATGTTCAGAAAAGGCTTTCATGGTATAGGGCTGTTATGAAGAACCTTAAGCCAGCGAAATTCCTTATAGCTAAAAGCATCCCGGCGCAGGTCAGCGCTAGGGATCTTAATAGTATGAAGGAGGAGGAGCTTTGGAGGCTTCATGAGGATCTCAGCTTAGATTTCAGGAGGACTTACGAGTCTGTAAAGAACAGTAGGGCTGGAGAGGTAAACCCTGCGGAAGTGAGCTTCTTAGATGTAAAGATAATGCTTTCTGAAAGACTTGTTGAACACTGCGAGTTTTGCGAGAGGAGATGCAGAGTGAATCGGAGAGAGGGGAAACTGGGATTCTGCAGAGTAGGGTATGTAAGCAGGGTTTCAACATGGTTCCACCATTTCGGCGAGGAAGGCCCTTTAATAGGTGAAGGAGGGTCTGGAACAATATTCTTCGCAGGCTGCAACTTCGGGCCTTGCGTCTACTGTCAGAACTGGGATATCTCTTCAGACCCTGAGAACGGTGGCGAGGTTAATCCGAGGACGCTGGCGCTAATAAGCAGGAGACTTAGCTCTGGGAAAGCTGCAAACATAAACTACGTGGGGGGAGACCCGACGCCGAATATTCATACAATACTCTCCTCCCTTAAACACCTGGATGTAAACATTCCGCAGCTCTGGAACAGCAACATGTATTGCAGTATTGAGGCCATGAGGCTTCTCGCTGAAGTCATAGACATATGGCTTCCCGACTTCAAGTATGGCAGCGACGACTGTGCCAGAAGGCTTTCAAAGGTTGAGAATTATTTCGAAGTGGTGGCGAGGAACCATAGGATTGCCTATGAAAACGGGGATATGATAATAAGACACCTTGTTCTGCCGAACCATCTTGAGTGCTGCACTAAGCCTGTTTTAAAATGGATATCTGAAAACACTCCTAACGTTCTCGTAAACATAATGAGCCAGTATCATCCGGATTACTTGGTGGCTAGAAACCCTGAAGCCTATCCGGATATTGCTAGAAGACCCAGCATGAGAGAAATGCAGGATGCCTACGATTACGCTAGGAGGCTTAACATAGTTTTCGAACCAGTATCCTAGGTAACCGGTTTCTCCCAATATGGTTTTTTCAACATAACTGCCTCCATAAACCTCTTCCTTAAAACATCATCACCTCCGCCTGCACGGATCAACCCAACTATGTCGACCAGATTATCGTTCCTCAGCAAGCAGGGCTTCAGCTTCCCGTCGCACGTAACCCTGAGCTTAGAGCAACGGGAGCAGAAATCCGGGTTCCCGGTGGGCGAGACTATTTCAACAAGAACATCCTTCCCGTTTCTGTTGAGCCTGTATACGGGGCGTTGACCAGTCTGGTTAAGCATTCTCCCAGCGGACTTTGAAGCAACATGTTTTTCAACAATGTCTAAACTTGCGTGAAACTCTTCGAAAACCCGGTTGCCGCCTGGAATCGGCTGAAGCTCTATAAGCTGGAGAACAGCGCCTACGGAGCTCGCGTAATCCATCATTTCTTCAACATCCTCCTCGTTAACTCCTTTCAGAACAACCATGTTTATCTTAACTGGGTTTAAACCAGTCTCTAAAGCAGCGTTTATCCCGTTTAAAACCCTTGAAACATCTCCACCCCCGGTTATCCGGCTGTACTTTGAAGAATCGAGGCTGGGAAGGTTAACGTTGACCCTTGCCAGCCCTGCATCCTTAAGATCCGCCGCGTATTCCTCAAGCAGGACGCCGTTTGTAACGAGTGAGACCTCTCTGACGAGTGGTGAGACTGCTTTCACAATGTTAACAACGTCTTCCCTCACTAACGGTTCTCCACCTGTTATCTTAACAGTCTCAACACCTATGCTGCTGGCTACCTCGACGATTTTTCTAACCTCGTTTAGAGTCATACTCCCGCTGGGAAGAGGGTTCCATTCCCTGTGGCAGAAGAAGCAATTAAGATTACAGTTGTCCGTAATTGATATTCTCAGGTTTCTCAATGGCCTGCCGGCCTGTTGAAGCATTGCTGAAAACGTTAAAACCCTGTTATAAAAAACTTTTTACCGCAAATAACAGTAACTTCCTCGAAACAATGCTTTTTAAATGAATAATGAATAAGTCTAGTTTTCTTTATCACGCTAAAACTTTATAAGCTTGTAAAAAGTATTTTACATGGTGAAAAAAGTTTGAGCGAGACAAAAACAGTCTCAAGTGTTGTTGAAGAGTTAAAAGCAGGCTTCACTATTAGGGCAATAGTTCTTGCAATCATCTTCGGAATAATAGGACTTTTCGCAAACATAGCTACTTGGTGGGGCCTAGGAATAAGCTTGGAACCAGTTTTCGCAGGAAGAGTCGGGTCGGCAATATATCCTCCCTACGGGCTTGTGTTCATACTTGTCCTGGTAAGCCTTTTCATGAAGGCTCTTACAGTCCAGGAGATTGCAGTAATCACGACAATAGCGTTCGTAACTGCAGACAGCCCGTTCGTCGTCGGCGCCTTCCTCCAATTCATATTCGCAGGAACCTACTTGACTAAGACTAACCCGAATGTTCAGGCTCTGCTAAAGTATTACCCGCCACTATGGACCCCGGGCGACTATGATCTTATTGCACCCGCTTGGGCTGGAGGGGCAGCAGTACCACTAGGCAGGCTGCTCCCATACCTAGCATTCTGGATGATAATGATAATCATTTGGTGCCTAATGATGGTCTTCCAGGCAGCGTTAATCAGGCTTCAGCTGATTAAGAAAGAGAGACTCCCATTCCCAATGATGATACCGATAAACGAGATGCTTTCTCAGCATCAGAAAGGAACGTTCGCAAGCTACATGAAGAAGCTCCCGTTCCTGGCGGGGATAGTGCTGGGATGCATAATAGGCATACTGGGAGCGTTAAACTACATTATCAAGTTCACGACAGTATTCTTCGCATTCGGCCAGTTCTACCAGCAGTGGTTCGCCGACCTTATGAACTCAATATCCCGGAACACGATACAATCCTGGTGGATGTTCATACCTGCAGACGCTGCGATAATGTACCTCGCCCCCTTAGACGTGCTTTCCTCAATAGTCATCTGGCTATTCATATTCCAAATACTGTTCCCGCTGATACTCGTCAACACGGGGATGATAACACCCAATACTAATCCGTGCTGGACAGGACCGTTCCCCTGGAGCGCTTTCAGCTATTACTGGGCTCCTTTAGCAGTCGGTATTTGGACAATAATCTTCGGCTACAAGACTTATGCTGAAAGCATTAAGAAGAAAGAGTTCGCCCCCGGCGAGCTTCCAAATTCATTAGTATGGTATGGCTTCGCAGCCACATGGCTTCTCTGGCTCATCCTATGGGTCATATTCGGGGCTAACGTTCTCCCGCTGCTAGTCGGCTTCATCACATGGTTCCTGTATACGACGGGCATGGTTGCTGTCTGCGGGGCAACCGGCACCTGGGTGGCTGGAGGAGACGCTGTTCCGGCAAGATACTTAGCTTGGGGAGTAGGCACTGGAATAGGCCTGTTTCCAGCAAGCGGGGCGGCTGCTAAAACCCAGTCAGCATGGGCTACGATGGCTGGCGTCAGCATAACTGCCAGCATGGGTGGAGTGATTCATCAGAACACGCATACTGCCTGGGCCTACACGTCAACCTACACGATGGTTGAACCCGCTAAGGTGAAGGAAACAGACATTCTCAAGTCGCACATTCTGGGTATCCTGATAACCGCGGTGATCGGCGTTCTAGTCGCCGTCTACATAATCTACGGCACTGGTATAGGCCGGCTGAAAGCCTGGGGCCTCGGCAGCGGTGCGAACATCACCGGGTTCCAAGTGCCATGGGTAGTGGCTGACGCAGCGCCACCTGCAGGCTTCCACTGGTGGATGTTCCCGCTGGCCATAGTCGTAGTCGGCATCCTGTTCTTCCTAAGATCCAGGTTCGCATGGTTCTTCTTCAGCCCGTACGCACTGTTCTTCCACTCCGGCATGTGGCTGATAAACGCTGGGCTAGCATGGGTGCTTAAACTGATAACGCTTAAGGTGTTTGGAGCAAAGGCTTACGAAGAGGTTGGAGTACCCGTAGCCATAGGCTTCATGGTCGGCGTTACTCTCATGGCTACGATAATCATGGGAGTGAACGCTGCTACTGGAGGAATATCTGTGGGACCGACAGGTTACTAGATTCAAACCTCTTTTTTTTGTTTTTCGAGTTCAACTGCTTAGCTGCTTCCATACCGGTTAAGCCTGCTTCAAACAATCTCTGCTCGCGCTTTTAAGAACGAGACTGGAATTATATTCGAGCGTTTTAAAGACGTAAAGTTTAAATTATCTTGATAGAGATTCCCCATTAATGATAACGATCAGAATAAAAAACCTGCTTGTTGTGATTTTAATATTGCTTGCTGCCTCCCCATTAATAGCTCAAGCTCAGGGGAAACAGGAGGCTGTTGAAGAAAAAACATTTCTAAATCAGGAAGTCCCGATGGTTTCAGCTGACAGGATAAGAGATTACATAGCTTTGTTTTCGTCAATACAGTCAAGGTTCACCGGTTACCCGGGGTCTCTTCAGGCGGCGCGAATCATAGCGGACAAGTTTAGCGAGTTCGGGCTGAAAGTCGGATTTTTCAACTACACGGTGCTGGTTCCATACGACTCCGGTTCATTCCTGAAAGTGGGGAGTAGGGTGGTTAAGGCCTACGGGCTTTACCCCAATATCGTAGCCACCGGTTTAAAAAGGGCTTCTGGGAAACTTGTTTACGCCGGCCACGGTGCTCTTGAGGAGCTCAACGGGCTTGAAGTGAACGGCAACATAGTTCTACTCGAGTTCAACTCCGGATCCGCATGGGTAGACATGGTTAAGCTGGGCGCATCCGGTATCGTTTTCCTAGAGGATGGGGACACGAATCGTTTTGAAGCGTTGAGAAAAATCTCCTCCGTCCCGCTTGATACCCCGAGGATATATGCAGCTGGTCGTGAAGCATCTGAGCTCAGAGAGATAGCGAGAAGCAATCCGAATGCTGAGCTTGTTAACGGTATGGAGTGGAGAGAAGTCGAGGCTGTGAATGTGATTGGGGAAATTAAGGGTGTTGAAGACCCGTCTAAAGTCATCATAATAACTGTAAACTATGACTCCGGGTCGATTGTTCCAGGGGTCGCTCCCGGAGCTGATGAAGCAGTAAGCGTCTCAGTAATGCTTGAACTCATAAGGACTTTAAAGCAGCAGGGTTTCACACCAAGATACACGGTGCTTTTCATAGCGATGTCGGGTCACTGGCAGGCTTTAGCGGGTGCGAGAAGCTTCGTGGAGCAATTCTACTTTAACAATTCAGCTATAGGTAGAGAAGTCTTTCCATATCTCGTCATCGACATTAAGATAAGCTCGGGAAGCCCGCACTTAAACCTGGTTTACAGCGGCATGATGTACTCCATCAACACTCAGTATATTGCGAACAAATTCAGAGACCTCCGGTTGTTTTTCACAGAGTCCATCAAGTCCTTCATCAAGTCCTTCCCAAACTATGCGGAAAAAGTTTTGACAAGCAACCTGTACCCGGGTCTATACGGAATCGCCTACGACTCGGCTAGCGCAGGATTTCAAAAAGGATTGGCTTTCAAACATATTCTCGAAATGGAGCCTTTCGAGCTGGCTAACAGCATTGGGCTCGGAATAATTACTTTCGACGACTTCAGGTATCGTGTGTTCACACCGTCCGACAGGCTGGAGTTCATCGATTTTCAGAACGTTATTCCCCAGGCCCAGTTGACATTCCAAATCCTTTTCGACTTGTTGAATGCTCCGGTTGAAAAATGGTATTCCGGCGGCTGGGATGGCTTAAGACCGTTAAGAATGGGTGAAACATACACCGGAGTCGGATTCACAGTATTAAAGGTTGAAGTTGTTGAATATGATCCAACCACGCCAGGCCTGTACAGCTCGGTTCCAAACGCTTTCGTCACGGTGGGAAGCACATCCGACCCGTTCACACTCATGTTTTCGAAATCAGATTCTTCAGGCTTCGCGGTGTTCAGAGGCCTAAGGCCATATCCTGAGGCTACGACTGCGCTTCAAACTCCGATACAGAGCTATGTTATTGACGAGGATGGGAGAATCATCTATGCTCCAGATACGGGGCAGCATGGCGCAGGAACATATCCTTCCAGCGTAACGATAGTCTCGCCTGAACAGTTCGCGAGAAACGTCGTGTTTAAATGCGGTAGTGCCGTCATGTTTGATCTAACCGATCCTGACACTCTGCAGGCCGCAGTCTCTCCAAGCTCGATGTTTGGAACGACGAATGCTTATTCAGCGCAGCTTAGGAATTATGGTGGCTACGAGACTCCGCTTACTCTAAGCGTGCTGGTGATGCAGATACCTGGGTACTCTATTCTGGACTCGTTTGGCTACGCGTTCGACCCCGTTCTGTCAGTAGCGCAGGTTTACGCCCCGCCCCGTGTAAGGTTCGGCTTCGTTGTTAAAAGCACTTCCATGGCTAAGCCGGTTGCGGTCTATACGAATGTGACTCTGGAAAACCAGGATGGATACGGTTATTATTTAACTAGAGAGGGTCAAAAGCTTCTGATAAAGAGTGGAACACCAGGCATGTATACGGAAATGTTGACTTTGGCTTACGGAAGATACTTGGCTCAGGCTGATATTCAGGTTCTGGATCCAAAGACGATGGAGAACCTGAATTATGCAGTAATGTTCAACCAGACGCTTCAAGAAATGATTTCAAAACTGGATTACCGAGGCTTCTTGACTAGTGCTTTAATGGCTTGGGGCTTCTCCAGCAAGGCTTACCAAAGCTCCTTAAGTGTTGTTCGCGACGCGGTTACAAGCATCATCCTCGTGTTCGCTTTAGCAATCCCCTTCATCCTGCTTTTCTCATCATTGATTTACAATCTGAGCAGTGGCTTTAGAAGCGTCGCACTTACCCTTATGGTAGCGTTGTCAGTGGCGTTGCTTTTAACAGCATTCCACCCGGGTTTCGGGCTTGCAGTAAACGTACCGGCGATATTCATAGGAACACTGATAGTCGCCCTAGTTATTCCAGTAATGTTCTTCCTTATTTCTAACTTCTCCACGGGTCTTTCCAGGCTGAGGAGGGAAGTACTCGGTGCACACTTCCTGGAGAGAAGCGGGTTTGACGTTTCGTTTTCAGCCGTAACCATAGGAATAGGCAACTTGAAGAAGCGTAAATTCAGAACAATATTGACGATGCTGTGCATAGTAATCATAAGCTTCTCACTCTCATCCCTGACTTCTGTGACGGAGATAAGGGCTTTAAGGGTTACTCCAACCCCTACTGAGGCTGCTTACAACGGTGTGCTGCTTAGAACAGCCAACTTCGCTCCGTTAAACAGGAAGTTGATTGACCTAGTGTCCATCTACATATCTGGAAAGACTTTTTACGCTCCGAGGTACTGGGTTTATCTTCCCTCCGCCCCTGCGGAGGGGACTGCAGGCACAATAGTGATATCCTCTGAGGAAAGTAATGCTTTGATCTACGCAGCCGTAGGGATAAGCTCTGTGGAGTTGAAAGCATCCTTCAAGGAGTTTGAAAAAATTCTTTTAGAAGGATCCATGTTTAAAGATGAAGAGGTTTTCTCAGCACTATTGCCGAACAATCTTGCAGAAGGCCTTAAGGTGAAGACGGGCGACTACGTCTGGGTTAACGGTTTCCGCTTGAAAGTAACAGGCATACTTAACACGACTGCAATCCTAGCATATGTGAAGGATTCAGACGGTTTCGTCGACGTCCTACCTATGGACACGTATGTTCTTTCAAACGAGAGAACGCCCCCACGGGCTGAGGCAGCGTTTAGCCCAGGGTCCGTAATATTTGTACCCGCTGGCTTAGTTGAGCTTATTCCGGAGTCATGCTTGACCAGCGTTTTCATACCGACAGAAGGGATGGAGTTCGGAAAACTTTACGAGAGATGCGCCGAGGTTTTCTCAGCTTTCGAAGGGTTAAACATATATCTGACGTATAACGGCACCGTCTACCGCTTCTCCAAGGAGAACGTTATCTCGCTATTCGGCTTCCAGTTTATTCTAATACCTATGATCATCGCAGGCCTGATAACCATGTCGACAATCCTCGGAGGAGTCATGGAGAGAATACGGGAGGGATACATATACAGTAGCCTGGGCCTAGCACCTGTTCAAGTGGGTTTAATGTTCTTCGGCGAGAACATCATATACGCTATCGTAGGCTCAATGACGGGCTATCTCGCAGGAATCTCCGCCTCATACTTGACGAGGAAAATAGGCCTGCTTAATCTCCCGGTTAACTACACATCGTCATTCGTCATGATAGCTGTCGGGCTGGTGATAATACTGGTTCTGGCAGCATCGCTCTACCCGTTCTACAGAATCTCAGTCACAGTAACCCCCTCGCTAGAGAGAAAGTGGCGTCTTCAGACGAAGCCAAAGGGAGACTCATGGGACATACCGATACCTTTCCGTATAAAGGAGGATGATAGAGCTGCGGGAATGGCTGTTTTCCTCCACGAGTACCTCTGGAACAAAAGGATAGAGAGAGCTGGAGTCTTCACTGTTGAAAGCGTTGAAGTCAGCAAGATAGAGTCTGGGATTGCTGTTAAGTCGAGAGTCTGGCTAGCACCGTTCGAGCAAAACATAAAGCAGGATATGAACATAGTTATACTGAAGAGTAAGACTGAGCAGAACTTCCTTGTCTTAATGAATCTTCAAAGAGTGTCTGGCCCATACGACTCATGGGTCAGGTTCAACTATCCTTTTATCGATGACGTGAGGAAACAGATGCTGATATGGAATGTACTCGATCCGGAGGAGCGGGAGAAATACATACGTATGGCTAGGGAGCGTAGCCTAGTTGGTGAGAAATAATGGGAGAAGCTGCGCGTGAAAAAGAAGCATTCATACCTGGGCTGACAATCGTATCAGTCTCTGCAGTGTTATTTGGACTCGTGGTGATCGTGCCCGCAATAATTTATTTAGGCTGGGCTGTCGGCTCCTTAGGCGGGACTGAAAGGTTCATCCCGGTTTTCGTCACAATCCTCCTGTTCACAGAGGCCGGGAGGCTCGTTAAAAGATACATAACGTCGCAGGAGGCTTACATAATATATTTCATGCTTCAAGCCATAGCCCTATGGTTCGTCGGGGGAGGCATGTTCGGTGATTTCCTCATAAGATATTACTATAGATCTGCACCCTACACTATCCTATACGGTATTGCTGAAAAGCTTCCAACATGGTATGTTCCTGAGCTCGGCAGCTACGGTCCACTTCACAGGACTTTCTTCTCTCCAGACTGGGTGATTCCAATATCGATCTCTCTGGCTGTCAACATTTGCGTTCTAATGATAGATTACGGAGTTTCCTTCATAACAAACATGCTCTACATAGAGATAGAGAAGCTACCGTTCCCCGTCGCGCCGATAGACTACCAGGCGATCTCAACCCTTACTGAGAGAACACCTGAGAAAATAATGTACTTCTCGTTCGCAGCTGTAATAAGCTTCATATACGAGTTCACCATTTACGGGATTCCGAACATAACCTCCATTTTCCTAGGCAGGGCTATAACCGTCATCCCCTATCCTTGGGTTGACCTCACCGGGGGAGTTGAAAGAATACTGCCCGGAGCCGTTTTCGCAGTCGGAACCGATATTGCTCAATACATGGTGGGATGGCTTATCCCGTTCAACGCTGCGGTATGGATGTTCATCGGCTCAGTGGCAGTCTGGGTCTTCGGAAACTCTATAGCGCTCAGGATAGACCATCCCTACTTCAGCATGTGGCAGAGAGAATGGACTTACGGTGCGTCAATCCAATGGTGGTGGCAGAGGGCAATCTATGACCTGTGGGCAAGCCCGCAGGTGGGTTTAACACTCGGAATCGCGCTTGGAATACTTGCAGTCGGAGCAAAAAACATTGCGAGAGCAATCCTTTCTTTAAGGCATCTTTCAGCAGAGCAGCTTAAAACGTCATACTTGCCTTTCGGCTGGATAATCGCTTTAATCGCCGCCGGGTCTATAGGCGGTCTGCTAGTCTCAGTCTCGCTTGCTCCAGAATTATGGTTCGTCTGGGTGGTGACTTGGACGATAGTTCCGTTTATTCAAGGCATACTTACAGCGAGGGCGACGGCTGAAACAGGGTTGTCTGTCACCATACCCTACATTAGGGAAGCGTTCTTCGTATCTTTCACAAGGCCTGGGGACGTGATTCCATGGGTGGTTCCAACTCACGTGACTAGCAGCGCTGGGATAATTACTCACAGGGTTTACGTGGCTAAGCTCCTGAAGGTCAGGCCCCTAGACTACTACAAGGCCTACCTCATATTCTTCATAGTGGCTATTCTCCTATCCCTGCTGTATGTTTCAATATTTTGGGCGATGACGCCCATACCGTCTGCCTTCTACCCTTACGCCAGCTACTCTTGGCCTATTTCAGCCCTATACTTCTCCCTATGGGTTTCCAGGTCGATCGAGATCTTCAAGGTTGACGTGATAGCTATCTCAAGCATCTTATCCTTCATAATGGTTGTCGCCTCCTCCCGCTTCCCAACGCAATACTTCTCTCCAATAGGCTTCCTATATGGTTTTCAAAACATTCCTGCTTACACGCTTCCACCGTTAATCGGGGCCCTGATCGGAAAATGGCTTGAGAGAAGAATGGGTAAGGATAAATGGGTTGTGCGGAGAGGAGTGATAATCGCAGGAACCTTCTGCGGAATCGCGCTTGCAGTCGCAGCCGCAGTCGCAATAACCATAATGGGGAGAGCGATAACAGCTAAACCATTCTAGAGTTAACATGCTACACTTGTTTCCTCCTTATCTCAGAAGTGTAGAGGAGTAGTCTGTCTACCTCTGTGCTCCATCCAAGCTCCTTAGTGTGGTCCGGATCCACTGCTTCAATCCATATCAACCATCTGTCACCCCTTATCTCGTCGAATAAGACTTGAGCATAAGTGTGAATCGGGTACTCGCTATGTTCGAAACGTGAAAGCGGAGTCCAAATCGTTTCGAAAACAGTTTCTAGATTCAACTTTTCTAAATCTATATGGTAGGCGACGAATTTTTTAGTAAGCGCGTTCCCATTTATCACGTCTAGCGTTTTAGTACCTATGAAAAACATGCCTGTTGCCCCAGGGATTATTGAACCGCTGAGAAGGAAGTAATCCGGCTGATTCTTGCCGTCAACAGTCGGTACTCCGAGCTTAACCCAGTTCTTCCCGTTGGTACTGACGGCCAGCGCAGTCTTCACGATACCTGTGCCTGCTTTCCTGGCTTTGTAGAGGCAGAAATACCTGCCGTCAACTATGTCGATAGTCGTGTCTCTCGACTCTCCATCATCGTATTCTTCGCTCCCCCTGATTACGAAGCCTTCAGGTTCCCATGGGCCTGAAGGGTCTTCCGAAGTCAGTAGAAACGTCTCCCACCTGCTTTCCATGAAAGCCCTTCCCTCGACAATCAGGCTCTCCCTTGAAACGTTCAGCGAAAGATAAAGATGGTACCTCCCTGTTGAAGGGTCTTTTAAAAACTGCTGGTTTTCTATGCTTAGGATTCGGGTTCCAATCATCCCGCTCAACTCCTCCTTCGTAATCCATGTCACTAAACCATAGTTCTCACCATCCTTCGACCTGTATATTTCTACAGCGTAACCCCTTCTCATGTCCCTCATTTCTCTCGGCCTGCTCGTCAACCAGTATTCCCCATTCTCCTCGTCAACCCATATTTTCCCAGCTCCGCACCAGGAACCAGGGTTGAAGTTAGGAGGGTTGAGAATCACCCTGTTAAACCTTCTTTTAGAGAAGACGGCTTGAGGCGGGTAAAGACCATGCCAGCTCATGACAAAACTTGGAAAAAATAATTATTTAAGGCTTCGTTTCCCGAGAAGTGAAGCATCAAGGCTCCAACCAATAAATGCTACGGTTAGAATGATTTGGAGTGCTAATGCCCTTTTTTCCTTACAATAAAACTGGGAATAAAGTATTGTTCACATCTCTAGTGAGTTCAAACTGAGAATACGTCTTCTGTGTAGGAAACGCCTGCTGCATGTATGCCCCATTCCCGGTATTTTAAGCATGTTGCAGAATAATACGCCGTATAGATTGTTCCGTCGTCAAGCTGAACGCTACTCGGATACCCGCAATCAGCGTCTGTCGCATAGGAGACTAGAGCAACCCTCTTGTTAAACATCCATGATTGACCGTCATCAGGGCTTATCACTGCATGCACCCCGTAAGGTACTCTCCGGTGTCCAAAGGTTAACAAGATGTTTCCGCTCCTAAGGTAACAGAGGTCCCCAGGGTGTTCACCACAAACAGTTACCTGTCTAGGCTCAGACCATGTGTACCCCATGTCTCGCGAACGGCTGATAGCAACGCATTCGCCACCACCCTGAGCACAGGGTCCGCGGAGGGCTGCCAGCAAGTCTCCATCCGGCAATTGTAAAAGAGCGGTTTCATTATATCCTTTAGCAACTATGGTTAAATCCTTCCATGTGAAACCATTATCCTCAGAGCGTAGAATGTAGCTGTTTTCCATCGAGCCTTCTACAGAATATTCTTGAGAGTAAACAGACATGAGAATAGTTCCGTCATCCGTCTGAAGCATCTTCCCATAGGGGGAAACTGCCCCTTCAAACGGAACCTCTATGAGCTCGGGCTTACTCCACTCCCTGCCCTCGTTGGTCGATCTTGTTACTAAAATTTGCCACTTCATTCCACCCTTCTTCCACAATCCATTCTCGTAGCCCCAGACTCTTGCGAAGGCAACCAGCAGGGTGCCGTCCTTTAATTGGCAGAAGGCGGGGTTCCTGTCATCAGTCTGGGACGCGGTTACGGTTCGAGGCATTGTCCAGGTCTTCCCACCGTCTTTAGATAACGAAAGTTCTAAGCGGCCTCTCTGACCAACATGATAATCCCCCATACGGAAGACAGCTGCCAGCTTCCCGTTTCGAAGCCTTGTTAAAACTGGGAAATATCCGCCCATAGGAGTTATGAGGTGTCTTCTAACCTGCTTAAGAGAGCCTACCATCACCTCGTCTACGAACTGCATTCCGTATTCTAATTCATCGTCCATCATGCTCCATGTTTTAAAAACGGCTACTTATTAATTTGATACGTGCACGTGTCATTGCTACCGTATGCTGACGGGCATAGTCTTAAGCTACGCTTGCTAAGGCATGTATGCTCCGTATTTTCTAATTAGCTTTATGTATTCTTGGAATGCGCTGAATGACACGTCAGGCGGGACACTGTGGTCTGAGCAAGCTACGTATCCCCCACCCTTTTTCGCAACAGGTATTTTTCGAGAGATTTCCTCCTCTATTTCCCTAGGGTTGGCTATCTTCCTAGCGTCAAGGTTCCCTATGAAGGAAAGGGTCTCCCCGTATTTTTCTTTCAGCTCAACAACATCCATTCCCGCCTTAACCTCTAACGGCTGTATCGCTGTGAATCCTGCCTCAATCAGTTTAGGGATAAGCAGGTTCACATTACCATCCGTATGTATTATGACCGGCATGTTTCTTGCCCTGTAGGCAGAGGTCATTTGAACATGCGCCGGCTTCACGAACTCCTCGTAAATCCTCGGGGAGAAAAACGGCCCCTTACTGTAAGCCATGTCCTCCCAAACCCATAATCCGTCAACCCCCAGCCTGAGATAAGTCTCCACGATTCTAGAGAAATAGTGGCCCAAGTGTCTGAAAACATATTTTACGAGACTAGGGTTCCTATGGATGGCGATCAAAACCTTGTCCACGCTTTCCCCAAGTATGTGTCTAGTTGTTTCGAAAGGCCCTATTATGGAGCAGAAAACCGCGTAACGCTCCTTAAGCTTCCTTATGCCTTTCTCAAGCTCCCCTTTGAAAGGGTACCTGCTGCTTGAAACCCTGTTCGGCAGCTCAGGATCCAGGAGTGGCTCAAGCTTCTCTTTAAACTCTTCAATCGTTGAAACCGACGGGGGGCCAGCAGGATGAGGGGTGCCGCTTCTACCGATCCAGGCCTTAACCGTTACACCCCACGAGTCTATGTACGTTCTGAACTTATCGTTCTCCTCGATTATGATGGTGTCATACTTAGGGCTGACATCCGGACCTATCAAGTAAATATCGTAGCCGAAATATTCGTGTAGAGAAACCCCTCGCGGCAAGCCTTCGCTATACCATCTCTCCAGGGTCTCGCCCCATGGGAAGTCTATGAAGGGAACCCTGTCCGCTTCCTCATGGTTTAATACTCTTAACACTCGTTCCCTGGAATCCATGCATTCAACACTTGGCTTAATTACTTAAGTTTTTAGCATCGAGATGGAAAACGGGTCGTCGATCAGCTTCACACTGTCCTCCTCATCATTAAAAATAATGCTGTTGAAAAAAGCGTTAGAACGCTCGCCGCGTAAAATATGGATGCTGGTCCAAAACGCTCCCAGAGAAGACCTCCCGCTATTCCGCCGAAAACCCCGCCTAAACCGTTGCTGAGCTCTATGAATCCCATTGCCTCTCCAAGGTTTTCGCCTTGGCAAATCTCTGCTGTAAGCGTCCTCCTAGCGGGGAGATCCATTGCTCCAGTGATTCCGAAAATGAAAATATAGAACCCCATGGATGCGAAGTTATCGGATAAAGCAAGGAGAATCCAGGCTGGCGAGGATATCGCTAGATGTGTCAGCATCATCCTCCAGCTTCCCTTTCTTGTTGTGACCCATGCCCAGGGAAGGAAGCCGACGGCAAGCCCAATGTTCCAAATAGCTATGATCATTCCAACCCCCGCCATATCTAGGCCAACTACCTTCTGGGCGAAAAGGCTGATGTATGGAGAGATGACGAAGAATCCTAGTTCGTGAAAGAAGATTGAGAAACCGTAGAAGACTAGGCGCTGATTCCGCCTAAGCATCTGTAACGTTGTTTTAATGTCGACTGAGCGTGTTAAAACATCCAGCCTGTTGCCCGTCGTTCTTCTTCCTCTCCAGACATAGAGAGAGTAAATCGGGATCGATAAGAGGAAGAGTGTTGAAGCCGTGAAGAACGGGAGTTCTGGTGCGAAAAACTTTGACAGCCAGCCGGCTAGGAGCGAGCTTACCGAGGAACCCGTGAGTGTTGCAAGATAGAAAACGGCGAAGAAGAGTGGAGCTTTAGAGGGCTCCGTGTTCTCGAATATTAGGGCGTTAGCATTAGGCGTGAACAAGGCTGTTGAGAAACCAATTAGAACATATAGGGATAAGGCTGTGAAAATATTTGTTTTTAAAAACACCAGTATGCACGCTATCGCGCCTAGGAGGCTCGAAAGCATGAGGGGGGTACGCCTGCCGGTGAAGTCTGAGAGTCTGCCTAAAGGCATGGAGGAGAAACTGATGATGCTCCAGCTGATCGAGTTCAACATGCCTATTTGACCCGGGGAGACTCCTCTGCTGTTGAAGAAGGGAGCTGCTATTGCTCCCTGCATGGAGGAGGCTGATTGATGAACCAGCCCGCCTAAAAGAACTCCTTCAAAATTTCTGTTTTTCCACTGTTTAAGGCTCATAGCGCGCGCTTGACCCTATCTGAGTCTTAAATTTGGAAACTTGTCTCGCACGAAGTTTTCCACAGACCTGTCGTATGTTCTCTCAGCCTCCTTTGAGAAGAAGCATGCTGGAAGCTCACCATGCGCCCTATGGTAGCTTATGCATTCACAGCAGATTCCCTTCCTAGGGCAGTTAGGCCAGGTGCACGGGCAATTCTTAAGGTTTCTGTCCTTCTTGCATTCCATGCTGGAGGCAAGCCGAGTTGCAAGTATTTTAATTTTCGGTTAAAAGTCTGGAGGCTTAAGCATAGGTTTATAATAATCTGAATAGGATGTGGAAACGAGTAGCCATGGTGAAGATAACTGTTATCGGCGCGGGAAGCCTAGCTTGGTCGGCAACGCTCGTTCGAGACCTATGTTTAACTCCGAGCCTAAAGGGATCGGTGGTTACGTTCATGGATATAAACGAGGAGAGACTTAGCCTTATACATGCTTTTGCTAAGAGATATGCTTCTGAGGTTAAGGCTAGCCTGGTTTTTGAGAAGACAAGCGACAGGAAGACAGCGTTGAGAGATTCTGACGTTGTGATAAACACTGCCATGGCTGGAGGCCACCACTACTATGAGAATATGAGAAAGGTCTCTGAGAAGCATGGCTATTACAGGGGTATCAACAGTGTCGAATGGAACATGGTTTCGGACTACCATACGATATGGGGTTACTACCAGTTTAAGCTTGCCCTAGACGTCGCTAGGGACATCGAAGATTTAAGCCCAGAAGCCTGGCTTCTACAACTTGGCAACCCAGTTTTCGAGCTGACTACTCTCATAAGCAGAGAGACTAGGACGAAGACTATAGGACTCTGCCACGGGCACCTCGGATGCTTAGAGATATCCAGCACCCTGGGGCTTAATCCTAAGAATATCGATTTCGAGGCGATAGGCTTCAACCACGTTATCTGGTTAACCAGGTTTAGGTACAACGGTGAAGACGCTTACAGTCTCATAGATGACTGGATCAGGAATAAGGCTGAACAATACTGGAAGGTGTGGCGCGAAGACCAGGTGAACCCGTTTGACATACAGATGTCCCCGGCGGCTGTCGACATGTATAGGACATACGGGCTTTTTCCAGTCGGGGATACGGTTAGAGGAGGAACTTGGAAATACCACTGGAATCTAGAGACGAAGAGGAAATGGTACGGGTCGCTGGCTGGCCCGGACTCTGAAACAGGTTGGGAAGTATACTTGAAAATGCTACAGTACAATTTTGACACAATAGCCTCGGCGATAAAGGACCCGGCGCCTTTGACAAGCATACTTCCCCCACAGCTCAGCCGGGAATCAGTTGTTCCGATAATAGATTCGTTGATGAACGATAAGGAGGGAGTCTATCAGGTTAACGTTTTGAACAATGGCGTGATAAACGGCTTGCCTGACAATGTAGCTGTCGAAATGCCTGCAAGGGTTGACGGCAAAGGCGTGCACAGGATGAGGGTTGAAAGACTTCCAAGACGCATCTTGAACTATGTTCTTCACCCTAGAATGATGAGGATGGAGTGGGCTTTAGAAGCATTCTTAGAGGGCGGTAGAGATACTCTTTTCGAATGGCTGATAACGGACCCCAGGACAAAATCCACGGACCAGGTTAACCAAGTAATAGACGATCTTCTTTCAATGCCGGAGAACTTGGAGATGGCAAAACATTTTAAATGATTCTTCCAAAGCCTCGAACAAGGGGTTAGTCAGTATTCTGAACTACTGGTGCCCGCTGCGGGTAGTTATGCTAGAGCAAGTCCTTCCTTCTTCGCTTTCCTCTCAAGATAGAATGTTGATGCTTTAGCCACTAGGCCAATGCCGATTATGAATACGAATAGCATTCCCAGCTCCACCTCCACAGGCCAAACGGTGCTGGTTCCAAGTATGAAATGGCGTGAAAGATCTATTCCATGAGTTATGGGTATGAGAAATGCGAGGATCCTTATAGGGTCCGGCATAAACTGGAGGGGGACAAACATTCCCGTGGCTATTTGAAAGAGAAAGTTAAGGATGGACATTACTGCAGAGATGTCTTTGAAAATCAGTATTGCACTGGACATTATCACACCTATTTGACATAGGGCAAGAAAGGTTAGAAATAGTGAAACACAGGTCATTAAGAGTGCCGACGGAGAAGGTAGACTGCCGAGGAGGATGAACGCTGTGGCAAACATGGGGATTATGCCGAAAAGCGTTCCGACGACAGCCTGGGAGAAGGATGAGGAAAGCATGTATACGTATCTTGAAACTGGTGATGCGAAAGTGTATTCTATCTGTCCTCTCGTCAATTCGTCCTTTATCTCCCAGGCTCCCCAGGTTGCAGCACCCTGGTAGTTTTGAAAAGCAACCCCGATTAGTAGAAACACGGCATAATTTGAGCTTCCTATTGATCCGAGTTTTGCAGGATCTATGATGAATCCGAATATCATGAGGCCTAGCCCCCATATGAAACTCATTATCAATTCCACCGTGAAGTTCAGCTTGTAACGCGTTATCTCCTTTATTCTTCTCCAAACGGCCATTCTAAATATCGCTGCAATATTGCTCATTGCGCCTCACCTTCAACCATTATCTTGAAAGCTTCTTCAAGCGTTAGGCTCTCTATTCTTATTGCGGGCCTCTGCCCGCTGTTTTTCAGAATGTTCACGACTGCTGGCAGGGTTTCGTAAGCATCTTTACAGTAAATCCTGAGGTCAGAATTCTCCCGTTGAACACCTATAACTCCCTCTAAACGAGCCAACTGGTTTCTAACATCTTCCTGAACATTGTTCCCGTTTATCTGAATGACTTCTGTTCTAGTTACGGATTCCCTCATTTCCTCAGGAGTCCCGTCGAAAATGATCCTGCCCTTGTTCATCATGATTACCCTGTCGCCTATCTCTTCAGCCTCCCTCATGTTGTGCGTGGTTACAATTATAGCGGCCCCCTTCGCCCGAGCATAATCCTTCAAGTATTTTCTAACTTTAGAAGCAGTAAGCGGATCAAGGGATTTAGAAGGCTCGTCCATGAACACGATCCTCGGCTGGGTGATTAAAGACCTCATTATTACGAAAGTCTGCTTCTGGCCTCCTGAGAGTGCGATGAAATACTTGTCCAGGCAATCTTTGAAATCAAATTCTCTAGCCATTTCCTCAATCCTCTTGTTGACTTCCGGCTTACGTAACCCGTGGAAAGCAGTGGCGAAGAAAATCAGGTTCTCCCTAGCCGTCAACCTGAAGAAAGCTGATCTCTCGCTATCCTGCCCCGCGTAGCCAATTATTCTCCTAACCTTATCAGCCTGAGAAACCACGTCGTAGCCAGCGACCAATGCTTGTCCCTCGTCAGGGAAAAGGAGGGTACTCAAAATCTTTACCAACGTAGTCTTGCCTGCCCCGTTGGGCCCTAGAAGACAGACTATTTCACCCTCCTTAACACTGAAGCTGACACCTTGAAGCGCAACCGTCTGCTTACCTCCCGACCTGTAGGTTTTCCAAAGACCCATGGCCTGGACTAGGGTTTTCCATGTTCCGGCTTCTACAGGAACCGTCTTCACCGCAAAACTCGTTTCAACACTCATGCTTTCATCACCATGTCTATGGGAAACATATTTAAAAATGACTCGCTGAATGTGAATTCTGAATGTAATCGCCTGAGGAGAGTTAACCCCCTGTCTTCCACGTTTTTCCTAGACATTTCAGTCAATCTGTATCCGAAACATTTTTAAGATTTTTGCAACTTTTTGCCCAAGTATCTACCCATCTTAGCTTTCCATGAGAAAGATATGGGTGAAAAGACTGTGTTAACGACCCGGCTTAATCTAAAATATTTGTCTCTCTTCTATGAGCGTTAACTCCTCATCCTTTTTAACAACTACGAATAATGCTCCCAAAGCAGTGAAGAGGGATAGTGCCCCAGTGTATCTTGTGAGACCTGTTAGGTCAATCGTCTGAGACGCTATTTTAAATACGTAAGTAATAGGCTCGCTCTCCACTAGCCGGTAGAGTTGCCCATATAGGATCACGCTTACTGCGCGCGTCGTCAAACTTCCCTCAGCATGGTTCAGGAACCCGTCTGAGTCGTATGTTCCACTGAAATAATGTATCATCGTATCCACGTTGACAACCCTTACTGACGAATCTGTTATTACTCTTACCGGGAGTTTAGTGCTCCAGTTGTTTAAAACTATCTCGCTGTTGGAATTAGCCTCGTTATAAAGCAATCCTGCCGCGTTCAACCTGTTTAACAATATTTTCGTAGTGTCGAGAGGCGCGCTCGCGATCTGAGACTCAAGGTTAGGCAGCTGCACACCCACGTAGTCGACATAGGGAACATCTTCACAAGTATATTGGATTGTGGTTGACTTAATAGCGCCTTGGACAGCTAATCCTGATGAAGCATAGGCTGCTCCGGCTGAAAGCAGGGCTATGAGTATGGCTGCAATAATCTTAGAGAAAAAACCTAAACCTCTCGTCTTCAAGTTTATGGGCGTCAAGTAGGGGAGGAGACTGTATGCTCGCATTATCTTAAGCCTTACAATCTTTTCTTTATCGACGAGTAATGGGAGTAACGCTAGTCCAGCTACAAATCCTCCTGCGTGAGCAAATACTGCTGTGCTTCCAGCGGTCCTAGTGAAGCCGTAAATCACCTGTGTTGCAAACCAGAATATAATGTAGTAGGATGCCTTCAACCTGAAAAACATCGGGAATATTATGAAGCTCCAGCCTACTAACAGATATGTTCCGGGGTAAAGTATGAGATATGCTCCTAGGATTCCGCTAATTGCTCCGGATGCGCCGATGGCGGGAACAGTGTAGGCTGAAAGCCCCCCTATAAAGCTGAACGCGGTGTGGAATATGGAGGCGAAGACTCCTGCTGCCAAGTATAACAGTAGAAACCTCAGCTTGCCTAGGGTGCTTTCAACAGCCCTACCGAAAACATAGAGGAAATACATGTTGAAGAGTATGTGGAAGAAATCCGCGTGGAGAAACATGGATGTGAAAACCCGATACCATTGAGACGGTGTTTCTGCAAGTGAGGGGATGAAGCCGCATAGGCTCACCCAGTAGTCGTTAGCCTCTATGAAAAAGTTCTCGTAAGAGGTTAAGGCGTATATTAGAACGTTAACCAGTATTATGATTATCGTGGCTCTCGACCTAGCTTTAAAAACTGTTGGACTACCCATAGGTATACCTAGGCTTCTAAACCCGTCGTTAGCCATTTTACTACTCATACCTTAACGCCTCAACCGGTTTAAGTTTTGCGGCTCTCCACGCAGGGTATAGTGCGAACAGCATTGTGACCGCCAAGCCGAAGACTATAGCTCCCAGTATAACGGTGGGGGTTAAAACCGGTGTTATGGTGGTGCCGTTCGAAACTACCGCTTGACCCGCCTGCCGTAAGCCGCCTGCACCACTCGAGGAACCGAATATTCTTACAACTATTTGCGCCAGGCTCCATCCCGCTCCGATGCCGATTAGAGTACCTAGGAAACCTATTATGGCTGCCTCGCACAGGAATATCAGTAGCACTTGGCGATTCTTCATGCCCAAGGCCTTTAGAATACCTATTTCTCTCGTACGTTCCATCACGGATACGATCATGATGTTCATTATACCTATTCCTGCTACCAGGAGCGAGATTGCTGCAATTCCCGCTAGGAAGAGTTCTATCGTTGAGAAGACGTTTGAAATTATGTTTAACACGGCTGTTGAAGAAGTCACCGTCACCCCGCTTCCTAAAGCTTCCCTAATGGCTTTCGCAGTACTGTCAATCATGGCTTTATCATCACTTTTCAATTTAACGATTATCAGCTCGCAGGTTTCAGTCCCGAAGAAGCTTTGAGCTTTTGAAATCGGAATGTATACTCTGCTGTCTGAGGGGCCGCCTACTGTGAAACCCCCTACCTCGCGGAGAACAGCCACTACTCTGCCCGTGTACGTTTCGTTTCTAAGCGGGCGTGCAGTCGTGTTAGTCCAAATTATCTCAAGAGTATCGCCAGTTGTGCAGAAGAGTGTCCCGTTGTTCCAAGGATCACTAACCTGTTTTCCAACGATGACAGCATCCTCTTCAGGGTTAAGCGGGATTTCCCCGTCTTCAGCTACGAACGTGCTGCTGTAAATATCCCTGTAGGCAACGAAGTCGACACCGATTACTGTTACTCGGCGCGTCAACCCGCTAGATTTCACGTAACATATTCTTTGAATCACTGCAATCGAAGCCGTAACATTCTCTAATTCTCTTATTGTCTGAGC
>Ga0209225_1000112_pt1 | contig 92378 bp, 98 predicted proteins | sample WasSprMetagenome_FD_184732 | JGI IMG/M metagenome (GOLD analysis project Ga0209225, IMG submission 184732) | Sulfidic aquatic microbial communities from Washburn Spring, Yellowstone National Park, USA - WS (SPAdes) (version 3) | ecosystem: Environmental > Aquatic > Thermal springs > Hot (42-90C)... | reverse complement strand
AGGTCGGTTACAAAGTATTTGATGAGTTTAAAGAGACCTTCGGAAGTGTTAGGTGTAGGGATATACATATAAGACTATTCGGTAGGTACTACAACTTAAGAGACCCTAACGAACTCAACGAATTCGTAAGTAGCGGAGCTATTGATAAATGCAGTGATGTTGTTAAGACAGCAGCTAAGATAGCTGTTAAGGCAATTATAGAGCATATGGAGTGATGTATTTAAAATAAATAATTAATTATATTTTCATAAGTGTTTTAATTATGAATTTATAACGACGATAACGTAAGAAAGCTTTTAAATTTATCTTCAATACCTTCTTGATGACGGACTTAAGGTTAGGTGGGGTTTCCTTAAAGGTGATTACATGTCTGTTGTAAGTGATGTAGACACTGTTATATCAAATATTCTTAACAGGTATAACAGTCGGCAATACCTTATGAGGATCCTCCAGGAGGTACAGTCAGTTTATGGGTACCTACCTAGGGAGGCTCTTGAGAAGCTCTCAAGCATTATGAAGATACCTCTATCAGATATAATTAATGTAGCTACTTTCTATCATCAATACAAACTCGAACCCCCAGGACATTACGTATTCTTAGTCTGTATGGGTACTGCATGTCATTTAAAAGGTAATCAAGATAATTATAATGTTTTAAGAGATGCCTTAGGTATAAAGGAAGGTACTACTACATCCCCTGACGGCTTAGTCAGTGTTGAGAAGGCTAGATGCTTCGGTTGTTGTTCATTAGCACCGGTGATCATGGTTGTTAGTAGGGACGGTAGTGAGAGGTACTTACATGGGTATGTCAATATACAGGAAGCTAGGAAGTTAGCTTTCAAGTATAGGGGTCTAGCCTCTAGTAAGAAGAAATCAGGTGGTTAAGCATGAGTACCTGGACTTTAATGGATAAATGTTGTAGTAGGTGTTGGCATACACCGGAATACCCATGCAAACACTACATTAGGTGTAGGACTGAAGGCCCTCTATGTCATGATAGTCCTGAGTGTAGGGCTAAGAGGGAGAGGAGGATTAATGAGATTAAGTACGGGAGGTATGGGTTAAAGATTAAAGTACCGATAGCCAGCTGTACATTAGCTGCTGGGGCTAAGGAAGTATATAATGCAGTCGTTAAGGAGGTTAACTCAAGCGGTTTAAACATAGATGTAGGAATTACAGGATGTATAGGTCTATGCCATATAGACCCGTGGTTAGAGATATCTGGGAAGGACCTCCCATCAGTAATATATGCTAATGTTAAGCCTGAAGAAGTACCTAAAATAATTAAGGAATATTTAAGTAAGGACTTATCTAGGGCATTCGCTATCCGGTCTAGAGGGTCGACACCACCATCTAAAGTTCCGTTACTTGAGGAATTACCTTCATGGTCTAATCAAGTAAGGTTTGTCTCTAGGAATTGCGGTGTGGTTAATCCTGAATCTATTGAGGAGTATGTAGCCTTCGGCGGTTTTAAAGGGCTTGAGAAGGCTTTAAACACTACTCCTAAGGCAGTTATCGAGACTGTTAAGAGGTCAGGTCTTAGAGGACGTGGAGGTGCTGGCTTCCCTACATGGATTAAATGGGATATAGCTCAATCACAGGTAAGTGATGTTAAGTACTTCATAGTTAACGCTGATGAGGGTGACCCTGGAGCCTTCATGAATAGGTTACTAGCTGAGGCAGACCCCTACAGAGTTGTTGAGGGTATGATAATAGGTGCTTACGCTATAGGTGCTTCTAAAGGTTATATCTTCGTCAGGGCTGAGAAGCCTTTAATGGCTGAGAGGTTATCGAAAGCTGTTGAGGAGGCTAGGAAGTACGGATTACTAGGTAGGAATATCTTAGGTAGTGGTTTCAACTTCGACATAGAGGTTATATTAAGTGCTGGAGCGTTCGTCTGCGGTGAGGAGACAGCGTTGATAGCAGCTATTGAAGGACGTACTAGACCTAGGCAGAGACCCCCATACCCAGCAACTAAAGGTCTGTGGGGTAAGCCTACAGTTATAAATAATGTTGAGACTGTCGCACATGTAGCAACTATATTCCAGGTAAGTGTTGATGAGTTCGTTAGGTATGGGACTGAGAAGAGTAAAGGTACTAAGATGTTCTGTGTTACAGGTTCTGTAAGACGTACTGGTGCTTATGAAGTACCTATAGGTATAACACTTAAGAAGTTAGTTTATGACTTAGCCGGCGGTCCCCCAGAAGGGAGGAATGTTAAGGCTGTACAGGTTGGAGGTCCTAGCGGTGGGTGTGTCCCGTCAGATATGCTGGATACCCCAGTTGATTACGAGACCCTACAGAGTGCTGGTGCTATTATGGGTTCTGGAGGAGTTGTAGTGATAGATGATAAGAGCTGTATGGTTGATGTCGCTAAGTTCTTCACCAGCTTCACACTGGCTGAATCCTGCGGTAAGTGCTTCCCATGCCGTATAGGTATGAAGATACTCTACGACATATTAAATAATATTACTGAGGGTAGGGGTAGTGAGGAAGACCTAGAAGTACTTACTGAGTTAAGTGATGCTATAGTAGGTAGTAGTTTATGTGCTTTAGGGGGTACAGCACCTAACCCTGTGAAATCTACGTTAAGGTACTTTAGAGATGAGTACATAGCCCATATAAGGGATAAGAGATGTCCTGCAGGGGTTTGTGCGAGATTAGTTGAGTACTGGATAGACCCTACTAAATGTGTTGGTTGTGGGTTATGTGCTAGGGTATGTCCTGCTAACGCTATCAGTGGTGAGAGGGGTAAACCATACGCTATAGATAGGTCTAGATGCATTAAATGTTCTCAATGCTTCATAACCTGTCCTCAGGGGGCAGTAACTAAGAGGTGATTAGATGGTTAAGGTATTCGTGAACGGTAAGGAAATAGATGTAGATGTTGAATCAACACTACTTAACGCTATAGTTAAGGCAGGGTATGAAGTACCTACACTATGCTACCTTAAAGGTATATTCAATGAAGCTACATGTAGGGTCTGCATAGTTGAGATAAGCAGTGGTAGGTTAGTCCCGGCATGTGCTTACCCAGTATCTGAGGGGCTTAAGGTATTCACCGATAGTGAGAGAGTTCTTAAGTACCGTAGAGCTATAATTGAGTTGATACTAGCGTCTCATAAGATTAAATGTCAGTCATGTAGTATGAAGGGAGGTTACTGTCAATTACTAAAGCTTTCGAAGGACTACGGTGTTGAGGGAATACCTGTGTGTTCGGAGTGTAAGTTATACGGTAGTGAGTGCTTACTAGCTAGGGGTATACCGTGTTTAGGACCTATAACCATAGCTGGATGTAATGCTGTATGTACTAATGAGTATTCCCAATGCATAGGCTGTAGAGGTCCTGTAAGTAGGTATGACGTACTGAAGGAAGGAGTTGAACTCTATGTTAAGTACGGTATAGATGTGAATGAGGTTTTAAGACTTGCTGAACTCTTTTGGAGTTCTCTCCCTATAATAGATACCCTCCGTGGGTTACTTAGGGAGTCTAAGTCGGGTGGTAAGGCATGAGTTTAAGTATTCAGAGTAAAGTAGATAGGGTATTCGGGCATTTAGAAGTTCAGGTAGACCTACGTGATAAGGATGTGAAGACTAAGTTCGTAGTTATGGATGACCTTAGATTCTTCGAACACGTAGTTATCGGTAGGAAGTTTACTGAAGTTCCATACATAGTATCTAGGATTTGCGGTGCATGCAGTATCGCCCACTTCCTAGCCTCAGTAAACGCTGTTGAGGATGCTCTGAAGGTGGAGGTTAGTGAGGATGTTATGATGCTTAAGGAAGTCATGAATAAAATCCAGATAGCTCAGAACACAGTAGTACATCTGTACTTCCTAGCAATACTTGACTACCTCAACAGTAGAAACTTAAATGAGTTAGCGTTATCTAAGCCTGAGTTGGTTAAGTCTGCTATAATATTAAATTCGTTATGTCTCCAAGCAACGAAACTCCTAGCTGGTAGGATAGTTAATCCGAACACGTACGTCGTAGGTGGGTTTACTAAGAACTTAACGAAGGAGGTGTTAGAGAAGACTGTGAAGACTTTAGATAAGGCTGAGAAAGTCGCTCGGGAATTGATTAAGCCTATCATAGACTTAGACCTACCGAGGCTGGAAGACCCTGAACCACATTACGTGGTCTTAGACCCACCTACTGGGTACCTCTCAATGAGTGATTATATAGTAGGTAGTGATGGTGTTAGGTTTAGGAAGTCTGAGTACTTAAACTATATAAGTGAGGGTGTTAGTGAGTACTCAACATCTAAGTACTGCCTATATAATGGTAAGACATTCTTTGTAGGCCCTAGAGCTAGACTCTTAGCATTTAGTGAGAGGTTATCAGGTGTTTCAGATATTGTAGGTCATGTGAGGGAGGAGCTTAAGAACCCCTTCGCTAATCTTAAAGCTAAAGCTGTAGAACTCCTCTACTGTATAGCTAATTCTAAGGAGGTATTAAGTAGTTTGAAGGGGAGGGACTTAAACATACGTACTGATGTTAAGGTTAGGGCTGGTGAAGGTGTCGGGGTTATAGAAGCTCCTAGAGGTTTACTAATACATCATTACAGATTAAACGATCAGGGCATTATAACGTATGCTAACGTAATAACACCTACAGTAATGTTCTCAAAACATGTTGAGGTAGCTACTAAGTCATTAAGTAAGAAGTTACTGGAGGAGGGGGTGAGTTTGACTGAGGTTGAGGCTAAGGTAGGGGCGTTAGTTAGGGCTTATGACCCATGTCTCGTATGTGCTGTCCATCTAGAGGTTAGGAGGTGATGGCCTATGACCAATAGTAAGTTAGTAGTAGGTATCTATAGTTTCGGTGGTTGTGATGGTTGTAGACATGAGATCTTAAACTTAGGTGATGCGTTACTAGAGTTACTGGGGAAGTATAATGTTACGATAGCTCACGAACCATTACTCGGTTATGTAGATGAGAAGGAAGAGTATGATGTAGTGTTTATCGAGGGTTCAATAACTTCTGAGAGTGAGGTTAAGAAGTTAGTTGAGCTTAGGTCTAAGTCTAAGGTATTAGTAGCTCTAGGGTCATGTAGCTTCTTAGGCGGTGTACCAGCACTTATGAAGGACTTAAAAGAGGGTGTCGCTAAGAACCTCACTAACGCACCTATAGGTAAGTTAGTTAATGTAGTACCGATCGGTAAGTACGTTAAGGTTGATTACTGGCTTAGAGGTTGCCCTATAAACAATGTTGAGTTCCTAACACTCATTAAGAAGTTAGTTGAGGGTAAGTTCTTCAGACAGGGTGAGAGGAGGTTTGACTTCTGCCGTACATCAGTAGTTAACGTCAACGGTAAATTACTGAATTTAGATGGTGAGAAATGCATTGTATGTGGTAGGTGTGTTAGTGTATGTAGTAACTTAGGTGTGAATGCTTTAGGTATCATAAATAGAGGTATAGATATCGCAGTATCAACACCGTTTCAAGAACCGCTAGATAATACCCCATGTATTTCTTGTGGGTTATGTGCAGCGTACTGCCCAGTAGGCGCTATAAACTACATGAATAATATACAGTTAATCCAGGATATGCTTAGGAGGGGTGAGAAGTTAATAGCTTACCTAGAGTATGAAGCACTTGCAGCATTAGCTGAATCTGAAGAAGTACATCCAGGTAAGTTAATCACAGCTATTAAGGAGTTAGGTTTTGATAAAGTGGTTCTGTGGACACCGCTTGCTGAGGTAAGACCATCTACAGACTTAAGCATAGTTCCTATGAGTTATGCAGAGCATAAGTACATAACTCAGTTCTACCCAGACCTTAAGAAGTACTTAACTCAACCACCGGCTACGCGGATACCGTATAGGGCAGTCTTAATAACCCAATGCGTTTCTAGGAAGGTGTATGGGGACTACGTATTAACAGCGAGGGAAGTACAGACAATGCTTAGATCGTTAGATATTACTGAGTTAGAACCTACAGACCCTGACCACATATACAGACCAAGTATTTACGGGTACTTAAGAGCTGTAGGTCCTTACGAATTAAGAGGAGTTCTAGAAGCTGTTAGGAGGGGTATCATAAAGACAGGTGCTATAGTTACGTACATATGTCCTAATGGGTGTCTAATGGGTGGTGGACAACCATACTCTAGACTACCTTTTGAGGTATGTGTGGAGTGTCGTGAGAACTATTATGATAAATTATTGAAGACCTACTTAACCTTATGATAGTGCTTAACATCATTATTTAATTATAATTTATAAATGTCCTAATAATTATTTATTGGGAATGTGTTTTGCTCCCTCCCGAGAAGTTATTAGATATGTATTATAGGATGGTACTAATTAGAGCGTTCGAGGATAAAGTCCACGAACTCTTCGCTCAGGGTAAGATCCCTGGATTCGTACATCTCTACGCTGGTGAGGAAGCTGTAGCGGTTGGTGTCATATCTAACTTGAAGAAAGGTGATTACATCACCAGTACTCATAGAGGCCACGGCCACTGCATAGCTATGGGAGTCGATATTAAGGGTATGATGGCTGAACTCTTCGGTAAGAAGACTGGTACGTGTAAGGGTAAGGGAGGTTCTATGCATATAGCTGATTTCGAGGTCGGTATGTTAGGTGCTAACGGTATAGTAGGTGCTGGAGGACCTCTAGCTGTAGGTGCTGCATTAGCTCTGAAGTATAAGGGTACTGATAACGTAGTTGTGTGCTTCGCAGGTGATGGTGCTCAGAATCAAGGTGCTATACTTGAGTCACTTAACCTAGCTGCTATATGGAAGCTACCTGTGATATTCGTTGTTGAAGATAACCAATACGCTATATCGTTAAGGAGTTTAACACCATCTAAGCTACAGCCTAGGACCTCAACAGCTAGGTCAGTCGCTGAGAGGGCTGTAGGTTTCGGCATCCCGAGTGTTACTGTTGATGGTCAGGACGTGCTGGCTGTGTATGAAGCAGCTAAGGCAGCTGTAGAGCGTGCTAGGAGGGGTGAGGGTCCATCACTACTTGACTGTAAGACCTACAGGTATTACGGGCATTTCGAAGGTGATCCTATGGTGTATAGGAGTGTTGAGGAGATTGAGGAGTGGAGGAAGCGTGACCCGATATTACTGTTTAAGCAGAGGTTGATTAGAGATGGTATAGCTACTGAGGAATTACTTGAGGACATCCGTAGGAGGGCTGTTAAAGAGGTTGAAGATGCTGTAGAGTTTGCTGAGAGGAGTCCCTACCCAGAACCTAGTGAGGCATATACAGATGTATTCACAGATCCTTACTACTGAGGTGGTTGTATGGGTGAGGTAAGGGAAATCACATTCGTAGAAGCCTTGAATGAGGCATTAATGCAGGAGATGGAGAGAGACCCTAACGTCATAGTCATGGGTGAGGACGTAGGTGTTTACGGAGGTATCTTCGGAGTTACTAAAGGGTTACTACAGAAGTTCGGTCCTGACAGAGTTATAGATACACCGATATCTGAGGCAGGATTCATAGGTGCTGCTGTAGGTGCTGCAGCAGCTGGTTTAAGACCTGTAGTTGAGTTAATGTTTGTAGACTTCTTCGGAGTTTGTATGGATCAGATATATAATCAAGCAGCTAAGATGCGTTATATGTTCGGAGGTAAGATTAAGATACCTGTAACGATTAGGACTACCATAGGTGGTGGTCTCTCAGCTGCTGCTCAACACTCTCAAGTACTGTACTCAATATTCGCGCACGTACCAGGCCTTAAGGTAGTAGTACCTTCAACACCTTACGATGCTAAAGGACTACTAATCACTGCTATCAGGGATGATAACCCTAAGATATTCTTCGAACATAAACTACTCTATGGTGTGAGAGGACCTGTACCTAAGGAGCCCTACACAATACCCTTCGGAGTTGCTGATGTTAAGATGGAGGGGAGTGACGTAACCGTAGTTGCTGTAGCTTACATGGTTCACGAAGCTCTTAAAGCTGCTAACGAGTTGAAGAAGGAAGGTATTAGTGTTGAGGTTATAGACCCTAGAACCTTAGTACCGTTTGATAAGGAGGCTGTTATTAAGTCTGTTAAGAAGACTGGTAGGTTAGTAGTTGTTGATGAAGACTATGACAGGTGTGGTTTTGCTTCCTGGGTTGCAGCTATAGTAGCTGATGAGTGTTTCGGGTACTTAGACGCACCTATAAAGAGGGTTACAACACCTACAGTACCAATACCGTTTAGCCCGGTCTTAGAGAAGGAGATACTACCTAACGCTGAGAAGATTATTAAGGCTGTTAAGGAAGTCGTTAGGAAGGCTTAACCTAACCTATTTTTCCCCTTATTACCCATGTTTTCGGTGTTGGTCATGGTTATTAAAGCTGGGTTAATAATAAATCCAGATGCTGGTAAGGATATTAGGAGGTTAGTCTCATCAGCTAGTTACTTAAGTAATTTCACTAAGGTAGAGTTAGGTAAGAGGGTGGTTATGGGTTTAGATGCTGGTGGTGTTGATGAGGTACTCATAATGCATGATAATTACGGTTTAGGTGAGGATGTATTTACTACCCTATCTAAACGTGTCTCAGCTGGTTTGAAGTTAGTTGAGACTAGAGGTACGGGTACGGCTTTAGACACTATAGTAGCTGCTAAGAAGATGAAGGAGGACGGTGTTAAAGCCATAGTTGTAGTAGGTGGTGATGGTACTTTAAGAGCTGTATTTAAGGGTTGTGGAGGTGATGTACCGATAGTCTGTGTTGCAGCAGGGACTAATAACGTGACTGGAGCGTTCTACGACGCAACATTAGTTGGTTACGCTGCAGGATTAGTAGCTACTGGTAAGGTATTAAATGATTGTTTAATTAAGGCTAAATCGTTAGAGGTATTACTTAACGGTAAGTCAGTAGATACTGCAGTCATAGATGTAGCGGTACTTAAGACCCCATATATAGGTGCTAGAGCTATAGTTGATGTGGATTACCTAGCCTATGCAGTGTTTAGTAAGGGTGAGCCAACAGATATAGGTCTAGCATCGATTCTAGGGTTCTTAAGACCTACATCGTTTGAGAGTGATTTAGGTTACTTAGTAGAGTTTGGTGAGGGAGGTCTTAAGGTCAGGTCTGTAGTGATGCCTGGTGAGTTCAGGGAGGTCAGTATTAAGAGTTTTAGACCTGTAAGTATTGGTGAGGTTGTAGAGATCCCGCAGGATAGGTATACAGTGGCTTTAGATGGTGAGAGGGAGTTAGAGGTAACTAAGGACGATGTAGTAGGTGTGAAGCTCCTACGTAACGGACCCTTACTGATAAACGTATGTAGGGTTTTAAGGAGTGTGTCTGTTATGGGTGGGTAACCCATGGTCGTAGAGGTGAGGATGCCTAAACTAGGTTTAACGATGACTAAAGGTGTAGTTAAGAAGTGGTTGAAGAATGAGGGTGATAAGGTAAGTAAGGGTGAGCCCCTACTAGTTATTGAGACTGAGAAGATCACAGCTAATGTTGAGGCCCCTACCTCCGGCTACCTCCTGAAGATAGTAGCTCCTGTAGGGACTACAGTTCCTGTAGGGGGTGTAGTCGCGTTTATAGGTGAGTTAGGTGAGGCAGTACCTGAAGTCACCACTCAACCACAACCTACTAGACCTGTAGAGAGGGTAGTACCTGAAGCCCCCACCCCACCCCCACCACCTACTAGGGTTAGAGCTACGCCTAGGGCTAGGATGATAGCTGAGAAGGAAGGTATTGACTTAAGTCTTATTAAGGGTTCAGGTCCTGGAGGGTTAATAGTTGAGGAGGACGTTATTAAGTATTTAGAGGAGGTTAGAAAGAAGACTAAGACTGGGTTGAGGGTTAGGGAGGTTATACCGTTAACATCTTTAAGGATGACCATAGCTGAGAGGATGACTGAGAGTTTAAGGACTATGGCTCAAGTAACTATATGTAGGGAGGAGGTAGTCGATAACGTCGTTAAGATTAGGGAAGAGTTACTACCGTTGATTGAGAAGGAGGTTGGGATTAGACTAACATACACACCAATGCTGATTAAGTTAGTTGCTGAGGTGTTGAAGGAATTCCCAATAATTAACTCAACACTTGAGGATAACATGATTAAAGTTATTGATGAGATCAATATAGGCTTTGCAGTTGCTGTAGATCATGGATTAGTAGTACCTGTAGTTAAGGAAGCTGATAAGAAGTCTTTGAAGGAGGTGGTAATTATATGTAACGAGCTTACTAGGAAGGCTAGGGAGGGGAGGTTAAGTATTGAGGATGTTAGTGATGGTACATTCACTATAACTAACTTAGGTATGTATGGTATCGACGCATTCACACCTATAATAAACCCACCTCAAATAGCTATACTAGGTGTTGGTAGGTTTATACAGAAACCTGTAGTTCAGGAAGGTAGGGTAAACATAGCTACTGTATGTACCTTCAGTCTAACCTTCGACCATAGAGTTGTAGATGGTCATACAGCTGCTCAATTCCTCGACAAGCTAGTAAGTTTGATTAAGGATGAGAGTAGGTTGAGGGCTGTCTTAAGTGTCAAGTAGAGAGTATGATGTATTAGTAGTAGGTGGTGGTCCAGCAGGATATTATGCTGGGTTGATAACAGCTGTTAAAGGGCTTAAGACATTACTAGTTGAAGAGGAACGTATTGGAGGTACTTGCTTAAATAAGAGTTGTGTACCGTTAGCTACATTACTAAAGTACTTATCAACTACGGATTTAATTGATAAGTTATCACGTGAGGGTGTAGGTATCTCAGTAAGTAATTTATCTATAGATGCTGGGAAACTCTTCAACTACGTAAGAAGTAGTGTAGTTAATACCCTTTCAGAATCTATGAGGAAAACACTTGAGGACTTAGGTGTTGATGTACTGAACGGTAGAGCAGTCTTAGTGAATGATAGTACAGCTAAGGTAGGTGATTCCTACATTAAGTTTAAGAAGGCTATAATAGCTACAGGTCTTAAGTGGGGTTCAGGTAGTGGGGTTAGGCCGTGTACAGAGTTTATAGACCTTAATGAATTACCTAGTAAGGTATTAATCATTGGATGTAATCCCTTCGGTTTATCAATAGCTAGTATCTACAGTATGTTAGGTTCTGAGGTCATAGTAGTTGATGAGGGTTCTGAGGTGTTGAAGGATTTCGATAAGGAGGTAGTTAATTACTTGATGTTAGCTTTAGCTGAGAGGGGGGTTGAGGTGATGACCGATACAGTAGTTAATAGCGTTGTAGTTAAGCAGGGGGTTAAGGAGGTACGTCTGGTGAGGGGTAATGAAGTATTAACTGTAGGTGTTGATGAGGTGTTTAACGCATCTGTGTGTAATCCTAGGTTGGATGTGTTAGGAGGCCTCAACATTAAGTTACGTGATGGTTATGTATGGGTTGATGCTAGCTTAAGGACTAGCGTAGGTAATATATACGCTGCTGGTGACGTCACCGGTCTCTCAACATATGCCCACACAGCTATAGTTCAGGGGGTAGTAGCTGGTGTGAACGTCTCTGGCGGTAATATGAGCTTCACTTATAGGGTATCACCACGATATACATTTACATACCCTGAGATATTCTCAGTAGGTTTAACTGAGGATGAAGCTAGGAGTTTAGGTTATGAAGTCTTAACAGCACGTCAATCACTAACTTCTAACGCCTTAGCTAGGGCGTCTATGTCTAGCGGTATGGTTAAAGTAGTAGTTGATTCTAGGTATGGGGGTGTGTTAGGCGTGCATGCTGTTGGTTACGGAATATCCGAAGTCGTGAATGAGGTATCTATAGCCGTAACTCTAGAATCTACATCAGATACAGTAATTAACACGTTATTAGCTCATCCGACATTAGGTGAGGTTTTAAGAGATGCATTACTTCAGGTTCTTAAGGTATGAATGTAAGGGTTATAGAATCGTTAATACCTTCAGACCCCTACATGAACTTAGCTGTTGAGGAAGCTCTAAATAACGTCGAAGTTGATAAACCAGTGATGAGGTTTTGGGTTAATAAGCCAGCAGTAGTGTTAGGTAGGTTTGAAGACATTTTAAGTGAAGTTAATGTAGAGTACTGCTTAAGTAATGATGTAGCTATAGTTAGGAGGCACTCAGGTGGTGGTACGGTATACCATGATGAAGGTAATCTAAACATAACTTTAGTGTTACCTAGAAGTTATGGAGGGAGGTTAACATTATGTTATGATATCCTGAAGGACGTACTAGTAAGTACTTTAAACTCCTTAGGACTTAAGAACATAACTACAACCTCTAATGAGGTATTAGTTAATGATAAGAAGGTCTCAGGTATGGCTGGTTCACTCACCAAATACTCATTACTTTGTCACTCAACATTATTAGTAAGTAGTGACTTAACTAAGTTAAGAAGTTCTTTAAGGAGGTTGAAGAAGGAGGTGACTACGTTATCGAGTGAGGTCGGGTACTATACAACTATCGAAGAAGTCTACACATACCTAATCAAATCATTAAATGAGGTGTTCTTATGGAGGATCTTCATAGATGATTTAACCGTAGATGAGGTTAAGCTAGCGGAGGAGTTATACCTAAGTAAGTACTTACGTGACTCATGGAACTTCAAAACTTAACATGGTGTTAGCTGATTAGTAGGTAATGATGAGTCTAGACATACGTCGTAGTGGTAATCCTAAATCAACGTCTTCAGACTGATCTACATTGTTTAAGGTGTTTATAGTTTATATACCTCGTTTAAGGTGTTATTAGTGGCAACCCCGTAAATGAACATTAATAACCCTGTATTATTATTAAGGAGGGTGAAGATCCTCTTAAGTATGGCTTCAGTAACTTTCCTCATAGTCGGTATTGCATTACTAACTACATGTGTTGTGACATTAATAACTACGTCAGTGTTAAGTATTACTACGATCTTAAGCTACGACTTTTCAGACCTACCTAGACTCATATACCTGATGTTATCAGGTACTATCTCGATCTACGGCTACGTAGAGTTAAATGATGTTTCCTCAGCCGTTGATAACGGTAGGTTCGATAATCTTAAGGAATCCTTACTTATCTGGGGTGTTTTAGGGTTGGTGTTCGGTTTAGTATTACCAGGTGTTATATTACTCATAATACTGTTGAGATATTACGATATGCTTATAAAAGTAACTACAGCTATTTAGACTAGGTGTTTAAGTGTCATACATGTATAGTAAGAGGTTTATGGTGTTTAGCCAAGTATATGGACAGTTAATAATCCTCATACTAGCTATAGTTAATACCTACTACCCGCAATACCTTACCTACACATTCGTAATATTCATACTATCTATGTTTATAATGATGTACTTTACTTTAAGAACATCACTTAAGCATGTTGTAGGTAGTGAGGCTAAGGATATAAGAAGTGGTAGGAAGATACTTGAGGTTGGTCCTGAGGATGTCATGAGTGTAGTACAGCATGATTTAAAACTTAATGAGGAGTTAAAACCTATGGTTAAATCATCACTACTTAGTCTAGCTAATATGGTCTTACTACTTCTTTGGTACTACCTATACTTCAACGTAGTCATACATTACTTTGAAGGAGGTGAGATCATGATTAAATTCATAGGCTTCCTACTAGGTTATGAGATACCGTACGTAGCTGTTACTCTACTGAATATGTTTATGAGGAGGTCTTCTAAAGTCATGATTCAAGTAATTAGGAGTTACACAATATATGATAGAGGGATTGTAGGGGCTGGAATAACTGTTAAGTTCCCCATACCTAAGGAATTCACAGTTAATGTAGACCCTGCTAGGAAGTTCGTAGAACTAGTTAGAAATGATAAAGATGTAGTGATCAAGTATAGACTCTACAGTAAGAACTATGATAGAATCGCTGATTTAATAAGTAGGTATGGTAGACCTAAAAGTGATGTTAAGTGATTAACTGTAAGGTACTGTGTTTAGTTCTTATATTAACCCTAACACTATCGTTAACACCTTTAAAAGCTAGTGTTAATTGCTTAGAGCTTGAGTTAGATTTAAGGGTAAGTAAGCTATACCAACCAGTAATTCATAACTATATGATTTTAACACCTACAGATTCAGGCGTACTTACCCTAGACTTACGTAGTGATGAGGTCTACATGTTGTTGAGTATGGGTACTCATAGGTTAGGTTTAGTATCAGATAATTTATTGGTAAGTATTAGTAAGACTTTAAATAACACCTACATAACACTCATTAATAACAACTCATTAGTAAGTGTTAGGTTAGACTCTACTTCAGTACTCTACGACTTACTAGGGCTTAATAATGAGGTACTGCTTACTGGGTATGTACTAGTTAATAACTCATACAAGTTACTACTTACTAAATTTAATGTTTCTGAGGTCTCCCTCAACTCATACATAGCTAACTGTACAGTGTGTTACGGTAGGAAGGTATTAAGATACGGTGACTCTATATTCGTAGTCGGTTCTACATATTCTAGAGACCCTAACTACTTATGGAGTTATAACGTATTTGTAGGTAGGTTAGATAATAACTACTTAATCGGTAAGTATGTGGGTTTAGAAGGTGATGATGAGGTCGTAGATACGTACTTAATCAACGACTACATCTACATTATATTTAATTCGAGGATCTCAGGACTATACATAGCTGTAGTAAGCTTAGAAGGTCTTAACGTATCTACGTATAAGGTCTTAGTAAATGATAACTTAGTACGGTGTACTTCAGCTTCTGTACGTGGTGATGATTTATTCATGGTTGTAAACGACTTAAACACTAACTACCTACTAATACTGACTACACCAACATTAACTACTAAGGTATTTAACTTAGGTAGTTATTCAACGTTATCAGTAGTAGGTGATTATATAATATTATTGAATTATGACGTAAGTACTTTAAGGAATTACTTCATAATATGTAACATTACGGACTTCCTCAAGGGTGTTACAGGTAGTAGTTACGCATCGTTAAAACCTACTAAAGCATACCCAACAGATTTAAAGTTAGGTATTACTGAGTATGTGGTTAAGTATGAAGTACTTAATGAGTACTTAATACCTAAGCCGGTTGAGGCTGTGTTTAAGACTTACACGCAGGGTCAGGTCAGCCCAACCACCACATCAAGTGATTACGTACTAACTACACAGACCTCAAGCAGACCTCTATACGAGTTTAGAGGTAGGGAGGTCTTACGTATCTCTGATATATTCTTAATATTAGGTATTACGTTAGTGATTTCCTCACTAATACTTAAATATTTTATGAGGGTTAGGAGTTAGGAGTTGAGTGTGGACTCACTACTACACGCTATAGAACTCTTTAAATCTGGTAAGCCAGTATTCATCCACGACTCAAGTACTCGTGAAGATGAGGTCGATATGGTTTACCACGCATCATTCATAACCTATAAGGAGGTCTACATGTTGAGGACTGTAGCAGGTGGTTTAATATGTTATGTCATGCCTTATGAAGTCGGTAGGGCCCTCGGTCTGAAATTCATGGATGAAATCCTTAGTATTACTGAGTTTAAGGACTTAACGAGTAGGAGGTTAAGCTACGGTGATAAACCAGCTTTTAGCTTATGGGTTAACTACGTAGGTGTTAAGACCGGGATTTCAGATATGGATAGAGCTCTAACCATCTCGAAACTCTATGAAGTAACTGAGTATGTGGTTAAGGGTGCTGTAGATGTTGGTAGGAGGATGTTCTATGAGTCATTCATAAGTCCTGGCCACGTACCGATACTCCTGAGTAGGGGTGTTAACTTAAGGAGGGGTCATACAGAGTTGAGTGAGTTGTTAGCTAGGTTAGCAGGACTTACACCAGCTACGGTAATAGCTGAGGTACTTGATGAAGGTACTTCAATGTCTTTAAGTAATGCTAGGAAGCTTGCTGAGAGATTAGGTACTGTGTTAGTGGATGGTGACACATTACTACAGTACTACTTAAGGACTAGTAACCTACCTACTACCTAACCCCTTCAACCAAACAACTCTCTGTGGGTGTATCTCAATACCTACAGCTTCTAACGCCTCCTTAACCTCCCTGATGATCTCCCTCCTAACAGTCCAGAAGTCCTGTGAGGGTACCCAGAATAACACCTTTATGATGATGGCGGAATCACCTAAGGAATCAACTATTAGTACTGGTTGAGGTTCTGCTAGTACTAACTCCTTACTATCTAGTAAACCCCTGATGACTTCCAACGCCTTACTAATATTTGAAGTATATGATATAGGTACTGATATATCTACCCTCCTAGCTATAGACCTTGAGAAGTTATAGATCTTAGATGACATTAAATCGTTATTAGGTATGGTTAGTACCTCACCACTCCATAACCTAATCTGAGTTGACATAAGACCTATAGACTCAATAACACCCCAATCATCTCCTACCCTAACAGAATCTCCTACCCTAACCCTACCCTCCAATAGTAGAGATATACCTGAGAAGAACTGACTTAAGACTTGCTGAGTTGCTAAACCAATCACTATACCTGTAAAACCTACAGCTACTAACAGACCTGATAACTCAATACCTAATATGGATAACACTATTAAGAAGCCTAAGACTAGGATAGATACCCTAAGCGCTCTAGAAATGTTATGTATAACTTCAGGAGGTGCCTTCAATCTTAACCTCATAACGTAATTACTTAACACTATGCCTAAGTAGTAAGATACTGCTATAACGATAACCGATATTAAGATCCGGGGTAGTAGTGGTGAACCAGTAATTAATGATATGATGTCCATAGTTAAGCACCGTACATCATCACATACGTTAACTCCTCACCACTACTTCGATACTTAAACTTTACCTCCCTACTTACTGAGGGTTTATCCTTCGTATATACTTCAATACGGTTCTTATCAGTAGCTCTAACCTCAACTACGTTGAAGAATATCTCATCATCATATGTTAAGTATGTTATTAAGCCGTTAATGGGTATGACTACCCTACCAACACTTAATACAGTATCTAGTACTGAGTTAACGATTATATTAATACTGCCTAAGACCTTAGGACTTACTGTGTTGACTATCCCCTGATCAATATACCTACAGAGGACTCCTAAATCTGGAGGTCCGTAAAGTGCGTACTTAACCTTACTTAAAGGTACTGAATCAACTAAGGAATTACCTACGTAAACACCTAAATCTACAGGTATCTTAACTTCTAACGTCATTGAAGACTTAGGTATTAGGGTTATAGGTTCTGAGAATTTAATGAGTATGTAGTCAACATTTATTGAGGTACCTGATGGTGGTAGAGGTCTTAAACTTAATGTAGAGTCCTCCCCAACGTTTAAGACCTTAGACGCTCTATAGCCGTTAACATCTTTAGTGATCCTCAGTAAGTCCTTACTAACCCTCTTAAATATTAACTTACCGTTAGGTAGGTCTACAACCTCCTCATTTACTACCCTATAATCATAGTACATGTAGTATCCCCAGCATAAGATGGTGTTGTTTAGTGAGGGCTAGTACTCCAGTAATACTTACTTAAGACTTATAAAAACTTAATTAAATGTTATGGATTAAGCTATCTTCGAAGTTATAGCATTAGCTAGTTCGTAGGTCTTAGCTGAACCTCCTAAGTCAGGTGTTAATACCTTACCCTCGCTAAGCACCCTATAAACAGCATCATTAATTGCTCTAGCAGCTCTAATACATGAGTCATCACTGTATTTAACCCCTAACCACTCAAACATTAGAGCTGCTGATAATATCATGGATACCGGATTAGCTATACCCTTACCAGCTATATCGAATGCAGCACCATGTATAGGTTCGAATATTGCGTACTCGTAACCTAAGTTACATGACGGTGCTAAGCCTAAACTACCAGCTACTTGAGCAGCCTCATCAGATAGTATATCACCGAACATGTTAGTAGTTACTATAACGTCGAAGTTCTGAGGCTTCCTAACTAAGTTAGCTGCACATGCGTCAACATACTGTTCCTCGTAGGTTACGTCTGGGTAGTTCCTAGCTACGTCTCTACATGCCTTAGCGAATAACCCACATGTATGTCTAAGTACGTTTGACTTATGTACAGCTGTTACCTTCTTCCTCCTCCCACTAGCTATCTTGAAAGCTACTTCAGCAACTCTTTTAGATGCTTCGTAGGTTATCACCCTCAACGCTACAGCAGTGTTATTACTAATGTAGAATTCCAACCCCTTATACAGGTCTTCAGTATTCTCCCTAACAACTACTAAATCAATATCACCTCTTAAAGCCTGTGTATTCGGGTAGGACTTAACAGGCCTTATATTAGCGAATAGATCGAGCATTATCCTCAACCTAACAATGACGTCAGCTGAAGTCTCACCTACAGGTGCTTTAAGACATGTATGGGATTTCCTAATGATATCTACAGATGATTGAGGTAATGCCTGACCATACTTACTTAACGTCCCATCACCAGCCTCAACAAACCTCACATCAACTCTAATACCGTAGACATCCACAACCTTCTTAATAACCTCTAAAGTAGCTGAGGCTATCTCAGGACCTATACCATCACCAGGGATTAAAGATATCACATACACATCAGGTCTTAAATACCTACCCCCATACAAGTCCTTAAGAGCACCTAACACAGAGTACAGATCAACCACCTCAAAATACCTAGAAGCAAGTTTAAAATATCTTAACATGTTGGAGGTTCTGTAAACCCTTAAGTATCGGTATTTAAGCTTTATCTGATTAGTTAATGAAGGTAGGAACTACATGCCAGTAGATAAAGATTTAATTGATATGAGCGTTTCCCCGCTTTCAATATCTACGGGGTTGGGCCTCGGTGTGGGTTCATCAGCTTCACCCACACTTCATGGGCCCCAGTCGAGCCTAACGCCATGAGGCTCCCATCTGAGGGTGTAGGCTCATCACTACTCAGTACACCTCACCGCAGTGCGGATCATAGGGTCCAAGTAATTATGAATTCCTAAATATTTAAATATTACTCTAGGAACCAAATATTTACAGCTATTTAAACTTACCATCAGATCTGTAACAGCCTTTCACCCTTCTTATGCAATCATCTTAGTAAGGATTAACAATAAATATTTAATTACTTAGTAGGAGGGATATGTGAGGTTAATGGTTAGGGAAGAAGCTTTACTATGGTTTAAACAGGGTGAGCATGATTTAAGGAAAGCATATAATGATTTAATCACTCAGGATTGGGATTCAGCTGCTTTTTGGTCTCAACAAGCTGCTGAGAAGGTATTAAAGGCATTATTATTAAATGCTGGTATTACATTTAGAGGGCATAACCTCCTCGAAATAGCTGAGGTTATTGAGAAGGAATTAAGGTTAGATGTTAAGGAGTTAATGAATGACCTTAGAGAACTTACCACACACTACATAATATCCAGGTACCCTAATGCAGCTAATGCATTACCCTACCAACTCTATACGTATGATAAAGCTAAAGATCTTGTTGAGAGGGCTAGGAGGGTGGTGGAGTGGGTAAGGCAGTATCTGCGTTAAGGTCCCAGGTTGAGGCTTTAGAGAGGGCTAGGAGGTTCGCAGTTAAGGTTAGGGAGAAGTGTAGGGTGCTCGGACTCGAAGTTATCGGTATTTACTTAGTAGGTAGTAGGGCTCGTGGGGACTACCTCATTGACAGTGATATCGATATAGTTGTAGTAGTTAGAGGTGTGAAGCATTTAAACATTATTGAGAGGTTAGAGTTATTTAAGGACTTACTAGAACCTCGTATAGATTTAAGGGTATATGATGTTGAGGAATGGATCTGTAGTGAGAGTTCCTGGATAAGACAGTTAAGGAGTGAAGCTGTAGATATAGGTTAGTCCTTATCAAGGGTATTCAATACTGAGTGCTAACCCATCACCTCTAATATCTGAAGCCCCGACCTTAATACTACCTAGGAACTCAACTACTGCAGCTACACCCAACCTACTTGGGTAATTAACCCTACGTACCTTCACATCACCCACCCCTACCGTGTCAACACCCTCCTCAACTATTAACTCATCAGTGCTTAAGTCCCATAAGAACCTAGGTAATTCTACAGCTTTCTGTACATCTAATCCGTAATCTACTAAACTAGTAATTAACTCTACATGTATTTGAGGTCTGTAATGACCTCCTGAAGTACCTAAAACCCACTTTAAACTACCTCTAGAGTCGAATATGATGGTCGTGGATAGTGTGTGTAGTGGGTATTTCCTAGGTGCTAACTCATTAACATCACCATGAATTAACGTAAATGATGACCCTCTACAATTCAGTGTTATCCCGTACTTAGGCTCCGTAATACCTGATCCGAAGGCGTAGAATATACTCTGTATTCCGGAAACTACATTACCTTCCCCATCAATTACTACATAGTATGTAGTATCACCTAATGATGTGTTAAGCCTCCGTCCTACATTAGCTGAAGTACCTTCAAACTCTGTGAGTAACTCATTAATTACCTCAGGACCTAGTAAGTCCTTACTAACATACCTAGGATCACATACGTACTTATCCCTAACCTTGTAAGCAGCTTTAAAACACTTAAGGAATAACTTAACCTCATCACTACTTAATAACTTAACATTACTTAAGTCGGTAGTAGATAGTAGTTTAAGTATGTGTAGTGTGGTGACTCCTTGAGTATTCGGTGGTGTCTCAAATACTTGATAACCCCTATAATCAGTTCTTAAAGGCTCACCCCAAAACGACCTATAATCCCTAAAATCATCTAACTCTATAAAACCACCCTTACTCCTTAAGTAATTAACTATGGATTCAGCTATATCGCCCTCATAGAAGTTCCTGTAGTCCTCAGCTACTAGTCTTAACGCCCTACCTAAGTTAGGGTATTTAACCCACTTACCGATACCTACATCATGTGTTAAGTAAGTATTTTTAGACCCTTCATCCCTAGCCAATAACTCGTAATTCTCCTTAACAGCCTTAACTAATGATGGGTATTGAGGGAATCCATCCTCAGCAAGTCTTATGGAAGGACTCACTAACTCATCCCACTCAATACTCCCGAACCTCCTCCACATATTATGTAGTGCATCAACCATCCCTGGAATAGTTACGGAATATGGGGTATGTGGGGGTATTTCCTTAAGACCTAACATTCTTAGGTAGTCTGGGTTTAAGGACCTCGGTGAGTAACCACTACCGTTTATGAAGTATACCTTCCCCTCACTAGCTATGTATATTAATGCGAAGTAATCACCACCTAAACCACTTAACTGTGGTTGAAGTACGCTTAACGCGAATGAAGTTGCTATAGCGGCGTCTACAGCATTACCACCACTACTTAATACCTTAGCACCTACTACAGAAGCTAGTGGGTGTTCAGAGACTACTAAACCTGTACTACTTATGAATGGCGTCTTAAACATAGTGTCAACCATATAATCACTACCATATAATTTTTAAACCTAGAATAAGTGAATTATTTTGTCGTGGGGATCGACAATAATACTTAACCCTATCTACGCTACCGTAGTAGCTATAGTAACGCTCTTCACATTACTCTACTTTAGGGTGAATCTAGCGGTAGCGTTACTAACGTCATCACTTACGTTAGCGGTACTTACTTTAAATCCGTACCAGATACTAACGGCTTACTATATGACAGGTATTAGACCTATAAACATTGACGTCATAGTCTCCAGTGCTGTCATAGCCATCATGGCTAACATCTATAAGGAGTCCAACGTCATCACTAAGTTAAGTAATGCGTTACTAACAGTGCTTAAGAAGGTATGGTTAACGATATCCTTAATCCCAGCACTCTTCGGACTCTTACCAGTACCTGGAGGTGCTCTAATGTCAGCACCTTTAGTTTCTGAAATCTCTAGAAATATTAATTTAGATTCTAATAAAGCAGCATATGTTAATATATGGTTTAGACATTTAATAGCACCTATATACCCACTAACACAGGTAATAATATTAACTGCAGCACTCTCAGGTTTTAACGCTGCTCAAATAGCACTGTATAACATACCATTAGCTCTGGCGATGTATGTTGTTGGGTTTATACCGGTACGTAGGGAGTTAAGGAATGCCTCAGTAAGTATTGTGAGGGAGTCAGTAAGTAACTTACTCTATATAATACCCCTACTAGTAGCTGTATTCATAGTTGTGTTAGGGGTCAACATAATCACAGCTGTGTTGTTAGGGCTGATATCCTTGATCATCTTAGTAAGACCTAGTAAGTCATTACTACTTAAATCGACATTAAGTAAGGACGTACTCATGGTTGTATTAACGAGTTATGCAGCTTTATCGATTCGTGAGGTGTTAATGATGAGCGGATTCCCTGAGTTATTCACATCATTATTTACTAACTTACCATCAACATTCCTTACAGTATCTATAATAGCTATATCAATGCTTTTAGGGTTTGTGTTAGGTGTTCCTACAGGTGCGTTAGCAATTACAGTACCGCTCATTACTAACGTAACACATAGTATTGAATTTGTAAGTCTTACCTTAATACTTACCTACCTCAGCTATATGGTATCCCCATCACATCTATGTCTAGTACTTACGCTTAAGTTCTTTAAGGTAGACCTACATAACATTTACAAGTACTTACTACCAACTACTTTCTTAACCTTCATCTTGATGGTAATTACACATCTACTAATATCCACCTTCCTCTAAATAGAATTAACTTTATATTTCAGGTATAATTAAATTACGTGGAGGTTATGTAGGTTATATGAGGGCTGTGATACTAGCCGGTGGGTTTGCAACACGTTTAAGACCTCTAACACTTACTAAGCCTAAACCCCTACTCCCTATACTGGATAGGCCGTTACTTGACTGGATAATTACGTCATTAGTTGATAGTGGGTTTAAGGAGATCATAATATCTGTGAAGTACTTAGCAGACGCTATTAAGAACTTCTGTAATAGTAAGTACTCCAGTGATAACATATTATTTACTGAGGAACGAATACCTTTAGGTGATGCCGGGCCGTTAAGACTCATTAATGATGTCTACGGACTTAACTCTACATTCTTGGTAGTTTACGGTGATGTATTCTCTAACGTAGATTATGGGAAGGTCCTAGAATTCCATAAAAAGCATTCTGGGTTAGCAACTATGGTCGTAACTAGAGTTGATGATCCTTCAAGATATGGTGTAGTAGTTCTTGATGATTCAGGTAAGGTTGTTAACTTCGTTGAGAAACCACATAAGAAGGAAGCGTTATCAAATATAGTTAATGCAGGTATATATGTGTTCGAGCCTGAAGTGATTAAGTACGTACCTGAGAAACCGTCGAAGCTAGCTAGGGATGTACTACCTAAGCTAGTTAGTGAGGGTTTACTCTACGCATACGTCCATGAGGGTATATGGTCGGATATTGGACTACCTTCAGACTACCTTAAAGCTAATTTCGAAGCGTTAAGGTATTACTACCCTAACGGCTATATATCAAGTGAATCTCTAGTAGATGGTGCTGAGGTGATACAACCGACGTATATATCAGTGAATGTGAGGTTAGGTAATCTATGTAGGGTGGGTCCCTACGTAGTCATAGGTAGGGACTCAGTAATAGGTCCTGCCGTCAGGATCAGGAATAGCCTACTATTCAATAACGTAGTAGTTGATGAGGGTTCAATGATAAGTTATGCGTTAATCGGTGAGAGGAGTTTAATAGGTAAGTGGGTTAGGATTGAACCTGAGTCAGTGATAGGTGATGAAGTGGTTATCAGGGATGAGGTCTTAATACCTAAGAAGACTGTAATACTACCTTATAAGGAGGTTGACTCAAGCATTGAGAATGAAGGCTCAGTAATACTATGACCAACTACCTAACCACTCACTACATAATGGTAAGTCAGTATCCTCTAAATACACATTACCTTGACCATCCATAAACATAGATACTGCCCTAACACTCACACCAACCCTAACACACTCCCTAACCAACTCATCAATTACAGCATCACCCTCCCTATAAGGCTTAAAACATCGAGGGTTCGGGAATGCAGCTATGAATATCAGGTAGGTCTTCATACCTGAAGTACTTAACTCTATCAACTTCATTAACTGCTTACGACCTCTTAATGTAGGGCAGTCAGGATACATAGCTTCATTATTACTACCTCTAAACTCAGCACTCTTAATCTCTACTACAGCATATTCACCACTACATCTAATTAGGTAGTCGAATACTACTGAATCATACCTAGGATTCCTCCTAACTACGAAGCAATCACTGAGGTAATTAATGAGTTTTAACTTTAAAGCCTCCTCAAACGCTTTACTCTGTGTTAAGGTATCAACTATACCGTATTGATTGTCGTAGAATTCAATACCTACTAACCTATACTTAAGCTTCCTACCACTTATAGGTTTTAGTAAAGCTCTATAACCACTAACTAATACGTCTTTAAGTCTACCGGTATTAGTGTTATGGACTACCTCTAACCTACCCCCTAAATCCACTAAGACTTCAAACCTACTTAACCTACGAACTATATAACCTTCAACTAATCCATCAATACTCATTACCTTCCTATACATAGCTGACTTCAACTAAGTCTAACTTCATGTGGTTTCCTCAGTAAATCTCCACTTCTTATTAACTGAGTCGTAATATATTACACCACCCTCCCATAGAGTCTTAAGTAGGTTGTAACCAGCCTTACCTAACTTCTCCCTAACTTCAGACTCATTATTAGTTGTTAAACCCTCTAACTTCTCCCTAAACTCATTCCAGAAGTTAGGTTCTACAGCTATTCTCTGACCTTTAGCCTCAAGTACTACAGCCCCCTCCCTCCTTAACTTATCGAAGAATGCATCCCTATTCCTAATCTTCGAAGCTATATCCTTCTCAAACATAACCTTCTGATCCCTAAGTACATCAATAGCTGACTTCTTAACCTCCTTAACCTGCTGAGTAGTTACTTGAGCTTCAGGCCTCACCTTAAGAGACCTAACCTCCTCCTCTAAAGTCTTAACCCTCTCAGACAAACTATCTAAAGTCTCAACAACATCACTTAACCTCCTAGCAACTTCATCAACCTTAGCTGTGAATGGGTTAACCATATCCTGAAGCAACCTCTGAACCCTACTTAAGTCTTGCTGAGTCTGAATTACCTGAACCTCACCACCAACTACATCTAGGATAAACTGCCTAACAGCACCCTCTACAGTAGATCCTGGATACTTCTTAATTATCTTCTCAATCACACTATACGGTAGGTCAACAACTACCTTAGGCACTCTAACCCACACTAAAACCTAAACTTCAATAATAATAAAGCTGACTCTCTAATCCTATAAGGAAGTTTAAATACAAGATCTTTAATTAGGTGTTTAAGACTTTTAATGTTGTGAGTATGTCGGTGCTGTATGTTTATGAATGTAACCCTAACGACTTATACATTTCCTAAGTGACTTCAAATCCGAAATTCGCAGGATCAATCATGTTCAGTTGGTGGTAAGTACCTACCCTAGAAGTTATCTAGTTACTTAAGTATTGACTTCACCTTACTTAGTAGTTCCTCCATGAGTTTAGACATTAGGAATTTCTTAGCTTTTTCACGAGCGTTAGTAGACATTAAATCCCTCTTACTTGGGTTCTTAACTAATTCTTCAATAGCTCTAGCTGCTCCTTCAACATCATCAGGACCTCTCACGATTACTCCATCAACGTTATTAGTTATTAACCATTTCTGGCCGTAGGTACCGCTACTTATTACTGGTACTCCACCATACATGAACTCAATCTGTGTTAGCCCTAATGCCTCCATCTTAGACATTATGATGTTTAGGTATGATGCCTTAATTAAGGATGCTTTATACTCCTCACTTAACTCACCAGTAATTACGACGTTCTTTAAGTCTTTAGCCTCCCTAACTACATCACCCCACTGATCTCCGGGTTTACCAGCTATTACGAAGACTACATCCTTTAAGTTCTTCAACCTCTTAGCAATTCTAACAACTGCTAACGGGTTCTTCCTCTCCTCTACAGTACCTAAGTAGGAAATTACTAACTTACCCCTACTAATCCTATACCTCTCTAAGAATTCATCAGGTTTAGCATTATCTATAAGTATTGCTAGGTCATCATCTAAACCACCTGGGAATAAATGTATTTGGTCTGGTCTCGCACCATGAGTTATCATATCCTCAGCCTCAACATTAGTAACGCATATTACTAAATCAGCTACTCTGAAGATCATTGGGAATGTTGTTGAGTTCCAAGCCATCCTGTAGGCCCTCTCTATAGGTTCGTATCTTGTAGGGTCTGGTGGTTGGTAATGTGACATATGCCCGTAGACTGTAGTGTTTACAGACTCACCTAAACTCCTCATGAGCTTCTTCCACATAATCCACCTAGAAACCTCTTCAGGACCGTTCCAGAGTGTTGAGTGTGTTACTATGAAGTCTATACCTACCTTATCATCTATATTCTTAAGTATTGTTATGAAGTCTCTGAAAGTTATCCTCCTAGGAGGCCAGAAAGTCTTACTACTATCAACTCTAATTACTGGGAGTCCTACCTTAGGATCATCCTCAAACATTATATAGCCGTCAATACTCTTCAATACCTCAGTTAGAGGTACTACAGGTTCACCGTCATGGTATATACTAGTTATTAACCATGCATCATAACCTAACCTCCTAGCCCACTTAACCATCCTCTGAGCAACTAATTCCTGCCCCTTACTATTAGATGTCTGATACATTACTGAGAAGAACTTCATTTCCTAGCTACCTGCTGTATTACCTGTGATATTATTATTATGACCATAGCTATTGTTAAACCCCAGATAATAGGTACTAACAACATGTCTAGTGAGTAGACGTTTAAGCCTCCCTGCTCTAAAGCAAATACAATAACTGCTAAGTAAATCATCATCCTTAAGTACTCAGCAACAGGTGTTAATAACCTGACCTCACTCCTTAACTCAGAACTCTTGTATATGTAACCTATGAATGCGTCTGTAAGTATGAAGCCTGTGATTATTATTAGGAATGCCTTGATGAAACCTACTATATATACTGAAACTATAGTGTATAACGTATCAGACAGTGATGTTAGGTTTAGACTTGATGTGAGTGTAGCTAATGCTAGTAGGAATGAGGTTAGGTAGATTACCCACGACGTAATCAACCCGAAGAACTCACTAGCTGAGTAACCACTCCTTAGTATAGCCTTACCAACAGCAAACTTCTTAAACCACTCATCAAATCCTACCTTAGTGAGTATGTAGAGTATTAAACGTCTAGCTAGTCTACCTAATACATAACCTATTAAGACTATAGCTACTGTTAAGCCTATAGTGATTATTAAGTTAAAGTAGTCTACCTGTAAGAACATGATTAACTAACCACCTACTCAACTCTTCAAACCTAACTTCGAAGTTAACACCTACTTTAAGTTCTTGGTTGAATTCATGACGTACTAATACGGATATATCAGCTAGTTTGAAGGCAGGTATGTCGTTCTCACCATCACCTACGTATATGAGTTTACCTAAGTTAAGCAGGGATTTCAACACCTTAACACCCTCACCCTTATCCCTCCTAGATATGTAGATATCTACGAATGGATTATACCTATAGTTAATAACGTTTAAACCTTTAGAGGTAGCTACCTCAACCACCTCCTCCAACCCCTTAGGTACTCCTTCAAAACCCCTCCAATCAATACTTAAACCTAGGAGAGGCCCTAATAAAGACCTCTTCCCCTCAACATACACGTTCTCTAACTTCTTAGCTAGTAAGTATACGTCCTCAAGGGCTCTAACTAGATCCTCCCTAAGTACTGCAGAATCATTTACTACATAGTCGTTAGTCAGTATTTCTAAACCGTTGATACATACGTAGTTACTGATGTATGGAGTCCTACTCCTGAGGAAGTAACAGTCCTTACTACTAACTATAGCTACTACGTAATACTTAACTAACTCCTTAAGTACTTCAGCAACGTCATCCCTAACTCTAGCATCATCCCTACACACGTTTAAAGGACTTAAAGTACCGTCGAAGTCGAAGAAAATACCTATACGTTCCATAACCGACAACCGTATATATACTTCTTTTTTAGAGGTTTAAAACTGTGTTGATTAGCTAGTGGTACCTACCCTCCTCAGTAAGTCACTCCATACACTATCTACGTACTCCTGAAGTTCTTTAACTATGTATGTATCCTTAGTTAACGCATGTCTAAACCTCTCCTGAATCTTTAAGAACTCCTCTATAGGCTTCTTAAGGTTAGGGTTCTTAGCAATAGCTAAACTCCTATCAGTTAACCTCCAAACACCCTTCTCAAACTCCCAGAGTGGGAAGTAGCAAGTATCTACAGCTAATCTACAGACCTCTATAGATAGGCTTGGGTCAAACCTCCAACCACGTGGGCATGGTGTTAGTACGTGTATGAATTTAGGACCTCTAATACTTAAAGCCTTCCTAACCTTCATCATCAGGTCTAACCAATGTGCTGGTGTAGCTGTAGCTACGTAGGGTGCTCTATGAGCTACGACTATATCAGCTATAGGTTTCTTATGCTGTGGTTTTCCAGGGATTACATCACCTGTAGGTGATGTAGTTGTCCAAGCACCGAATGGTGTACCCCCACTCCTCTGAATACCTGTATTCATGTAGGCTTCATTATCGTAGAGTATGTAGAGGAAGTTATGACCTCTCTCAATAGCACCGCTTAATGATTGGAAACCTATATCGTAGGTACCTCCATCACCACCAAACACTATGATGTTGACGTTATCGTCGTTGATAACACCCCTCTTCTTAAGAGCTTTAAAAGCTGCTTCAATACCTGAAGCCGTAGCTGCAGCATTCTCAAACGCGTTATGTATCCATGGGATATACCATGAGGTGTACGGGAATATAGTAGTAGCTACCTGTAAACAACCTGTAGCAGTTACCACTACTGTAGGTTCTTTAACACCTGCTAGTACTAACTTAACCACTATAGGTACTGCACACCCAGCACAGTGTCTATGTCCTGGGAGTAGTTTAGGACTCTCCCTAGCTAACTCCTTAAGATTTACGGGGGTACTCATGACCTCACCCCAACATACCTGACAATACTTGAGGGTTTCTTACCCTTAGCAATCTCTAGTAAGTCACTATATAACTCCTTAACAGTATGTGGGCTTAAATCCCTACCACCAATACCGTATACGTAATTAACTATTACAGGCCTACTTTCACAATCGTATAAGGCTGTCCTCACCTCATTAAATAGTGGTGCACCGTAAGCTCCTGGAGATGTAGCTCTATCCATAACACCTACAGCTTTAACATCCTTCAACAACTTAGTTAGTTCCTCATACGGGAAAGGTCTGAAGGTCCTCAACCTAATAACACCTACTCTCAACCCATTCCTCCTAAGTTCTCTAGCTACGTGCCTTACAGTACCGGCTGCGGAACCCATAACGATTAACACGGCTTCAGCATCATCGACACCGTAATGTGTTAGGAATCCATCACCGTAAGCCCTACCACTTAACTCTGAGAACTCCTTATTCACCTCCTTAATAACCTCTCTAGCCTTCTCCATAGCCTTAATGACCATCATCTTAAACTCGTAGTAGTAGTCTGATAATGCTATAATACCTAATGAGATTGGTGTGTAGCCGTCGAGTACTGCAGGTACTTCCCTACCTAAGTAGGGTACCCACACCTTAACAGGTTTTCTAAACCCTACGAATCCACTCACAACATCATCTGGTAGGACCCTCACGTTCTCTAAGGTATGGCTTAGATAGAACCCATCTAAGTTAATCATAACTGGTAGTTGGACGTCTGGGTGTTCAGCTATCTTAAACGCTTGAATCACTGTATCGTATGCTTCCTGAGAATTCTCAACATAGAATTGAATCCAACCAGAATCTCTAGTACCTATGGAGTCACTATGATCGCAGTGTATGTTTATAGGTGCTGATAGAGCCCTATTAACTACAGCCATAACTATAGGTAGTCTAAGACCTGAGGCTACGTATAGTAACTCCCACATCAGAGCTAGTCCTTGAGATGATGTTGCTGTAAATGCTCTAGCACCAGCTGCTGCAGCACCAATACATGTACTAAGTGCTGAGTGTTCAGACTCTACATTTACGTACTCAGTATGTATCTCACCATTAGCTACGTACTCAGACAACCTCTCAACAATTATTGTCTGAGGTGTTATCGGGTATGCTGAAATCACATCTACATTACATTGCCTAACAGCGTAGGCTACCGCCTCATCACCGTTTAAAGCTCTAACCTCACCTACCACCCTCATAACCACCACCCTCAGGGACCATAGTTACGGCTTTAACAGGGCATTCATGAGCACATATCCCACAACCCTTACAGAAGTCGTAATCTATACTTACAGAACTACCATCCCATCTAATACTTAATTCAGGACAGTAAACCCAACATATAAGGCATCTAACACATCTATTATGGTCTATCACAGGTCTGTAAGACCTCCAAGAACCAGTCTTAAGCTCAGTTGATAATTTAACAGTCGTCGGTACTTGAGGTAATTCCCTAATAAACTCACTCCCTGACATGTCTAACACACCTATACGCCTCCCTCAAGACCTCTATATTCTTCTCAGCTATAGGGCCTCTAAACCTCCCCCTAATAACCTCCTCAACAATCTCAATCCTCACAACCTGTGTAGTACTTAGTAAAGCGCCTAACATAGCTGTATTAGTTATACCCCTACCTAAGGTCTTTAAAGCTAACTCAGTAGCTGGTACTACGTAGACATTAAACGAACTTAAGTCCTTACCAATAAGTTTACTCAACATAGTTAAGCTAGTATCTACCCTAAAATTAATGAGTAGAACACCACCACTCTTCAAACCACTTATGAAGTCTTCATAACCAACCAACGTAGAATCTAAAACCACTACAACATCAGGTTCGTAAATATCTGAGTGAATCTCGATCTCACTACCAGATATCCTAGTAAACGCAGCTATAGGAGCACCCATCCTCTCAGGCCCGAAAGTCGGGAAGGACTGTGCGTACTTCCCCTCCCTAATAGCAGCCTCAGCTAGAAGGTTACTAACAGTCCAGACCCCCTGACCACCCCTACCATGCCATCTAATCTCAATCTATAACAACCACCAACAATAAATTTTAAGTTATGGTTAATATCTTCATAATCATATCAATATTAAAAATAATGGTTTTTACCTACATAAGCTAAATTACTGATAGTAATTTAAGTGAACATCAAACTCATTGATACTCTAGGATCTCCTAACTTACTATTAAAAAATCAGGTTAAGCTGTAGAGCTTAGTAGCCCTAACACTATTAGTGTTATACTTGCTATGGCCTCACTTAACGCTACTAGAGTTATTACCCATTTAGTACTCATCTTATCACCCATGATAATATTTTACTATATTATTCTTAAGTCTTATATATATTTGAATATATATTGAATATTCAGGCATATACTTATATTATTGAATATAGGGATTTGAAGTTATGGTTTTGACTTTATAAATGTTTCTGTTAGCATATCAACTAATACTTCAGCTATATCTGTTAAGAGTCCGTAGATCCTAACTACATGGTAGGTTATTAATTCATGGCCTCGTTCTTGGAATGTCTTAGTGAGTTCTTCTCTCATGATTCTCTTACTCTCTATGATACGTATTAACCACTCTAGTATACCGTTAATCTCAGTTGTACTGTAGCTTTTAGTGATTATCTTATTGAAGACTTCATATAACGCTATATAATTCTTGTTGAACTCACGTAGGTATGTGATTAACTTGCTGATGTTGGGGAAATCCCTAGGTAATTCCCTCACAATCAGTACTAAATGGTCTGAGAGTCTCTCAAGGTAGATCGATATTATAGTTGCTGGGATGATGTGTATGAGTTCTGAATTAATGAATGGTCTCTCAATAAGTTTATATGCAGCTCTCTCAACCTCTATCTGGGTTTTATCGACCTCATCATCTAATTCATCCATAGCGTCGTAATACTCATCTAATGTCTTAGGCCCTCCCTCAAGAGCTTCTATAGCGTATTTAAAGACTGTAGAGACTGCGTTAAACTCACGTCTTAACGCATCTACAACATTATCAGTACCCCCTACACCACTAATCACTATGTAGTTCTCACCCTCTTCAACAACCTCATACTTAGATGTATACCTAAGCATTGAGAGTAAGTACCTCCTTAGAGGTAGGCTTATCTTCTTACGCGATATTAACTTTATGAAGTCATAACCTATTATGTATAGAGAGATTATTAAGTACTTCAACACATCTTCAGATAATGAAGTTACATCAAATGTTAACTCCTTACGTACAGACTTACTAAGTTCCTCAAGCTCTAGACATAAGAAATTATCTGAATACCTTAAAATAACTTTAGAACCCTTAGATAACTTATTAAGTTCACACCACTCCTTAGGGAGGTAAATAGCTAATGAACTCCCAACCCTCTGTAACGTACGGACTTCAGACTTAACATTACTCATACCTAACACCTAATAAATACTGGAAATAACAAATATATATTGATATTATACTGCATATATTAAAACACGTTAAATCTGTAGGGATTGAGATTTAACCATCTTTGATATAGAAGGACCTCTAATACGGTATTAGTTAATGAGTATCTACTTAAGAATTTAAAAACTAACTCAGTTTAAAAACCTACATACTTATTCTTAGGTATACCACATATAGGGCATTTCTCAGGTGGTTCATCACCTACGTAGGTATGCCCGCAGACAGGACATACCCATACCTTACCCTTAAGAGGCCAGTCCTGACCTTTCTCTACGTAGCTTTTTGCCTCCCTATATAGTTGTGCATGTATCCTCTCTGCTTGGTAAGCAAAGTTGAAACTTCTCTCAGCTTCCTTCTCACCTTGGTACTTAGCGAGTTCTAAGTATGCTGGGTACATCTCAGTAATCTCAAACTCCTCACCCCTAATAGCTAAGTCTAAATTCTTTAGAGTATTACCAGGACCTATAGGAGCTCCTGCAACTACCTTAGCATCCTCATTATACTCTCTCAAAGCTCTATAGTGATTAGTCGCATGTACCTGCTCTGAATAAGCGATAGCTTTAAATAACCTAGCAATGTTTGGGAATCCCTCCTTCTCAGCAATATCAGCAAATACTAAGTACCTCATATGAGCCATTGACTCACCGCCAAAAGCTGATAGTAATGCATCTTTAGTCATAGGTTTGACCATATCATCACCAAATTAAGTTATTCGTAATGAGTTATTTAAATTTTACTACTAATTGTTAGAATACTTAAACTAACTACTTGATGATTTGATGTAGTTAATAATCAATTTTTAAGGTTTAAGTATATTTCAGCTTCACGGTCTTCTACTTCAAATTTAAACGAGATTATGTCGTTGTAGTTGCTTAGGTCTATAGAGTTCTTACCTACCCTAACGTCGACGACATCAACACTATGTAGTGATGGTGGTAGTCCTATATCGTATTCATAAATTCTAAGTTTGTTATCTTTAGAAGCTCTTATATGTAGTACTGCCTTCCTATAATTATTAAGTGGTATCCCACCCCAAGCATTATTACCTACTATACTACCTAATACCTTCACAGTAGTTGGTTGTGGGTTTGAAGATAGTAGTGAAGTTATGTTTAGGAGTAGTAATTCCCTCTCACCGATATCGAATGGTGTTGTATCATAAACACCTAAGTTAGCCATGGTGTTAGTACCTAACACTAACTCACTACCTACATGTTCTATAGATGTTATACGGGCACCTAATGACGTTAACACTCTAACATTAGGTGGTGTTATGTATAGTAAGTTACTACTCGTAGGTACGTAATTGATATTCCTAGCAATTAGTTTGAGGTCGTCAGTAATAGTCCTTAAGATACCGTGTGGGTATGCGTTAAAAGGAATTACTATACCACCACCAACTACTACGTGGTTAGTCCTTAGAGGTCCGTAGTCCTTCCTACAGAAATCGTAAAGTCTTACAAAGTGTAAGTCCTTACCTACTTCCTGTGATGGGTCCCAAATAACTACACCACCTCTAACGAAGATGAATAACCTACCGTAGGCTGAAGCTATAGAACCTACTGATATAGGTCTTAAAACACCTTCACCATCAACTGATACATCCTTTAAATCCTCTGAAAACCATCTAAAACTCCATGAATTCCTTATTAAGTCTAGACATTGAATACCGTAGATACCGTTAATACCTAACGATATGTCGAAACATACTGAATCACCTATTATAGAGCCTTTAAGACTTGGTTTATCACTTAATAACTCCATCTTCCTCCCCCTCAAGTTAAATCTGAAGACTCCTAAGGATTTACTACCGTCAGCTCTAGAAATCAGTAGCCCATCATTTAAAGGGTCGTAGATAATTGATGATACCTCACCAACCCACTCACTCTCTAACTCAGCACCTTCCCTCCATAGTAGGGTCACCTTATCCTCATATACGTCATACTGATGTAGGTGTGAGTACTTGTTGGAGAAGTCTATGGTTAAGTACTTATCCATGACCTTATACCTTACTGGGGTATGGACCCACCCACCGAAGAATATCTTATTATCTACTGCCTCAACAGCGTTATACGTATCACCTCCAGACCTAGGTTCAGGACCTACTAAATCGAAATCATACCTACTGAAGTCACTACCTCTGAAGAAGTATGCCTTAGCATCAAATGATAATGTGAAGTACAGTACCCCCATATGGTATTTCAAACCGAAAATACCTCCAGAACCCCACTCAGTCCCAGACTCAGGTTTGAACTTATAGATAGGTAACCTCATACTAATCACTATTAAAGTGTACTGTAGTATGAGTATAGCTTAGCCTTCTCGTAACAGTTAAGTAATGCCTCAGATAAATTATTAATCCTGAACTTCTTATCTACCCATCTAATAGCGTTTAACCTGAGGTCTAGGTGTGGATTCCTTAACAGTAGGTCTCTAATCCAATCAACCTTAATCCTATATATTAGCTCAGGACGTGATGTATCCCTAGCTTCAGTAGCGAATACTATAGACTCTACAGTACTTGCTAGACCCCGTAGATCATCTACAGATACTAGAGTCCCACTACCCTCAACACTATACCTAATATCTAATATAGTCTCAGGTAACCCACCAACGTTAGAAGCTACTACTGGAGTACCTAGTGCTTGAGCTTCAATAGATACTAAACCGAATGGTTCATACCTTGACGGGACTACATAAACATTTGCTGAGTATATAACTAACTTAAGTATGTCTTCAGGGATTGATGATGTGGTTATTAAGACCCTCCCCCACCTCTCACTAACTAACCTGTTAATAAGTTCTTCAAACCCCTTATCACCAACACTAATACCGCTGATTAGTAGGCCTACACTACCGTCTATGTAGTCTAAGGCCTTTACGAGTAGGTCGAACCCTTTCTGCCATGTTAACCTACCTGAGGCTACTATGAGCTTATCAACGTTACGTAACTCACCATGTTTAAAACCTCCAGACCTGTTGAAGAAGTCGATTACGTACCTCCTAACATTTACTCTAGACCTACTCCCAACATACTTAGTAGCTATCCCCTCAACATCACTAACACTCCAGTCAGTTACGTTATAAATAACACATGTCTTCGGCTCTAACCACGTACCGAACCTACTCAGTACCTCCCTCAGATAACCATAACTATTACTTGATACTGCATCAGCTTCAAGTATTATGAAGCCATCTACGTTACCATGTACTGAATCCCAAACTTCTTGAGTCTTACGTAACTCATGTCTGTAACCGACCCATACCTTATGAAGGGTATTTGGAAGTCCACACCAATCCTCAGATGCGTAATGCCATGGAAATGAAGGTGATGAGAGTAGGTGTATGGAGTGTATATGCGGTACCCTATAACCCCTCCTCTCTAAGTAAATCCTGAGTAGAACTCCAGCTAAGCCTGAAGTCCAGTCATTAGAATGTATAATATCTGGTAATTCACTAACGAAGTCGGCCCAATGCCTTAAAGCCCTACTATATAGGCATACCTTCTCAGGTAAGTTCTCATAGATATTCCACGAATCTAAAAACCTACCGGTCTCGTAATCCAACCCCTTAAACATGATAAACCTCACACCATCTACGAAGCCCTCCTCAGCACCTATAAAGTAAGGGTAGAGATTCCCGTCAACACCCCTCCTAAACCCCCTAACTACGAATCCCTCAACCACCCTTAAACTACATCTCCTCCTATACTCTTCTGAGAGGTGTCTACCGTGGGAAGGTATGAAGACAGTGACTTCCAAACCCCTCCTAGAGAGTGCTTTAGCAAACATACTTACAGCCCTACCTAACCCCCCAACCCTGGCAAAACCATCTAATTCAAACGTGAGTAACCATACCTTAACCACTAACCCACCATTAAGTAAGTAGTATTGAATTATTAAACGTAATGAATTAATGTTTATAAGTTCCTTCAACGTATATTTACCAGGGATTAAATTCCTGTTAAAAACCTACCCTCTAAGGCTATTATACCTATAGGAGGTTTAGGCACTAGGTTATACCCGTTAACTGTGGATACTTCAAAAGCTATGGTTAGGTTCTTAAATAAGCCTTTAATAAATTTTATAGTGTTTAAACTGGCTAAACAGGGTGTTAGGGAGTTCTACTTAGGTGTTAGTGGTTACGTAAATTATACCGGGTTGTTCGACCATCTAGGTAGTGGTGAACGTATCACTTATAGGTTAGGGCTTAAGGATGAGGAGGTTAGGATTAGGTATCAACCAAATATAGAGTCTAGAGGTAATGCAGAGTCTGTTAAGATCGTAATGGATTACTACGACATACGTGAGCACGTACTCGTTGTTCAAGGTGATGTAGTCTTCGACGTAGACTTAAGTGATTTATGGATATACCATAATGTTAAGGACTCATACATGACTATAGTCCTGAAGGAGATAGAAGATGTTGAGAGGTTAAGACATTACGGTGTTGCTGAGTTATGTAGTGATTACAGGATTAAGAGGTTTGTTGAGAAGCCGAGTCCGTCGGAAGCACCTTCAAGACTGGTAAACACCGGTATATACCTACTATCACCACAGTTTAGAGATTTCTTCGACTACGGCGTAGGTAGGAAACTACTTGAGCGTGGTGAGTTGGATTTCGGTAGGCATGTAATACCTAAGTTGATAGAGTGTGGCTATGGTGTTTACGGGTATGTATATAGGGGGTACTGGTTCGATATAGGTACTCCTGAATCGTATAAGGAGGCTGTGCTCTACCTCCTTAAGGTGTTAAGCCCTGAGGAGTTAGAGGTAGACCATATACACTACGGTATTAGGTTTATGGGTAAGACACAACTCTCTAGAATGTTACGTAAGTCGATAATAGATAGGTTAGAAGCTGGTGACATAGTCTTAGAAGGTGATATATTACTAGGCAGGCATGTCTTCCTAGGTAGTAAGGTTAGGATAACGAACTCAGTCATAGACCACTACACCATAGTGAGTGACGGTGTAGTTATTGAGGACTCCGTAGTTATGGATAGGTGCTTCATAGGTAGTAGGAGTAGGGTAGTTAATAGTGTGGTCGGTAGGCATGTAAGGATAGGTAGTAACGTAGTTATTGAGAATAGCGTAGTAGGTAATAACGTAGTCGTAGGTGATAATGTAAGTATTATTAACTCTAAGGTATGGCCTAATAAAGTCGTTAAGGGCTCATCAACTATTAAGGACTCCCTCATCTCCTAATAGGGTCTGATATGGTTAAGTACGTAGTCATACTGTTTGAAGTACATCAACCCTATAGACTGAAGACTGACTTAGTGAGGGGTCTGATCAGCGGGTTTAGTGGTAGGGGGTTAAAGGATTTAATATTTGATGAAGGACTCAACTCTACAGTTATTAAGAAGGTGAGTAGTAGGTGTTACATACCTACTACTAAGCTACTTATCGAGACTTTAAAATCTGTTAGAGGGTCGGTAAAGATTAACTTTAGCTTTTCAGGGGTAGTCCTTGAACAGCTTATGAAGTACGTACCTGAGGTTATTGAGTTGTTTAAGGATTTAATAAATTCTGAATTAGCTGAAGTAGTTGTTGAGCCTTACTACCATAGTCTAACATCTATATATGAAGACCCTAGAGAATTCATAAATCAGGTGAACCTTCAGGTAGGCTTTATTAAGGAGTTATTCGGGGTAGTCCCTAAAGCCTTCGTAAATACTGAGATGATCTACAATAACACCATAGCTAGTATCGTAGGTGATTTAGGGTTTAAAGCAGTGTTCACTGAAGGTGTTGAGAGGGTTCTCAAGGGTAGGAGTCCTAACTACATATACTCACCACCTACGACCACCCCATACCTACTCTTAAGGAATTATAGGTTAAGTGATGACGTAGCTTTCAGGTTTACTAATAGGTCATGGGATCAATACCCACTCTTCGCTGATAAGTACTTAGACTGGATTATGAGGTCACCAGGTGATTTAGTTGTATTAGCTATGGATTACGAGACCTTCGGTGAACACCATAGTGTTGAGTCAGGAATTCTAGACTTCTTAAAGTATTTGATAATGTTTATGGTTAAGAACGGTGTTGAAGCATTAACAGCTTCAGAAGCTGTTAAGCTGTTTAAACCTGTAGATGTTTACGACGTCCCCCCGGAAAACACTATTAGCTGGGCTGATGTTGAGAAAGACCTTAGTGCTTGGTTAGGGTGTGAGGAACAGTTAACTGTCTTCAACAGGCATAAATCGTTGTGGGGTGTGATTAACGAGTTAGATAATGATTTAATTGAGGTTTGGAGGTGTTTAAGTACTAGCGACCACTACTACTACATATCCTCTAAAGGTGAGTCTAGCGGTGAGGTCCATAGGTACTTCCTACCTTACGGATCTAGGACCAACGCTTACTGTATACTTAATACAGCCCTAACAATCCTTGAGTTAAGGCTGTTAGGATTGCTAAATAGTTGGTAGTTTAATTAATTGTGGGTAGTAGTCTCTTAAAACCCTAATCATAGATACTCTAGGTATGAATGACCTTAGAGCTGATAGAGCTACTCTGAAGTACCCCTCAGGATTACTCTTAATCATATCTACAACCTTCAGGAATAAGTTTTTGAATTCCTGGTACTCCGCCTCATTTATCTTACTAGCCTCAGGTCCCGTGTAGTCTATAGGCTCCCTAAGATCCTCACCGAAGAACCAGCCGTTAATCCCGTGGACTATGAGTTCTAAAGCCCCTCCATCCCTAGAAGTAATTGTTGGGACTGCATTAACTGCAGCCTTCATATAACTAGTACCGCATGCTTCCCAACCAGAGAAGGGTGTGGAGAGTAGTAGGTCAACTCCTTGTAAGACCTTCTTAGCTATACCTACAGTGTACTCAGGTATGTAGATGACGTTCTCCTTCTTCTTATGTAACTTCATAAACTCCTTCATAATACTTAACCCGTAACCATCGTGAGGATGTGCTTTACCGCTTAAGACGTAGACTATATCCTTCCTATCTAACTCATTAATTAGCCTGATGATGAACCAAGGCCTCTTATACTCAACTAACCTCCTACCCCAGAACACAACTACTTTATCCTCTAACGACACATCCTTATAACTCCTTAAGAAACTCTCCAACTCTTTCTTAACCCCCTCCTTAATTACTGGTAATGAGTCTAGAGTTAACTTATGTGATTCGTAAGACTCCTTCAAAGTTGGGTGCATCCACCTCTCAATGTTAACACCGTTGGTTATGTAGGATAACTTCTCACTAAAGTGTGGGAATATCTTTAGGAGTATGTCGAGGTGTTTTGCTGAGACTGCGAATGCCTGTGATGAAGCTGCTAGACCTACATCAGTTAAGACTACCTCAGGAGGTATTAACCTATACCCGTACTCAGAATGTATTAGGTTTCGTGGGAAGCTTGGGTGGCCCCAGATACCTGCGGTATGGATTACTAACCTATACTTACCAGGTATTTTAAGTATTAATGGGAGGAATGCAGTATATGCTTCTTGAAGGTCTATAAACGCTATATCATATACCGGTAAATACCCTCTAATATACTCTGCAACAGATTTAGCGAATAGTGTGTACTTATAGAATTTCTCCTCTACACTCCCCTCAATATAGAGTCTCTTAGTGAGTTGTGAAGCCCATTGAGGTGATACTGGTTTAAAGAATACTGCCTTAGCACTCCTGTAGGTATAGCTTAACGCCTCAACACTTACGTCCTCACCCCTCAACTTAATCTTGAACTCCCCCTCACTCCTTAAGGACTTAATGAAATCCTCAGGCTGTGTTTGAGGTTTAGGTATTGGGTTGTCATCACTGTCGAAGTCGTAAGCTACGTAACCTTCATCGTAGTATAAGCAGAAGGTGAAGTACCTCAAATCTAGAGCTCCTGCTGCGTAGAACTTATCACCCTCAAGAACACCTAAACCTCCAGCGTATGTGTAACCTAGGTCTAAGGCTAGGTCAGGAGTCACACTCACTACGATATACTCGTGATTAGGGTCGACCGGTTCTAAAGTCATATACTTACTAACCTCACCTAAGCTATAGTTTAAGATCTGTTTAGGATGTATTTAACGCTTTCTTCTCCTGAGTAGTCAAGCTTAATTAACTTTAAGTTACTTATGATGTGGGTAGTAGGTATTGGGCTTAGATATAGTTAAGCTGATCTATGAGTTAAGTAGGGATGAGTATGAGAGACATGTTAGGGAGCCTAACGTTTACTGGGTTTCAGACTTAGTGAGGTGTTTACTTAAGAGGAATTACGAACTCATATACCCTGAGTTGAGGATGAGGGAGGTCTTCATACCTACGTTAATATCCGGTAATTTAATACATAGGGGATTACAGAGTGTTCTTAAGGAGAGGTTTGGAGGTAATGTAAGTGTTGAGGTTGAGGCGTCTAGGGAGGTCGTACTACCTACAGGTGATAAAGTCGTTATTAAGGGTAGGGCTGACGCGATAGTAAGTACTGATGAGGGTAGGGTCGGGATTGAGATTAAGACTTCTAGGTCAGACCTTAACATACCTCACGAACCGCATTTAGAGCAGGTGATGATATATAATTGGTTAATGGATCTGAACTACTCATTACTGATCTACATAACCCCTGACAGGATCACTCAATTCACAGTGTTAGACCGGCTTACAGAAGCTGATGTAGTTGATAGGATATCAAGTCCTACATACCCGAGGTATTCATGGGAATGTAACTACTGTACATACTCAGTACTATGTCCTTATAAGAAGGTAGTGAGTAGTAAGTGATTAAGTTCACTACTTAACTAGAGGTTGGGATAATCCTTAAGGTTGTTGAGGTAGTTAGGGATGAGCTTAAAGACCTTAGGGTAGTGGATGAAATCATAAGTAGTAGTATGGAGGGTTATAACATATGGTATGTTAACTCATGTATAGAGTTAGGTATATGTAACGTATTGATTGCATCATTAAATGATAGACCTGTAGGTGTAGGTATATACTACATCGTTAACACCCACCCTGAGAAGGTAGGGGTTATCTACTACGTAGCTGTTGATAGGAGGTATAGGGGTTTAGGTATTGGTAAGGCGTTAATAGCATCTATTGAGGAGGTTTTAGAAGGTGTTGACGTCGGTATTTACTTAGCAACGACTAGGGAGGAGAACAATGTGATCAGGAACATACTCACTAGTTTCGGATATCTTGAGGTCCCCTTAGATACGGGGGTATTAGGTGAGGTCTTAGAAGTCGTTGAGAGGATTACATGCGGGTATGATGACGACCTACTATTCATAAAAATTAGCCAAGGTAATGTAGAGGTCCCCTCAATAACCATTAGATTAAGATTCCTAACTAAGCAAGATAATATTGAGGTAATTAATAGGTTATGGCGTAAGATCTGTTATGAGGTGTGGTTGAGGTCTAGAAGGTTACGAGGTTAGGGGTAGTAAAATAACTTATGTTTTAGGTTTAAGACTGCTTTCCTTCCTTACCCTCCTTCTTACCCTTCTCTTCCTTCTTCCCCTTACCACGACTACATTTTGACGTACTAACCACCACTTAATTACTACCTAACTTTCAATTATAAAATTACCTGTTAAGGTGTTAGGTACGTAGTAGTGTTTTCGCTGCCTTCACAGACTCTATAATCTTACTTATCTCAGCCTCACGTTTAGTCCTAGTCACCTCAACTTCCTCTACGTAGCTTATAGCTCCTGTAGGGCATGTACTAGCACATGCTGGTGGTAGGTTCTTAGCTAGTCTATGCCTGCATAAGTCACACTTAACTACAACTTTAAACTTATCTAGGAATTTAGGTATTCCGAAGGGGCATGCAACTATACACTGCTTACAACCGATACACCTCACATAATTTACGAATACTCCACGATCACTTTTATACAGTGCTTTAGTAGGGCATACAGTTACGCATGGTGCGTTCTCACAATGTCTGCATGTGTAAGGTATTGAGGCCTCAACCTCCTCAACTAGGTAGACTTCTACGAAGTTTATACCGTCATGTTCTCTCTCACAAGCTACTTCACAAGCCTTACAATGTATACAGAGTTTAGGGTCTATGTAGAGGGTCTTAACCATAAGGTCACCCCAACCTCACTACCTTACACGCACATACCTTAGCTTCAGGTGTACTTGCTTCAGGGTCTAGAGCGTCGTTAGTTACTTTATTAGCTCCCCAATGCCACGGTACTGAGATGACACCGTCGATCACACTATTACTTATTCTGACCTTCACTACATACTCACCCCTCCTAGTAACGACCTTCACTACATCACCGTTCTTTAAGCCGTACCTACTAGCTGTTGACTGGCTGATTAAGGCTTCAGCCTCAGGCCAACGCTTACTTACAGATGCTGACCTACCAGTCATTGTGTTAGTATGGTATATCCCTACAACCCTATGAGTCGTTAGTATTAGTGGGTACTCATCATCAGGTACCTCAGCTGGTGGTTGATGTTCTACAGGTATTATCATGAACTTACCTGTAGGTGTTCTAAACCTATCTACGTGGAGTACTTGAGTACCGCTATGTTCTGGTGTAGGGCAAGGCCATACAATACCACCTAAAGTACGTTTCAACCTATCAGGTGTTATTCCTGCGTAGGAGGGTATGACCTTATTAATCTCTAGTAATACCTCCTCAGGGGTTGTGTATGGGAAGTACCTCTCTAAACCTAGCTCCTTAGCTAGGTCAACTATTATGTGTAGGTCTGGTCTAGCCTCACCTGGAGGTTCTAAAGCTTTAAAAGACCACTGAACCCTCCTCTCACTATTTGTGAAGCTACCCTCCTTCTCAGCCCAAGCAGCTGCTGGTAAGATTATATCTGCATGTTCAGCAGTCTCAGTCAGGAATATATCCTGAACTACTAAGAACTCAACCTTCTTTAAACCCTCAATAACGTGTGTGCTATTAGGCTCACTCACTACTGGATTCTCACCCATTACGTAGATAGCTTTAATCTTACCACTCTCAGCCTCACGGAATATACAGGGGACTGTAAGCCCTACATTATTTGGTAACTCATTAACACCCCATAAACTAGCTATCCTAGACCTACCGACATCATCAGTAACTCTAACATAACCTGGTAGGAACTCAGCCAACGCACCCATATCACAAGCTCCTTGGACGTTATTCTGACCTCTTAAACCACCAACACATGTACCTGGCTTACCGTACCAACCGAGTAGTGCTGCTAACGTAGCTAACGCAAGTACGTTCCTATAACCTACGATATGTTGTGTTACCCCCATAGACCATAGGAGCGATCCCTTCCTACTTGAGGCCATAGTATATACTGCCTGCCTTATAATGAATGCTGGAGCGCCACTAATACCCTCAGCTAATTCCGGTGTATACTTCCTAACAACCTCTACCAACTTATCAAAACCTTCAACACGTCTCTCAACGAATTCCTTATCGTATAGGCCTTCACTAATGATTATGTTCATCATAGCGTTAGCTACAGCTATATCAGTACCCGGTCTAATCGGGACGAATATGTCTGAGAACCACGCAGTCCTAGTCTTGACAGGACCTACAACTACTACCTTAGCCCCCCTACTCTTAGCCTTAAGTATGTACTGACCCATAAGGACTGGGTATGTCTCAGCTGGGTTAGAACCCCAGATAACTATTACTTCAGAGTTACCTATGTCCTCGAAAGTAGCTGTTAGAGCTCCTACACCAGTAACTCTACCCATACCTATTAACGTTGGTGCGTGGCACAACCTAGCACAGTGGTCGACGTTATTAGTGCCTAAGACCCTAGCTAACTTCTGTAGTAGGTAGTTCTCCTCATTAAAACACTTAGCACTAGCCATGAACGCTACTGAGTCAGGTCCGTAGGTCTTAACGACCTCCTTAATCCTACTAGCAACCTCCTTAACAGCATCCCTCCAACTAATCTCTACAAAACCATTCTCAGTCTTCTTAAGAGGTTTCCTAAGCCTATCAGGTGAGTTAAGGAATGATAAGTCGTTGGCTTTAGGGCATAAACTACCTTTATTAACTGGGTGTTCATAGTTGTACTCAATACCTACGTACTTACCGTTACGTGATTTTATGAAGAACCCACAACCAACTCCACAGTAAGGGCATATCACTGGTGTGAGTTTCTCACTCAAGTTAACACCTCTCAATATTAGAGACTACACCCATTTAAACCTTAGGTTTGATTATTTAATGTTGGTTATTACGAGGCTTACGAGGTCATCTATAAATTCATAACCCTTTAGACCTACCTCATCAGCTATTAGTAGTAACTCATCCTTACGTGGTAGTACCCCTCTAGACTTCATTAAATTCCTTAAAGTCTCAGCATACTCCCAAGGAAATACTATCCAGGCGTCTGTCTTAGATACGTAGTAGTCAGGTACTATTACTGACCAAGGCTTCACATATAATGATGCAGTTCTAACTTCTTTAGGGTTGTATAGCTGTACTAACTCTACAGCTGTTTGTAGTGTCCTACCACTATCAGCTACGTCATCAACTATCAACACCTTCTTACCACTTACATCAGATATTAGTGGGTGTGTTACTACAGGCTTCTCATGACGTTCCTCAACACCTTTATAGAATTTAACACCTACGACGTCGACAGAATCTATACTTAAGAAATCACTTAATAATCTAGTGATTATCCAACCACCTCTTAAAATACCTACTAAGGTATCTGGTAGGTAGTTAGACTCAATCAACTTAAAGGATAGTTTAATGGTTAGACTCATTATGTCATTCCATGATAGGGTTAGGAACCTAACCACTTTAACACCTTACGATACTCATTAGTTAAGGCCTTAATAAGTGATTACTGAGGGGTACGTTAGTTTTAAATTCAGTAATTCCTACATGTTGAGGGATATTACGCCGGTAACAGTAGTAGTTGGTGGGTTCTTCGGTGATGAGGGTAAGGGTAAGGTAGCTGCGTATCTAAGTTTAAGTATTAAGCCTTCAGTAGCTGTTAGGACTGGAAGTATTAATGCTGGGCATACAGTTACATACTGTGGTAGGACTTGGAAGTTAAGGAGTATACCCTCAGCATTCCTCCATAAGTTATGTAGGCTCTATATACCTGCAGGTGCTTTAATAAGCATCCCAGTATTCTTTAACGAGGTTAGGGAGGCTGAATGTGATGGTAGGGTGTTCGTAGACTTTAACACTGGAGTTATAACTGATGAACATGTCATGAGGGAGAGAGGTGATGAGGTTATGAGCTTAATTGGGAGTACTAAACAAGGTGTTGGTGCGGCTATGGCTGATAGGGTTAGGAGGGTGCTTAAGTTAGCTAGAGATTATGGGGAACTTAAGAATTACTTGAGGGACGTTGCTTTAGAGGTTAATGAGGCTGTTGATAGGGGTGAGGAGGTCTTGATAGAGGGTACTCAAGGATTATACCTCAGCCTATACTTCGGTACCTACCCATACGTAACGAGTAGGGATACATCAGCTTCAGGGGTTTTAAGTGAGGTTGGGTTAGGTCCTAAGAAAGTTGATGATGTCTTAGTAGTTTTTAAGTCGTACGTAACTAGGGTTGGTGAGGGCCCACTACCTAATGAGTTAAGCTATGATGATATAGTTAAGTTCGGATTTCTTGAGAAGGCCTCAGTAACTGGTAGGGTTAGGAGGGCTGCACCATTTAATTATGAATTAGCTAGGAGGGCTGTAACTATAAACTCAGCAACTCAAGTAGCTATAACTAAGATTGATGTATTGTTTAGGGATGCACAGAATGTTAGGGAGTGGGGTAAGTTACCTAGGGAGGCTAGGAAGTGGGTGGAGGAGGTTGAGGAAGTACTTAAGGTACCTGTGACTCTAGTAGGTACTGGTGAGGAGGTTGAGGCTATGGTAGACCGTAGGAAGGATGTCTTCGGATCTCTTAGGAGGTGATGAACTATCATCGAATGTGATGTAGTGATAGTTGGTGGGGGTCCTGCAGGGCTGTTCTCAGCCTATGAAATAGTTGAGAAGGGTGGTAAGGACTTAAGAGTTGTCCTGATCGATAAAGGTCCTAGAGCTACGGTGAGGAAGTGCCCGTTAATACATACTGGTAAGTGTATGTACTGTAAGCCGTGTTTAGTACTTAACGGTATCGGCGGTGCTGGTGCGTTAAGTAGCTTCCTAATAAACTTAAGACCTGATATAGGTGGTGAGCTACATGAGTTAGTAGGTAGTTGGGAAGTTGCTGAGGAGTTGATTAAGTATGTAGATGATGTAGTGGTGAAGTTCAGTAGTAGTTCTAAGCTATATACCCCTGACCCTGAGATGGTAGAGGTTTTAGAGAAGAGGGCTATTAAGGCTGGAGCTACCTTCATCCCAATAAAACAACGTCATATAGGGAGTGAGAGGGCTATAGAAGTTATTGAGAACTTCACTAAATACCTCGAGGGTAGGGGTGTTAAGGTAGTGACTAATACTGAAGCCCACGACATAGTAGGTAGTGGTGGTAGGTTCGTAGTCAAGACAAGTAATGGTGAGTTAGTATGTAGGTACTTGATATTAGCTACTGGTAGGTCTGGGGCTGAGTGGTTCTCAAACATCACCAAGAAGTTAGGTATTGCAGTCCTCCCAGGACCTCTAGACGTTGGTGTTAGGGTTGAGGTCCAGTCAGTAGTTATGGATGAGGTTACTAGAGTTGTTAGGGATCCTAAGATAGTGATGTATACTAAGGCATTCGATGATAAGGTAAGGACGTTCTGTACCAACCCCGGAGGTTATGTGCTGAAGGAGGTCTACGATGACGGGACAGTAGGTGTTAACGGTGAGTCCTACAGTGATAGGCATAGCGGGAACACTAACTTCGCATTACTCTCTACTGTCAGGCTGACCAACCCATTAGAAGACACTATAGATTACGGGAAGAGTATAGCTAGGCTGTCTACGAAGTTAGGCGGTGGTAAACCACTGATTCAGAGGTTTAGTGATTTAGAGGCTGGTAGGAGGAGTACCTGGGATAGGATTAACAGGAGTTCTATAAGACCAACACTTAAGGACGTAACACCTGGGGATATATCTATGGCATTACCTTATAGAGTACTAACAAACATTATTGAAGGACTTCAAAGACTAGATAGTATAATACCTGGTGTAGCCTCATCCCAAACACTAATATACGCACCTGAGATAAAGTACTATAGTGTTAGAGCAGTAGTTAATAGGTTCTTAGAGACAACTATCGAGAACATATTCGTAGCAGGCGATGGTGCAGGACTCTCAAGAGGTATTAACGTAGCCTCAGCTACTGGAGTCTTAGCAGGTAGGGGAGTACTCCATAAATTAGGGATTATATAATCAACAACACAGCAAACAACCTCCAACTTAATTTCCACTAATACTTACTCTACATCAGACCTCAGCAGTAATTATCTTCAATTAAATTAGTTCTACACCATAGTAGCATCAGTCATAGTTTCTAGGGTGTTAAGTTAACATATTTATGTAAAAATTATTTAAGAATTAGTATTCTACATAATCATGTTAATATACGTTAGGGTTGAACTAAAGTTAAATTTATAAGTATATCTTGAGTAAGTAAACTTGTGATTTGAATGCTTAGTGGTCAGTTGCTGTATGAGGGGAAAGCTAAACGTGTTTATGTAAAAGATGAAAATACGTTGTTGATGGAGTTTAAGGATGTTGTTACAGCTTTAGATGGTGTTAAGGTTTCTCAAGCTCCTGGTAAGGGTGTGTTGAATGCTGCTTTAAGTGCTTTCTTCTTTAGACTTCTTGAATCTAGAGGTGTTAACACTCACTTCATAGGTTATGATGGTGGGAGGGTACTTACTGTTAGGAGGCTTAAGATGGTTCCTGTAGAGGTTATAGTACGTAATTATGCTTACGGTAGCTTAATTAAGAGGTTACCGCTTTATAAACCACTCTCTAAGTTGAGTAAGCCTATTGTTGAGTACCATTATAAGAGTGATGAACTGCATGACCCTCTAATACTCCCTGAGGATATACTCAATACTGGTTTGATGAGTGGGGAGGAGCTTAATACTGTTAATGAGGTATCACTACGTGTTAATGATGTCTTAAGTAGTGAGTTGGTTAGGTATGGTTTAACCTTAGTCGACTTTAAGTTAGAGTTTGGGAGGGATGCTAATGGGAGGTTATTAGTTGCTGATGAGATTAGTGGTGATACTATCAGGGTTATCGATGCTGAGGGGAGGCACCTAGATAAGGAGGTTTTTAGGAAGGGAGGTAGTGTTGAGGATTTAATCATAGCATACTCAACACTTGCACGTAGGTTAGGTATTAACGTGGGTTTTAGATGTACGTAGTTGAGGTCGTAATAACTAATAAGAGAAGTGTTAGGGACCCTGAAGGAGAGACAATCCATAAGGAATTGATAAGTAGGAGGGGGTATGCTAACGTTAAGGATGTAAGGTCTGGTAAGTACCTAGAGTTCTTAGTTGATTCTCAAACACCTGAGGAAGCGTTAAACTACGTTAGGGATATATGCCATAAGTTAAGGATCTACAACCCAGTTGTCCACGATATTAAGGTGAGGTTATCTGCCTAGGGTTGCAGTGATTAAGTTCCCTGGAACTAACTGTGACTTAGATGTTGTGTGGGTGCTACGTAGGGTGTCTAAGCTGGAGGCATCATCAGTGTGGTTTACGGATTTCAGGGTAGGTCCTTGGGACGCTGTCGTAATACCTGGAGGTTTTAGTTATGGTGATTGGCTTAGGGCTGGAGCTATAGCTGCTAGGAGTAAGGTCTTAGATGAGATTCGTGAGGGTATACGTAATGGATTACCAGTTCTAGGTATATGCAACGGTTTTCAAATACTTACTGAGGCTGAGGTATTACCAGGTACTCTACTTCAGAATAACTCATGTAGGTTCATATGTAGGTGGGTTAAGGTTAGGTTTTATAATCCGAGGGGTCCTTGGCTTAAGCTAGTACCTGAAGGCTTAACCACTGATATGCCTATAGCTCATGGTGAGGGACGTTACTACATAGAGGGTGAGGCTGTAGTCTCTGGGAAGCCGTTAATCAAGTACGTAGGTAATCCTAACGGTAGTGCTTACGATATAGCAGGTATAGCTTCAGATGACGGTATTGTTTTAGGTTTAATGCCTCATCCAGAGAGAGCTGCTGAGTCTGAGTTAGTCCCTAGGGGCCGTTCATGTGGGGGTCTACACATATGGCTTAGCATAGGTGAGAGTTTAAGGGTTGGTTGGTAATGCCTTTAAGTAATGATGAGTTAGTTGAGATTCACGGGATTTTAGGTAGGGAGCCTACTAAAGCAGAGTTAAACATGTTTGAAGCTCAGTGGAGTGAGCACTGCTCATATAAGAGTAGTAGGTACTACCTTAAGCTGCTACCTAGTGATGGTGAGGACGTAATAATCGGTCCTGGTAGGGACGCACCAGCGGTTAAGATATTCAACAACTACGCAGTAGTGTTCAAGATAGAGAGTCATAACCACCCATCAGCTGTAGATCCCTACAACGGTGCTGCGACTGGTGTAGGAGGTATTGTGAGGGATATCCTGACGTTAGGTGCTAGACCAATAGCTCTACTTGATATGTTATTCTTAGGTGACCCTACAGACCAACATGCTAATTGGTTGATTAAGAACGTGGTTAGGGGGATAAGCGATTACGGGAATAGGATAGGGGTCCCTGTAGTCTCCGGTATGACATGGTTTGATAAGGCCTACAATAGGTACCCGTTAGTTAATGTTGCATGTGTAGGGATCGTCGAGATCAGTAAGTTGGTTAATAAGGTACCTGAAGCTAACGACTTAATAGTAATTATAGGTAATACTACAGGTAGGGATGGCTTACTAGGTAGTTCATTCGCGTCTAAACCACTAGATAGTTCTGAAGACTACCTCAACAACATATCAGCTGTTCAGGTAGGTAACCCATTAATTGAGAAGTTAATCATAGACTTCATAGTCGATATAACTGGCTTAGGTGTTGTTAAGTATATTAAGGATTTAGGTGGTGGTGGCTTAGCTACAGCAGTATCTGAGTTAACAGCTGATTACGGCTTAGGAGCTACTATAGTTTTAGATAACCTACACCTTAGAGAACATGACTTAAGGCCTGAGGAAATCCTAGTTTCTGAAAGTCAAGAGAGGATGTTATTAGTGGTTAGTAGGGATGACCTTAAAGTAGTGCAGGAACTGCTAGAGAAGTATGGGATTCAATACAGCGTCGTAGGGAGTCTGGATAGGAGTGGTGTTATTAAGGTTTACTATAGAGGTGATTTAATAGCTGAGGTACCTGCTAAGGCGTTAGCTAAACCACGTATCAGGTTAAGGGATGCGGTAGTCCCTAAACACTTCAACGAACTTAATGTTGAGGTCAGGATTACTGATATCCCTGAAGTTAAGGACTTACGTAAACTCATGCTTAAGATGTTAAGATCACCTAATATAGCGTCTAAGGAATGGATCTACAGTCAATATGATTACGAAGTAGGTATTAGGACTGTTGTTAAGCCTGGGTACGGGGATGCAGCAGTCTTAAGATTGATTGAGGTTGGTGATGGTTTAGGGATAGCTGTTAAAGGTGATGGCAATCCTAGGTATACGTATATAAACCCGTTTAGAGGTGCTGCTAACGCTGTTGCGGAATGCTATAGGAATTTAGTGAGTGTTGGTTCTAAACCTATAGCTATAGTTGATGAGGTCAATGCAGGTAATCCTGAGAAACCCGACCATTACTGGTACTTTACTGAGATGGTTAAAGGTATTTCATGGATGGCTCAAGAACTTAAACTACCAGTTGTTGGTGGTAAGGTAAGTTTCTATAATGAGGACTTAAGTACGTACTCACCTGTAAAACCTGTAGCTACTATAGTTGGTGTCGGTACCATAGCTAATATTAAGAATGTCGTTACGTTTGATTTGAAGGAGGATGACGACTTAATATTAATTGTAGGTACTACATACCCTGAGTTAGGTGCTACTGAATTCCTACATGTTTATCTAGGTCTTGAGTTAGGTGAGGTACCACTCCCAAGACCTTCAAGTGAGTTACGTAATGCTGGATTCATCAGTGAGTTAGTACGTTTAGGTTATGTTAAGGCAGTACATGACGTTGACGTAGGTGGTGTTGCAGTAGCTATAGCTGAGATGTGTATTAAGGGTTTGAAAGGTGTTGTCGTAGACTTAAGTAAGATCCCTAATAGAGGTTGTAGTAGGTATGAGGAGTTACTATTCTCTGAGACTCAGGCTAGGTACTTAGTCGAGGTTGGTAGTGAGGTCTTAGACTCTGTGGTTGACCTAGCTAGGAAGTACGGTGTTGATGTAGGTGTTATCGGTAGGGTAGTAGGTAATGAGTTAGTTATTAGTTATGACGGACACATACTTACTAAGCTTAAGGTTGATGAGTTGGTTAACGTGTATGAGAACTCACTTAATGAGTTAATGAGTTGATGGTTATGTGTGGTATCGCAGCTTATTACGGCCCTAACGCACCTCTAAACACTTACAAGTTATTAGTTGAGTTACAGCATAGGGGTCAGGAATCAGCAGGTATATCAATACTTTCTAAGAATTCTATAGAGACTATAGTCAGGCCTGGCTACGTCCTAACAGCTATAAGTCCTAACGAGGTCAGTAGATTAGATTCTCAAGTAGCTATAGGGCATGTTAGGTACTCAACAACTGGTGAGCCTGGAGGTGGTGTCGGTGCTCAACCGATAACCTTGAGTAGTAATGGTAGGAGTATTTCATTAGCTTTCAACGGAAACATAATTAACTACCGTGACTTATCTAAGGAATTCCTGAATTCTTACATACCTAGTGATGCTGAAGTACTGGCTAGGTTAGTCCTTAAACTCTATGAGGAGTTAGGTGATGTTGTTGAGGCTGTTAAGAACTTAGCGTCGTTGGTTAGGGGTAGCTATAGTTTAGTCGTGTTAACTCCTGAGCCTAGGGTAGTAATAGCTAGAGATCCTTGGGGGTTTAAACCCTTAACATATTCATTCAGTGGTGATGTGTTAGCAGTTGCTTCAGAATCCTCAGCTCTTGAGGTGTTAGGGTTTGACTCTTGGAGTGAGGTAGGGCCTGGAACTATAGTCTCCTTCGACGGTAAGTCATTAGAAGTTGTAGATAGTGGTGTTAGAGGTGTTTTCAGCCCATGTGTCTTCGAATACGTTTACTTCTCCAGACCTGACTCAGTATTCAACGGTGTTCAAGTCCATGAGGCTAGGGTGAGGATGGGGATGCATGTTGGAGGTATGGATAACGTAGATGTTGATGTTGTGATTCCAGTACCTGATAGTGGTAGGAGTGCTGCTCTAGGCTACAGCATCGTACGTAAGGTATTATTTGATGAGGGTCTAATCAGGAATAGGTATGCTGGTCGGAGCTTCATAACAACTCCAGATGTACGTGACTTCATATCAGATGTTAAGTACGGTGTTATAAAGTCTGTAGTGTGTGGTAGGAGGGTTGCTGTAGTAGATGATTCATTAATTAGGGGTACTACTATGGAGAGGATTGTTAAGATCCTTAAATGTAGGGGTGTTAAGGAAGTACATGTTAGGGTTGCTAGCCCACCTGTTAAGTACCCATGCTTTATGGGTGTTGACTTCCCAACTAGGAGGGAGTTAATAGCGTCTAGGTATGATGACGTAGACAGTATAAGTAAGTACTTAGGTGCTGATAGCTTGCTATACAATACTGTTGAAGGTCTACGTTGGGCTGTGAAGCTACCGTCGTTATGTCTAGCCTGCTACACAGGTGTTTACCCCTTCAAGGATATTAACATTGAGGTCCTTGAGAAGGTCTTTTCGAGGTGGTAAGTTATGGGTGGTTTAGTAGGTATAGTAGCGTTTGATGAGCTATGGAGTGTTAGTAAGTTCATGTATTACGGCTTACTAGCATCTCATAACAGAGGTGATAACTACGTAGTAGTGTTAAGTAATGGTAGGAATTTAAAGAGTGTTGGAGGTGATATCACACACCTACTACTTAATAAGGACTCTCTAGACCTGCTTGAGGGGTATGTAGGTGTTGGAGGTGTTTACAGTCAGGTCGACCGTCTTGAAGGGAAGTATACCTACTTAAGTGATAACGGTTACGAACTCTCACTACTGGTAGATGGGTATGTAGATGGTTCAGTACTTGATATCGGTAGGAGGCTCCTTAAGTTGATTAACCTAGGTTATAAGTTAGTGGAGGCATTCGTAGAGGTCATTAAGGGTGTTAGAGGTGTTTACTCATTACTACTCATAAATAATAAGTCAGAGGTTATAGCTTATAGGTCAGTAGCTGGGTTAACACCACTACATCTAGGTGGGTATGGCTTCGATCTTGCGTTAATCGCTACTGAGTCAGTACCTATTAACATCTTAGGTGGTGAGTTAAGGAGTGCTGTGAAGCCTGGTGAGTACGTATACCTATCCCCTGACTTAGTCACGGTTGGTGAAGTACCTACAGACGGTGTTGTTAACCACGCTATCTGTGCGTTTGAGTATATATACATGGCTAGGCATGACTCAGTACTTGACGGTATTGACGTATACTCTATTAGGAAGTCGTTAGGTGAGGAGTTAGGTAGGAGGTTTAAGTACGATGTCGACGTAGTTGTAGGTGTTCCTGAGACAGCCATACCCTACGCTCTAGGTTTTGCTAAGGTGTTAGGTAAGGATTTAGAGTACGGGTTTATATCAACTGGTGTTAAGGTTAGGACTGCGATTAAGGGTGACCCTCTAGAGAGGTTGATAGGGATTCAACTAAAGTTAAACCCTGTCAGGCATGTGTTCAGCGGTAGGAGGGTCGCTATAGTTGATGATAGCTTAGTTAGGGGTTTAACGATTAAGAATGTTATCCAGATACTTAGGAATAAACTCGGTGTTAAGGAGGTCCACGTAGTCATAGGTAGTCCTAAACTCATCACTAACTGTCCTTACGGTAAGGAGATACCTCCTAAGGATGAGTTATTAGCGGCTAACTTAAGTGATGAGTTAGCTGTTAAGTATGTTGAGGCAGATTCAATAACTTGGTTATCGGTGGATGAAGTCTCTAAAGTATTCAGTGGTTCGGGGGTGAACTTATGTACTGGTTGTTTCTTAGGTGGGTGTTTAGTTAGGGGGTGGTCGTAGTTGAAGGTTGTGGTAGTAGGTGATGGTGGTAGGGAGAACGCTATAGCTCTAATGTTGAGTAGGAGTTCGTTAGAGCCTAAGATATACGTCATATCATCACATGTTAACCCAGGTCTTAAGAAGGTTGCAGAACGTAGTGGTGGTAAGTTAATAATATGTGATATCCTAAACCGTAAGGAGGTTAGGGTTAGGGTTGATGAGGTATCCCCTGACGTAGTTGTTATAGGTCCTGAAGAACCTCAATTCCACGGTGTTAGTGATGAGTTGAGAGGTTGTGGTCATGCAGTATTCGGAGCTTCTAGTAAGTTAGCTGAGATTGAGAAGAGTAAGGTCTTTATGAGGGAGCTTATGTGGAGGTATAGGATTCCGGGTAGGTTAGCTTATAAGGCATTCACTGATGTTTCCCAAGCTATAGAGTACGTAAGTAATGCTGGTGATGTAGTGATTAAGCCTGCTAGACAGGCTGGTGGTAAGGGTGTTAAAGTAATTGCTGACTTACAAGCATATCTAAGTGATGTTAAGTCTAGAGTACGTGTTGACTATACGAGGAAGTTAATAAGTGATGTTATGAGTCACTACGTAGATATAGATTATAAGTTATTAGTTGAGGAGAGGGTTGAAGGTGTTGAGTACACACTCATGTGTATTACTGACGGCTACACATTACTACCACTACCCCTAGTTCAAGACCACCCACACGCATTCGATAATGATTTAGGCCCTGAGACCGGCGGTATGGGGAGTATTCAAGGGCCTGGATACCTCCTACCATTCATTAATGAGGGTGAGTTCAGAGAGAGTGTCGATATCGTTGAGAGGGTGCTTAAGGTTCTTCAGGAGGTTGTTGGGGAGAGGTATGTAGGTGTCCTATCCGGTCAGATGATGTTAACATCATTACTAGGGCCTACAGTTATAGAGTTCTACAGTAGGTTCGGAGATCCTGAAGTCTCTAACTACATATACACGTTAGATACTGACTTACTTGAGGTTATAGATAGGGCTGTATCTGGTAGGTTAGCTAGTGTTAAGCTTAGGGTACGTGAGGATTTAGTCTCAGTTGTTAAGGCTGTATGCCCTCGTGGATACCCAAATAATAGGAAGGCTGCTAAGGGTCATCCAGTAGTAGTTGATGAGAAGTCGATCAGGGATTACGGTTGTGAAGTACTCTACGCAGGTGTTGAGATAATCAACGGTTCTATGTATACTACCGGTTCGAGGATTGTTGAGTTAGTATGTGCTGGTGAGGATTTTGATGAGGTTAGTAGGAGGGTTAATAAGTGTGTAGAGTTCGTTAAGTGTGTAGATGGTTGGGATACCTTCTACCGTAGGGATATAGGTACTAAGGATTTAATTATGAGGAGGGTTATGACAGCTGATATAGTTAGGAACGCATATACTTATAGAAGGAGTAAGGGGCTCTCAACTGTTAAGGTTGATTGGATACCTGGTAAGGGTGTCATAACTTATGACTACAGTTAGAGAGTTTATCGGGACCCCACTAAGTAGTAAGTCCACTAAGGTATTACTCTTAGGTAGTGGTGAGTTAGGTAAGGAGTTAGCCCTTGAAGCGCATAAGTTAGGTCTTGAGGTAGTAGCTGTTGATAGGTATGATAACGCACCTGCAATGCATTTAGCCCATAGGAAATACGTTATCAATATGTTGGACGGTAGGGCTGTTAAGGAGGTCGTGTATAGGGAGAGACCTGATGTAGTGATTCCTGAGGTTGAGGCTGTAGATACTGGAGCTCTTAAGGAGTTAGAATCTGAAGGTTACTTCATAGCACCTAATGCTGAGGCTGTTAGGGTGTGTATGAATAGGGTTGAGTTGAGGGAGTTCCTGTCTAAGAAGTTTGAACTACCGACGACTAAGTATGTCGTAGTTAGTAGCGAGGAGGAACTCATTAATGCATGTGATGTTGTCGGCTACCCATGTATAGTGAAGCCTGAGATGAGTAGTAGTGGTCATGGCCATACAGTTATAAGGACTCCATTAAGTGAGGAAGAGTTAAGGAATGCTTATAGATATGCTGTAGCTAGTGGTAGGGGGTTGAGTAGGAGGGTTATAGTTGAGGAGTTCGTCGACTTACTAACAGAGTTTACAGTCCTAACCTACAGGTACGTAACACCTAGTAATGAGGTATTCATAAGTACTTTAGAACCTGTAGAGCATTGGAGGTACGGTCATTTCCACTATATAGAGTCTTGGCAACCGTCGATTAGGGATGAGGATATACTTAGGAAGTGTAGGGAGTACGCAGTTAAGATCGTTGAGGCTTTAGGGGGTTACGGAATCTACGGTGTTGAGTTATTCTTAACTAAGGATGGTAGGTTATTAGTTAGTGAGGTAGCTCCGAGACCTCACGACACAGGATTCGTTACGTTAGTTACTCAAGACTTAAGTGAGTTCGCTATACATTTGAGGGCGGCTTTAAGACTCCCAATACCTAAGGTGAACTTAATATCTGCTGGTGCTAGTTACGCAGTATATACTGACTTAGACGGTGTTTGGGGACCTAAGTACTACGGAATTCATGAGGTGTTAAGTGTTGAAGGTGTTGATATAAGGATTTTCGGGAAGCCATCCACCTACCGTGGGAGACGTATGGCTGTCCTACTAGCTAGGGGTGTAGATGTCTATGATGCTAGGGATAAGCTTAGGAAGGTCTTAAATAAGTTAGTGATTTCTTGAGGTGATACTCATGAGTGGTTGGACTTACTCTAAAGCTGGTGTTGACTTGAAAGTAATTAGTGGGTTGCATGGTAAGGTGTTAGATATTATACGTAGAGTTAATGAGTATTTAGGTGTTAGTTACGGGGGTCTTGGAGGGTATTCAACATGGGTTGAAGTTAATAAGACTAAATTAATACTCCACGTAGATGGTGTTGGGACTAAGGCGTTAGTCGCTAGTAAGTTAGGTAATTATAGGGTCTTAGGTTGGGATTCAGTAGTGATTAACGTAAACGATGTTGTATGTGATGGTGGTAGACCATTAGCACTAGTTGACTACATAGCTATGAGTAGACCTGATGAGAAGGCTTACGAGGAGGTTATAGAGGGTATAGTCGATGCAGCCCTAACTAATAAGTTAGCTTTATTAGGTGGTGAGACAGCCATCCTACCAGACTTAATGTATGGTTTAGACGTCGTATGTACTGTACTAGCTGTTAAGGAGTTCGACGTAGTTAATAAGGCTAGGGAGGGGGACGTAGTACTGGGGTTACTAAGTAATGGTATACATGCTAATGGTTATAGCCTAGTTAGGAAGGTGTTGGAGGGTAGTGTAGGTTATGACGTAGTAGTTGATGGTGTTAGGATATCTGATGAGGTCTTAAAACCTGTTAGGAATTACGGACCGTTGATAATTGACGCATTCAGTAGTAAGTTGATTAACTCAGCCGCACATATAACAGGTGGTAGTTTTAAGAAGGTTAGGAGGGTGTTAAGTAATGACCTCAACATAGTCATCAACGCTCCTAAACCACCTAAGATATTCGAAATAATTATGAGTTTAGGTAGGGTAAGTATTGAGGAGATGTATAGGGTGTTTAATATGGGTGTAGGTATGGTGGTTACACTACCTGAGGAGAACTTACAGGATTTTAAGTATTTAGCCCTTAAACATAATGTAGATTTTATAGAGGTTGGTTACGTTATGAGGGGTTCAGGTAAGGTTATAGTTAAGACCTACTACGGTGATGTAGTTGAGTTCTGAATTACTACGTAGTTATGACTTAAGGAATATCCATATAGGTGCTATAGCTAGTCACTCAGCCCTAGACGTATTCGACGGTGCTAAGGATGAGGGGTTTAAGACAGTAGCTATATGTGAGGCTGGGAGGGAACTACCCTACCTAAGATTTAAAGCTGTAGTTGATGAAGTCTTAATACTTAAGAAATTCGCTGATGTTGTTGATGAAGACGTTATGAGGAGGCTTAAGGACCTCAACACCGTATTAATACCTAATAGGAGTTTCTCAGTATACGTCGGTTATAGGAATATTGAGGAGAGGTTGAGGATACCTGTATTCGGTAATAAGTACCTCCTTAAGTGGGAGGAGAGGGTTGGTGATTACAACTACTACAAACTACTCGATGCTGCAGGTATTAGGAGGCCTAAGGTGTTTAAAGATCCTGACTCCATAGACGTCCCAGTCATAGTTAAGATGCCTGAAGCTAGGAGGAGGGTTGAGAGGGGTTTCTTCATAGCTAGTGATAGGGATGACTTCTACAGGAAGGTTAGGGAGTTGATGGATAAGGGTGTAATTGATGAGGTATCTTTAAAGAACGCATCAATTGAGGAGTTAGTAATCGGTGCACACTTCAACGTGAACTACTTCCGTAGTATTGTACGTAAGGATGTTGAGTTATTAAGTATTGATAGGAGGATTCAAAGTAATTTAGACGGTTTTATCAGGATCCCTGCTAAGGAGCAGTTAGGTATTGACTACCCAGTCAGGTATGTTGAGGTCGGTCATGAACCAGCAACTATTAGGGAGAGTATACTTAATAAGTTATTCTCTATAGGTGATGCGTTCGTAGAGGCTGTCGATAGGCTCGTACCGCCAGGGCTTATAGGGCCATTCACCCTACAGTTAATGGTTACCCCGGAATTAGATGTTGTTGTGTATGATGTTGCCTTCAGGATCGGGGGTGGGACTAACGTCTATATGGGAGTAGGTAGTCAGTACAGTAAGCTCTACTTCGGGAGGCCTGTAAGTATGGGTAGGAGGATCGCTATGGAGATTAGATGGTGTGTTGAGGGAGGTTGCTTAGATAGGGTGTTAACATGAGTTTATGTCCTCTGGAGTTCAGGTATGGTTCTAACGATATGAGGGCGATATTCTCTAGGGAGAATATAATTAAGAAGATGGTTGAGGTTGAGTTAAGGCTGTATAAGGCTCTTGAGGAGTGCGGTATAGTACCTAAGGGCTACTACGAAGCATTTAGTAAGTGTGTAGGTAGTATCACTGTAAGGCCTGAGGAAGTCGATAAACGTGAGGGGGTGTTAGGCCATGACGTAGTAGCGTTACTTTCAATACTTACTGATTACTGCGGAGATGCTAGTAGGTTCTTACATTACGGAGCTACTAGTAATGACGTAATAGATACTGTGTGGGGCTTACTGGTTAGGGATGCTTTAGGCCTGATTAAGAAGAAGTTAGTTAGTAGTATAAGGTTGTTGATGGGACTCACTAGGGAGTATAGGGATTTAATAATGGTTGGTAGGACCCACGGACAGCACGCACTACCTATAACCCTAGGTTTCAAACTAGCTAATTACGTATATGAACTTACTAGGAGTTTAGAGAGGTTAGTTGATGTTGAGTCTAGAGTAGTTCGTGGTAAGATGGCTGGTGCTGTAGGTACTATGGCTGGGTGGAGGGGTAAGGGCTTATGTGTTGAGTCTGTAGTTATGAGGGAGTTAAATTTAAGGCCTCATGAAATAACTACTCAGGTAGTTCCTAGGGACGGCTTCGCTGAGTTAGTTAGTGTTATAGCTATACTTGCCTCACAGATTGAGAGGTTTACAGTTGAGGTTAGGGAGTTGATGAGGCCTGAAATACTTGAGTTAGCTGAGGGTGTGGGGGGTAGGGTCGGTAGTAGTACTATGCCTCATAAGGCTAACCCAGTAGAGTGTGAGAAGATTTCAGGACTTACTAGGGTTTTAAGAGGTTTAATAGTACCTGCGATTGAGGATATAGTGTTATGGCATGAGAGAGACTTAAGTAATAGTAGTGCTGAGAGGTTGTTAATACCGCATACGTTCATGTTGATAGATGAGATATTAGATACCTTCAACGAAGTCCTAAGTAATTTGAAGGTCTACCCAGAGAATATGATTAAGAATTTAAAGTTAAGTAAAGGGGCTATAATGTCCGAGTCACTAATGCTTAAGTTAACTGATAAGGGCTTAAGTAGGTATGAAGCTCATAGAGTCGTTAGGGAATTAGTTACTAAGGCTTTAAGGAGTGGTAGTGAGTTAATTGATGTAGTACTTAATGAACCTGAAGTACTTAAGTACTTAAGTGTTGATGAAGTACGTGAAGCTCTAGACTATAGTAAGTATTTAGGGGACTATAACGAATTGATTGAGAGGACTTTAAAGTATGCTGAGGAAGTCATTAAGAGTGTAAGTACTTAAACATATAACATATAATATTCTGACTTCTCAATCCTCCCACTTACGGGGTCTACCTTAAGTCCTAAAGTTTCGAGGGTATCAACACCTATAACAGGTATAGCACTCTCAAAAGCAAGTATCCTTAACGGACCTCTCCTACCTTCGACCTCACCCTCAGCTACGAATACCTTAGCCTTAACAACTCTACCATCACCTAACCTTAAATCAACTGTGAATGGGGTCTCAATAAAGTACTTCTCAGCTATTTCTAAAGGCATTACAGTAAATGAAGCACCGATATCAACTAATACCTTCTCAAACTCTATTACGTCCCTCCCCCTAAACCTAACCCTCACGAATACGTGGCCCACACTAACCCCTATTAAAACATTACTTAAAAATTAAGATTAAGTTGTATTAAGTAGGGTTAGTGGTTAGTTAATGTTTATGGTGTTCACATTCGTGGTGTCTGTACATGGTATAGTTTTCTGAAACCTCCTCTAACTCACCATTAACTAACGCCTTAACTACATCATTAAGTTCTAGACCCTTATCCTCAGGTACGTAGTAGACCTTAATACCTACCTCTATAAGGTCTTGAAGTGCTCTAGGCCCTATACCACCTACGACTACAGCGTTAACCCCACGTGATTTAAAGAGTTCTATGAGTGTCCCATGTTCTCCATGCCCGTGAGTTCTATGTGGGTTTTCAACAGTCTCCAACACCTTATAACTGTTATTACTCACATCAACGAATGTGAAGTACTGTGCCCTACCGAAGTGTAGTGATAGCTGTAGTGAGTCTCCAACCCTCTCTGTAGGGATTGCTACGATCATTGACCTCAACTCTTACCTTCCTTAAGCTCTCTCAACCTAGCATCTATCTCCTTCAATACAGTATCTGTTATGTATTTCTTCAGGTCTTCTAAGTACTTAACCTCATCCTCCTTACTCATCCATGGGTATGGACGGTATGTCGGGTATGTCCACCACCAACACCAACCCCTACCTCTGAACCACCAACCAGGTCTCATAGGTGGTGGTAGGTGTCTCCACGGACCATGTCCTGGGTACGGACCCCACCAGTTAGGCATCTTATCACCTACTTGAAATATGTTTCAAAAATTTATAAAATTTTCGTTAGCTACCTCCACTACTAGGTTTGGGGGTTGAAACAAGTTTTATAGGTCTACTATTTACTAAGGCCTCAGCAAGCTTTACCCTACATGACTCAAGTATACGCCAGAAAGTTGTTTTTGAAATACCCATCCTACTAGCTGCTTCATCTGTAGATAGGTTGTCTAGGTGTACTAGTTTAAGGGCTTCAACCTCATAATCGTAAATCTCAACGTAATTATTAGGTTCTAAACCTACTACAGTCTTAACAGGTATGTACATGAGTTCCTCCACACTTAACCCACACCTAATATCTACTTGAGGCCTACCCCTACAGCGGCAGTGACCACGCATCCACCTAGGCATTAACCTCAAACCCGATTAAGTATTGTTAATCGGATATATAAGTAACGACTAATCAGTCCCGAAACCGTTCATCAATTATCAGACAATCTAACCTTCATCACTATAAGAACTAGCTTTAAAGGACTTAAATATGTTTTGAGTTCGTAGGTGGTGTTAGAAGTTAGTATAGGATATTTAAGTACTCCTGTATTAATTACTGGGTTGTGTATGAAGTTATTCACTGATAAGTATGTACTGACTCCAGGCCCTACGGAAATACCCTACAGGGTTAGGACTTCATTACTTAGGGAGACTTCAAACCCTGACTTAGACCCGGAGTTCCTTAAGACATACAATAACGTTAGGGAGATGTTGAAGGTGTTGATAGGTATCCGTAGGAGTTCTCTCTACGTGATGGTTGGTGAGGCTATATTAGGTCTTGAGGCAGCTATAGCTAATATTGTTAAACCAGGTGATAAGGTAGTAGTAGTAGCTAATGGTGTTTACGGTGAGGGTTTCGGAGACTTCGTTAAGTCTTACGGCGGTATACCTATCTACGTAGGTGTTAATGATTGGAGGAGGAGTGTAGATGTTCAAGAACTTGATAGGGTCTTAGAGAAGGATAGGGATGTAGTAGCTGTAACTCTAGTACATTGTGATACACCGTCAGCACTACTTAACGACTTACCAAGTATTTCTAAGGTGGTTAGAGACCATAGTAAATTACTAATAGTTGATGCAGTCTCAAGCATTGGTGGTGTACCTATAGGTTTTGATGATTTAGGTATTGACATCATAATCGGTGGTTCTCAGAAGGTTTTAAACGTACCTACAGGGCTTACGATAGTAGGTATTAGTAAGACTGCTTGGGAACGTATTGATGAGGTTGGGTATAGAGGTTACTACTTAAACCTTAGGTTATGGCGTGATATGTTGGATGGTCAGGGAGTGTTCCCACACACTATGAGTGATGTACTGATTTACGCGTTGGAGGAATCCCTGAAGATGGTTTTCGAGGAGGGTTTAGATAATGTGTTTAGGAGGCATGAGTTAGTTAGGGAGGCTTCTTGGAGGGCTTTACAAGCCCTTAACTTAGAACCATACCCACTAGATATTAAGTACTCATCACCTACTGTAACAGCCTTCATACTCCCTAAAGGTGTTGATGAGGGTAGGTTGAGGGAGTTGACTTGGGTGAAGTATGGTGTTATGCTTGCAGGTAGTTGGGGTAGGTTGAAGGGTACTGTAGTTAGGGTCGGTCATATGGGTGTTCAAGCATCTAGAACACACTTACTAATAGCTTATACAGCGTTAGCTAGAGCTTTAAAAGACTTAGGTTATGACGTAAGTATTAGTAAGGTGGTTGAGGTTATTGAGGATACCCTCAAATAAATTACCTCAACCTAGAAGTTATGCTAACCCCCTTAGACCTTAAGTAATCCTCATACCCACCCTTAAACTCTACGAGCTTCTCAAGCGGTTGAATACCACTCCCAACCCTACCCTCATACACTAACTTAGCTGTATACGCATGTACTAACGCTGTAAACGTAGGTGTTGCTGGTTCTTCAGGACTTCCCCTCAAAACAGCTAGTTCTGAATACTCCCTACCACCCCTCACTACAACATAAGCTATAGCTATGTCCTCAGCCTCCTTAGGTAGGTACATCTCTAATAACTTAGCAAGTACTTCAGCAGGTCTTACGGCAACATCACCGACTCTGATTAACTCCTTACTCATTAACCCTATATCCCTTAAGAACTTCATCTTACTTAAGTGGTTAGACCATCTAATAGTTACTTCCCTCATATTCCTAACCCTAACATTCCTTAGTAGGGTTCTCAAACCATCACTTACAAAACCTTCAAACCTCCCTAAACCACCTAAGTCAACATTAACTATAGTTTCTAGAGGGTCTACAAACTTAATTTTGAAGTCCTCTACAACTCTAGCAGGTCTTACATACTCCTCTATTAAGTCTAGGGGATTCCAAGTAATTACGTAGCCTAGAGGTGGTATAGGTTTTGAAGGTATACCGCCGACGAACACCTCAACACTATCTACATTACCTAATAGGTTAATACCGTAACCGACAACTAAGTTTGTATAACCTGGTGCGAAACCAGCATCAGGTACGAATGTAGAGTTACACCCCTTAACAACATCTTCAAGTATGTATGGGTCCTCACTAAAGAATGATACATCAACAACATCAACACACCTCCTAACTAAATCACTGACAATGTTGAATGCTGTATTTGAAGGTAATGCAGTAACTACTAGGTCAGCCTTCCTAACCAACTCATTAATTACTTCAGGCTTATATAGGTAGAACTCAACACCACTTAAACAACTAATTAAGTTACCTACATTAGGATTACTATCAACTACATATACATGTACATCCCTAACCAACTCCTTAAACAACTTTAGAGTCCTAAACCCAACCCTACCTAAACCTATGAAGACTACATCACCTATACCTAACACCGAAGGAGTGAGTAGTTAAGGATTATAAACTTAATTAATTATGTAGACCTCCCCACCTTATCAGGTGGGTCATCCCTAAACCTCCATAAACCCTTACTAAAACTTATTACTTAAATACCTAAATAGTTATATCAGTTATTAGAGCCTTTCTGAACTACTAAATCAGCTACTACCCTCGATAAAGACTCATTATGTTCTCCAAGTAATTCCAACTCTACAGCTCCTTCAATAACATACACCTCACCTACTGATGAAGCTTCCTCAACCTGATGAACTTTAAAGTTATTAGTTGGCTAAAGTCCTAACGACTCCGCAATATCCTCACTAACTACTATACATGGTCTAGGACTCTCAGCACCACCATTAGCTATAACTCTAACTACTATACTCTTACCACTACTCCTAGACTTAACTCTTACCCTCACTCTTACGGCCAATAACCTCACCAACCTCTCCCTTTAAAACCCACCTCCCAAGCTTTATCCTACGACCTTCAAACCCAGATAATTTTAAGAGTTTCTTTAGGAAATCCTCAGATATTAAGACTTTCCTACTCATTCAAACCCCAGGTAAGGTAGGGTAACGTAAATTAAATACATTAAATTAATTTAAAAGCTCATATAACGTTCTTAAAGATTTAAAGTAGTGATTATTCGTAAGTTTCCTCCACATTAATACTGATCCTTAAGACCTCTTCTAACGATCCCTTCTCATCATTAGCTCTCTTAGTCCTCACATTAATACCTTCCTCACACCTACAAATACAATCTAATTCCTTACTATGTTTTAGAATCTCCTCGTAGGAGTACTCTTTATGAGTATCTTTAGAACCAACTACAACAACTATATCGTGTAGGATAGTTGCTACGTATAAAGCCTCCTCAACATCAACTCCAAGACCTATTAAGTTATGACTTTATAACCCTCTAACTAACTCTATAGACAGTTCTAAGACTTTAGATGCGTGACCAACCTCTCTACTGAATTCGTAATCCCTATCGACTTCAATAACCTTAGATAGGAATGTTCTAGGAACTACACTTAATAACCTATCATAAAGTCTAAAATCCTATATTGCCACTCACTCTCAACGAAACATGGCTTAATAGACCTAGCCTTAGTTAGGGCTTCCTCATATTTAAGTCCTTCAATAGTCATGAAGTAAACAGTGACTACAGCCCACTCTTACCACAACCACTGAAACAGTGGATTAGTACTGGCTTCTCACAACTACTTATGAGGTCTACAACCTCATGTAAGACTATTAGATTAGGTGCTTCAAGATTAGGTATAGGTATGTGGTAGACCTGAACACTTCCCCCTAAGAACTTCAGGATCATACGTATACTCATTAAATTTAAACTCCTCAACTAAAGCAATAACACATTTAAAGAGAGATATGATATCATTAACATCATCTCTAGCAGGTATTGAAGATATAGTAATGATATTAGGGATAACCCACACGTAATTAAGCATAGATACACTAAATGAAGTAATTATAAGAATTAAGTTTATTTTTACTAAAGTGGTGTATAGGTACTGAATGCCCGTAATCACTGTATACCTTACTGAGGAGTTATATAGGAAGCTCTCTGAGGTTATTAGGAGTGAGGATGTCAGTCCTGATGAATTTATAGTTAAATTACTTATTAAGGGGTTTAACATAGATATTGACCCTACCGATATGGTTGAGTTTCATTTAAGACTTTCTGAGAAGTTCTTGAGTGAGGCTGAGGAGTTCTTAGCTAGAGGTGATTATATTCAGGCTTCTAAGAAGGGTTGGGGTGCTGTAGCTCAGATAGTTAAGGCATTAGCAGCTAAGGAGGGTAGAGAGTTAAGAAGTTATAAGGATTTATGGACTTACATAGATGAATTAGCTGAGAAACTCAATAATAGAGAGTTGAGACGGTTATGGAGGACTGCAAATAGCTTACATCAAAACTTTTACGAAGGTTGGATGTCGTCTAGAGATGTTATTTACGCTTTAGAGGATGTTAAGGAATTCATCAAGATGTTAAGAAAATACTTATAATTAAGTTAGTGATGTTGAGATTAACTCCATCAACTCTTTAAGCTTATCCATCACTCCCTTCTCAACACATATGCTGTTTAGGTAGTCCCAATCTAACCTATCACGCCATGTAATTAGAAGCCATACAACTTTATCTCTATCCTCTGTAGAACCCCAATACTTCCAGCCACTTAAGTATGTTGTTATGAGGTCTTCAACAGGTTCTATATAGACGTAGAGGTCATCTACGTATAACTTTGTCGGTTCCTTCCGCCTTGTATATACTGTTGAGACTATATCTATGGATTTAAGTGAGAGTACTTCATAAGTCGGTAGGTAACCCCTACCAATCTTCTCAGAGAATCTCCTTATGAATCCCTCAACAACATCACTACAACCTTCAACTACTACATCAACGTCCATAGTCCTGTAGACCCTACCAGTATATACTTCTACTGCGAAACCACCTGTAATGACTACCCTACCAAGCCCTCTACCTTCGATAAAAGTGTTTAACCAAGCTATGAAGTATAGATACCTCTTAGTATCTTCAACTATAGCGTTTAACTTAGGTAGTACTGATCCTTCAAATTCCCTCATTAACTCACTAACTACAGACTCCCTACTCATCTCCTCAACCTTAAAACTCTTGAATCACCCCACTCAATAACATCAATATAAGTACTTACTAATTCCCTAGCTAGGACTGCAAGTCTTAAAACATCTCTTAAATCCCTACTACTCACTCTACATCTATCACGTTGACGTATTAGGTATACTAACTTATAAGCATCTCTAAAGACCTTATCATCCATACTAACCACATACTCTATAATATCTAAATCAATATATAAGTCCTGAATAAACCTAAGTCTTAGGTGGTTATATGGGTAGTGATGTCATAGTAACTACAACTGATTACATACCGGGGTATAGGGTTAAGAAGGTCTTAGGCTTAGTTAGTGGGAGTGTTGTTAAAGCTAGGAATATAGGTAGGGACATCATGGCTACCTTAAGGAATATAGCTGGTGGTGAGATTGTAGAATATACTGAATTACTCGCTACTCCTAGGGATGAAGCTATTAAGAGAATGGTTGAGAAGGCTAAGGCATTAGGTGCTAACGCAGTAATCGGTGTAAGACTCACCACAGCAAATATAATGAGTGGTGCAGCTGAAGTATTAGCTTACGGGACAGCAGTAGTTATAGAGGAGGAGACTTAAGTATTAATAACATACCAACGTTATGTATGACTCAAGCATATCTCCATATAGTTAACACATAATAGATGATGCTTCATCATTTAATGATGAGTTCATGCTCACCACCTAGACTCTTACCTGTTCACAGTTGATGAAGTCTTATACGTTAAAAGCTATATCTACAACAATAATTTTAAAAGTACTATTTTCCACATCTTCAATAGTTAAAATTCTTCTAAGGTAAACAGTTTTCCATATCATATTGTAGAATTCTTTAACAACATAGTCAATAGACATAGTAGTTTTCATATAGACACTCCATTTAGCTCTACTAAGTTCATAAAGAATTATATTGGAATTATCCTCAGTTTCAAGTTCTTTAATTCTCATCTAAATGAATTTCCTTACCTCATCTGCCCAGTTAACTTTATCTTTGTATTTATCTATCCTCTCTTTCAGCTCTTTCCCAACTTTAACACTAAAACACTTAAGATTTCTTCATCAGGAATTATTAGTAGACCAGATGTATTATTTACGTAGATTGTGAGGTAAACCCATGCAGATAGAATTTCCGTAACAAACTATTGTGAAAAACTATGAAAAAGTTTGAGAGAATCGTTAGAATAAAATATTAATGTTAATCATGGTTTCGTAGATGCATCTGTGAAATCATCTTTAGTGTTCTTCGTAGTGTTAAGACTGTTAGAACGTCAATAAATACGAATACTACGAGCGATTATGAAGGCTGAAGTAACTCACTTAAACATAATTTAAATGCTTATGAGTTAGAAGTGTTTAACATTCATTAACTTATTTGAAAATCCCTTAGCTATGCTTAGTAAAGTTAAGCTTGTTGTGAATGATATTCCTGGAGAGGTAATTATTAAGTATGTGTTGAGTCCTAAGTACTTAATTAATAACTCCATAGTTTCAGGCATTAAGTTATGCATGACTATTAAAGGAATTAAATTTAATGTGGAGGTATATACTATCCCTGTAATTAATGCTGAGGTTAATTCCCTAATCTTAAGCCTTAGTGTGAGGGATCCGTGGAGTACTCCGAATAACGACCCAAGTATTAATTGCTGTACTACCTGTATTATGGGTGTTATAGGTGTTAAGCTATTGACTACATTCTTAATATTACTTATAAGCTTCTCTAACTCCTCAGGAGGTATGTTCTAAGGTATTCGTGAGTTGATTATAGCTTCTGTAAGTTCTACCACCGTAGGTGATATGAGTATGTAGATTGCTGAGGTTGTAATACCTGTTATGAGTCCAGCTATAACACCTCTTAACACGTAATTACTGTAATCATTCACGATTAAGTACTTTCGGAAATCCTTATAAGTTGTTGATTTAAGATTTAGGAGGTGTTTACGTGATTATCTTAATCCCTATAGCTATATCGTTAGTCCCAGGACTTACAGCTCTATCGTTAATTGCTAGGAGGTCTCTCACTCTATGGTTGATAGCTTTATTAGGTGGTAGTGGGTGGTTAGTAGCTCTAACGCTTAGGTCACCATTACTACTACTCTTTACTCGAAACCCTCACTACTTACTCATAGCTTCTTTAATGGCTGGTGTTTTTGAGGAGTGTGTTAGATTCTTAATACTTAGGTTAGGTATTGTGAGTAGGTCTTCACTTAAGGGGTTTACCTCGTTAGGTCTTGGGTGGGGTTTAACTGAGGCGTTGATAATCTATGCAGTACCTGCGTACATGTTAGGTACAGTACTTAACTACGGGTTACTAGACTTACTTCCAGGTGCTTTAGAGAGGAATTCAGCAATTCTAATACACCTATCATTAACTCTACTTATGAGTTTAAGGGTTGGGAGTTTCAAGTTATTAGTTCTAGCTATAACCCTACACTCACTGATTAACTACTTAGCTGTTTCGACATTAAGTATATTAGGTAATGTGTGGGTTGTGGAGTGCTTAATAGCTGTGATTAGTTTATCAGTCTTCATACCGGTACTTAACTTAAGGCTTAAGCATCATCAGTAGGTTTGAGGTTGTGGGAGGTAGTTAGTGAATGTATTAGCTTAACTACCTCATTAGTTAATTCATCACCGTAGTTACTTAACCTCTCATCAACTCCCTCAACAATACCTACTAGTTCTTGTGGTTCCTTAACACTTACGTCTAGACATACCTCAACTACTAGATTACCTAATTCAGTATATGGTGGTGGTAGCTCAACTAGTTTAAACCCTAGGTACTTCCTGAAGACCTCACTTAAGTATTTCATGAATTCATCCTCAATACCCTCATCAAATATTACTTCAAACCCTTCAGTATTTGTAATGCCTATGTTTAGACATATCATAACTTCATCAATGTCTGTGAATATTATGAGTGCTTTATCACCGTAGTGTTTAATTAAGCCCCAACCACGTTCTACGTATTTACCGTAGTCTGGGATCCAGTCAGTATTTACGTAGTTGAAGTACTTAAACCCTAAATCCTTAAGTACTTCTGAAGCCTTCTTTAAGACCTCCGGCTTATGCGGGAAGAAACCCTTAGAGATCTCCTCCCAGTTAGGTTCCCAAGGTTCTTTATAGATCCATGCTTTAGACCCGTCAACACCCCTACCTAAGTACTTAACATTGTTGAAGTACTTATCAATCCATAAGTCCTTAAAGTTCTGAGGTACTGGAATACCTAAGGAGTTACAGCCCTCAACCCATAAGCCATCAACTTCCTGAACTACCTTAGCACCACACTCACACCTACCTAAATCGTAGAGCCTAACCCTAACGTACTCCCTACCACAGAAAGGACATCTAATTAAGTCTTTAGAGAACTCATCAACTACCTCCTTAAGCAATTCCTTAACGTCGTTTAAGGAACCCTCAACCTCAGTCATATATGCCTTACCATCAATTACAAACTTAATTATGTGGTAGTCAGCTATACGGTCGTAATCATCTACGTAGCACTCAACACCTAAGTCAGTACATAGGCTGCTTAAGTAGTTGTTAAGCTCATCTAATACCTCATCAATACGTAACTTCCTACTGATCTCGACGTTTAGTTCCTCCTTAAGCTCGTTGATGAACTCATCATTAAGTGTTTCTAAGACCTTAGCTAAGTACTCATTAGTTACTGAGTAATCACTACCGTCTAAAGCCATGTAGGAGTACTCAGTAGGTGGCTGAGACCTCAGTAGTATTGAGGCAGCCCTAACCTCCTCAAGACTACCTACGTAGTCATTACTTAAACTAGATAGTACGTCAAGGAGTATAGGTTTTAACACTTTTAGAAAAGCCTTAACAACGCATCTGACGTCCCAACCTACAGACTTTATCAGGTTTAAATCCCTAGGTAGCTTAACAATACCCCACTTAGTCCTAACCTCAACTTCTAAGTTGTTGAGTAGGTTTAGTATGTAGTCCCTACCCTCAGAACCACTTAATACGTTATTAGTAGCTATTAAAACCCTAGAAATAACTTCACAAACAGCTAATGTCCTACGGGGTTCCCTCTTAGGTAGGTTAACCATTAATCCCAACTAGACCTTAGTCCTTAACGGAATCTCAGTCAGCCCCTTCTTAGAGAGTTCCTTCCTAACAATCTCAACACCTCTAACCATAACTTCTAACTTAGCCTTAGCTATACCCCTAGGCAGTAGTTTCAAACCGCAGTCAGGGTTCACGTACACGTACTCAGGTTCTACGTAACTGAATAACTTATTCAAAGCCCTAACCACTTCCTCAGGCTCCTCAACCCTCCTACTATGTACGTCTACAACTCCAAACCCTAACTCCTTAGTCAACCCCTTAACAACCTCTAAATCTCTAAACCCCCTATTAGCGAATTCTAGAGCGAATTGACTTACTCTTAAGACGTCGAAGTACGGCTTAAGTATGCTGTAGTTGCTGTAGCATACGTGGAGTCCTACCTTCATGTTAACACCCTCAACAGCCTTATTAATTGCCTGTACAGCCCACTCCATCTCATTAGGATGTGTAGTTAATGCTGGTTCATCAACCTGTACGTAGAGGCAGCCGGCCTCCTCCAACTTCTTCAACTCAGTGTTAATTATCCTTGCTAGGTCGAAGGCTAACTCCTCCCTACTCCTGTAGTATTCGTTGAAACTCCAGTCAGTTAGTGTGTAAGGCCCTGTTATAGTTACCTTAACTACAGGTCTTGAGGAATGCTTCCTAAGGAATAAGTACTCATCAACTACTATAGGCTTTAAATACTGTAGCTTAGCTATCACAGCAGGCTTCCTGAAGTAGTTATTACCCCAAACCCTAACAGGTCCGTAGAACTTAAAACCACCGATCCTCTCAGCGAAGTACTCAACCATCTCATCCCTACGTACTTCACCATCTGACGGTATGTCAATACCTACTTCCTCCTGATCCCTAACTACGGCGATTACCGCATCATCCATAGCCTCCTTAAGAGCTTCAGCATCATACCTACCAGTTCTAAACCCCTTAATAACCTCCCTCAACCACTTAGGCCTTGGGTAAGACCCTATTACAGTAGTAGGTAGTATGGGTAGGTTCAATACGCCTTCCCCCCAGTCACTACTAATCTCTCAGTAACCCTACTTAACTTTCTCAACTTCCTCACAGCTATGACCTCAGGTATGAAGTCCATAGGCGCGTTATTACATATTATGACCTCCTCCACATGTAGCTTAACGAACTTACTCACACACCACCTAATACTTCTACTCCTCTCAAGTACTGTACTTCTGGAGTCGTAGAGTCCTAAAGCTAATGACTTAAAATTCGAGTACTGTAGTATGCATGCGTTGTAGTCCTTAGTTGATGTTAGGTCTATACCTACTATGTAGCTACCGAAGCCTATTAAGTAGTTGAGGATTCTACAAGCATCTCCGAAGTATGTATGGACCCACGCCCTAATACGTAGGTTATATATCAGTGTTGATAGTACATCAACACCTACTGACTTCTCCTCAACACTAGCCCTACCATAAGCTAACTCAGGTTCATGGATCTCAATAACTGACGCACCTAACCTCTTTAAATCCTTCATGAGGGGTTCTAAGACGTTGAATGTGTAGTCTCTGATTAAGTCCTTAACATCTCTGTAGTACTCATTAAGTGAGTTCTTAGCTAGTGTTAGAGGTCCTGGGAGTACTGGTTTTAATATATATTCTTCAGACCTACCCTCAGTAACTTCATTAAGTAATTCCTTAGCCTTCTTAAACCACTCAGGTATTGGGCAGTCACTCCTTAAGCTAACCCTACCAACTACTTGAGGAGCTCTGAAGAAGAAGTTGTTATCGTAGAATCTGTACAGGCCATTGACCTTAACACCGTCGACATAACTAATCAGTGGGTTGAATATGTCGTCCCATCTAAACATGCCGTCGGTGATGTACTTAATACGTAACGTCGTTAACAACTTAAATAACTTCTTAGTGTGTAACTCATAACCTTCCTCAAGCTTCTCACGTGTTATCCTGCCTGAGTTAAACCTACTCACCAGTCTAGCAAGTCCTTTAGGTCTTGGAAAACTACCTACTAATGCAGCGTTGATCACAGTCATTCTAACTCCTCATCATGTTATGATGGTATAACTTAAAAACTTATCTCTACGTAGTATCTCAAGACTACTGAGTAATCTATCAGAATATATACTAGGTTTTCACAATTAAGACGGTGGTTGGTGTGGGTAGTGAGGACGTAGGTAGTGGTATAGAGCCTATACCTCATAACCTTAGGACTTTAAGGGGTTGGGATATACTTGCTATATGGTTTGGAGCTGGTATCTCAATAGCTGAGTTTTGGGCTGGTGCTTTATTAGTACCTTCAATATCTCTACTTGCTGCATTAGTAGTTAATATTGTCGGTCACGTCATAGGTAATACGTTAATGGGTTTAGTAGCTATTGAAGGTTTTAGAACTGGTGTACCGACTATGGTCTTAACTAGGAGGTCCTTAGGTCTTAGGGGCTCATACTTAGCCTCAACACTTAACTACATACAATTAATTGGTTGGACTGCTGTTATGAATATAGTCGGTGCTAAAGCTATAGATACTACATTCACCTTACTTGGCTACCCATCAAATTATAAGTTATGGGTAGTGTTCTTCGGGTTGCTGAATACTTTATGGGCTTTAGCAGGTCCTAAGAAGTGGAAGTGGTTGGAGAGGGTCTCAGCTATACTACTCCTAATACTCATTATATGGCTTACAGTAGTTACACTCAACACTGTAGGTAGTATTAACTGGTTATACAGTACTAACACTTTAACAATACCTCAAGCACTAGACTTAGTAGTTGCTATGCCTGTATCCTGGCTACCTCTAGTAGCTGATTACTCTAGGTTAAGTGTTGGGGGTGCCTTCTCAGGTACGTTCATAGGTTACTTCATAAGTAGTTCTTTATTCTACTTCGTAGGTGGTTTAAGTAATGCGTACTTAGGTATGAGTGACCCGATAGCTATCATAGCTACTTACGGTTTAGGAATACCTGCACTCTTGATAATAGTGTTATCCACAACTACGACTACGTTCTTAGATATATACTCAGCAGCTATAACGTTTAAGAATATGAGGCCTAAGGAATCACTTAATAGGCAGGTGTTAATAGTTGGTTTACTAGGTACTTTAATAGCTTTGATATTCCCTATGGAGGAGTATGAATGGTTCTTACTACTTATCGGTGGTGCTTTCATACCGTTAGCATCTATAATGATTACTGATTACTACGTAGTGTGTAGGGGTAAGTACTTAATTGATGAGTTAGTAGGTGGTAAGGTACGTAATGTAAGGGTTAGTGGTATAGCTTCATGGGTTTTAGGCTTCATAACCTACATGTTAATATCTGTTTATATGTCTTGGTTAGGTGCTACATTACCTTCAATGTTAATAACCTCAGTCATATACTACATACTTAGTAGGTGGTTTAAGTGATTAGGAGGGCTTTAACAATAGCTGGTAGTGATTCAGGTGGTGGTGCAGGTATTCAAGCAGATCTTAAGACCTTCGCAGCCTTAGGTGTTCACGGAATGAGTGTTATAACATCAATAACTGCTCAGAATACTTATGAGGTTAGAGCTGTTCATGACGTACCGTTAGATGTTATTAAGGCTCAGTTCGAAGCTGTTGTTGATGATATAGGTGTTGATGCTGCTAAGACAGGTATGTTGAGTAATTCAGCAATTATTGAGTTGGTAGCTTCGTTAATCTCTAAGTACGGGGTTACATTAGTTGTTGACCCGGTGATGATTGCTAAGAGTGGTGCTCCACTACTTAGGGAGGATGCTGTAGATACATTAGTTAGGAAGTTAATACCTTTAGCAACTGTTATAACCCCTAATAAGCCTGAGGCTGAGAGGTTATCAGGTATTAAGATAAGTAGTTTAGAGGATGCTAAGGTAGTTGCTAAGGAGTTGGTTGAGGGGTTAGGTGCTAAAGCAGCTGTGGTTAAGGGTGGGCATATGAGTGGTGGTGAGAGTGTTGACGTCCTATACTACGACGGTAGGTTCTACGAGTTTAGATCCCCTAGGATTGAGAGTAGGAATACTCACGGTACTGGATGTAGTTTCTCAGCAGCTATAACTGCTGAGTTAGCTAAGGGTAGGTCAATACCTGAGGCTGTTAAGTTAGCTAAGGAATTCATAACCACAGCTATAATGTATGGATTACCTATAGGTAGGGGTTACGGACCTGTAAACCCGACTGCATGGCAGTTAATACCTGCTGAGAAGTACAACGTATTGGTTGAGTTGAAGAAATCGGTAAGGGTTATCGAGGGTAGTGGTAAGTATGTCAACCCGTTAATACCTGAGACACCCTCATACATAGTTATGGCACTACCTAAACACTACGTTAGGGATGTCAACGCAGTTGCTGGGACCCCGATAGTTAGGTTGTGGGGTAGTGTTAAAGCGGTGGTAGGGCCTGAATTCGGGATATGTAGGGAGTTTGGGGAGTTGTTGATGAAGGTTATGGAGTTCAACAATGATGTTAGGGCTTTAATGAGCATTAAATATGATGAGAGGTTAGTTAATGTGGTAAGTAGGTTAGGGTTTAAGACGTTACGTATAGGTTTGAGGGAGGCTTTAAGGAAGGGTGAGTTAGGGATGTATGGTGGGGAGTTAAGTAAGGAGTTAGACATCATTTTCGATGTAGGTGGTTGGGGTTTAGAACCACTAACTATAGTGTTAGGCCGTAACTCATTAGAAGTTACTGAGAAGGTCTTAAAGATCAGTAAGGAGTATAGTGGGAGTCTTAAAGAAAGTTAAAAATGTTTTAACTATAGGTCTTAACCATAATCAAATATAGAATTCCTTACCCTCAACTAATGCTTGATGGATCCTAGTTAGTATCTCATGATGTCTCCTCTCATCCTCCAGAATGAGATTTATTATTAACTTCCCCTCCTTAGTAATAACAGGGTTGTTAAGTAGGCCTTCAAGGAATTTAATACTCATCTCCTCATAAGCTCTATGCTTCTCTATAATAGCCATTAACTTATCAGCAAGATGTTTAATAGGGACTTCAATAACTAAGTTGAGTATACGTCTTAAGGATTCCAACATAACTGTATGTTTATCACAGTCGTAAGACATAGCTATTAATAAAGTAGCTATAGTCGGCTTGACCTGCATAACCTCATAACCTAACTCCCTCAACTCCCTAGCTAACTCCCTCTCAATACCTATTAACTTATTAATAACTTCTACAGGGTTTTCTGAGGACATACCCTCAGTACTCATGAGGGTAACCAATTTCTAGGTTTACCCATCGTTAATATTTTTATTAGTTGTGCCGGATGTCACTGCATTAGATGATGGGTTACTTCATGTTGAGTTATTATAGTTGTTTATGTTTACTACCTCACCGTTCTCTAGGGTTACTGTCTTAGTTATTCTTAACTCGGTACTATCTATTTTCTGATGTGTTGTTATTACTAGGGTCATTCCCTCCTTAATCCTCCTACTCAGTACTTTAGTCAGTAATTCCTTCTTCTTCATATCTAGGTGTGCGTATGGCTCGTCTAGGAGTAGTACTTCTGGGTTTAGTGTTAATGCTCTAGCTATAGCTACTAGCTGTGCCTGACCTACGGATAGTTTATATGCGTTAACGTCTTTAAGCCCCCATATCCCTAACTCCTCAAGTACTTCCTTACACCTCCTTAACAACTCATCATTACTTAAACCCCTAACTCTTAATCCGTAAGCTACGTTACCTAATACAGTATCTCTAAGTAGTATTGGTTTCTCATGTACGTAGACTACCTTCCTACGAATTACTAACTTCTCATCCTCTGTCAAACTCCAGAACTCCTTACCACCTACTAATACCTCACCCTTCATTGGTCTGTAGATTAGTGATGCGATCTTAAGTAGTGTTGTCTTACCACTACCGTTATGTCCTGTAATTACTACTACTTCCTTAGGCTCTATAGTTAGTGATACGTTCTTAAGTACCCAGTCATTACTCCCTACGTAACGGTACCAAACACCTCTTAACTCAATACTAGTCAATACCGTACACCTTATTAATCAGTTTTAGAGTTACTGATATTACGACCATTATAGCCATCAGTACTAACCCTAAAGCTATAGCTTCTTCGAACTCACCCCTAACTACACCTAAAGCTATTGCTGTAGTCATAACCCTAGTATACCCGCTGATATTACCTCCAACCATCATAGCAATACCTAACTCACCTAGAGCTCTTGAGAAGCTCATTATTATCGACGCTACTACACCTGGTAGTGACTCCTTAACTATTAACGTCATTATCTGTGTCTTACTAGCACCTAGACTTAAAGCTAACTCACTATACATTACTACTGAGTTCTTTAAGACTCTATACGATGTAGATATCATTAACGGTGTCACTAGTATTGACTCACCCAGTATTATTGCTTGAGGTGTGTAGAGTAGTTTAATTCCTAGAGGTGCTAGAGGTCCTGAAGAACTCAGTAGTAGGTATAGTAGTAGTCCTAGGAGGACTGTAGGTATACCTACTAAAGACTCTATGAAGGCCTCTACAACACCTACCCTACGTTTAAGTGTTAAGACATATGACGTCGGTAGACTCCACACACTCGCAAGTAGTGTTGCTGTACCTGACACATATATAGACCTTAGGATAGTAGCTAGAGTCTCATCACTGATCAATTAAATCGCCTATACGCAAACCACTCCCAAATACTTAAGAATTTAGATTCGTTCTCAAGGACTGGGTAGAATAACGGTTGTCCGAACTCCTTAACACCGTAATCCCTTATAACACCTCCTTCATCCTTAGATATGAAGTTTATGAGTAACTCACCATACCTCCTCTCATCACCACCGCATTTACTGACGATATATGCTGAGTATATGTTAATTGTTAGGTTGTCGTCAGTGTTTATGTAGAGTAACTCTAGATTCTGTAGTTTACCCCCTTTCTTAAACTTTAGGTAAGTACCTAAATCACTTAACGTATACGCTTCCAACTCATTAGCTATTAATAACGCATCACTCATACCACAACCACAACTCCTATACCATGAAGTATTACCCGGGTTTAAACCTAGTAACCCCCAAATCATTAACTCACGTAGGTGTGTTCCTGAGTTATCACCCCTACTTACGAAGTAGGTCCTACCTAACTCACCAGCTACGTAGACCCTCCTGAAGACCTCTAACACGTTATCAACACCGGATATATTTGCTGGGTCGTTCTTAGGCCCTACAACTACGAAGTAATTATATGCGAAGACCCTCCCCCCACCGATAACACCCTTCATTAAGTACTGATGCTCTAGGTATGGTTCGTGAATCAGTACTACACATGCATCACCCCTCTCAGCAATCCTAAGAGCTGCACCAGAACCTACAGCTATGAATTCTAACCTAACGTTAGGGTACTCCTTCCTGAAAGCCTCAGCTATAGCTTCTAGAAGCCCTGTAGCGTATAGTGATGTAGTTGTTGATACCTTCAACCTAACCACATACTGATTTAACGGGAATAGTAGGTAGTAAGCAACCACCAACAAAATCACTACTGAAGCTACTAGGACTAACCTATGAAGTAACCCCACCTTACCCACCAATAATTCTTAAGACCGTATAATTAAAAACATTCCCCCACAAGTTAAACCCATCTACCTATATCTTATCAAAGTCTTCAATAACTCAAAATAATTTCCTGAGTAGTCGAGGGTACTAGGGTTGTAAACCGCCCCTGTTAACTGGCTATGAAAGTATTTTATCCTTACTTACGATATTGAAGCTGTTATTGAGGGTTGTGTTTATGGTTGGTGAGTGTAGGGATGAGTTAGTTAGGGAGTCTTTAGAGTTGGTTAGGAATGCCTTAATGAAGTATTTGAAGGTCTCCTGTAGACGTTCACTTAATATTGTGAGACTTACAGGTCAGAAAAGGGTTGTAATTGATTTCTACGGACTCTTTAACTGTTATGAAGGTACTGAGGATTTCCCGAGGTTTGTAGATGCTTATAACTACGCATTAGGTTGTGTAGGTTTAAACACTATCTCCCAACTGCTTGAGGGTATTATCACTGAGGGAGGGGAGTCTGGGTATCAACTAATACTGGATGTGGAGAAGTTTGAGGGGTTATGTAGGGAGGTCTTAAAGAGCTGATGACTATGGTGGGTGGTGTATAGGTTGCTCTTACTGGGTTAGAACCAGTACTTTAGGGTTTGAGGTGAACATCATCATGACTTCCTTAACCTCATCAACGCATTCGTGAGTACTACATAGGCATTTGAAGAGGTGTGTATAACTCTCCCTATCTGAGCATCCGAAGCCCTTAATTGATGGTTCCCAACATTTAGATTTCATGAGTTCTTCAGCTATTACCTCCTCTAAATCCTTTATTGACTCACTAAACACTACATGTGTTATTAGTACGTCATCCCTAGATGTTAGGTAGTCTATATGCCACCAAACCCTCTCCTTAGGCCTCCTGAGGTGGTGTTTAATCCTTGAGTGTAGTCCTCCATGACTTAATGCTGAACCTACATAGCAGTAGTACCCAGGTTTTAATGTGTATGTACCTATCCTTAAGTTAAGTACTACGGTGTCTGAGATGTTAATCACTAGTACGTAAACACCCTTACTACGTGGTATTGAGTTTAGAGTCATATATCAAGCACTACATAAGCATACCAACAACTACCTACGTTTTCAACCCTCATTAACGAATATGTTACTGCCTTAACAACTACTCTAGGTTCGTGTTTCTCATGGTTGAATACCTCACCACATGCTGTCCCTGAGAATTTGATTAAGTCACTACCTAATTCAACGAATTTAAACTTGAATTTACTGAAGACCATGTTACGTGTGTCGTGGAGTATTAGTAGGTCTTCTAACCACCTATACAGACAGTTAAGCATGTCTGAACACTCATCACTAACATCAACACATTCCCTAGGTTCTACCTTAGACGTATCAGTAATTACTTCGAACATGGCCTTAGCAGCGTTTTCGAATGCTTCCTCAATAGTTAAACCACTAGATACGAAGTAGACATCAGCTGTATGTTCTAGGAATTTAAAACCACCACAACTCATACCAACACCAACTAATTACTTATGGAGGGCTTAATCAGTACTCCCAATCAATCTCAGAACCTATTAAGAGTTTAATACCGTACTTCTCAGCTAACTCCCTCAACACTTTAGAAGCCTCTACCGATGCCCTACCAACAGCTAATACCTTCATTACAGGTTCAGCCTTATAAACCTCCTTAACGACCTCAACCCTCTTAAGCAACTTCATAACCTCCTCCTCAGCCCCTCTAACATCCTCAACCTTCAACGTAACCTCACCAACAACTAATGGCTTCTCACAAAACAGGTTTATCTCTAAAACCTCACCACCATATACCAAAAACTTCCTCTCAACACTAACGTCCTTAAACCCCCTATCCTCCAACATAACCTCTACAAAAGCAGCTGTGTAATCTTCGAAGGTGGAGCCTAAAGTCCTCCTCAACTCCCTAAAACCTGAACGGACATACTTCTCCAACCTCTCATGACTAACCTTTAAATTCCTAACCTCTTCCCATAACTTATTCTGACTCTCTCTTAATGCTTTAACTTCCTCCCATAATCTGTTCTGATTCTCCCATAACTTATTCTGTCCTTCTCTTAGAGCCCTAACCTCCTCCCACAACCTATTAATGTTCTCCCAGAGTTTCTTTTGCTCTTCTCTTAATGCTCTAATCTCTTCCCATAACCTATTCTGGTTTTCCCATAACTTCCTCTGCTCTTCTTCTAACCTCGAGAACCTATCTAGGAGTTCTCTATATCCTAGTAAGCCCATCAAAGCATATCTAAATTCTACATCCTTCTCAAGAGTTTCAAGGATCTTCCTCTTCTCTTCAATACTCATTACCGCTATCGTTACCCCCTACTTAATACTTACTAGCTATGTAATAAGTTTGTTTTTGGTTGTGAGGTATGCTTGAGTTTAGGGTGAGGTTTATTTAAATCTCTAACGTTTTACTTCTTAGTGGTTTGTTGAGGTGTTATCCTTAGGCTTACTTCAACATGTGATGAGTGAGGGAAGAGCTGATGGGTGATGTCCTCACCCTTTGCTGATTCTCTCTTTAAGTCTCTCCTTAATACTTATTAATACATCACCGCTTACTCTAACTCCCTTAAGTATTAACTTATATACTTCTTCCTCAAGGTCTAACTCTGTGGTTATTCCTAATGAGTTTAACTTCTTCCTAGCTTCGTCTATGTCCTTAGTGTCTTCTAATGTCTTAGCTACTGGGTTTAACTCATACACTTTCTCTGACTTGAGTAGGAATGTTAAGAGGTTTAGAGGTGTTATGTATGTCCTCCTAGAACCTCCTCTCAACTCTATAAAGCCGTAATCACCTCTATATGCTAGTAGGGTGGCTCTACTAGCTTCACTCTCAACTAATTCTAATAACATTTCTAGGTTCTTGATGTCTTCATGATCTACGGCTCTAATACCTAAGTAACCGTTATGTCTAGCGATTACTGAGATCCTACTGAGTACGTATTCCTGACTTAACTCACCGTCAGAACCTGGTGAGTGTACGGCTATGACGCCTTTGACTTTAGTAGTTGCTGTAAGCCCTATAAAGTCTGCTAGAGGACTCCATAACTCATCCTCAAAACCAGTAGCTAGTACATCACCACCTACATCAACACTTAATACTGAATCACATCCGAAGTAGCTTAAAACCTCCTCTAAACCCTTCCAAACACCGTAGACACCCTTAGATATATCAACTATAGCTACTGGTTCCTTAAGTACTTTAGCTGTGTTGACTGCTTGGAAAACTACTTCCCTACCACCCCTAACAGCCTTAACACGGTCGTCAACAAGTATTGAGTAATTACCGATGTACTTACCGCCTAAAACGTCATCAAACCTTATAGGTCCTGGGATAGGGTCTACAACATACCTCTCCCAAACAACACTACCTACATATGATTTAAAACCATACCTACGGAGTGCTAAGGATAGCATAGCAGCAGTAGCTACATCACCTCCACCACCGATAGCGAAGCAAAACACACACCTACCGCTTAAGTAATCCATCACACCCACACTAACACCTCATAACCTACGAAGTAATTAATTTAAGTTAATTCGGTATACTGTGAAGGTCATCAACAATCAATTGAGTGGAGGCTGTTACAGGACTGATGATAAGTTTAGGCAGTTGTGAATAGCTGTAGATACCCGGCTCTATAGGGTAATGTTTAAAGATCTAAGACCCTATAATTATTTAGACCCTATGGTCCGTACTGTAGTGAGGTGTACTGAGTAGTGATGAACCTATACCCTCAGATGGGGCCTCATGGCGTTAGGCTCGACTGGGGCTCATGAGGTGTGGGTGAAGCTAATGAACTCACACAAAGGCCCAACCCTACTAACGGGGTACAAGTACCGTTAGCGGGGAAACGCTCCACACAATTTAATACCTAATATAATATGTTTGATATAGTTACGAGGTATATAGCTTTAATTAACTTATGAGGTTTTGAATTTGATAAACAGTCATTAATGAGGGGTTCATAACCTGATATAGTCATCACGTGTTGATGTAGTCTACAGTCTTATGTTCTAGGTTTTCTTGAAGGTAGTCCTTACTAAAGATTTAAATTGGTGTACCTATCTAGAGTTTGGGTGTACTGATGGTGAGTGAGGAGTTTATTAGGAGGGTTAAGGAGTTCCACGGTCATATATGCCCGTTTGTGGTATTAGGTTTGAGGGCTGCTGAGGTAGCTTTGAGTAGGTTAGGTGTTGGGAGGGCTGGGGCTGTTGAGACTATAAGGGAGGATATCGTAGCTGTTGTTGAGGTGAATAACTGTTTTGCTGATGGTGTTCAGGTAGCGACTGGATGTACCCTCGGTAATAACTCCTTGATATATGTTGATACTGGGAAGAATGCGTTAACTGTGTTTAGGAGGGGTGGGAGGAAGGGGGTTAGAGTCTATATAGATTCTGAGAAGCTTAAGGAGAAGTACTTCCCAAGAGAAGCTCTAGAACTCTTCAGAAGGGTTGTTATTGAGAGGATAGGTACTGATGAGGAGGTAGGAGAACTTCATAAAGTGTGGGAGGAGGTAGGTTTAAGGATGGCTGAGTTACCTGAGGAGGACTTCATTATTCAGGAGGTAGAGGTTGTTGAGGAGCCTGAAAGAGCACCTATATTCGAAAGTATTCGTTGCTCTAAATGTGGAGAACTGGTGATGGCTCCAAAAGCTGTGTTTATTGAGGGGAAGCCGTACTGTACTACATGCGTAGGTAGGGAGGTACCTGCAGTAGTTGGTAGAGGTATTTCAACATCTTTCAGAATCCCATTCAGAGTTGTTAGACAATTAAATGTTTAGGTTTTGGGGATTCAATGAGGTTTACTATGAAAGTCCTCATACTCCTAATCCTTACCGCTATATCCTCATCTCTTATAACATACAGCTACCTCTCAGTAATATCTAAATCACTAACACATACTATGACACCAACAGTAGGGGAGACAGTTACACAAACACCGACTCCAACACAGACCATGAAGGAAGAGTACGTAGTGGTTAAGGACGTGATGAATAGGTCTGTTAGGATACCTCAAAACCTCAGTAGGGTTGTAGCGATTGGTCCAGGGATGTTGAGGCTTATAACATACCTTAACGCAACTGATGTTCTCGTTGGTGTTGAACAGCTTGAGCAGCAGGGCTGTATTGGGAGGGACTACGCTATGGCGTACTGTGACCTACTTAAAAAACTACCTGTAATAGGTCCTGGAGGCCCTAGAAACCCCCCAAACCCTGAGATGCTTATGCAGGTAAGACCCCAACTAATAATAATGTATAGAGGGTATGTTAGTCAGTACCCACCTGAGAGGCTTGAGGTAGAGGTTGGAGTACCTGTTTTAGTTGTTGACTACGGTGTTGCTGGTTATGTAGATATAGAATTCCTTAAGAAGACCCTAACACTACTTGGTAAAGTCCTCGGTAAGGAGGGGAGGGCGGAGCAGTTAGTAACATATATAGATTCCTTAGTTCAGGACCTTCAGGACAGGGTTAAGGGTAGGGAGGGTAGGCCTTCAGTCTATATAGGTGCTATATCATATACGGGTGCTCAGCCCTTCACAGCATCGCAGGCGAGGTTTGCCCCTCTTAAACTGTTAAACACTTCATCTATAGTTGATGATTTGAAGCCTGAAGGCGGTTATGTACAGGTAGACTTTGAGTACTTACTGAAGGTGCAGCCTGACTACATATTCATTGATGAGAATAACTTAAGAGTTGTCTTAGATGATTTCTCTAGGAATAGAGGGCAGTACTGTAGTCTTAAGGCGTTTAGGGAGGGTAGGGTCTACGGGGTCTTACCGTTTAACTGGTACCATACGAATGTTGCAACCGTGTTTGCGGATGCTTACTTCATAGGTAAGGTATTATACCCTGAAGCATTCGCTGATGTCGACCCTATTCAGAAGGGTGATGAGGTCTTTAAGATGTTTGTTGGTAAGCCCCTCTATCAAGAGTTTATCAGTAGTGGGTATCCAGGCTTTGTAAATCTAAGTGATGTGTTTAGGTGTAGCTAACGTATGGATGGTGTTGAGAGGTTATTTAAGTTAAGGAGATTCTCTCTTGTCGTGATGTTGGTTCTACTCTTTCTACTCATACCTATATCAGTGTCTATCGGGACTCTCGGGAATACATTCTTCGACGTATTTAAGCTCCTACTAGGTGTTGAGGGTATTCCTACGGAGGTTAGGACTGCCTTGATGTTAAGGCTTAGGAGGGTGTTGACATCAGTTACTGCAGGTGTTATCTTAGGTGCTGGAGGGGTTTGTATGCAGGCAGTCCTTAGGAATCCTATGGCGTCACCCTTCACTCTAGGTATTTCCCATGCAGCAGCACTTGGTGTTGCGTTATCCTTAATACTTGGATTTAGTGGTGTTACTCAGTATAGGGTTGTATATGCTTATAATCCGTACGTCCTACCAGTCTTCGCCTTCATATCATCACTTCTTCAAGTGTTTATAATCCTTACTCTAGCTTATAGGGCTAAACTTACTGAGAGGGCTTTAATACTTGCTGCGATAGCTATGAGTTTCTTCTACCAAGCTATTCTAAGCTTGGTTCAGTACTTAGCGTTGAATGAGCTTCAGGTAGCTATGGTTGTTTTCTGGACTTTCGGTGATGTAGGTAGGGCTGACTGGGTAGCGGTTAAGGTCATGGCTGTTGTTGCGGGGGTACTTACTACGTACTACATAATCAGGTCTCTCGACCTAGACTTGATCTCCCTCGGTGATGATATGGCTTACGCTAGTGGTGTAGATCCGAGGAGGCTTAGGCTGGAGGTGACTTTAGCTAGTGCTCTCGGGACCTCAGTCGTAACTGCCTTCACTGGCGTAGTTGCTTTCCTCTGCTTAGTAGCACCTCATATAGCGAGGCTTGTCGTCGGGAGTAGTCATAGGTACTTGATACCGACGTCAATGCTTGTAGGGGCGATACTACTGTTAGTAGCTGATGATGTTGGGAGGACTGTTGTGAGTCCGGTCTTCCTACCAGCAGGTATTGTGTTATCCCTTATTGGGGCACCGTTACTACTTTACCTCCTCCTCAGAGGTGGCGGTTAGTGGCTGTAGTGAGGGTTTTAGGTGTTGAGGTTAGGTACGGTAGTTTTAAAGTACTTGATGATGTCTCGTTAGATGTTGGTGAGGGTGAGGTCGTAGCTGTGTTAGGGCCTAACGGTAGTGGTAAGACTACGTTGCTTAAGACTATAGACGGTATTTTAAGACCTGTTAAGGGTTCTGTATATATAGACTCTAAGAGTGTTTCCAGGTTAGGTAGGATTGATATTGCGAAGCTGGTTGGTTTCGTACCGCAACACGTGAACTTAGTACGTGGTGTGAGGGTGGTTGACTTCGTATTAACTGGTAGGAAGCCCTATATAGACTTCATACCGACTTCTAAGGACTTAGAGGTGGTGTTGAGGTATTTAAAGTATGTTGATGCTGAGTACTTAGTTGATAGGGATGTTACTGAGTTAAGTAGTGGTGAGTTTCAGAGGGTCCTCATAGCGAGGGCTTTAGCTGCTGAACCACGTATACTACTACTTGATGAACCGACGTCAAACCTAGATATTAGGTATCAGGTAGCTATACTCAACCTGATTAAGAAGTTATCGAGGGAGAGGGGAGTAACTATAATAACATCACTCCACGACCTAACCCAAGCTTATAGGTATGCTGAGAAGGTGATATTCTTAAGTCGAGGTAGGATATACGCTATGGGTAGGGTAGACGACGTTATGAGGGAGGATGTTATAGAGGCTGTCTACGGGGTGAAGACTAAGGTAGTACGTGATTTAAGAGCTGTAATACCTATTACTTAGTAGGTTGAACTCATTTAATCTCTGAACCCTAATACCGTGTGGTGGTTGTTAATCAGTAAACACTACGTAGTTAGGGTAAACCATAGTAAGTGTCTTCACTGTGGTTTCTGTAACTTAGTTAGTAGTTGTTACTCTCTAGGTGATTGTGTTGGTTGTCTCTCATGTTTCTACGCTTGTCCTTATGAGGCTAGGGAATTAGTTGAGTCTCCCTTAGATACAAGTAATTTAGTGAGGGTCTACATTGACGGTATTGAGTTTAAAGTCCCACGTAACGTTACTGTTGCTAAGGCTTTAGAACTTATCGGTATTTCCTTCAACCCTGTAGGTTCTGGAGGTGTTAGTCTTGCTTGTAGGACTGGTGGTTGTTGGGCTTGTGCAGTTGTTATCGATTCTACGTTAGAACGTAGTTGTATAACTCCTGTTAGGGACGGTATGAGGGTTGGACTTGATGTTGAGGGTTTTAAACCTTTAAGGATTGTACACGGTCCTGAACCACACTTAGTTGGTGGTAAGGGTACTCCTTGGTGGGAGGTTAACTACTTAGAATATGTTGAAACTGCTGTATGGGTTGCTGGATGTAATCTTAGATGTCCTCAATGTCAGAACTACCACGTAACCTACGATAACGTATCAACACCTATGACTCCTGAGGAGGTAGGTAGGTTAGTTATTCACTACCATAGGAGGTATAGGACTAAGGGTATCGCTATCAGTGGTGGTGAACCGACGATTAATCGTAGGTGGTTGGTTGAGTTCTTCAGATATGTTAGTAGTAGGGTTGAGTCTAGAGTTAGGAAACACTTAGATAGTAACGGTACTGTATTAACTCGTGACTATATTGATGAGTTAGTTGATGTTGGATGTAATAACATCGGTGTTGAACCTAAGTGTGTACGTGTTGAGACTTACATGAGGGTTACAGGTATTGATGATAGGGAATTAGCTATGAAGTACTTACAGACAGCTTGGGAAGCTGTGAAGTACATATACGATAACTACAGGGATAGGGTGTACTTAGGTGTAGGTCTGATATATAATAAGGACTTAATAACGTTGGATGAGGTTGCTGAAGCAGGTGATAAGATATACTCTATAGACCCGACAATACAGGTGACAGTGCTTGACTACTTCCCAACATTCAGAAGGAGGTGGTTGAGGAGGCCTACAGTTAATGAGATGCTTGAGGTGAAGAAAGTACTTGAGGATAGGGGGTTGAAGACAGTTATAGTACAGACTGAGGTAGGTCATATAGGGCCTAGGGATAGGAGGTTGACTTGAGGTACCTCCTACGACCTAATATTGAATGGTTTTTGAAGTGTATTGGGTTGTAGTTGTAGGTTTTTCATTCTTATATCACCGTAATGTTTATATAGTCTTACCTGTAGTGTTATGAGGTGTTCCTATGCGCCAATGGGTCTTCACGTAGTAGTAGACCTGTCTAAATGTTCTGGATGTAGGTATTGTGAGGTTTGGTGTTCCTTCACACATGAGAAGGTGTTCTCAACATCGTTCTCGAGGATTAGAGTTATTAAGGATGATGTTATAGGGATGGACTTCCCTATAGTCTGTCAGCAATGTGTTCAAGCTACCTGTGTGTCTGTATGCCCTACAGATGCTCTCTACGTAGGTAGTGATGGTGTGGTTAGGTTAGAACGTATGAAGTGTGTTAGGTGTGGTAGGTGTTTAGATGCCTGCCCCTACGGAGCAGTCTTTAAAGACCCTGTGAATGGGTTCCCACTAATATGTGATTTATGTGGTGGGAGGGCTGTCTGTGTTATGAAGTGTCCGACTAATGCCTTATCTCTGTATCCGTTGACTGAGGTAGAGGTAGTTGGTGTTGAGGGTTTAGGTAGGCGTTATGAGTTAGCACTTACTGAGTTCGGTAAGCTCCTTGAGAGGTGGGGTGTTCGTGTCAGGGTTAAGTAGGTTTTACGGTTACGTAGGTAGGGTATTAAGGGTTAACCTAACTACTAGGGAGGTTAGGGTTGTAGAGCTTGAGGAGGGGTTGGTTAGGGCTTACTTAGGAGGTAGAGGTCTAAACGTAGTGAGGCTGTATTATGAGGTATCACCCGATGTTAACCCGTTATCACCTGAGAATAAGTTGTTCTTCGGTGTTGGACCTGTAGTTGGTACTGGATTCCCACTCGGTGCTAGGCTTAACGTGACTGCTAAGTCCCCGCAGACTGGGATCCTCGGTGATTCGAATGTTGGGGGTCACTTCGCCCCTGAGTTAAAGTATGCGGGTTTCGACCAGGTAGTTATTGAGGGGCGTAGTAGTAGGCCTGTCTACCTATACATTCATGATGGTGCTGTAGAGGTTAGAGATGCTGATGGGTTGTGGGGTATGAGGGTTAGGGAGGCTTACGAAGCTATTAGGAGGGAGGTTGGGGATCCTGGGGTACAGATAGCTGTGGTTGGGCCGGCTGCTGAGAATTTAGTGAGGTTTTCAGGTATATTCTTTAATAGGTCTAGACCTGCTGCTAGGACTGGCTTAGGTACTGTTATGGCTTCGAAGGGTCTTAAGGCTATTGCTGTGAGGGGTGATGGGTATGTAGAGGTTGCTAAGCCGGAGCTTTTCGAAAAGTTAGTTGAGGAGGTCGAGTTTGAGGTCTATAGTCATGAGCAGTACTGGCCTAGGAGGGTGATGGGTACTAGTAGGATCCTCATGGCTGCTAATAAGATCGGTGTACTCCCTGGTAAACACTTTACAGAGCCTGAAGTACCGTACGCGTTTGAAGTTAGTGGTGAGATGTTGGCTCTGAGGTATAACGTGAAGAATAGGGCGTGTTTCTCCTGTGTGGTACCGTGTAGTCGTGTCTTCGTCGTGAAGAGATTTAGTGAGTGCTTCATTAGCGAGGGTCCTGAGTATGAGGCTTTAGCAGGTATGACCGTACGGATAGGGAATAAAGACCTTGATAAGGCTTTGAAGGCTATAGAGTTAGTTAACGACCTCGGGATGGATGTTATATCAGTTAGTGAGGTGTTGTCGTGGGCTATGGAACTCTACTCTAGAGGTGTTCTGAGTAGGGAGGAGGTTGGTGGGTTAAGTCTTGAGTGGGGGGATATGGAGGTGGTTATGGAGCTCTTGATGGATATAGCTTATAGGAGGGGGTTTGGTGACGTACTTGCTGATGGTGTTGTTGCAGCTGCTGAGAAACTCGGTAAGGGGCTTGAAATAGCATTTCATGTGAAGAGGCTTGAGATGATTCAGGCAGATCCTAGGGGTTTGAAGGGGTATGGCCTCGGATTCGCTGTTTCGAGTAGGGGTGCTGACCACCTAAGGTCTGAACCGTTTATAGAGCTTAGTGATGACCCTGAGGTTGGGTTGAGGATGTTTGGTGAGTCTGAAGCTACTCTTAGACTTGGTGTGAGGGGTAAGGGTAGGCTTGTAGCGTATTATGAGAACTTATGTGCTTTAGTTGATTCTTTAGGTGTTTGTAAGAATCTTGCTGAGAATATGGACATACTTAACTATCAGAAGGTTGCTAAGCTTGTTGAGGCTGTAACCGGTATGACCCTCTCAGTAGCTGAGGTTGAAGCTATTGGTGAGAGGATAGTGAATTTAGAGAGGGTTTACGATGTTAGGGAGGGTGTGAGGAGAGAACATGATGTATTACCTGAGAGATTCTTGAGGGAACCTCTTAAGGTAGGTGCTTCTGCAGGTCATGTTATTGAGTTGGACTTAATGCTTGATGAGTATTACAGGGTCCGTGGTTGGGATGTGAGGTCAGGTATACCTACTGCTAGGAAGCTTGAGGAGCTCGGCTTAAGAGATGTTGTGGAGGACTTACGTCGTATGGGTTTACTACCGGGTTAGGGGTGGTGTGTATGGGTGGTTCTAGTAGGGAGACTTGGAGTTCTGAGTTAGGGTTGGCGTTATCATTGATTGGTGTGGCTGTTGGGTTAGGTAATGTGTGGAGGTTCCCGTATATGTTAGGTATGTTTGGTGGTGCTTCATTCTTAGTTATCTACTTAGTCTTAGTCTTAACTTTAGGGATTCCAGGACTGATTGTTGAGTTAAGTATTTCGAGGTATGTTGGTTGTGGTCCTTTCAGGGCTTTCGTGAGGTTGGGGATGCCTGGTGGTAGGGTTATAGGTGTTATCTTGTTGGTGACTGCTTTAGCAGCTGTAGCTTACTACTTAGTCGTGGTTGGTTGGGTTTTATGGTACTTGATACTGTCGGTGTCTGGTGTCCTCTTTGAGGAGGGGGTTAGTGTAGGAACTGTCTTTGAAGGACTTACTAACTCCCCCATACTACAGTTGGTGATGCATGCTTTAGTGATTACCTTCTGTGTGTTGATTGTTTCTGGTGGTGTTAGGAGGGGGATTGAATTAGTGAGTAAGTTTATGATGCCTGTAGTGTATTTAGTTTTAGTCTTAGTAGCTGTTTACGTGTTTAGCCTGCCTAGAGCAGTTGATGGTTTGACATTCTACTTAAGACCTGATTGGGGTAGGGTTACCGGTATGACTGTCTTAGCTGCTATGGGTCAGGTATTCTTCTCCTTAGGGCTTGGGTCTACATGGATCTTCATCTACGGTTCCTACATGTCTAGGAGGTATGGGGTTGTTAGGGCTGCTGTATATACCGCTTTCGGAGATACTTTAGCGTCCATCATAGCTGGTTTAGCTATCCTACCACTCACCTTCGTATTTGGTGTGAGTCCGGGTAGTGGTCCCCCACTCACCTTCATAACCCTACCTGAGATCTTCCGTCAACTGAGTTATGGGAGGCTGATCTCAACGTTATTCTTTACTGCGTTACTCTTCGCAGCACTACTCTCAGCTGTACCTGGTTTTGAGATATTCATTGATGCCTTAAGTAATTACGGGGTTTCGAGGAGGTCTGCAGCTGTTTTGATGGGGGTTGCTGAGGTAGTACTCGGTATCCCATCGATCTTAAGTATTGAGGTACTCCTCTACAACGACTTACTATGGGGTAGTACTATGTTACCGTTAGCCTCCTTATTCTCAATCTTAGCATTCGGTTGGTTCGTAAGAACCTCTGAACTACTTAAGGAACTCAACACCAACGATCAGAACATCACTTGGAGAATCCTGTACTACTGGGTTAGGTTCGCTATGCCTGTCATGGTAATACTAATACTTATATATGGGTGGATATCATTCCTCACCTAGGGTGAGGTAATGAAACCACTCCTAATTAAAGTAAAGGAAATCAGAGGTAGGTGTGAAAACCACATCGTAGGCGACTGCTTCAGAGTAGACGGCGGTAGACTAAGCTTCCCAGGAAGAAATAAACACGTATGTATCTACGCACTAGCAAGCATACTACCACTAATACCTGCAAAACAAAGAAACATAGTCGAGGAGAGAGACTGGCTACCAAAAACAAAAACAATCCAATGCCCAGACCCAAACGGAACAGTAATATGGGAAATAGAAGAACTAAAAGAATAAGAACAACCCAAGCCAAACACAACAACTAAAATTATAAATTCCATTCCCTAAAACAAGACCATTCCCAAGAACACCTTAGGAACACACATGCCACAACATCGCAAGATCTCAAATAATAGATCAACCAAATTCTACCATAAGGAAAGCCATTCATTCCTTATGGTAGAATTCCTAAGACAGACCTTAGGAATGATGGTTATGTAGACCATGAGACCTCAAGAACATCACAAAGTAAATAACATTGATGAAACGCATGACAACGAAAAATTTAAAAATTGAATTGAGAAGAATTAAAATGATAGAACTGAATAAATCTCTAAATCTCTAATAGAAGAAGTAGAGTGCAGAATATCTAAAATAGAATTGAAAGTCAACTTCCTT
>Ga0209225_1000110_pt1 | contig 92559 bp, 94 predicted proteins | sample WasSprMetagenome_FD_184732 | JGI IMG/M metagenome (GOLD analysis project Ga0209225, IMG submission 184732) | Sulfidic aquatic microbial communities from Washburn Spring, Yellowstone National Park, USA - WS (SPAdes) (version 3) | ecosystem: Environmental > Aquatic > Thermal springs > Hot (42-90C)... | reverse complement strand
AAATATCCTCAATAAACCTAATATACTCTTTTCCACCACGCATCTTAATGCTGTTTACATGCCATAGTATAGTTGCTATCTCTACCCCTACACTCTTAAGGTACTTAAGCACATCTACAAGCTTCCCATACGTTTCCTCAGGTCTCACACCGTCTCTCTGCAGATGGTGGTTCATAGTCTCTCATATCTGCTGATCTCAAGGCTCCCCACCATCTGCTTCTCAACGGTCTCCCCGAGCCCCCTCACCGCAGTGGCTCTCCACTAGTCGCCTAGGGTTCACAGCCTCTGCGGATCTCGGAAACCCGAGGTCACTGATAAGCGTATAAGTTGCTGCAGCTTATAAACCCAGCCTCTAAACAATGATATGAGTACTACAAATGATTATGAGGACTTAACACCCCAGTACGTAAACATGTATGCATCCATTAGTGTTATCGGAAGCTCAACAACACCGCCATAAATTATGCAACCGCTGCTTTGGGGATCTAGCTCTGTTCTCGACGTACAGAGACTGCTATCAAATTTTATTCCTATAGTGCTTAGCCTGGGTATTATCTCCCGATCTATCCTCAGGTAGTGAACTCTTAAGCTGTAAATGCTATTAGCATAGAGCTTTTCAAGCATCTTCTTCTCAACTTCTATTTCCCTAAGACTTGACCCGCTGTTGGCATGAAGTCCTATCTCCCACCCACCTCTTCTCAACTCAGATATCACATCACTGTAGAGCTCGGCTGTTGTATTATCATCGTAAAGAGTCCTGAAGAAAAATGTTGATCTAACACCCTGCCTCTGCTCTGCCTCCACAATATCCGCTATACCATCGTAAATGTTTTCCCTTAGGGAGAAGAACCTATACCTATAGCTCCAGTCAAATCTATCTAATCGCGCAATTACATGCTCTGTTGGAGGTCCTCTTCTGCTCCAATCAACATCGTGTGTTAGTATCAATAGCATATTTTCCTGTCCTCTGGTATTCTACTTAAGGATTTGCCTTGAAGTGCTGTGTTGTAGCGTCTATAGCATCTAGAAAGTCTGTAGCTATAGCTAAGTCTATAAAAAGCTTGCTACATTGCAGTGTTGTAGGCGTTGCCCATGCAAAGCACCCCCACCTCTTCTCAACAGTATTTGAGAAGAAGTACTTGTTTGAAGTGCCGAGAGATGGTGAAGAGTGGCCTACGCTGGTAGCGTGGGTTGCTAATAAAGAGAAGTGTGAAGCTGTAGTACCTGTAGATTTTGCAGACTTTGCAGCATTTTCTAAATACGCTAAGCTGTTTAATGAACTAGGAGTTGTAGTTACAGCGCCTAGCTATGAAGACATTACCTTGGCGTCTGATCGTGTGAGAGTTGTTGAAGTTCTTAAGCATATCGCTGAATTTCCAGCGCAAGTTTTTGTAAAAAGCCTTAGTGATGCTAAGTCCATTTACTCCCTATCCCCACCCCTGGTGGTGAAGAGCCTTGGAGACGCCTCTAACCCAAGTTTTCACCTAGATTACGAATCAGCCATTAATGAGGCTTCTAAGAGAACTCCATGTATAGTTCAAGAATACATAGAAGGCATTGCAAGGGGTTACTACGCTCTTTCACACAATGGTGTACCAATTATAGAGTTCACGCATCAAAGAGTGGTAGAGTACTTACCAATTGGTGGTGCGAGTCTGGCTGCAAAGGGATTTATCGAAGACCCGGAGCTATTCGCTTTAGGAAGAAGAGTTCTGAAGGTGCTTAAATGGAGTGGAGTTATAATGGTTGAGACGAGGTATTCTGAAGAGCTTGGAAAGTACTATGTACTTGAGTTAAATCCAAAGTTCTGGGGCAGTATAGATCTGGCTGTAGCACTTGGATATCACTTTCCCGCACTGCTGGTGATTGCCTATACTCAAGGCGCTGAAAAAGCCCGTGAAGCGGCAAAAAAGCTTATGGTTAGAAAGGGAGAGTTTATATGGATTCTAGATGGATTAAGGTATGTAGTGAAAATTCCCTCAGTATGGCTTTACTTAACAAGAAAGGCTTTTTTGCATCCTCTTTACAGTGATATTCACATACTCAACATGGCAAAGAATTTTATGCAATTTGTTAAAGCTCTTACTAGAGCTGGTAGAGAGTCTAGACTTTGGGCAGCATACCTAAAGGCTTCTAAAGGTGAGTTGAAGTACTGGGTTAAGAGATTCGTGAAGTTCTTGTCTAATAGTAAAAGAGTTGTAATTTTTGATCTGGACGGTACACTAATCTTCCTCCCAGTGAATTGGTGTTATGTAAGGTCAGAGCTTATTGAGCTTGGCTTTGCTCTAAGGTGGGAGAGCATTAATAGGGCTTTAATGAGGCAGTGGCATTCTGATTCAGAAAGCTATTATAAGATGTCTAGTGTTTTGGAAGGGGAAGAGTTGAAGGCTTTGAAGAAGTTAAACAGCTCTTTTCTGCTTGCACCAAGAGAATATATAGGGAATCTTGCAAAGTATGCCCAAATTTGTATTGCTACAAAGCAAAGTGCTAGGGTAGCGGAAGAGGCTTTGAGAAAACTTGGAATTCGTAACTATGTTAGTGCTATTGTTGGTAGGGATAGTGGTGTGGGTCCTGTAAAGATAGAGCTGTATAAGAAGTGTTTAGAGCTTGTAGGAGGCTCAGAAGCTTTAATTTTAGATGATAATATGGAGCTTGTTATAGAGGCTTATAGAAAGAGGTTCACATCAATGCTAGTAGCAAACAATGTTTATAAGGTTGCTAAAAGCATGCGCTTGGGAATACCAGCAGGCCCCCTGAAAGAGCTTCTTAAAATTGTTTTACAATGCTTAGGTTCTCTGCAGTAGAATTGCTTTTATCTTCATGCTTCTAACCTTATCCTCTCTCTCCATCTCATCAAATTTCATCATTAGGTACCTTATGGTGTTTATTAGCCTTGGTATAAGGATTTTCTCAAGCATTGTCACAACCCTTTTGACTCTAGCAATCTCTGCACCAAGCCTTATCATTTCTTTCTCATATTCAGCTATGGCAATTAAGGTTTCTATCAACTCCCTTCTCCTAGCCTGTATATTGCATACCTCAACAGGTAATGCTAGTGTAGACTCAGGAGCTTTTGATAGTTCTAAAACTGGCGCTGAAACCCCCATGACATTTCTCGTACCGGCTATAACCTCTACTGCACTACTAAGTGTCTTTGCCCCTTCATTTAGAGCTTCAAGACCGTGTATTGCCACGGCATTAGAGTATTCAGGATACAGTGTGGCAAGAAGAGTATTTAGTTTTTGCCTTGCTTCATAAGCTTTTCTGAGCACTGTATAGAATTCCTGGATTAAGAAGGTAAGTCTATCTCTAAGTATTCTATGTATTCTCCTGCTTAAAGCAAGCCTTCTTCTAAGCCTTATGAGCTCTATTTTAGTGGGTCTCGATAGCCTTATTATCTCTGTGCTCAGCTCCCTCCACCCTTCCTGTACTTCGGGTGGTACTTCTTTATAGTCTCAGACCTTATCTGTCTAAGCTCATCTTCTGGAAGAGTTGCAAAGAGGTCCCATGCTATATCTAGTGACTGCTCTATTGTTCTTCTCTCATACTCTCCCTGATTAATAAACCTCCTTTCAAATAGGTCTGCAAACTCGAGGAACTTTCTATCTCTTGCTGTAAGAGACTCCGTACCAACAATAGTTACTAGCTCTCTTAAGTACACACCCTCAGAGTACGCCGCCATTAGCTGTGCAAACACCTCTCTGTGATCCTCCCTGGTCTTTCCAGGGCCTATACCCTCCTTCATCAGCCTTGAGAGTGATAAGAATACATCTACAGGTGGGTATATACCCTTTCTCCACATGTCTCTAGACAACACTATCTGTCCTTCTGTTATATACCCTGTGAGATCAGGTATTGGGTGCGTAATGTCGTCATCAGGCATTGTGAGAATGGGCATTATTGTCATGCTACCCTTCCTACCCACAGCCCTGCCTGCTCTCTCATACATTGTCGCTAAGTCTGTGTACATATAGCCAGGATACCCTCTTCTGCCAGGGACTTCCTCTCTAGCTGCAGAGACTTCTTTTAGAGCCTCACAATAGTTTGTCATGTCAGTCAATATTGTTAGTACATGCATGTCATATCTCCATGCCATGAACTCTGCAGCTGTTAGCGCTACTCTTGGCAGTGCTAACTTCTCTACTGTTGGTGCTGAAGCTGGAGCTATGAACGCTATGGTTCTGTCTAGCGCCCCCATGGACCTCAACTCATTGAGGAAAAACATTGCTTCCTCATGAGTCACTCCCACAGCTCCAAATACAACTGCAAACTTCTCTCCAGAGCCCTTGACTGCTGCTTGTCTAACTATTTGCATAGCTATTCTGTTATGAGGCAGTCCAGAGCCTGAGAATATCGGTAGCTTCTGCCCCCTTACAAGAGTTAGCATACCATCTATAACAGATACCCCTGTCTCAATGAACTCTGATGGGGGCACCCTGATAGCAGGGTTAAGCGGTGCTCCATGTATATCGAGGTATTCCTCAGGCACTATTGGCGGTCCGCCATCAATGGGCCTCGCAAGCCCATCAAATATCCTTCCCAGCATGTCTGTGGAAACAGGTATTGATAGAGTCTCACCTCTAAACCTTATCACAGTTTTACCTGCTGTTATTCCTAGTGATGAGCCGAAGACCTGTATTACTGCAACATCTTTGCTAACGTCAATTACCTGCCCTAGCCTAGTATCTCCATCAACTTCTATTTCCACTAGCTCACCATAGCTTATACCGCCTAGTGCTTTTACAAATACTAGCACTCCTCTAGTTCCAATTATCTGCCTAGTAGCCTTCGTAATCATCTTGGCCTTCTCTAGAGCCATGGTCATGCTACTTCACCAACTGCTTAAACTCCTGCTCAAGAGTTTCAAGAAACTGTGGCACTATCTTGCTCTTCAGCTCTTCAAGAGTGTAGAACTTTAGCTGGAACAGCATATATCTGCTCTTCAACTCCCTTATCCTTGAGACAGTAACACCCTTACTTACAGCTTCTTGAGCCTTTCTGTAGAACTCCATTATACAATCCATAATTATTGTACCCTTCTCTGGGGATGAGTATGCATCAACGGGGTCTAGAGCGCTTTGCTGTAAGAAACCTTCCCTAATCACCCTAGCAATTTCTAGTGTAAGCTTATCTTCTTCTGGCAGAGCCTCAGGCCCTACTAGCCTTACAATGTCGCTCAGCTCTGCTTCTCTTTGCAGTATCTTTAGTGCTGTAGCCCTATAACCACTCCACTTTCCACCTGAAATCTTATCCCAGTACTCCTTAACAAAGTCAACGTATAGGCTATAGCTTATTAACCAGTTAATGGCTGGGAAGTGCCTTCTCGTAGCAAGAGAGTAGTCGAGAGCGTAAAAGCTTTGCACATACCTCACAGTGTTTCTAACTACAGGTTCGCTAAAGTCTCCTCCAGGTGGAGAAACTGCACCAAATACTGTAACACTTCCAAACCTCTCAGGCCTTCCAAGAGCCTTAACCCTACCCGCTCTCTCATAGAATTCTGAAAGCCTGCTAGCTAAGTATGCCGGGAACCCTTCTTCTCCAGGCATTTCCTCCATTCTGCCGCTTATCTCTCTCATAGCCTCAGCCCACCTACTAGTAGAGTCTGCAACCATTATTACATCATAACCCATATCTCTAAAGTACTCTGCTATAGTAACACCTAAGAAGACGCTAGTTTCTCTTGCAGCAACAGGCATGTTGCTTGTGTTAGCTATGAAGACTGATCTCTCCATCATTGGCCTACCTCTTCTCACATCCATGAGCTTTAAGAAGCTTGTCAGTGCATCAGACATTTCATTTCCTCTCTCACCACAACCAACAAATACTGCTATGTCGGCATGGCTCCACTTAGTCAATTCCTGTAGCAACACAGTCTTTCCTGTTCCGAAGCCTCCTGGAACAGCTGCTTTACCGCCCTTTGCTATTGGAAACACGTAGTCTATCGCCCTAATACCTGTAATCATGGGCTCTACAGGATTCAACTTTTCTCTATATGGTCTAGGAACTCTTATTGGCCATACCTGATACAGCTTAACTTTATGCTCTTGCGCACCTGAAGACACTATTGCTATGGTATCTTCAACAGCGTAGTCACCATCGTCTGCAATCCACTTCAGCTCTCCAGAAACTCCTGGAGGTATCATTATCTTATGCACTACTAGAGGAGTCTCAGTAACATTCCCTATGATATCCCCTGGATAAACCTTGTCTCCCACACTTAAGCTCCTCTCCCTCATAAAGTGCCATTTCTTACTTCTATCAAGAGCTGGAAGCTTTGCACCCCTCCTAATAAATATGTCGCCAAAGAGCTTTGCTATCTCCTTTTCAGGTCTCTGCAAGCCATCGTATATAGAGCCTATGAGCCCTGGCCCTAGCTCTGCAGATAATGGTCTTCCCGTGGCTTCAACTCTTTCACCTACAGTAAGTCCCGAAGTCTCTTCATAAACCTGAATGTATACCCTATCACCTCTAACACCAATTACCTCTCCTATGAGCCCCTCTTTACCAACGTAAACAACTTCATACATAACTGGATTTGAAATGCCTTCAGCTATGACTAGAGGTCCTGCAATTCTATATATTTTTCCAGCTCTCTCACTCAAACACTATCACCCTAAGTGAATTTCATAACCTATATACCTACGTATGAGGTCCCTATAAAAACTTTGTAGAGGTTGTGATAAAGCCTCTTTCGTGTCTGGAAAGAGTACTACTATAGGGTAGAGCTGTGGAAAATTCAAATCAACAAAGCTCAGCTCTTCAGGAACCAAACTCTTTTGCAAAAACACTACAGCAACATCCTTACGCTCGGACACGCTGTTCAAGACCTTTCTTGCCTCCTCCCAACTCCCCACCACAAATACTTCTCTTACACCAAGAATTCTCATAAACGGCTCAAACTCTTTTTTAACAATAGCGCAAATACCCTTAGCCAACTCCTTTAACTCGCTCATCTAAACACCCTGGCCTGTGGTAAAACATATTTTAGTACTAGAGCTTCATAATACCTGTTTATAAGGTATAGCGTAAGTAAGTCTATGAGCTGTGGAGAATATAGTAAGAGGTCCTTACATGTTCTATAAACATACTCTGCTTCATAAAGCGTTACTCTGCTTGGATCTTTCTCAAATACTTTATGAAGATATTCAGCAAGAACGCCAATCTTTACCACAACAAGCCAGGTGCTTGGCTCTCTTGGTACATACTTATACACTACTTCCTGTAAAAAGTTCTGTAAAGATTCTTCAGGAACTAAACCAACCTTGCTTGCATTGAATATGTACTTGCAGTATCTTGCTGAAGTGATTAAGGCAAGGCAACCCAAAGCCTTTGAAGGACTTTCAGCAATAATTTTTGCTATGCCAAACTCCAGGCTGTTTTTAGCACTTTCTAAGAAAGTTTTTAATACACACACATAGCTCTTACTTTCAAAGCACTTACTATATAGTTCAAGTTCCTGAGCATTAGAAAAAAGCAGGTTTACCGACTTTTTATCACCACTGAGTATAGCTGAATATATGCTATCTAAATCAAAAAAAGTTAGTGCTATTTTATAAAAAAGTTGAAGTTCTTTCATAAGCATATCGTATACTTCCTTGAGCTCTCTTCTCTCCAGGTCTACTAGCACTGTAGTAACTTCATCAATACTTTTTGCAGTACTAAGCTTTATGAAATCTATCCTGGAGTTATACCTTGACAATACCTGTGGCAAGTCCATGAATTTCTCTTCTAATGCTAATTGCAATACTTCTTCAAGTCTAGGGTTCTTAGCTAGTAGCGTAACTAAAACTGTTTTTAGACCTTCTGCAGCGGGTCTATAGCTCATAGCATTTACTACCTCAGGAGCTGAGGTAGTGTGCTTCTCAAAGCTTTTCTCAATCTCTCATCATAGCTATTGTCTATTGCAATACTGCCATCGAAACACTCAACAATAATTCCTCCAGTAACCTCAGCTCTCTCAATCCTTGCAACTCTTACTCCATACCTCTCTTCAATATAGCTCTTAACAATATCGGCAAGTTCCATATCTTGCTGAGAAATCTTTACAGCAATCTCGCTAACCCTGCCCACAGAGTTCAGCAACTCTTGCATAGCCTCATCAGCTAGCTTCTTAAGGGATTCTAAGCGCTTTTCCCTTGACATGTTGTTTAGCAGTATTGTAACAGCACCGCCAACCTCCCTAATTAGAGAGCTCCTTGCGTCAGCAACAATAATCCTTGCCTTGTGCCTTGCCTCAGCCAACCTGACCTCAGGGTTCAACTCTAAAGCTATTCTCGCCTTTTGTTCTTCAACCAAAGCTTTTTTCTTTTTCATAGCCTCTGTAACTATTCTTCTAGCCTCCTCCTCGGCTCTAGACAGTATAGCCTCCGCTTCTCTCCTAGCCTTCTCTAAAACGGCTTTCCTAAGCTCTTCAACACTCATTTTCTAAGCCCAGCCAGCCACTATAGTTGCCATTAAGTAACCGAAAACCATTCCAAGTATGCCAAAGAGCTCTTCGTATGCTGCAAGGATAATTGTTGGTCCAAAGATTCCTCCTTTAGTCTTGATAAGCTGTGAAGCTCCATCAGCACAAACCTTTCCCTGCATCCAAGCTGATACAAGCTCTGCTAGCCCTACAAACAAGCTTATGCCAAATAATGCGCCAGCTATTTGCGCTGGTATTTCTGAGTATTTGCGGAGTATCGATGGAAGAACGGTATTGTACATTAGGAACATGAAGACAAAGCCGTAGACCATGGTTTGCGTTGCTGGTAAGAATGATAGTGCCATTACCCTGCCCCTTTGACCAGGGTCTTCAGCTACAGCTGGTATGCCTGCTGCAACAGCAATGTATATTCCAACAGTACTTCCAATAGCAGCCAGTGCTTCTGCAAGTCCAGGTCCTATGGATGCTAAGAGGTTTGTCCACATATTGTCTAACACCAACGGATGTAAGTGAAAGGGGGCGAAATATATACTTTTCTTTTCATAAGGTCTTACCTACTTGTACTCCCTAGGCTTACTATGCCAAGTGTTATCCTTACTGGGCTTAGCCTCCTTCCGCTGCCCTCATAGAATTTTGATGACATTTCGTAAAGTATTAGCCTTAGTGAGTGTATGTATGGGCCTAAAACTGAGCATGCTAAGTTGAATAGGTGTAGCATGAATGCCATGACAATTCCTGCAAATATTCCCACTACAGGTGCTATGTTTAATGCACCATATATAAAGCTGTTGAATATTTCAGCTAGAAAAGCAGATCCTATACCTATACCAGCAATTCTTATAAATGAAAATACATCTCCAAGAACTCCTGCAATATCAAAAATCCACAGCATTACACCCATAAAGCCCATTGTCTTAACCTTAGACACTACTAACAAGGCTAGGGCTCCGAATATAACATAGTTTATGATGTGCTCTGGCACCTTGTATTGTAACCCAAATACATCGATTTTTTGTGTAATGCCGAATCGCAACATTAGAAATGCTGGTCCAAGTATCATCATAATGATTATGGCGATTTCCATTAGTGCTGTCCAGAGGTCTCTTGACTTTATAAGTGCCTTTAATGCGCCAACGAAGTGCGATATGAGTACGACTACATAGCCTATGAGCAGTGCTAGCCGTATGTAATAACTGACAACACTTGCAGCATCACCTTGTAGTCTTGGAGGTAGTGATGGCAGTTGTATTTGTTTTGGTATATATGGCGCTATGTATTGCCCTAGTAAGGAGCCGAAGAAGCTGCCTGATAGAATTCCTGTTACTATGCTTGCTACTGCTGTTATGTAAGCTATTCTCCTTAGCTTTTTTAATGTTTCAGGGTTTTGAACAAATATTGGTAAGACATACTTGGCGCCAATTACTAGCCCAATGGCGTAGCCCACGTCCATGAACATTAGTGAAAAGAATAGTATGTAGAAGTAAGTGAGGAATGGTGTGGGGTCCCACTCTCTGGGTGAAGGATAGCCATTTAATTCTGTGAACGTTTCAAAGGGTTTGAATTGCTTTAAGTTGTTGAATTCAACTGGCGGGTTCGGATCTTCTTCAAATATTGCACTAAACGGTATGTCTTTAAGCTTCTTACGGACCTCATCTTTTTTACTTCTTGGTATCCAGCCCAATACTAATGCTAGGTGTTTTGATTGTAAAGCGTTTTTCAAAAGCTCTACTTTAGAGGCTTCTGCATCTACTAATATTTTAAGCATTGCAATATCGTGTAAATGCCTCTTAATAACATCGCTTTTAGAGGCGCTTAACTTCTCCAGTTCATTTCTAATTTCATTTTCTTCAGACTGTAGCCTCTTAATAATACTCGATACGTGTTCGGATCCATATACTTTTAATATCTCTAAAACTTTTACTTTTCTGCGCTCTGCTTCTCTATAAACATCCTCTAAAGCCTCTCTCCTAAATACTATAGTTGCGATAACCACTTGCCCATCTAGCACAAGCTCTCCAGTTACATACTCAGCTTTTTTCTTAAGCTCATCAACATCGCTCTTCACGCCCCAGAGGGTTTTTACAGTTAGTAAAGCTCCTTCATAATCTAGTAGAGTTGTGTCTGCATTTGGATAAGCTGTGCTAATGTGTTCAAGGTACTTTCTAAGAGTTAAGGTGTTCTTCAATTTTTCTGAAAGCTCTACTTCTTTTTTGTCTAGCTCTTCAACTATTTCTACAACTGTCGCTAGTTTTTCAGAAAGTTGTTCCATGGCTTTCCTTGTGTCTCTCGGAATCTCCTTGATCTCCACCTCTACCTGCTCCTTAATGTGCGAATTAAGCACATCCACTATTTTTCTGCATTTCTCAACGAGTGCTATATATTCCCTTATCTCCTCCGCCCTTTTCTCCCCTTCTTGAGGTATTACCTCAAAAACTCCTAACTTAAGTAACTCAGCTAAAGCTGTATCCACATAATCCCTTGAAACAATTATGTAAGTCTTTAGCGCAACATCAGGATCACTGAAAATAACGTACCTCCACTTCAACTCATACACACCATGACAACGCTATTCAATATCAACTCCAGCAACAGTAGCAGCAATGCGCTTTACAATGTCACTTAGCTTTTGACTGTAAACCTTGCGAATCTCGTCAGCCTCCCTCTTTGCTTCATCAAAAATTCTATTCACTTCCTCCTCCAACTTTCTTTCAAGTTCTTTTCTAAAGGTCTCTAAATCACTCAAATAGCTCTTATCATTCAAAATCTCCTCAGCTCTTTTCTTAGCCTCTTCAATTATCTTTGAAGCTCTTTCCTCAGCTTCTTTTATAATCTTCTCAGCCTCTTTCTCAATAATCTCCATTAAAGCACTCATAGAGCTTGCACCATGTACAGCAATTACAAAATGCGCTAACATTATATGCTTTTAGTGTCATAGCATTACTATGAAAAAGCCTTAGTAAAAGGATTCAGAATAGATTTATATACAGCCATAATGCTATTATATTACCTTGAATAATTAGAGGCTTGAGATTCGTGTCCTTATGCCACACCTCTTTAAATAAAGTTAATGCTATACTTCTTGCAGGTGGTGAGGGAACAAGGTTTAAACCTTACACGGACATTGTCCCAAAGCCTATGATCCCTGTTGGAGTTGAGGAGAAGCCTATTCTTGAACACATTATTTGCTGGCTTAAGAGGTTTGGCATAACAAACTATGTCCTACTTGTGGGGTACAAGTGGAAGCAAATTAGGAACTATTTTGGTGATGGCTCGCGACACGGCGTATCCATAAAGTACAGTATTGATGATGAAGTGTATAGGGGGACTGGAGGAGCTCTTCTAAAAGCTTATAAAACCAACGTGATACCCGAAGACACCGCCATCATATGGTATGGCGATATCCTGGCTCCCGTAGATGTTAGTGCTCTCATAGAGTTCCATAGGGCTGAAGGTGCTGATGCAACACTTGTTGTATCTGATAAGTATAAGGTGCCTGTTGGCGTGGCTCACATTGATAGTCTAGGGAATGTTGTTGAGCTTACTGAAAAGCCTTGGCTAAACTTATACGTTACAATAGGTGTCTTAACGCTAGAAGCCTCAGTGTTGAAGAATGTTGAAAGCTCTTTAGGAAGAGCTTTTGATATTATGGGTGACTTAATCCCCTGGATGATTAGAAAAGGGCTTAAAGTGAAAGCCTTTATTCATAAGGATTTGTGGTATGATGTTGGTAGTCTTGAAAGATATGTTAAAATTGATTATGAGAAAATTAAGCATTTCCTATGCGACTCTACTTAACTAGTGGTGCACATACTTCAAGTCTTGGCTCAATCTCTATGCCATCACTAATTAAATATCCTTCTTCTGTAACCCTATCCCCTTCGCCAGCGCAAGTCCTAGCCTTTCTGATCATTCTTACACGCTGTTGCACAAAATCCTTATAAAAAACAGGACAGAAGTGCACAGGCACCTGTAGCCCGCTCTCCACTGCTTTCTGTATAACCCTCTTCGCAACTTCAGCACTTCCAATTACAGCCTTGCCACTTTCATTAATTTTAAACCCTCTGAATAGAATGTTCCTCACATTGGTCTCACTTACTTCAAGCTCATTTATGTTAACAAACTTCACACCCACTTCACTGGCCTTGGTGATAATGCTCCATAACCTCTCTTCCTCTCCCGGTATTGCTGGAACCTCTATACCTACATTCATTGGCGTTTCCCTAGCGCTAAATTCAACTAGCTTCCAAAGCGTGTCGTTAACAATGTGAAACCTTATTTCATCTAATCCAACTTCAGCCAAATACCTTACAGCTTCTCTTGAGGCTCCAAGGCCGGCTGTATAGAGGTGTATATGAAACGAAGAGCCAAAAGCTTCTTTTAAAAGCTTTATCACCTTTACAGTTAAGTCATATCTCTGAAAGGGTTCTCCTCCTGTTATCGAGGCTCCTTCAGCCCTTACGAGAATCACTTCATCAAGTATTTCTCTAAGTCCTGCAACCTGCTCCTCATCAGCATAGAGTGCACCAATAAACCTCCTTTCCCTACTTATTGGACAGTAATAGCAATCTAAACCACAGATTCCTGTAATGAATATTACTACCTTTGCCCCCCTCATGCAGAGTCTACAACCCTTTGCTAATTCTCCATACCAGTATCCAATAACATCATTTCCTATGACGCTATATGCAGAGCCCATGTCTCTGCACCCTCTCTCTAAACACCTTATTCTTCTTACACAACTTTTTTATGAATTCTTCTACATCCATACCTACGGGCACCTCTTCCTCTATGAAGAGCCCCGTATGCCCTTCCCTAGCTCTTCTAGACAATGCCTCTACTCTATCCTTTACAGTGGCAAGAGATATCCCTAGCCTCTTAGCCACGTAATCCTCATTACCGAGTACAGGCATTTCTGTGTGACCATAGTCTGTAGGCTCTATTAGCATAAGCTCTTTGTTTACTCCAGGAACCCTTAAGTTCTTAGCTAGCTCCCTGAGCTCAAGCATGCCACTAAACTTGTAAAACTCCACTTCTACTGGGCTTAGCTCAGCAAGAGGGTTGGATACCACGAGCTCTTCACTTGGATCCAGGTAGATATAAAGCTTAGGTGTGTGCACAGGAGTTGGCATAACAATCTTCCTGCTATACACATTATAACCACCTCTTTCTAAGCAAAGCATGAGAAGTCCTGGTGAGTACGGCTTTAGCAAGGACACATCAACATCACTATCTTCCTCAACATCCCCCCTAGCCACGCTCCCATGAACAACTGTACTAACAATGCTACAGCGCTCCAAGACGTGCATTAGCTTTAAAGCTAGCTCTCTTTTACGCCTTAGCAAATCCCACCTCTTCTCATCATAAACAACATATTTCGCATAACCCTCAAAAACCATCATATTGTCCTCGTGTAAAGCTGTGAAACTAAAGCTTAAAATATGCTTAAGATAGTGCAAACTTTGAAAACTCATGTGATTATTGAGGTGCATAACTAAAGTGCAACAAACAATTGTACTACTATATGCAATTATCCTTTGGACTTCTTTCTTCGCCTTCCTCTCAGTAATTCTCAAAAATAGGGATTTTAAAATTGGCTTTGTAAAAATTAGATTTGTTATTGGGGGGTTCCTGCTGTACATTGGAAAGGAGGTTAAGGCTAGGCAAAGTGAAGAATCAAAGCTTCGTGAGATTATTAGGTTTTCATGTATAGCTGCAACGCTTTTAGGCATGGCCTTTTTCTACGCCTTTTTTATACCAAGTCTCTTTAACATGATTAAAGGCTTTATAGCATTCTCAGCGAGAATGAGCAGTTCACCGCCGCAACCCATAGCTGTTCCCATTCCTCTACTGTTCACAGTAGTATCGGTAGTTAAGTACCTGATAACATCTATAGCAATTGGAGCAGCAGTTCACGAATTTGCACATGCTGTAATAGCGCTACGTGAAGGTGTGGGTATTAGGAATTGGGGTGTAGGATGCATATTTTTAATTCCACTAGCATTTGTAGAGCTAGATGACAACTCCTTTAAGAATGCTTCCTCAGTATCCAGGGCTTCAATAGCTGCTGCAGGTCCCTTTGCCAATGCTCTTACAGCACTTGCTGCCTGGCTACTAATCTTATTTATTCTTTCTTCGGGATTTGCTCTTTCTACAGCAGTTGAGGTTGTTAGGGTTGATTGCAGTATTTGTAGTGTTGCACCATGTCCTGCTGCAAAAGCAGGACTATATGGTGGTGATGTGATATATGCAGTAAATGGCACTATAGTACAAGGGGTTAATGATATTGCTATAATACTGAATAAAAGTAAGTTGGGAGATGTACTAATATTAACGGTATGCAGAGGTGGTGAATGTTTTGATAAAAATGTTGTTTTAGATACTTACAGCATTAAATATGGTTTAGCAAGACCCTGCCTGGGTGTGGAAATGCGAGACACTACTATTGTGTTACAGAATGGAAAGCCTTATGGTGGTTCTATTGTATGGGAGCTCATGCAATACCTAACATTTATATTTGCTGTGAATTTCAGCCTTTTTGTATTTAATGCAATACCTCTGTACATAACAGATGGGGCAGTGTTTCTCAGTTCCTTAGCTATAGGAAAGCGCTTTATAGGTAAGGTTATAGAGGCAAAGGTTTTGGATAAAGTGAATGTTGCTATACTTATCATAGCAATTGCTATTTCAACATACCTCTTCTTAGGTGTTTAAAGAGTGATAGTTATTAGGAGAGCTATAAAGGAGGATCTTAAGAATGTTTATGAGCTGGAGAAGAGGTGCTTTAAGGATCCCTATCCCGAAGCAGTACTTTTAATGCTTTACCATCTCTACCCAGAACTCTTTTTCATAGCTGAAAATACTGGAGAGAAGAAAATTGTCGGATATGCTTCAGGCATGGTTAGAACAGACGGCTTTGGTCACATTATTTCTATTTGTGTTGGTGAGGAGTATAGAAGGAGAGGAATTGGGAGAAAGCTAATGGAGGTTCTTGAAAGTGCTATGCGCGTATCCTTTAATGTCTGTAACTTTAGGCTCGAGGTTAGAGTAAGCAATGAGTCTGCAATAAAGCTATACGAATCACTTGGCTATAAAATTGTTTCTAGGTTGAAAAGCTACTACCTAGATGGTGAAGACGGATACCTGATGATTAAGTCTACTTGCTAAATCATTGTAACACAATGAGTGGGTAAAAAGCTTAAATAATGCTTTAAATCATTCTATTACTTACTGGTAAAGGACATATGTTCACGTTAAGATATGCACAAACAGTACTGTACTTTGGTATTAATGCATTAGAAAAAGCGAGGGAATTCCTTGGCAGGATTAAGCAAGTTACCATAGCAACAGGAAAAACATCAGCTCGTCTTTCTGGAGCTCTTAACGATGTTGAAAAGGTTTTGAAAGAGCTTGGAGTAAGTTACACTATACACGACAACATCTCACCGAATCCCTGGGCTAGTCAAGCAGAAGCACTAGCAAAGGCAATATGGGAAGAAGGGGCAGACGCTGTTATAGCCATTGGTGGAGGTAGTGTGATAGATGCTGCTAAGGTTGCATGTGTAATTGCTGTAAGTGGCGGTACTGCTAAAGATTATGTAAGAGGCCGAGAACCTAAGAGAAGCTTACCATTGCTAGCTATAAATTTAACTCACGGTACTGGCACAGAAGTCGACAGATATGCTGTTATCACCTTAGATGAAGAAAGGGAGAAACATGGCCTTAGCATAAAGTATCCAGAAGTCTCAATAGATGACCCAAGATACACCCTCACACTTGATAAGAAGCAAACAATTTATACATCCCTAGACGCATTCTACCACTCCTATGAGTCTGCAACATCAAATGTGAGAACACTGTTTAGCATATCAATGGCTAGAGAAGCTACACTCTTAATAACTGAGTACTTACCAAAATTGGTAAACAATCTAAAGAGCTTAGAGCTGAGAGAAAAACTTCTCTATGCCTCAATGCTTGCCGGCATATCCATAGACTCAGGGTCAACACACATAATACACGCAATAGAGCATGCACTTAGCGGATTACAACCAAAGCTGGCGCACGGCTGCGGTCTTGCATTACTTGGTCCACGGGCAGCTTACTATATTCATAAAGCCGTGCCTGAGGACTCTGCATTAATACTAAAGCTCCTCGACCCCTCAATAAAGCCCGTAACTGAAGATGCAGAAAAAGCACAAAAAGTTGTAGAGAAATTTCAAAACGATGTAGGGTTTGCTGAAAAGCTTGGAGATTATAACTTCACAGAGCAAGACTTAAATACAATTATTGAGTATGTTTTAAAGAGATTAAGCTATCTACATGCAAATACCCCATTCCCAGTAACAGAAGAGATCGTAAAAGACATTATAAGGTGTGCATTCTAATATAATCCTCATAATGCTCATTTTTAGCCTGCATCACCAACATTTTAAAACATCTTATAAGGCCATCTACCTGAGAGCGCCTTAGAGTGATTCAAGGTTTTCAAGTCCACCCTCGGATTTAACAGTTTCCCAAGCCTCCTCACCGCCCTTCCTAAAGCAGTCCTCAAACTCGGAGTCACTATGGGAATGCATAAGTCTTGCGAAGTTTGCATGTTTCTCATAACCTCAAAAACTTAATCAATCCTAAATTGCCTTTAAACTAATGGAAACAGCCTTTAAACTCAAATTTATACATGTACAAGTTAACTTGAAGTAACTGCTGTGTTGAGGATATTTAATCTTTCTTACAGAAAGCTATATACTGAAGGTTATAAGCTATGCCTAAGGAGGCAGTTCTCTACAGAGTAATTGATAGAGATAGAAAGCTTGTTGAGTGCATAGCGTGTCCTAGGAAATGCAAGCTTCTTGATAATCAGTATGGCTTCTGCGGCATTAGGTGGAATTTTGATGGCAAGCTTTACCTAGTTTCACATGGGTTGGCTATAGCTGTTGCCATTGACCCTATTGAGAAGAAGCCTCTATATCACTTTAACCCAGGCTCTATGGTCTTCTCCATGTCAACAACTGGCTGCAGTTGGGGTTGCGTCTTTTGTCAGAATTGGGATATTAGCCAGAGAAGGGTTGTGGCTGGGTGGAGGCTTTCGCCAGAACTCGCAGTCAAACTTGCTGTAGCTTATGGAGCTCAAGGAATTACCTATACCTATAATGAACCTGTTGTATTTTTAGAATACGCTTATGATGTAGGTGTACTGGCGAAGAAGCACGGGCTGTTCAACACCATGGTTACTAATGGCTACATGACTGACGAAGCTATAGATCTCACAGCAAAGTTTATGGATGCTGCTACAGTTGATTTAAAGGGTAATGGGGATAGGGAGTTTGCTAGGAAATTTAGCTTGGTTCCAGATGTAGAGCCTGTATTTCATGCTATGGTGGAGCTGAAGAAAAAGGGTGTATTCGTTGAGGTTACAGATCTCGTTGTACCGAAATATGGTGATGATGTTGAAAGAGCTAGGAAAATGGCTAGGTGGATTGTGGAGAACCTGGGTCCTGAAACCCCTGTACACTTCTTAAGGTTTCACCCAGACTATAAGCTGCTAGACCTCCCCTCTACACCTGTAGCTGTACTTGAGAAGCACGCTAAGGTTGCTATGGAAGAGGGGTTGAAGTATGTTTACTTAGGAAATGTGCCTGGGCATAGGCTGGAGAGCACTTATTGCCCTAATTGTGGCAGGATTTTAATAAGAAGACTGGGATTTGATATACTTGAAGTGAACCTTACGGAAGATATGCGATGCCCTTACTGTAGTTACAAAGTGAATATAGCTGGTAATGTGCATCCCACATATAAACTTGAGAGATTTGTTTATGTTCCTTTGGACGCATTCACAGAATTTGTGCACATTAAGCAAGATAAGGTAAGGGAGTTTGTTTTAAGAGAGGCCCAGCAGCAATGACGAGCATTCCCCCACTTGTTGATTCCCATATCCATCTATACGAATTTGATGATATTGAGCTGGAGAGCCTATGTAAAGACGATTACGTAATGCTAGCTGTATCGGATGATATTTTGAGTAGCTTTAAGACAGTTGAAATAGCTAGAAAGTGCGAGAAGGTTATTCCTGCTATTGGCGTACACCCATGGACTATTAAGGGTGAGGTAAAGATAGACCCCTTAATTGATTTAATTAATAAGAATCCTGTAAGGTTTTTAGGTGAGGTAGGTCTTGATAAGAGATTTGTTCCAGAGACTTTTGAGTTTCAGCTGAGGGTGTTCAAGGAGTTTATAGAGCTTGCTGAAACCTATAAACTTGGGATAAGCCTGCACGCACCTGATGCATGGCGAGATGCTCTGGAAGTTCTTAAGAAAAGCAGTGTCAGGGTGGTTATATTTCACTGGTATACAGGCCCCCTAGATTTAATTAAAGAGGTTATTGATGAGGGTTTCTACATTGGAATAAATGTAGCTGCAAAGTTTCAAAAGAAGCATGCCGAAGTTATTAAGGTGGTGCCTATTGAAAGACTTGTAACAGAATCCGATGGCCCTTACAGATATAGGGGAGTAACTCTGAAGCCCTCTCTCTTACCGGAGCTTGTAAGTTTCATAGCGAGTACTAAGGGGTTGAGCGAACATGATGTCAGGATAGCTATTTGGAGTAATTTCTCTAAGATTTTAAAAGATGCTGGGCTTTTACTGTAGAATTCTCATGTAAAGTTTTTTAGGATAAGGCTACAAGCTTTTTCTTGTTGTAGGAGAGTTCTAAGGTGCACTGCTGTGCATGCTCTTCAAGATCCTGTAGCTAGGATAAAGTCTCTTAAGGTGCCTGTGAGCTATCCTGAAATAGATTTAGTGAGGTTGGTAAATTGTAAAGTTTTTGAGAGTTGTATGAAAAATGAACTTAGGTGTACAATTGTTTCGCTGTTGGCTCGTGGTGCTACAACAGCTAATGAAGTTGCTTCTGCTCTTGGAATCTCCAGAACTGCTATATATAGACACTTAAATGCCCTCAGAAAAAACGGCATTATTACTTATTACAATGGAAGGTTTTATGTTGGCGCACGCCTATTTCTAGTATACGATGTTGAAGTGGATGAGAAAGGCTATATAAAGCTCATCATACACCCAGATAAGGGAGGGTTTGCAGATGAGTCTATAGGCTTTGCCTTTGTTAAAGGAAAGCTGTGCAAGTGCGACATATGCATAACAAAGGACAAATGCCTAGCAGCTGTAAAGAACCTGGCAAGAAAACTCGATATAAAGTTGAGATCTGAAGAGCCCTTAAGCGGATTTAGAGAAATAGTTGAAGAAATTGTTAAAAGGGATATAGTGAAAGTTATAAAAGAGGGCTACTTAATAATAAGAATACCTGAAGAAGTAAGTAGAGAAGAAGGCGAGTATCTTCAGGGCCTGCCTCAAAATGAAAAAACTCGTGTTTAAACTTGATTACGCTGGAAAAATACTAGCTGGAGAAAAAACTACAACAATAAGACTTGCAACAAACCTAAAAGAAAACGATATTGTAGAGGTTTACGTAGGCCATGTAAGAATAGGAAGAGCAAAAATAAAGAAAGTAAGCAAAAAGAGGCTTAGTGAACTTACAGAAGAAGAGATAAAAACAGATGGATTTAACTCAAGAGAAGACCTAGTTAGAAATCTTGCCAAAATATATGGTAACAAAGTAATCTCCTCAGACCCCCACCTCTATGTAATAGAGTTCCAATTACTTTAACAAAGCAAAGCACGATAAAATTATAAACCTTTAACTATAGCTATATACAAAATAAGATCCTGAGTGCGGGGGTGCCCGAGCCAGGTCAAAGGGGTCGGGCTTAGGCCCCGATGGCGTAGGCCTGCGTGGGTTCAAATCCCACCCCCCGCACCAACAATCTTCAACCACTTGTTTAAGCCTCTCAAACCCTTCAACAATCTTCTCCAACACATCACATCTACCAATAAGCTTTGAGTGCTTCTTCTTGGTTTCGGGATCGTACCATTCCTTGTAGAGGTAGTAATATACCTTGTCTTTGTATCTCTGCCTCTTTATACGATAGAATGGGGACATAAGCCCACTCATGTTTTCCACACCATCGGGCTCCTATATAAGGCTTGATATGGGGTATGAATACTGCATAATGAGTGTGGTAAAAATCAGGTTTGATGAATATCCTCTATGCTAACTCCTCTAGTCAATAGCTTGCCATACTCCTCAGGTGCAACAATGTTGAGCATATAGGCCAGTGTTGAGTATAGTATTGCCATGGTCTCTACAACAATATCGAAGGAGACTCCATCGCTAAGCATCTTAAGAGGTATGTTTGGTAGCTCTTGGGGTGGAAGCTCACTGCAGGATTTATTGAAGTGTTTTCTGCAAGTCTCTTCAAGAATTTTTGGTCCATCTAAATCATAGACGCTGATGTATTGCTCAACAATGTGGATCAACCGATCCACATCTATATCTTCAGCAGCTTCAGTGTTGAGAGCTGCGGATAGGGGTGGTAGCATTGACATGGCTATCGAGTATCGCAGTCTAAGTGGTTGTTCAGAGTCCATCAACAACATTATTTTATTTTGTATGGGGAGATGCGTCCAAATCTACCTCTATTCATGCAACCACCCCGAGCTTGATAAGTGAAGACTCAAAACATGTGCCTAGAATCTCAAGCGCTTTGATCTTAGCAAACTTAGCAATGGAGTCTGCTGTTGGCTCAACCAAGCCTTTGTTGACGTATTCCTCCACCTTCTCCTTAACAACTTTGTGCACAGCTTTGGTGATAACCTCTATAAGCTCATCAACTGATAGCGGAAACTTCTCAGGAACGATATCAGCTTCTAGAGTAGCCATGGAGATTTCTCTGCAGGTCTTCTGAATGAACCTCTCTATCGAGCTCTTTGTACGTGGATCCTTGAGAGCGTCAAGCACTAGGCTATAGAGCTTTGATACCCATATCTGTAGGCGATGTTCTGTATCCCTGCCGCTACTAAAGCTCTCCTCCCTAAGCTCCTCGAAGAACCTTCTATTAACGAGCGGTAAACCGTGCTCATGCATCCCCACCCCTAGGTTTTCGGTAAGAACCCCATTTCCCAAAACTGTACCTAACAATCCTCAGAGCCTCTTCAACTGGTAAACCCATTTTCCGAATCTTTGATGCGTAGTCTCCGTAGAGCTTGATGAACCTGTACTTGCTTATGGGTCTAACTCTCTTGACATCGTCTCGTGGTATGTACCACTTGCTCCATTCTGGAAAGCCTATTGCTCCATCGGGGAACTCGATGAGGATTCCATCAGCTACCATCTCTCTCAAAACATTTTTGAGCTTGTGATCGCTTATGTAGTACCCTTTGTTGCGGAGAGCTTTCCAAAGCTCTTCGAACCTCAAGGGCTTTCCAACACTCTTCAAAGTCTCTACAACAATGTCTTTAATCTTATCGTCGTGTGGTTGGGTATAGACCTCGACCTCAATATCAATGTCTTCATCTGGGTCTGAAGCCATGTGGATCACCTCAAGAAAGCTACATGTGTGGAAGGTTCCTAGCATTCATCTCCATCTTAACCCTCTCAAGAAGTTCCAGGGTTCCTCTGTAGAGGGTTTTTGCAAAGTTGCGGATCTGGGTAGTGTCTGGACTTAGAACAACCACGACTTGTACCTTGCCTCCATTTCCCTGAACCTTTATAAGCATCACCTTCTCGAAGTCGCCATCACGTGCCTTTAGCAACTCCTTAAGCTTAGGGCTCTTCCTAACGAATGGGTAGGTGAACTGGGTTCCATCAGGAAGCACAATGCTGATCTTTATGCAATCGCCAGGCTCAAGCCTTCTACACAAATTGTTGTAGTAGTAATCTAGATGCCTTCATTTGGAGAAGCTTTGGACTGCACTCAGCTCATGTATTAATTACCTATCAACTTTTATTCCAAGGCATTTTTCGTAGACTGCTAAGACTATTGGTAGTGTTCCGTACCTGATCTTTTCGTAGCCTGGCACATACCTTATGAACATTCTGTCGGGGGTTCCATCTGGCTTGAAGTAGACAACATCAATCATTTTCTCGCCTTCTCCAAGACCAAACACGTTTGACGCGTCTCTGCATACAACAATGTTCTGCTTGTAGCACTCGATAATCGCTCTCTCTTTGCCAAACCTCTTCACCAATTCATCGAGGTCGCTGTAGGTGCACACCTTGTTGCCTAGGAGCCCAAGCAACTTGCTACGCATGCTATTTGCAACCATCTTGCTGTAGACACCAAGCCTCTCACTCCCAAATAGCGCATTCATATTTATTAAACCAGATCCTGACTTCACACCCCAGAAAGCTATTGAAATGGCTGTAGGAGGTATGAAGAGGGTGTATGTGCCAGACAAACTTTACAGTATATATGAGAAAGAATTAGGCAATATTATGAAGCAATACAATGTTGTATTTAAACCCCTCTCTCAGTTGCCTGAGGATTTACGTAATTTTCTAAAACATGTAGGTATTAAAACTTTGTTCACTTAGAACTTCCAAAATATTATGGCTTCTTGGCTTATTGTTTCACATTTTAGCCCAGGTATATTCTCAGGCGCGTTTTTCCATGGTATTCTCTTTGTAGGTATTCTCCTATAAATAGTCTTCATGTGCTCAAAGCCGTACTTCTGAGCCATTTCAACAAGTATTACATCTGTTGGTATTCGAACTCTCCTCATGGTTCTGTTGCCTATTACAAATACCATGTGGCTTCTACCCCTCTTCAAAGCTTTTGCTAATCTCTGTAGCGCTATGTCCATGTCATAGAGGTAGCTGTATAGATCCCACGCTCTCTCAGGGTCTTTCTCATAAATCTTGTTGAACACGTCTTCTAATGTCTTTGACCCTAGCTTTGATACATCGCCTCTCCTCCTAATACCGCCAAGGGACTTCTCATCAACATAGAGAACGTCTCTCAGTCCTAGCCACAGAGCTGAATATCTAGAAAGCTGACAGTATTTGTGTTTAAGAACATCTCTGCAGAAGCCTTGTACGGACTACTAATAGCAATAGTACTCCTACTAGCATACTACGACGCTGGAATACCAGGGCTATTCGGAACAATAATCGTTAGCATAGTCTCAGGAGTCCTATGGAGACTTGGAGTATCACTAGGAGTACTATTCATGACACTAGTAGCAGCACCAACACTAACAGCAATAATAACAAAGATACCGTCACCGTAAACCAGAACCCAACTCCTTTTTCCAATTACGATTCATGATCTCTCCTTCAATCATCAATACCCTGTATTGATCAATCCTTTAGAACTGTGTCACGAGGTTTGTGACGCTTATTGTCACCTTCGGTAGGAGCTATAATACCAGCTTCACATTCATTGCTTTAGTAGGTGAGAAAAATGATGAGTAAGAACAGAGCTGTACTAGCCTTAGCTATAGTTATTGCTTTAGCAGCATCTATAGCTATATACATTGCAAACACAGCTACTCTTCAGCATAAGGAGTTTGAGCCGATGAAGCCTGTTGAAGTCAAAGCTCTTACGCTACCTGAGCTTGTAAATGCATCTAATAGCTTTGCCCTTAACCTATACGGGCTTGTGCTAAGAGATAACAGAAGTAGCAATGTTGTTGTATCACCACTGAACATCTATGTAGCTCTCCTAATGCTTTATGAGGGTGCTAATACGAGTACTAGGGATGAGATTGGAAATGCCCTCGGCATACCAGGTGCAGATGCTTGCAACGCTTACCGAGAGCTCTTATCTAAGCTACCTATCAGAGAAGGTAATAGCACTGTGCTCTACATAGCTAACGCTGTTTGGCTTAAGAAGCACTTCCCATTTAGGCAGGAGTATGTGGATAGAATTAGAAGCTGTTTTAATGGTGATGTGAATAGCTTTGAAAGCGTTGATGAGCTTGTTGACAGTGTGAATAGGTGGGTTGAGGAGAAGACAAGAGGATTAATAAAGAGGGTGCTAGGCAAAGAATCTCTAGATGAAAGCACTGTAACTGTTATCGTATCAGCTATATACTTCAAGGCCCAGTGGCTAATTGAGTTCATGCCTAGTGGTGAAATGGATTTCTGGACAGAGAATGGAGCTGTTCGAGTACCTGCTATGAGTGTTGAGGGAGAGTACATAACCGTTGCTCTAGACAACGACTATACAGCTGTTGAGATACCCTATAACGGTACAAGCATTGTTATGGACATTATAATGCCTAGAAACTTCAGCAATGCAATACCGAGGTATAGGGAGCTAATACTGAAAGCTCTTAAAAGCCTTGACAGCAAAAAAGACCCCACCTTTGCACGCCTAGTCATGCCCAAGTTCAACATAACCTACAGCACAAACCTCAACAACTACCTGAAGGAGCTTGGAGTCAGAAAGGCTTTCATACTAGGAGAAGCAGACTTCTCTAGAATGACTCCTGCCACGGTAGCCGTAGATAAGGTTCTGCATAAAGCGGTGATCAAGGTTAATGAGAAGGGTGCTGAAGCAGCTGCAGTAACGGCAATAATTATAGCAACATCTGCACCAGCATACCAACTAGAAATAGTCTTGAACCGTCCATTCATATTCATACTAAGGGATAAAGCAAGCGGTACAATACTGTTCATAGGTCACGTAGTTAACCCTCTACAGCAGGGAGAAGCATAGGCAATGCTGAAACAAGATACACACATTTTTATCTCTTCTACACCTTATTCTGTGGTTTGGTTATGAGCTCTAGGTACTGGGAGCTTCTGTGGAAAAGAGCTAAGAGGTTTCTCATAAGGGCTGAGAGAGATTACAGTGAAGGTGACTACGATGGTGTGTGCTTCAATAGTGAGCAAGCAATTCAGTTAGCGGCTAAAGCTGTGCTCTACAGGTTGTTTGGGGTTAAGGTAAGGATTTCCAGCTCCAAAGCTTTACTAGCTCAGTTAAGAGACATGCTTTATGAAGTAGGTAAGCAGGATCTGGCAAAACCTGTAGACGACATTGTTTCAAGTCATAGGAGAGAGCTTGAATTACTTGAGGAAAGCTATATTGAGGGTAGGTATGGAGAGTTTGAGTATTTCGAGAATCAGGGAAAAGGCATGCCTTGAAATTGCTAAGAAGGTTCTAGAGAACTGCCCTAGGCAACAGTTGTTCTGCTATCTCCATAGGGTGGCGATGTTAGGATTAGTGTTACCGACTCCTCTAAATCACTTTCCCTACGTCTTTGAGATAAACATATGCTCTAGCTTTCTTTCCCTGCATAGCCTTGTAGAACTCCTCCATACCCTTCAAGTTGTTTAAGAGAATTTCTCTAGAGGTTCCTATAACATCTGGATTCCACTTAGCCAACTCCTCTTCAGACATTCTATAAAGCTTGTACTCCGCTTGTACTCCCCCTTCTTAATGTTGCTAACCTTCCATACAGTATATGAGAATGCTGTTGCAAAAAAGTTGTACAGAGCTTCATCCTCGTCCTTCAAGCTCTTAATGTGGTGAAGAATCTTTGACAAAGCCTCAACAACCTGTGGTTTAAACCAGTAGTAAAGATTTGGAATGTCTTTTGGTGGAGGGTAGCTAGACTTATCGCTCACTATATCTGAAAGAACTTTATTAATCTTCTCTCTAAGCTTGTTGGGCTCAATAGGAGTTGTCTTAGCCTTGGCAATGACAATTGCGAGTGGATTTATATCAAACCCTATGGCGTTTCTATCATGAACAACTGCCTCAACTAAGACGGTGCCAGAGCCGCAGAAGGGGTCGAGAACAACGTCATCTTCTCTAGAATAACGAAGTACTTTTCGGTAAGGTCTCTTGGCAAGTCAAGCTTAACGACATTAGCATCCCCCTCAAATGTGAATGTCAGCGTAATTGTCTTGGCATCTTGGTTGTATTCAGACTTAACCTGTATCTTGTCAGCAGGTGTAGTGATGACCTGCGCCTTTGCAAAGGTTCCTTTAAAGCCTTCAACATTCTGGATGATTCCAGCTTCGATTAGATTCTGCCTAACCTTCTCAGGCAAACGGTTCCATATCCTTGGCTTTGCAAGTATGTCTGTTGGTAGTCTCTCAACGGCTTTTGCACCTAGATATCCGCCTGCAATTGATCCTGCAATCTCCATTACTAGGAGAGGCCAGTTCTGGTTGAGCCAGTCAATGAATGCTTTCCTTGCTTCAGGGTCTGTGAGCTTTGATGCTAGACCTGCTAAGCCTACTAAACCAGCTCCAAGAGCCTCTATGCTTAGACCCGTAGCTACTGTTGCTCCAATGCTAGCACCAGTTGCTCCTGCTACAGCGGCTCCTGCTAGCGGCAATAGAGCTATTAATGCTCCTACAGCAGTGCTTGCAATAACCGAGGCTCCAGGTCCTAGATATGGGTACAAGGCGTTGTAGATCTGTGTATATACCCAGTTAAGCAGCGAGTACTGAGCAATCTTCTGGGCAATCTCCTCAAACCTCCACTTACCCTCGCCAGGAGGCGAATTAAGCTCTCCACGCCTAAACTTCTCAACAAGTATGTTTAACACATCGTTATATACTTCATCAGCTGTTTGAGGCTTTAGAAAGTGTGTTAAGTTGTACTGAATTCTTTCCCAAGGCGATAGAGAATTCCAGGCAGTGTCATATATATCTCTAGCCAGTCTTGGATCTGCCTGCTTCAGTGTGTTGTAGTCGTAGAGGAACCTCAGATTAACAAAGTTCTTAACCTTGTCAGCTAGGAAAGCCGCCTCCTCAGGCGAGAGCTTTTCACCATTTAACCACTTCCTCAAGACATCCCTGAACCTGTCGCCACCTATGAGGTTGTATAGCTGATACCAATGATCCTTTGTGTAAATGCCTGAGCTAACCATGAACTCGACAAAGAGTTTCGCAACATCGTCTTTGCTGAGGGTCTGGGTCTCTTTGCCACTGCCAATGGTTATCGAATCCTTTGTGATCCTGGCAAAGTAGTCTATGTTCTTGCCCCTAACCTCGAAGCCATCGCCAGACTGCCTAACCTCATACGTGAATGTGACTGTCTTCTCCTGCAAAGGTATAGTTGTGTTGCCAATCCTTACAGCACCAGGCAGAACAGTTGTGTGAGGAGGTGTTGAAGCTGGTGCCTGTTGCTGAGGAACTATAGCAACATTCTCTGGAATCGTGTAAAACTTGTAGTCAATATTAACAGTGATGCCAGCAGAAGCTTCACCACCTAATAGCGAAGCATACCTACTCCTAATAGACTCAAACTTGAAGAAGCGGGAGAACTTTGCGATAGAGTAGCAATTATTAGGAATGGGCGTATTGTAGCTGAAGGAGCTCCTAATGAGCTTAAGATAAAAGCTGGAGCCTATACTTACGTCACCGTAATATTCAATAAACCTTTAGAAAACTATAAACTAGATTTTATAAAACCTTACGAATATAAAGTGCAGTCCTCTAAGCTTCTAGTTATTTGCTCTAGACCCGCGGAAGTGGTAGTTAAGATCGTTGAATATGCTAAGAAAAATGGACTTGATATACTAGACATCAAGATGTCGCCGCCTTCATTTGAGGAGGTTTTTGTGAGATTAGCAACAGGAGAGGTGTAGCTCGTGAAGGACGAGTACGTACATATGTTTAAGGTTGTATGGGCTATATGCTGGAAAGATATTAAGCTCTACTATGCAAAGGGTCCAGTAGTTGTCACAGGAATTATTTTCCCCATATTTCTGTGGTCAGCATTTTATGCTGGCAAGGGGTTAGAGTTAAAGGAGGGTTTAGCGTCTTTGATAACTCTAACACTACTCTTTACAGCTTCATCTGTAACTCCAATTATAGCTCCATGGGAAACTCAGCAGAGGACTCTTGAGATGCTTTTATCTAGACCTGTTACAGTTAGATGGGTGCTTGTTGGAGATGTCTTGGCTTCAACTATATTTGGAATGGTATTCGTAACTCCTATGATAGCCCTAGGTGTAATTCTAAACATTACTCCTTCAAATCCATTCCTAACCATAGTTACAATTGTATTCACAGCTGTAGGCCTCTCATCGCTAGGAGTAATGTTTTCAGCTATCCCCACCAACACCCCAGCGGATGTTGTTCTATTATCAAGTTTAGTAAAATTGCCTCTAATGTTTGCCAGCAGAATCCTGGTACCAATAACTCAATTACCCCCATGGGTTTTACTAATAGCATTGCTATCGCCAATAACATGCCCGGCAGACTTTATAAGAATGCAATACCTCGGCAGTAGCTTCTTACCACCTTACCTAACTTAACATTTACAGTCTTATTTGCTCTAGTGTTCATGGCTTTAGCTTTAGAACTACATGAAAAATCGATATTTAAAAGGCTTGAGAAGAGATAGTTATAAAACATTATGAGGACATGTTTAACATTGTTTATTAGTCGAAACTGAGAAAGTCCTAGAGAAATCTGCTTATCTTAATAATGTTTAAAGTTTCTGCTATTTCTAAAACCCATGCTGCTAACTCTTTCGCTATTAAATATGACGCTGTATCTTCGTCTACTTCCTCTCTGAGTACTTCCTTTACTGTGATTTTTGCTAATTGAGCATCTATTTTGCTCTTAAAGTGTATAATTAGTTCTTCTACTACTCTTAGCATATTCATTTTCTCTTTTACAGCCTTCTCAACTATCTCTAGCTCTTCACGACCTGGTATAACAGTTGCTATTTCTATGCCCCTTTTCTTTAGCTCCTCTAGGTATTTCATCACCAGCTGAGGATTTTTAACAAGTTTTCCACTACTTAGTAGCATGGCGTTTTCACGTTACTGTGTAGTATGTCCCCGAGTATTTGAATGCCAATTTTTATACTATCCTCTGAGGGATTTGAAAAGCTAAGCCTCATGGCGTCTCTACAAAGGTCTTGATTTACACAAAACCTCTTTCCTGGTGTAAACAGCACACCACATTTGCTGCTTAACTTTAGAACCTCTTCAGTGTCTATATCCCTATTGAGCTTTACCCACACATAGAACCCCCCACCAGGGCTACTTCTCCATATATGTTTAGGAAAGAATTCATCTATGGCTTCAATCATGAGATCCATCTTAATTTTGTAAAGCCTTTTTATGCGCTCAACATTTTTATCAATTACGCTTTTCTCAATAGCCTTAGCCCCAATTGCTTGACTTAAGGTAGAGGTCCCCAAATCGCATGCCTGTTTAATCGCTGCAAGTTTCATTATAACATCCTCGTGAGCTATTAGATAGCCTACCCTAAGGCCTGGTGCCAAAGTCTTGCTTAAGGTAGATAAATAAAGAACCCTGCCAAACCTATCTTCTGAAGCAAGCGCCGGAGTTAATAAGTCATCAAAGCCCAGTAAAGCGTAAGCATCGTCTTCAATTATTAAAAAGTCGTGTTCTTCGGCAAGCTCTAATAAGTACCTCCTTCTGTCAAGAGACATTGAAATACCCGACGGATTTTGGTGCAAGGGCATGGTATAGATGAGCTTTACCCTCTTCCCTTCTCTACGAAGCTTCTTCAGGGTATCCTCAAGTATGTCAACTCTAAGCCCGTTTTCATCTATAGCAATGCCAATTATGTTAGCATTTCTAAGCTTGAAGACGTTAAGTGCTAGTATGTATGAAGGTTCTTCAACTATTACAATTTCCCCTGGGTTCACAAATAGCCTTGTAATAAGTTCTAATGCTTGCTGGGAGCCAGTAGTTATGAGAATGTCCTCTGGTAAAGCCTTCAACCCTCTCGTCTTGTGTACAAAACGTGTGAGAACCTTAATGAACTCTGGCAACCCTCTAGTGGGGGCATATTGCAGTGCTTTGTAGCCATACTCCTCAATAACTTCAATCAAAATTTCCCTTAAATCGCTAACAGGTATGGCTCTCGGATCTGGAAGACCACTAGCAAAGTTTATCACATCAGCACTAGCTTCAGGAATTTCAAGAGAATTTAATGCTATTACTGAAATCGCCTCGATTTCCTTTGAATAAAACCTGCTAATACTTCTAATTATCTTGCCAAAGAGTTGCCACCAGAGGTGTGAAGAGTAACAAGAGGTGAAATATAAGCTTTTATGCTATGTGAGAGAGGTCTTAGCTTAGGTTCAGAACCCTTGTACTACAGAATAGTTGTTAATTTCTGTAGCACACCATTACTTCAGGAATTCAGGAGCTTCATAGTTAGACTAGGAGAAGTAGCTATTCAAGTGAGTTATGCCTATATGTCAGTAGCTGATGAAGCTTATACAAAGTGCTTACTTGTGGCTAGAGATTCTCCCCATCCACTAGGTACAATAGCTATTGGCAAGGTTATTGGCGTAGGTGTAGGTGCTAGTGAATTTAGAGAAGGTGATAGAGTTATAGCATTTACATTAACAGGTGGGGGTGCCCAATCAATTCTATCAACTCACGTTAATAATGCTGTTACATTCAATGCTAGAGAATACAACTATTTAGAGGCCTTGGCCGTGGCATGCTTATCTATCAACAGGGAGCTACTTGAAGTTGTTAAAGGTGCAAATGTTTTAATTGTAGGGAAAGACCTTTCAATAATACCATTTGCTTATGCAGCACAGCAATACTCATGTAGAGTGTTCACAGTTCCTAAACACACTCTATGGCCTGATGTAATCAAGGGAGAGCACATCTCCATTTATGAAGGAGACCAGCTATTTAATGTAATTGTAATTGCTTCTTGCAACCCTCTGGTAATATCCATGGTACTTAGGCTTGCAAAAGACAATGCCACAGTAATTGTTCACCCAGCGTTAAGAAGCTTAGTAAGGTTATCAGATATAGGCATGGGAAATGTGATGATAAAGCTCATGCAATTTGGTGACATGTCCTCAGGAGAAGCAGTTTACACAAAATTTAGGGACGTAATCATGTCACGAATCCCAGTGCTGAAGCCTCAAGACTTTGTATCAAAACCTGTGTTTCCAGCCTTCGTGGACTTACAAAGCACTTAGGTATCGTGCTCTTAAGTCTAAGTAAAGTTTTGGAATTCCTAGGTCTACACACCTATACCAGGGAGGATCCCTCCATCCATTTTTAACATAGTTTTTAACCTCATTACTAGCTAGCTGAAGAGCTTTTTTAAAACCCTTTAATCCTATGCCATTGAGAGCCCATTCAATAATCAGTTTTGAGACACTTTTATCTCCAAGCGCAATAACGGCTTGAGCAAAGGCCCATTCGACATCCAATGTAATGAGCTTTACATTACCTCCTTTAGCAATTCTCTTGTACTGTTCTAGCGTATGCCTGTTTTTGAGTACCGACATGGGTGGTAGGAATTGGTAAGGTGTCCAGGGTTTAGGTATTAATGGGTTTAATGTAATCTCTACAAAATCTCTTCTCCTAATGCTTTTCAGGCTTGAGATAAAATTCTCAAAGTGCTTTAGCTCTTCCTCTACCGATACTCCTGGAAATCCTGTGATGAGGTACAGCTTTACATGGTTAAAGCCTATTTTGTAAGCATAGCTTAAGCTTTCTAGCAAGCTGTCTACCATATAGCATTTGCCTATCTTACAGCTATGGGCTTGTAAAAGTGTTTCAGGTGCTATTGTTAATGTCCTTTGCCCCAGGGCTTTTATAAGCTCAAGTCTTTCTCTTGTAGCATGTTCTACCCTTATTGATGGTACTGATGCCTCTACCCCCTGCTCCAAAAGCTTGTTTAGAAGCTTATCCATGCTTGGCACGCTAAAAAGAGACAAAGAGTATAGAACTGCCCTACGTACCTTGAGAAACTCTACGCCCTTCTCAATAATCTCCTTAAGTACTGTAACATCTCTATACCTAAATGGGTACATAACGTGAGACTCCATGCAAAATGCACATAGATACGGACACCCTCTAGACACCTCAACCCTTATACCATATCCATAAACAGGCTCTTCTTCATGTGAATAGAACTGGTGTATAGGATGAGGAGCCTTGTTGAGGTTTTCAACAAAGCACTTCCTCTTAACTTCATTAAATGACGACGTTAAGACACAGGAGAGCTCACTAACTGCCTTAATGGCACTAGGTTCTCCTGCTCTATAGACCAGGTTTTCAAGCACTTCTTCAGCTTCACCTATAACAACAGCATCTACGATATCAGAAAGAGGTAGGGGATTTGCTGTGGGTGCTATTCCCCCTGCCACTACAATTGGTTTTTCACTACTTTTAACACGTTTTAGTAAGTTAAGGTGAAGAAGAGTGTACGTAGTTGTGACGTAGTCAAGTTCAAATGGAAGTGAAATTAGCAGTAAGTCAAGCTTTCTAGGACTAAGTTTCTCATCTAATGCCTCAACTCTTTTCTCTTCAAGATTAAACACGTACCTGTATGCTATAACCCCCTCTAGCGAGTTTATGTATGTATAAGCCATTTGAAAGAAGAGTGAAGATAGTGCTGCATTATAAGGCATGGGCATGAATATTCCTACTTTGATGTCTGAAGGCCTTCCCCTCTTTTCAATTGTGAAATTCTCTTTTCTTCGCTTAAGAGCTACAAACCCTTCCATTCTACTCACTCAATACCTATACTACTTCAACTTCTAAAGTACTCATATTCACAGTAACTTGAATTACGGATCTTTTAGTCGCTATTAAGAGAGCATTTTTGTTGAAGCTCTCCATGCACACCTCTTTCTCTATATTGCTAGTGCAGGAAATTATTAACACCCTTTGGAATTCACTTGCTAATGTTGATAATGGTGCAAACCCTATGCTCACTTCTTTGTTCAGAAGCCTTACCTTTGAACACATCGAGTGTTTTGGCATGTAACTAGACAGTATTATTGCATATTTGCATTCAGAAGGCTTTTGATGCTTTAACCTTTCAGCATTTTGAAAAGGATTTCTAGAGTCTATACCCCCTATGCAGAGACTCCTTTCAATCTGATGCCATGTACCTGCAATGTAGCTGCCCTTCTCCTTTAAAATCCTTATGATGAAGATATCGTCTTCCAATAATGGAATGCCGAAGACTCTCCTATCTAAATTTAAAACCTTTCGGTAATCACTAACTCCACATAGTAGTATTGCATCAAAAAACTCCTTCCCTATAATCCTAGTAACAGTACTATTACATCTTTGACCTTCTGTGTGACATAATACCAAAATTTTTAAAATCATAGTACTTCATTGGCTATGACTTCTTTTCAGCTACTTGAAATAGTACCCTATAGTTGCTACCAACATACTTTTCTATTATAGGTTTCCAGCTATCACCTATGGCTATAAGGGCATAGAACCCTGCAGGTCTGCCACCGGCTTTCTTAATCACTTCAAAAACTGCTGCACTAGTTCTTCCACTTCTCACAAGATCATCTACAACCAGGACTTTTTCTCCGTACTCTATAGCTCCTTCAGGTAGATACAAGGTTATAACTTCTGGCGGTGCCTGCGTAATGTAGCTTACTTCAATAAATCTCATATAACCTACCTCCTTCCTCTTCTTAATTACAATAAGTTTTGCCTTAAGTCGCTTCGCAATTAAAGTTGCCAGCGGTATTCCGTCAACTTCTACTGTTGCTACAGTACTAAACCCCATGTTTTGTGCCCACAAGAACGCCTCTATAGATGTATAATTGAGAAGATTGGTATTGTAAACAATGTTGTAAGTTCTAACAATTCCCTCGTCATCAGATTTTATCAGCTTCTCCCTAAGCCTACTCACTACTTCTTGGTCTAAAAGTTTTGAAAGTATTTGCCTAGCCCTATCTACAGATGGTTTTATATCGCCATGAATATATCTCCAAAGAGTTGGAACAGTTATGCCCAAAATTTCCTCAAGTTCCTTAAACTTGAAAAAACTCTTTAAGCTAAGAAGTGTTTCAACTACAAGCTCCCTCTCGTCCATACTCATAAAAATCCCTTTTAGTGTCTTTATATCACTTCAGTTAAAGCAGGAATATAAGCTATAGAACTTAATTTTAACATTACTGAAGAACAACGGCAATGTAAAAATGCTTATAACAGTATAGTAAACATGGCGACTCCATGACATAGTCGTGCAGATATTCAATCACTGTATGACTCTAGCGTACCAGCAGCAGCTGTAATACCATCAAGTTTTTTCTCATTATTACTCATTAGAGCTATCTTCATGAGTAAATCGTCTACTGCATCATCTTGATTACACACAACTATTTCTTCTCCATTAATTGCAATACCGGGTGGCGCTGACTGTGATAGTAGTATTTCAACATTAACATACTTTGAAACAATTTTCTTAACCTTATTAGCTACCTTACTACATCTCCAGAGGTCTTCAGGTGTTGAACTCAATATTACTAATTTGACCTTGTTCATTGCTTAAAGCCCCTAATTAGTTTTTATGCAGGCATTCACTATTAAAAGCAAGGAGGCTTTACGGAGTTCATCACAGAAAAGCTTATAAACTTTTAAGCTCTTTCATTACATTGAGGTAAGAAAAAATATAAGGTGAGATACTATGATGCGTATTAAAAAGCTTTATGAAGATGTGGATTTAGAAGTATTCAAAGCGCCTACGGAGGAGGAGTTAGAGAGCCTTATCAAAGAGATTATAAAGAGTAATGGTAGACCTATGATGTGGAAAGAGCTTAGAGAACTCTTTGCAGGTATTGCCGGTGAAGATAGATTAAGAAAGGTGCTGATAAGATTAATAGAAAGAGATGAGTTGATAGAGCTTCCTGACGGGGCCTTAGCGCTACCCGGCATGGAGCAAGACTACATACCAAGAAAAACCACTAAGAGAGTTAGACCATTAGTACCATCAAAGTTCAGAGAGAGGTGGGGCAACTTAGCTGCTAGGCTAAGGAAAGCGGGTTTACCTCTTGGTGAGGCAATGAAACAATTCAGGAGCTTTAGTATTGCTGAAGAAGAGCAGGAGGAATTATTTGAAGAAGAATGACACTTATCGTAATCCCCTGGCCTTTGTCAAAACAAATTTTAAGTGAATTTATGTTAAGTTTCTGTTATGAAAAAGAATGCCTTCTGGTAGTTGTGAAAAAGCATCTATAAAGATAATTGGAAGAGTAGCTATTTTGAGATCTGAAAGAGGCTCCAAAGCCCTTATTGGAGTTGAGAATTTATGTTCGTTAGCTAAAAAATTAAACATATGTTTAGAAAATTACAGCTGTGACTAAAGCCTGTACCTCTTTAATATATTTCTCATTTTCATGTACTCTCCATAGTTAATGAATGCCCTTCTCTTCAACATGTATTCTACTGGAGGGGCTTTATTCACCACATCAAGTATTTTATCTGTAACAACTATGCTAAAAGCATCACTTCCTGCTCCACTACCATAGGATACTGCTAGTATTCTAACTCCTGGCTTAGCATTTTCTAGTATCTTTGCCAATCCTATTAGCATTGCACCGTTATACGTGTTACCTATATACGGTGCTACAATACCTGGCAACACTTTTTCCTTAGGTATTCCCAGCATTAAAGCTACCTTTAGCGGAAACCTGCCATTAGGTTGGTGAAACACTGCATAGTCAAAATCTGATGGTTTAAGACTTAGCTCCTCCATTAGCAACTTTGCTGCTGATACAATGTGGTGAAAATATGCTGGCTCAGCTGTGAATCCCTCTCCATGCATGGGATATGGTACTCCGTCTCTACGCCAAAAATCTGGCGTATCTGTAACATATGATGCAAAGCCTTCGAAATATGCTACTGCCTCACTTTTACTTCCTATTACATATGCTGCACCACCACTACTTACAGTAAGGTCTAAGGCGTCGCCTGGGCTGCCCTGAGCTGTATCAGCACCTATTGCTAAGATGTAGCTTGCAAGCTGGCTCTCTACATGGGTAATCCCTAGCCTAATTGCCTCAGTTCCAGCCTTGCATGCAAACTCTAAATCCGCAGCTGTTTTCTTTGGCTTTATTCCTAATGCGTCAGCAACTATGGTAGCGCTAGGTTTTACAGCATAAGGCTTACTCTCTGTACCAAAGTAAACAGCGTCAATTTTTGATGGGGGTATGCCAGCCCGCATTAAGGCATACACAGAGGCTTGGTACCCAATGGTCACAGCATCCTCATCGACGTTACCAACGGCTTTTTCCTCAATCCAAATACTTGTAGCAGAGTCATAATCAAGTCCCCACATGTCAATTATATCATCAGCTCTCAACCTATACTTAGGTACGTAAACACCCCAACCAACAATGCCACTTCTATTGCATGTGGGCATTTTCAGAGCCTGAAAAAGCGAGTTGATTTAAGGGGATATTTAAAGCAAACTTTGCAATCGGATTTCTAAGTTTAAAGAGTGTACTGAACTAAAAGATTTAAAACAATTATATGCTAGTACTATACTTGTGTTGTGGACGGGGAGGTAATGCTATGGCTAAGCAAAAGGAAAGAGTTCAAATATGCAACATCGCAAATGACACCATTGTTAAGGCTTGCTTAGAGTGCTTAGAAAAAAACTGTGATGGTATAGCAATATACACAGACTACAACCCACTGCAATACCCACTCATAACAATTCATCTTATTGCTCTACCCTCAGAAAACATGCCGCAAGAACTTGCTGAACTCATTGGTGAAGTTATTATGGAAATCACAGCAAATCTTGACGCAATCCAAAAGCTTGGCTACTCTACTAGTAATGTCTTGGAATCCTTATTCAATTTGAGAATTAGATGCAGCAATGGCTGGATAATGTACGGCTATGTATCAGCAAGGTCGCAATATGGTATTCCATACACTACTAAAACCTGGCTATATATTCCTGCTAGCAAAATTGAGGCTTCAAATCTTCAGCTTAGTGATGAAGAGCTAAGAACAGTAATTAAATTGGTGTATACTGTCATTGAGAAGGCGAAAAGAGTCCTTGAACTAGAGGTATTGTAATTCCCTAGGTTTATTAATGTAACTTAACATGCTCCATTCTATAGCAAACCCTGACACAGAAAATCGTAAGAACAAGTACTTTTACTGCATCTAAGACCATGCCTAATAATAGTTTTAATCTACGTAAGGTTCTTTCATAGATAAACACACAACTTCCTGTGAAGAGACTTGACATCACCATTGCATTTAATAATAGCTGAAGCTGGATTAGAACTTGTGCCTAGGGAAATCGAAAAAGAGCCTTGCATAATCGCTGATGCCATGCGGAAAAAGAAGAAACCCAATGAAATTCTTTTAGACATTTCAATTCACTATAAAGCTATGAGAAGATTAGATAAATGGTTTAAGCGGGGAAGGCCTGACATTGTTCACATAGCAATGTTACTAGCATTATCTAGCCTTCTGAATATTGCTGGTCTACTAAGATTATACATACACACTATTGGGGATAAAGTAATTTTTGTGAATCCCAAGACTAAAATCCCAAGAAATTACAATAGATTTGTTGGTCTTATGGAACAGCTCTTGTTATTAGGTTCCACTCCTCCAAATTCTCCAAAACCATTACTATGGATAGAAAATCTGTCTTTGAAACACCTTTTGGAGAAAATAGACTGCACAGTAGCTATTCTAATGCATGAAAAAGGATCGCTTTTAAAACCCAAGGACTTTGGCAAGCTCATTGCGGGAAAAATGATGAGGAATGAAGTTGTGTGTATTGCTGTAGGAGGATTTCAACATGGAGATTTTGAAGAAAGTACTCTAAAGCTCTTCAATAGTAAGATATCCCTTTACCCCGCTCCCTTGGAAACATGGAGTGTTATATCGATGATTATTAATAGTATTGAGAATTCTGAAGACGTAAGTAAAGTTATTTGGAGCTCTTTATAATATGCTTATATCCTCACTACGAGAAGTTACATTAACATAAATTACTATAATAATTAATTAACTATTTGAAGCTATGGTATTTAAAGATACTTTAATGCTTTTATAAGGTTTTGCGGCGGTTTTGCGGCCAAAGCTATTGCTCCCATAAGAACTGCATCCCTTTCAAAAGGCGTAGGCTCTAGTCTAGGTGCAGGTGTGACAACACCTGAAGACTTTTTGAGACCCTCCCTAATCTTATCAATTACAAGCTCTTTGTTTTGCAGTGCTACTGAACCGCCTACTGTAATTATTTCTGGGTCATAAAGATTTATTACATTTTCAAAGCCAGCCACATTGTACCTGTTAATCTCATTAATTATCTTAAGTGCTAGCTTATCTCCACTTTTAGCTGCTGTGTATAAAAGCTCAGAAGTTAGCAAACCCTCCTTATGCACTCTATAGACATGCGACTCCTTCTCCTCGCTACTAAGAGCCCACTCTTCTAATAGTAGGGATGCAAACTTGGGAATGTTAGCACCACCAGCATAAGCTTCCCAATGTCCATATCCACCACAACCACATTTCATCTTGCCTTTAATATCTATAACCATATGACCTATCTCATGAGCGTTTCCCATCTTGCCCAATAGCAAAAGATCATTAACTATCATCCCTCCTCCAATACCTGTACTAATGGTTATATACACAATATTCTCATATCCTCTTCCTAATCCAAATAGCTTCTCACCCCATACTGCTGCCACACAGTCATTAGCCATTATCACAGGTTTTTTAAGAGTATCTTGAATAGGTCTAGCAGCTTCAAATGAATGTATAGGTACATTTGGAGCGTTTATTACAACACCTGTGGCTAAATCCATGGGGCCTGCCGTTCCAATACCTATCGCCTTTACGTACTCTAGATACTTACTGAAGGAGGCTCTTATAGTCTCTGTAATCAGATTTGCTATTGTATACCTGTCTCCTTCTCTGGGAGTTCTCATAGCAACTCTATCAATTATTACACCATCTTTAGAGGCAACAGCTATTCTAATCCAAGTACCACCTATATCTATACCAATGTAGTACTCCTTCACACTACCACACCATGCGTATCAGAACTCTTACCGTACATCATCATATCAGTTAGGAGGTGCATACATCACTAAAAAGCTAGAGTAACTTTAATAGCATAAAAACCTTCTTGAGCATTGTATGGCCGTGTGGGAGTATTGCCAGAGAGCCCTTGCTGCAACACTCTGCTTCTGTAAACCTTGCAAACCCATCAAATTTTTCAAGACCTTTATAGGAGACTATCACTGGTACCGGGTCACTTGTATGTGCTTTAAATTCTGGAGGAGTGGCGTGGTCTGCTGTAACAATGATAGCTATATTACTGAGATCCACAGCATTAAGTAATGGTTGTACATAGAGCTCATCTATGTCCTCTATAGATTTAACCTTTCTAATTTTATCTCCATCGTGACCGGGTTCATCAGGACCCTTTAAATGAACATACACAACGTCTACAGTCTTTAAGAGTTCAAGTGTTGCCTTTAGCCTCTCTTGCAAATCTTTTTTTGTATCACCTGTTGGAGGAAGTACTTCGGCTACCTTCATGCCTAGTAGCTTGCCAATACCCTTTTCCACAGGCATTTCAGCAACAATACCAAATTGTAAGCCATATAGTTGAGAGACGGGCTTAATGTTTGGATACCTATCTTCTGCATCTCTGAGAAGAACTGCGTTAGCCTTTGGAAGACCTTTCTGAGCTCTAATAATGTTCACTGTATGGTTTTCGAGAACCTCAATAGCCTTCTCTGTGAATTCGTTAACAAGTTCGCATGTTACTCTAGCCTCCTCTGTATCATCTAAGGGAATGCAGTTAGCTATGTAAGGCTCAAACTTATTTAAAGCTATGGATACCCTACCCACGCGCCCATAAGCAGGATCTGTATTTGAAACATTAGCTGAGAGCCTTTTTTCAATGCTACCAATAATTACAACAGCTCGATGACCTATGCTTGCAAAAACTCTTACATAACCGCCATAGCGGTGTAGCTTCATACCATCTAAGCTTTTCGCAAGCTCTTTAGCCTCATTAGATGAAAGACTTCTGCCAACTCTCCTATCAACAATTTTCTTACTTTTGTAATCAATTGTAGCAAAGTTAGCTCTAAACGCAACTTCAAAACTCTCTCTAATGTCTACACCTATGCCAAGAGCTTCTAAAAGCCCTCTACCAACATTAATGCTTTTCGGATCATAACCAAGAATTGAAAAAACAGCTGCATCGCTTTCCGGAGCTGTTTCACTATCTATTGGATAAAAGCAGCCTCCAACAGCTTCTTGAGCTAGTTTATCTAAACCTGGAGTTCTTGCTATCTCAAGAGATGTGGGTCTGCGTTTCAAGCTATCGGCTACACCATCTAAAACAAGCAGTATTACTTTCAAAGTCGTATCACCGAAAAAGGTTCCTTAAAGATTAGGCAGATAAGTTTTATCATTGGTTTATAGTCTTGCTCTTGAGAATCAAAGAGCATAACTGTTATATACAGTATAAAAGAATTTTAAGCTAGATTGATATATAGTATGTGAGGTACGAATGTGTTATACTCAAAGGTAAGAGTGTGTCACTGATGAAAGCTGTTTTCACAAGTGTAAGGAAGGTAATTAGGATTGGTGAAAGAAGTATAGGTGTTACAATACCAAAAGAGTGGTTACCAATAATAGGGGTAGGCGTAGGTTCAAGTGTTGAAGTGTCACTGGGTCCAGGGTATCTTCTTGTAAAACCTTTATCAACAGTCCATCCAAAAATAACTCAAATGATAAAGATAAAGCATGAAGATGCAGAAGTACTCTCAAGACTAATGATAGCAAGTTACATTGAGGGGTTCGATACCATAACAATTGATGAAGGAAAGGATGCTGCTAGAACAGCTTTTCAAAAAATTGCTACAAGACTTCCAGGAGCTATAGGTATGGAGGGACCTGCATTTAAAGTCAAAATCTCTGTAGATGAATTTAATACGGATCTAAATGAAGTAATCAATGCTATGAGAGCTACACTTTCAATGATGTTTGACATGATAATAGATTACTTTATTACGGGTGATAGAAAGAAACTTGAAGAAGTGCTTAAGCTTGATGATGATTTAGATAGGTTACATTTCTTAGGCATGAGAACTATAAAGAGAACAGCTTTTAGAGACCCCTCGCAGGCAATTGACAACTCTATTGTCATAAAAAGTCTTGAACACATAGGTGATACGTTAGATAGAGCCTCAACAACTCTACTGAAAATAGGCTTTGACACATTCAACACTAGTGAAAAATGTAAAACTATATTTAAAGACATGTTTTCAAAAGTTTCATCATATGTATCAAAAGCTATAAACTCCTTGATGAATCAGAACCTGACATTAACTATGAAAACTCTCATAAGCAGAGAAGAGCTAGCAAAAGAGGTATTAAGCAGTATTTCACCGTGTCTTGATATGCCAGGAGTTTTAGCAATAGCTCACGAAGCTATTGTAGCTATTTATGAAGCTGCTGAAATAGCTGAAGTTGCCACGAACAGAGCCTTACTGTCTGTTGGAAAACTTGAGACTACTGCTCCAAAAACTGAGATTCCTTTAGAATCTTCTGAATAACCTCAATAATTGTTAAAACCTTTCTTATAGTTTCCTCAGCAATATAGACGAGGTCCTCGCCTATTAATCCCTTCCTCCTAGCCTCTTCTAGCTGCTCTAAATCTACAATTCTAACATTGTTTTTAACTATAGCTACATCAACAAATAAGTCCAAATATTTTATGAAGGTGCTAGCTGGGCATATCTCTGGAGGAGTATTTATATTTATATACATTCCCTTCTCTAAACCATTTCTATCAAAGTATGCGTGAACAATGAACCACTCATCTATAGGTATTAGTGTGAGGGCTATATCACCAGCCTTCTTCTCTACACCAAGCCCATTGTAAATACCGTCTCTCTGTATAATTCTCTTACCCACTAATGCTAATCCAAACTCGGTTTCAAGGACTTTTAAAATTGTTAGAGGACCTATTTCGCTGTATCCCCTACCTGGAATTTCATGCCTTAATATAACTTCTTTACCAACAATGCTACGTACTACAAATTCTTTGATTTCCTTTTCAAGTAAATCTCTAGAGGTTTTTGATGCTATGTGATCAAGGAGCTCAACACACACATCAAGGTGTTTTCTACATGTTCTGAAAACATGGTGATAGGGCGATGTTGGTACAACAGTATTTCTTACAATATCTAGATATTCTTTTGAGGCTCGTGATAGTGTTATAAAGGCTATAGTCTCACCAAAACTTATTATGCGAGGCTCTATTACGCTCATACTCCTCAGTTTCCTTAACTCTTCCATCGCTGCCTCGAGATCTTTAGCAATAACCTCTAACGGAGCTGACTTAGCAGAACTTCTCCACCTTATACTAAATCCTTGCCTTACCGCCTGACTTGCTAGCGAGCTTAATAGGGATTTTCTCTCATAATCCCGTATATGCTCACTAAAGAACACTTTACCCTCTTTATCGTCTAGCAGTACTAGGGTATCCTTGAGCACAGCTATGCCAGGCAAGGTTATGGCTTTACCATTGCCAAGTCGCTGGCTGGGCTTGACTATGTGTGTTATCACAATAGCTCCTTCAACGCACTCTTTGATGTCCTGTATTACTACCTCCCTATCTTCACCAATTTTACCTATGCATCTGCCTAGCCTATCGTATCCCATTACCCTAACAGCTATAGTAGTGTAGGGTCCTAGCTCCTCATAGACTGTGACTATAAACGGTATTCTTGAAGTTATCTCATCAAGCAAGGCTTTAACAGCATCACTATGCCCTATCACTATTAATGTACTTGGATCTTCGTCACTTTCCTTAATAGTTGCATGAGGTATGGCAATAGCTTTTTCCTCTATTCTGAGTCTCTCAGCGATGCTCCTAGAGACGTCGACAAGATCAAATCCTGCATCAAGTATTATTTTTGCTAATGCAGTAGCATAAGGACCTCTAACTCTATAGCAATACATCACATAAACCTCTCTAAGTAGCTAATCCTTGACTGTTTCCAAAATAGATATTGCTTGCCAGAGGAGAGTTCTAGCGTGAAGAGGCATATTAGGATCTTGACTTACCTCATCTAGCACTCCAACAGCATTAGCTGCACGTACACCTGGCGTAAGGTTTCTCTCATTTAGTGCTCGTATTGCAAACATAGCAGCTCTTCTAATATTCCTAGGAATTGATGGGTCATTCATTACCCTATTTAGGATCATTAAAGCCTGTCTTATCTTTGCTTCATTATCGTATTGAGCCAATCGCGAATCAAATCTCTTCTGAATGTTAGAGCCAGCCTCTCTTTGACTACCACTCTCAGTAACCATAACTCACACCTCTAAGTTCTTTGCTTTTGTTTGCGAGTTTATAGGTTTGACTATTGTTAGCATCTTACCTTAAAGACTCAATATACATATTCATACAGGTTTATAAAATATTATAATAATTGTAGTGCAAGAGGCGGGCAAGTCATGGTGTTAATCAGGTGGCATGGACATGCATGTTTTGAAGTTGTAACTTCAAAAGGTACTGTCATAGTTATTGACCCTCACGATGGCTTTAGCATAGGTTTAAAACCACCACGAGTTCAAGCTGATATTGTTTTAATAACGCATGAGCATTTCGATCACAATGCCTATGCTATTGTTGCTAAGCCTAATGCTCAAATCCTTTCAATGTTTATAGGAGAAAAGACCTTGGATGATATCCACATAAAAGGTGTTGAAGCGTATCACGATAGGGAAAGGGGTAGAAGAAGAGGTAGGACATCACTTTACAAAATAGTGGTTGATAATATTGCATTTGTACACCTAGGAGATTTAGGACATGAACTAAATGAAAAGTATAGCAAGAACTTTGGAAGTATAGACATATTAATGATACCTGTTGGCGGGACCTATACCATTGACCACAGATCAGCATGGAGCGTAATAGAAGTTTTAAAGCCAAAAACTGTGATACCAATGCATTACTGGGTAAAAGGTCTTAACCTTCCCCTAAGACCAGTAGAAGATTTTCTCTCATTAAAACCTGATGATTGGGAGTATAGAAAAGTAGAAACAAATCAATTAAATATTGATGCAAGCAGCATACCAAATAAGGTAATATATGTTTTAACATTACCTTAAATACACATTAAACAACTTATTTTTTCCTATGCACTCTTTATGTTAAGAAAGCTCATGAACTATACACACGACACCCAGTGTGATATTGTCTTAAAATACGCTATTCGCTGATTACTTTCAACAACATTTTTTAATGCATTGTAGTTCTTCTTTACTAGTTTAAAAAGCATTACACTATGCATGATGACGCCTATGCCTCATCTGAAAAGTGATGTTAGAATCCCCGTCTGAACATCACCTTAGAGTTTCTCAACCTTTATGAGCCTGCTTTACACACGCAGAAAATTCGTCAGCATACTTTAATAGAGTGTTAGAGGCTATGCTTAGTGCTTTCATTATTAAAGACCTTTTCGCCACAATATCAACCACATTGCTTAAGGGTATTTCATCTACAAAATTATTTATCTTCAGCTTTACCGACTTATCATTAACTGCGATATAGTGATTTTTTAAATGAGCTACACCTAGTTCAAAGCCATCATAAAAAATACTCACATATGGATTTAGCCTAGCCAACACGATGCGAGACCTGTCCTCAGCGTAAAACCATTTATAACAGACCCGGCCCACCTTTAGCTCTCTGAATACACTGTCTAATGCTACTACCTTATTTAAGAAGTTTTTAATGGAGACAGCAAAGGATGTTAGCTCTGAAAGTACTTGCAAATACTTTTTGTTTTCCTTGCTACTTACGGCTTTCCTTAGCATAGCTTCATACACCTTCTCAAGTGTTGTAATGTATTCCAACACCCTAGTCATATTCAATATGTTTCACCATAAACACTAAAACCACTGTCATAATGCTTTGAAAGAGGTTTATTAACCTACATGATGTTGCAGGTCTTAAAAACGCAAAACAAAGTTTCACACTTTCCTAACAACTCTAGTAGCTAACTAATAACAAAAAGATAGATGAAAAAGACCCCTTAGCAAGACTATAAACCACCATGAGGTAAACAAGGGTGGGCTTTAGGAGATAAATCATCTGAGCACGCTAATACCATATTTGATAAAGCAGCTATAGCAAATTCTACGCACTTCATCTAATTCTATTGCACAGCCATGACATATTTTTCTGTTACACTCAATACATCTTGAGGTCGCTAGTGCAGTTCTACATATATCGCACTGTGTTTCTGCACATGCAAGACATCTTTCAAGTCTTTCATTATAATGCTTTTCACATACATATCTACCACATACGGAGCATACAAATTTAGAGGGCTTTTCACCACAAAGCTCACAGTTTTTTGCATATAAGCTTAATACCATTTTTATATCTCTGTACTTAAGTGGGGATGACCTTAGGAGCTCCTCTGATAAGTGATGTTGGGTGGAGCGACGGGGACCCTGCAAATTATCTAAGCACCACTTTAGAAGTAATTATATGCAAAAGGCTTTACCTACATCTAAACCTTTTAAACCATAATCTTTTGTGGAACAAAATAGCTGTCTACAGTTCTTCAGAACTTCAGATACCTCTTGAATGCTACTACCAATGTAGAGCCTGACTCCCACATCCACATATTTTGTAAAAGCATCTCTATATCTAAATGCATTCTTAATACTTGAAGCTATAATTATCAATACAAAGCTCTTCTCACGGTTTTTCCTAATCTCAAACACGACTCGCTCCAACAAATCATTAATATTGTCCTCAGAAATTTTTTCAGATACCAACACACACATCATCTTTCCCATACCCACTTACTTCCGTCTTTATAGTCAAACACCTTTATGCCTAGAGATAAGAGCTCTTGACGTATTCTGTCGCTTAGCTCATAATCTTTCCTTTTTCTAAGCTCTGCCCGCACTTTAATTATTAGATCAACAAGTTTTTCAATGACATCTAAATCGACCTCTACCCTATCCTTCAATTGCTTATCTAAAACACCTAGAACAGCATTAAAATTTGAAAGTATTGTATATGCCCTGAGCGCGAGCTCCAGCCTCTCTCTGCTTTCAATTTCCTTAAATACCAGCGATACAACTCCATTTACAGCTTCTAGTGCTTTAGGGGTGTTGAAGTCGTCCGACATAGCTTTATGAAATGTTATTTCGTACTCCTCTAACTTAGACAGCGTAACGATATCTTTGTCTGGTAGGTGGTGAGCTATAGTGGAACTCTTAATAACCTTCTTCAATACCTCTACGGCTGTTACCAATCTCTGATGCAGTGCCCTAAAGCCCTCCATTACATTCTCTTCAAACTCTAACTGCTTTCTGTAATGAGCTGAAAAGACCCAGAGGCGAAGCACTTCCGCACCCCACTTGCTTAAAGCATCCTTGGCTGTAATTACATTGCCTAAGCTCTTACTCATCTTCTCTCCTCTAACTGTTAGGTACCCCATGTGTATCCAGTACCTTACCCAAGGCTTTACACCATAGGCTGCCTCTGCCATTGCAATTTCATTTTCATGATGAGGAAATATCAAATCCTGCCCTCCTCCATGGATATCAAATTGCGCACCCAGGTATCTGCTGCTCATGACAGCACATTCTGTATGCCACCCTGGTCTTCCACGACCCCAGGGAGAGTCCCACCAAGGCTCACCAGGCTTTGCTGCTTTCCAAAGGGCAAAGTCATACGGATTTCTCTTTTCAGCTAAGTACTCCTCTTCCTGACGCCACTCCTCACTTTTACTCCTTTTTGACAACTTGCCGTAGTCTAGAACTGTTGAGACATCGAAGTACACAGAGCCACTAGGAGCTACATAAGCATGACCTTTTTCAATAAGCTTTTCTATAAACTCTATGATTTCCTTGATGTGCTCTGTGACGCGTGGATGGACATCAACAACTACACCAAGTTTTTGAAGCACCTCTAAGTATTCCTTAGTGTATCTATTAGCTACCTCATTCCACGATATTCCCTCCTCGCTGGCCCTCTTGATTATCTTATCATCTATATCTGTAATGTTCTGTACGTGGTACACAGTATATCCTCTAAGCTTAAGGTATCGCTTTATGTAATCAAATGATAGGTAGGCTCTCACATGCCCTAAATGTGTATGGTCATAAACTGTTGGACCGCAGAAGTACGCTTTTACAATCAGCGGGTTTAGTGGCTGAAAAGGTTCCATAGACCTAGTTAAGGTGTTGTAGATGTGAATATCTAATGACACAAAGGTTTTTCACCATAAAAGGCATTTAGTGCCCTATGAGCTTATAAAGCTTACTGCTGTACAATAGAGAATGCGGTATAAGATAGTTTATAAATACAATACAGCATCTAAACTCCTGGTGCACATATAGTGTCATATCATCAGTTTAAGAGGAGAGGTAATTTCATTATTGATGAGAGGTTTGTAGGTAGAAGCATAGAGGTTTATACAATTGATGGAAACAAACACATGGGGCTTGTTGATGAAGTTTCTAACTATGAAATAGGAATGCTTGTTGAGAACACAGCTATAATAATTCCGCGATCATCAATAGTATACATGGTTACAGGGCAAAGCGATGTACATGGATATGGAGAGTGTTGTGAAAAAGATTTTGTTCTTGATGAAGAATTCATAGGTTCAGACATAGAGGTAAAGCTCATCAATAATAATAATATAAGTGGAAGGCTTGTAAAAGCACTTAGAAATGAAATTGCTATACTGCATCAAAATAGAGCCTATGTAATTCCGCGAAGCGGAGTTGTGTACATAAAGATTTTGAAGAGGTTGTGATATGAGTTTTAATGTTATAATAACCTTAGAGCCTTCAAAGGAAAATCTCGATTGGGCTTTTTCTCAAATAAATAGCTGTGTTGGAACTTCATATGTTATAGTCAGAGTTAGACCATCAATAGTACTACTTAGTGTACCTGATCCCTACAAATTCTGGTTTGAGATGAAGAAGTGTATTTATGGTAAGGACACCCCCTTGCATAGAGTTATACCTGTCGACACTGTTGTTGAGCCCCTAATAGACAGGGTTACAGAAAAAGCACAGCAATATGCCCTTTCCAGGATTCCTGAACACGCTACCTACAGAATCACGTTGCATGGAAAGGTGTTCATGGTTGATGAAAGGGGTAGGCTTGTAAAAATGCACTCAATAGATGCTATAAAGGTTATAGCTGAGAAAATAAATAGAAAAGTTAATTTAGACAATCCTGAATGGGTTGTGTACATAAGGACTGTAAGTGTTAGGAGGTGGAATATTGTAACAGCAATTAGTGTTGCAAAAGCTGTAGTTTTCAAGAATATTAGAATTGGAGAGCCTATAAATCCGCTATAGCTTCTTTAAGGCGCACTCCTCTACTTATCTGCAGAAGCTTAAGTGCAATAGCTATGACAATGATCACTATCCCCACAATGGCGAGGATATGTGCATAGGGTTGTGCACTTTGAAAGAGGGTGCTGAGTATGTTTAAATTTTGAATTGCTGAAGCATTTCTTGCTTGCCAGTACTCAGAGGAAGGAAGCGGAATTGCTTTCACCTAATCTTTCCATATTTTCCTAGAGCTATTCTTACCTTATCCGCATCTGAAATATAGAATCGGTATGCATAACGAGTTGTTTTATCATATATTTCAAAGAATCCTCTATGAGCGTTGATTTCAACGGAATACCTCCTTTCATCAATAGGAAACTTTATGACTAGATTTCCTGCCTTAATTCCATCGCTTCTAATCTCATAGCTGTTCACAAGCATTATTAATTTCTTTGGCGTTGTGAGGTATGTCACGCCTCTGATTATCCCTATGAGCAGTGAATAAAAGATGACATAACCTAGAAACCTCATATAATGTTCACTATTGGTCATAAAAGGTTGAAGTAAATACGACTGAATCATGCCAGCAAAAATAAACCACATTAATAGAGGTACTATAAGCATTAAAATCATGAACATTGACTGCCGGCTCAACTCTTTTCCTAATTCCATGTCCCTAGACATCAAATTCAAAATTTCTTCTGAAGATGCCTTTGCTACTACACTGCCCTTGATTTCCATGGCTTTTCTCTTTGTTGTTAGTCTTGGAATAATTGTAGCGAAAGTCATGAATATTAATATGTAAAGTATGCTTATCAGCCAAAACCATGATGATCCGGGGGGCACATATGTTGAAATTGCTGAAAACACTAATATAAATGCTATTGTTGACAGCAACATGTACAGCGTACTTCTTGTTAAAGCCATTTAACACACCTATATTTTGAACTATGAATAAGTTATTTTGGTTTAAAAAGAATTTTGGTTTAAGACTTCCCATGGCTTTTAAGCTTTGTTACGAGTATTTTGTCTCCATCAGCTTTTACTGCTACCTGCTCAACTATGTTTTTGCTTCTACAAACAGGACATAGATACGCGTATGTCATTACAACCTCGCGACTCTTGTACTTATTTGTTTCTATTGTTAATACCAATGGTGCTCCGCATTTCAGGCATGTGTTAACATATCGCCTTAGCTGGTACATTGCTACCTCCTCAACACTTCTTCTAATTGTACGTTACTGAAGTCATCGAAACTGCAGTGCTTTCCCTAAGAGTATTTGTTAGAAAAGTTCAAATAAACTTTTTTGATTTTGTTCTCAAAGCTTTGTGCATGAGTTGGGGTCTTAATGCTTTTAGTAGAATTAAAAATAAAAAGAATTGTAAATGAAATTAAGAGGCTTTTTGATGTTGACATAGTTTTGCTGAAAGACATAAAAACTCTATCCTATCTCTTTTCAGAGCTCTACAATCCGCCACCAGAGGAGGTTTCAATACTTAGTGTATTAATTGATGTGAAAAGCTTAGCTGTAACAGCTTATGTTTCTCTTCTGGATTATCAGAGAGTGAAAGAGCTGTATGGTAGTGCTCAGTCAATTAGTTTTGTACCCGTATTCTCACACGCCTTAGCGTTGCCAGAAGGTGTTAAGGTGTTATCACTTAATGATATGAGAAAAGAAGTGAGAAAAGCTATTATTAATGCAAAAGCGTTTGCTACCGATACTGCATCGCTATGCAAGCAGAGGTTATGTAGTAACGTAAAGCCCGTTATTGAAGTGCTTCGAAGACGTAAGATAGAAACTGAGTTAGAGCTAATTAAGAAGGCTATTGAAGTTGCTGAAAAAGCTATTGTTGAATCGCTAACATTTGTAAGCCCCGGTATAAGTGAAAAGGTTTTGAGCGGTAAGTTAGTAGATATGGCTATGGCTTTAGGAGCTGAAGGTGTGGCCTTCAGCCCTATAATTGCTATAGGAAAGAATAGTGCAAAGCCTCATCACACTGTACAAAATACTACATTTAATGGTTGCGAGCCTATACTAATTGATTTTGGTGTTAGAGTTCAGGGCTACGTATCAGATGTAACCAGGATGATAATTCCAAAGAGAGTATGCAATGAATATGCAAATGCTGAAGAACATGCCTTGTACATAAGTGAGGTTATAGATCATGTAATTAATATTGCAAAGCCTGGTCTTGCAACTAAGGCTTTAAATGATGTAGCCAGGGAGAAGTTGAGAAAAAGATGTTTGGATGTTTACTTTATTCATGGTCTTGGACATGGTATAGGCATAGATGTCCATGAGCCGCCTCGAATATCGTTAAGCTCTAAAGATGTGCTGCTTTCAGGCGATGTCATTACTGTAGAGCCTGGGGTGTACATTTTCAGTAAGTATGGTATTAGAATTGAAGAAGACATCCATATTACTGAGAACTCTAGTAAACTCTTAACTACATCTCCTAGAATCTTGTATTTATAGAGTGTGAGCCTCCTCTATGAAAAACCATAGAGTTAAGCTATTTGAACCAGTTATAGATTCCGAAGACATTGAAGCTGTAGTTGAAGTTCTAAAATCTGGGTGGCTTGCTCACGGACCCGTTGTTGAAGCTTTCGAAGAGGAGTTTGCAAAGTACATTGGCGTGGACTATGCTGCTACTGTAAGTAATGGGACAGTGGCCTTGGCGCTCGCCCTTAAGGCACTAGGTGTAGAAACTGGAGATAAGGTGCTGGTCCCAGATTACACATTCATTGCCTCTGCTACTAGCGCTATGTTAATTGGGGCTCGACCTGTATTTGTAGATGTTGATTATAGGAGTTTTAATGTGAGTGTTGAAGAGGTTCTTAAGAGAGTTGAAGAGGGGAATGTCAAGGCTATAGTAGCTGTGCATCTTTTTGGACACTCAGCTGATATTAAAGCGCTTAGGGATATTGCAACAGATAAGAGAATTATTCTTGTGGAGGATGCTGCTCAGGCTCACGGTGCAGAGGCGTGGGGTAAAAAAGTTGGTAGCTTTGGTGATGCTGCTATATTTAGTTTTTACGCAACTAAAAACATGACCATGGGAGAAGGAGGAATAGTTGTATCCAATAATAAGTCAGTTATCGAGAAAATAAAATTACTGCGAAACCACGGTCAGGCTACTAGGTATTTCCATATTGAGCTGGGATGGAATTTTAGAATAACTTCTATTCAAGCTGCTCTTGGAAAAGCACAGCTAAAGAAACTAGATAAGTTGAATGAGCTTAGAAGACAAAACGCTAAGATCCTTTCAAATCTTCTTAGTAATGTCAGAGGTGTTGAGCTTCCTTATGAAGCTCCGTGGGCTAAACATGTTTATCATCTATATGCAATTAAATTAAGTTCTAGAAGTGAAAGGGACTGCACATTTAATTGCATGAGTTCTAAGGGCATTGAAGTTGGCATACATTATCCAATACCTCTGCATAAGCAGCCAATATTTCAGAAAATGGAATATGAAGAATGCTGCCCTATAGCTACATTACTTAGTGAAAGAGAGCTAAGCCTTCCAATTCATCCTAAGCTATGCGAAGAAGATTTAAAACATATCGCAACTTCACTTATTGAATGTTTAGAGACATGTAAAACGCAATAGCATATCTCTGCAATTTTCTATAACTAATCATCTCTTTTAATATATCTCTGACTCGCTAGGAACATACTTAATTGTTACGCCCTGAAACTGCTCTCCAAACCATTTAAGTCTATCCTGAATAGCCTTTCTAATAGATTCGTTTATTGTGAATTGCTGTCGTGCCCATAGTATTGAGTCTTCATCTACTTTTCCTTCACCCTTACTCGCAGCAAGTCTAACCAATGCGTCAATTTCTGCATGCGTAAACCATCTGGTGATGTTTGCTACCATTTCAGCTTTATCAGGCCCAAGTACTATGCCATACCTTTTTGCACTTCTTTGTGCAATGTACTTCCTAAATTCCCTATCCGGGTACCCCATTAGTACCACTACATCTATTCTTCCTGGTCTTACAAGTGCTGGGTCAAGTATCTCTGGCGTATTCGTCGTAAGTATGACAAGCGGTCTGCGCTCTTCCTGCAGAAACCTTAAAAATATTGTTATCTCTGAGACATGAGTTTCATGAATAGCTATGTGTCTTCCTACAAGGAAGTCCACGTCATCTAAAAGAACTACTATATCCTTTCTCTTTCTAACACTAGCAAGAGTCTGCTCTAAGATCTTTTCCGTTAAGCCGTACCACATAGAACGATAGACGCTGGGCCTAAGCTCAACAAGCTTCATGTCCAATGCTGCAGCTATTGCTTCTGCTGTAACTGTTTTTCCAACACCTGGAGGACCTGTTATCAAAATTCCCTTAGGAGCGTAAAGTGCTTTAATAGATATGGGTTTTACAATTACAGTTTCTATACTATTCCTGAGTTTTAGAGGCATGTCACCTAAGCTCCACTGAGGCTCTTTTACAGGTATCTTAACTTTAAAGACTTCATTGAGTTCCGGGATTGTTATATCAATCACATTTAATTCTATTTTTGGCTGCAACTGAACAAAGATTGTATAAGCTCTCTGCGGGGGCAAGCTACTAAATTCTTCGCTAAACCTGTGAAGCTTATATGAAAGCAAGTTCCACGACATTTTATATAGCTGAGAAATTATGTGAAGACCCGACTTTCTATGAATATCCTTTACTATACCTATGAATATAGCGGGTTTTCTGCTAATGCCTTTCATGTCTTGCTTTGTAACTAATGCAACAGTGTTTAATTGCATAGCTCCTTCCTTTGATATACTCGCATAAGAAGCTATACATTGTGCATGTTGGTCATACTTCTGCAAGTAAAAAGGAATGGAGGTATATGTAAGCAGATATATTATGTAGCTTAACTCACTATCATCAAACTTCTTTAAGTTCCTAATAGTTATCTTTTGCTTAATATTCACGCTAACAGGATTCTTTAAGTTTTTTGCAATAATATTAGCAAGACTTGCTATCCTTACGCTGGGCTTCACTGGAATAGTCTCTACTATGAATGCCTTATACTTACTAAATTTAACTGGTGTAAATGTAACAACTTTAACATGCTCAATATTATGACTCACTCTAAGAGCCACCAGTGCTGGGCTTTGCAGGAAAAAGTTTAAAATTCATTGCGAAATTATGGTGTCACAGACTTGCAAATAAGTAAAGATGTTTTCACCTTACTCATACCAGTGATTTTGGATAAAACTCCTTTAACTTATTCATTACGGGCTTATAAAATCTTTGGTAGGGCTCCCCCTTTACCATTTTTTCTATAAGCTCCTTTGTTCTTACATACTTCTGCCCTTGTATTGCCTTTTCACCATGTTTCTTGATGTACTCCTCTAGCGGAACCCCATAGGTTTTTTGCGGAGTGTCTCTGTATATGTCGTTTAGAATATTAAAGGCGCAGAAAGGTATTATCCTGCCATCTGGTAATGCATAGTGTATAACGCATCTCATAACCCTCTCAACATCATAATTCCATTCGTCCATGAAGTGCATCATTCCTATAAATAGAAACCTGTAGTGGAATTTCCCTAGAGCATCATAGTTCCTATGTATGAATATGTCCAAGAGTATAGATCTGAGCTCTTTCTTAAGTTCGTCAGGCACGTTTTCCCATAAGATGAACTTGCTTAGTATTGTCATTATGGATGACATTCCTAAGAACTTAACTAAGAGTTTTGGCCTGTTTCTTAATGCCTCATATTTCTTATCTAAATACTCTAAAAGGCCGTAGGCGTCCACAAGCCTTGTTATGGGTATGAACTTAACATCTCCATTAACTTTCTTAATGTACACATAAGTCGCTGCACCGCATACTGTGTGCGTTGTGAATTCAGCTCTTTTTGAAGGATCTAATAGCTCAAGAAACCTGGCTATAGGCACTGCTGCTCCTACAGGAAACCAATCATCCTTTGTTATCTCTCCCTCAAGCTGTTTTTCAAGCTTCTCTATAACGTCTGGAATTGTTATTCTGTACTTTGCTCTGTCTTGCTTACGCATCATACCTACTAGGCTGACAGGCTGAAAATTAATAGCCCTGACGATATCTATGTTATAAGCAGCAAGCTTAACTATGTCCCCAAGCTCATGATCATTAACCCCCCTTATGACTGTAGGCACAAAAACCACGCTAGTCATGCTGGAAGCCCTAAATACCTCAAAGATGTATGGTATCTCCCAGTGGTTCTTGGGGTTGGTCTCAGGAGTTACACCATCAAAACTCAAGTACACAGTATTTACACCTGCTTTTCTTAAGCTCTTTGCATATTCAATAGCTTTTGCAAAATCTTCCATGTAAAGCTGTGCGAATTTAATTCCATGCGTATTAAGCTGTATGTGCCTTACACCCACCTCCCTCAATGCCATAACAATGTCTATCAAATCCTCTCTAAGCGTAGGCTCTCCTCCAGTAAGCTGTACAGCTACAACAACTCCCGGCTGTTTTTTAACAGCTTCAACCATTTTCTTTATTTCTTCAATTGTAGGCTCATAAACATAGCCAGCCCTTTCAGCATAGTAGAAACAGTACCAGCAGCTTAGATCACACCTATTTGTAGCAACAATGTTTAGTAGTGCTGTATGTGATTTGTGTAATGAGCAAAGCCCGCAGCTGTAGGGGCAGGGTGCAGTAGCTGCTGTATATATGTGACCTGGTCCGCGACCTTCATAATTAAACCTCTCAAATTTTCTAAACATTTCTGCATCTCCAAAGTATATCTCTTCTATTTCCCCATGTTCAGGGCACTGCCTCTTTATATACAATTTATTTTCTCTTTCAATAACAACAGCTGGAAGTAGCCTAAAGCAGTATGGGCATAGGGATGATGTGTATCTTACTATTTTTTCACCTTCATTTACTTTAGGAAGCGGCCCGCCGAAAGGAATACTCCTCTTACCTACATAGATAACGTGCTTCTCCTTGTCAACAACAGCTACAGTAATTGGCTTCTCCATAGACAATAGCTGTACACCAGAAAGTTCTTCAGGATGAGGCAGTATATAACGCTTTCGCATTTTTGCAAATATCAATTCTTTTTTAAGGTGAGAGCCTAAAGAGTCTCCAATATTATAAAGCAATTCAATGTGGTGTTACAACTGCCTCCAGAAATAATTTTTGGAGTTCCTGACACAATGATAAAGATCTGGGAGTACATGCCTGACATAAAGATAATGATTAATAGCATTAGATGGAAGTGGAGTAGACCTGCCGTAAAGGCTGTATGGGTTGATTCAGGAGGGTATCAGGTAATGACTAAGGGGCTGAAGATTAGCATAGATGATGTTGTTGAAAGGTACAAGAAAATCGATGGGGATTACTACATGTCGCTTGATATCCCACCAAACATGTTCTGCAAAACATCGAAGGAACTTGTCATTGAGAATATTAAGAATTTTGAGTATCTCTACACAAAGCTAGAGAAAAACATAGTACCAGTAATTCACTGCTACAATAGCTCTTTAGTTTTAGATGCCATTGATGTGTATAGAAGCTATGGGGTAAAGGTAATTGCCTATGGGGGTGCTGTGCCACCCTCTCTTGCAAAGGGGGGCAAGGGTAGTAGAACAACTCCACTAATATCTCTAGCTCTCATCACAAAGGTTTTCAATGGCTATGTACATGTACTGGGACTTGGAGGTACATCTGTTCTATATACAGCTCTTAAAAACTTGGGAATAGCATCTCTAGACTCTACGTCATGGAGAGTGAAGGCTGCGTATGGCAAAGTCATAGTCCCCGGAAGGGGAGAGAGATACGTTGGAAATGGAAGTGCTAGGTTTGGGAGAAAAGATTTACATTTAGAGGATCTTAACATACTGGTAAAAGCACTTGAAGAAACAAGATTTCCACAAATAGATAAAGTAGAAATGTTATTAAAGTCATTCAGGGGAAGAGCTTTAATCAATGCATGGATAGTTAAGCACTATCCTCATGTATTAGAGGAAACAAATGGATATGCATGGTTAGTAAACTTTTCAGAAAAACTTGGCAACATGAGCATAAACGACCTGATAACACTCTTGGACAAAAGATTCAAGAAGATGTGCAAATATGGAAATGCGTAACCTTAGTATTCACACACTTGGCATCCGCTATACGCTATATTCTCTATTGCTTCACTTATGCTACCCAATTGCGTTACGGTGAATGCTTTCTTTGCATTCTCCCTTGCAGGTTTTGCAAGCCTTGTTTCCTCAGCTTCTTTTTGTTGAATTTCTTGACTCATTTTAACCCCTACATATATAACTTGCTGAGCTTTTGATTTATCTCTATACACCGTTACACCCTTGCAACCCAATGCCCAGGCTAAAATGTAGACTTCTCTCACATCATCTATTGATGCTTCAAATCTCATGTTTACAGTTTTTGAAACTCCTGCGCAAATCCATTGCTGCCACACAGCTTGGTGCAAAACATGCCACTTAGGCTCAATATCGTAAGCCGCTTTGAATAATTGTTTTAAGGTCTTCGGTATGTAAGGAATGCCTACCACACTACCCCTCTCAGCTATCAGTTTAATTATTTCCGGAGTATCAAGTTCATAACGTCTTAAATGCTCTAAGAAGAGTTTGTCAATTTCAATGAACGTACCTACACTAACATGCCTTTCAAATGCTACAGCAAACAAGGGTTCAATACTTGATGAAGTACCTGCAATGATACTTATAGTGCCTGTAGGTGCGATACTCGACAAAGCTCCATTTCTTAAACCAACTTCTCTTCTCAACTTTTCAACAGTATTCCAATCAACAGGTGGCCTCTCATTAAGTAATTTCAAAACTTTTTCACTCGGTCTTAACACGATGTTTGCCTTTCTTAGTATTTCTTCTAAACTCTTAGCCGTTGCCCATGTTGGTCTATACTTTTCGGGATCATACGCTGGAAACACCCCTCTTTCTTTGGCCAGCTCTATGCTTGCAAGCGCTAAGTTATACTCAATCCACTCGGCTAGGTAATACGCTAAGTAAAGGGCATCAACACTGTCATAAGGTATTCCAAGCCTTATTAACATGTATGCCCAACCCATTACTCCAACACCTATTTTCCTAGACCTTTTAGCAGATTGTTCAAGTTGCGGTAAAGGCCACTTAGCTATGTCTATGACGTTGTCCATAAATCTCACAACAGCCTTTAAGTCTTCAGCTAACTGTTTCCATGCAATTCTAGGACTACCTTCGGAATCCATATAGACGTACTTTGCAAGGTTTATGCTTCCCAGGTTGCAGGATTCCCATGGCAAAAGCGGTTGTTCTCCACAGGGATTAGTAGCCGAGATTTTTCCGAGGTACCAAAGGGGGTGCCTATAGTTTATTGTATCTATGAAGAGAAGCCCTGGGTCTCCTGAATCCCAAGCATTCCTAATAATTTTTTCAAATAACTTCTTAGCATCCACATAGCCTACAATAGCACCCCTATCCTCAGCTATTGCTAAAGCCTCATCAATCGCTATTATCAGTGACTCATCTAACCACACACTTCCGCCTCTAGCCTCTAGTTCATGCACTATGACCTCTTGTACCCACTCATCGCTTAAGTAGTGCCTTGCTCTTGTCATAGCATAGAACTTGGAATCGTTGCCTAGATCAGGCCTTAAATTGGTTTTTCTTGGGTTTACTAAAGGTACTTTATCACTATTTAATACTGCTTCCATGAAGTAATCGTAAACACCGACACTTATGTTAAAATTCTGCAAGTTAACATCCTTTAACCTTCCACTCTTAGCGTCAATAAATTTCTCTATATCTGGATGCCACACATGAAGCACACCCATGTTTGCCCCTCTTCTCTTACCACCTTGCTTTATTATATCAGTATTGACATCGAACATTTTCATAAATGAAAGAGGTCCGCTCGCAACGCCCCCAGTTGACGCTACTATGTCTCCTTGTGGTCTTAACTCTGAGAAATCAAAGCCTGTGCCACCACCCTGCTGAAATACTATGGCTTGAACCCTCACGGCATCGTATATTCCCTCGCCCTCTGGAGTTACAATGGAGTCTCTAACTGGGATTACAAAGCATGCTGATAGAATGCCTAGCCTTGTTCCTGCATTCATTAGCGTTGGTGAATTGGGTAGGAATTTTAGGCTACTCATGAGCTCGTAAAACCTTTCCTCCCAATACCTCACAACAGAAAGGCAGTTCTCGGGATCCTTTCCAGCTTGCTGACAATAGTAAAGCTCTGCTTGTGCAACAGCCCTAGCTACTCTCCTAAATAACATCTGCGGTGTTTCAGCAATTCTCATAGTATTTGGGTCTTTGAGCAGGTACCTGCTTGCAAGGACCTTAATTGCTGCAAAGGTTAGATTTAGATCTCGAGAATCTATGTCTATCTTCCTCCCCTTACCATATACATCCTTATAAATTCTACCGAGCTCATACAATTTCGCCACTTCAAACCACTTCGGATCTTCAATGCCTTTAGTTATCATAATCCTTTCAACTCTTTCAGCAATTTCATTACTATATACATTCTCAACATTTCTAAGCTCATTAGCAACTTCATTTGCTATAGCTAAAGCCTCTTCATCACTACATAGAGAGCCGCATGAGGTCTTAATACTTCTAGCCAGCTTAGCAATGCTAAAGTGCTCCTTAGCACCACTCCTCTTAACAACTATAATACCTGCTAACCTCGCCTCCTGGGTGCTAGGCACCGGTAGTATATTATCATGCTGCTGTGTCACTGTTACCACACCTCAGCAATTTCAATTATGCATTAGCAAGTTAATATCTACAGCTCTAATCAAAACTTATAATATACAAGACTTAGCTCTAATTTCTTCCTTAATGCTGAAACAAGGATTCCTGGTGTGACTAGCTGAACTTCCTTTACTACTTTGCAATGCCATTAACTGTGACCAGGCATCTTTCTATTTTCTATGCATTTCATCTTCTTCAGAGTTACACGTAATCAAAGTGAGGTACTCCGAGGAAGATCGCATTTGAAAGTGAAGTGCAAGAAACGCTAGCAAGGGCTGTACCTCGATATGTGTTATTGCTATGAAGCTCTCTAAATTTTATAGTTTTAATAAGGTATAAAGAGCTTGGTACAGAGAAGCGGCCTTGGCGCATTTATTATGGCTAAGAGAAAGAAGGAAGTGGAAAGCCCTGTTAAGGAAGTGAAAAAAGAGACTAAAAAGACTTCACCTAGCAGTAAGAGGAAAGCTGTTGATACAGAAGACTGGGTTTTAAGACATGCAGATGAATTGGTATCGCGACTTGGATTAGAATTTCTTAAGCTGAGTGCTGAGGAATACGTCTCTCTCTTAACAAAGATTGTAGACATGGTTCGAGGCGAGTCTGCAACAATTGATATTGATACTGTTGTTAGGAGAATTAAAAGAAACGTTGATAAGATATACCCCATGCTTGCTGCAACCTTACTTGAGCTAAGGACTTCTCTAGGCGAAGAACAGCTAGAGTTCGTTGTTAACAATATTGGTGAAGCAGTATTAGCTTACGCACCAAGGCTCTATAGCGAGGCTAGGAAGCTTGGGAGAGAAGATCTCATTGAAAAGCTTAGAAATACGTGGAGGCAGTATTGGGTTTTAAAGCGTTATCCCATCCTTCCTGTTGCATGTCCTTATTGCAATTTTAACTCACTCATGCCAGATCTATCATGTGCTATATGTGGAGCTATAGTTTCCGAAAATGAATTAAAGTCATTTTTAAATTTCAAGGCTCTGCTAGAAGAATTCGCTTTGAAGGAACCCATAGAAAATGTGAAGAAGGCGTTGAGTTTTGGATATGTGTATGTAAATAGCCTTGGTATAAAGGTTCCAGGAGAGCATAGGGATGTGCTTGATATAGAGGTTTTATTAACGAGTAAGGATAAGGAGATTTTAATAGATAAGCTTAAGCGGCGTGAAGCTCAGCATGGTAATTGAAGTAAAGAATAGTGAACAAGTTAACGAATACATAGCTAGAAATAGAATAGTGCTAGTAGCATTTTTAAACTCTCAAAGGATCGCGGAGAAAGGTTATGTAGTAAAACTCCTGAGCATTATAGAGGAGGAATCTATACCCACGATACGTACAGCTCTATACGTAAGACCTAGCAATTCTGAAGTTAACGCATCTATATCTCTTAATCTTTACCTAAATGGCACATGCGTATTTTCTCAAGAGGGGCTTTTTGGACATTTAGAAAACGACTTAATAGCTTTGAAGATAGGTATTAAGGAAGTTCTCAAAAATAAAATGATTCAAGTAAAGTTTGTAAAAAGAAGCTGATTTGAATATGATAAGCATAAATACAACACAGCCACTATGCACATCATGTAGAAAAAGAGTAGCTGTCTACAGGAGACTTACATCTGGCGAAAAGCTCTGTAGACTTTGCCTCTTTAGGAGTGTTGCTAAGCAAGTTAGAAAAACAATTCACTACTATAAGATGCTGAAGAAAAAAGAATCTGTGCTATACATCTTAAGGAGTGATGATATAGCACTATCTATAGAGGCCTTCGCCATAATTCACGCTGCAGCAAGGGATCTAGAGATGAGCTATAACATAATATGCCCTAGCAACATTGTAAACTGCAATGCTGTTGAAACACATATAAAGAACTTGGTTAAGGATGTGCCAATAAATGTTGTATTAACTCATCATAGCCTAGACGCTATCCCCAAGACATTTATTCACGCTCTAAAGTATGTAGAAGCACTAGCAATAAAAATAGCTTTAGAGCGCAACTTAGGTACCATTTTAACACCTCTTTTTCGTGATGAAATGACCTTGTTATCTATATATGGTCTGCTAACAACATCAAAAACAGTATTTGGAGAAGGACTACCTATAAAGCGTATTGGAGATGTTAAAGTAGTTAGGCCATTTTATCACGTTATTTCTACGGATGTAATGTATTTGACAATAACCTCAGCACTGCGAGCCCTCGAGCCCCTCCATGAGCCATGTTTAAAGCTAACTATAGGTAGCGACAGGTTTATGGAAAAAGCAAGGAAAACCTTGGCTAAATCTCCTGAGCTAATGTATTCTAGTGCTAAATCTGTTGAGCTTTTACAGAGCTTTATAACAGCAGGTTCAACACTGTGCAAAGTGTGTGGCTCTTTCAGTAATAGAGAAGTTTGTGAGTATTGTGAAACTATTTTGAAATTTCTTTAAGAGCTCTGCTAGACGTGGAATTTTCATGAAAACTTATATAGAACCTCTTCTAAATACAGTCTTGACGTTGGTGACATGCCTATGGCAATGTATGGAATACCCGTGTTAATATTAAAGGAAGGAACATCAAGAACTCATGGAAGAGAGGCGCTCAGGGCCAACATCATGGCTGCAAGAATACTAGCTGAAATTCTGAGGACTAGCCTTGGGCCTAGGGGGTTAGACAAGATGCTTGTTGATAGCTTTGGCGACATAACTGTAACTAATGATGGTGCTACTATTGTTAAGGAAATGGAGGTACAGCACCCAGCAGCAAAACTCTTAGTTGAAGCCGCTAAAGCTGTTGATGCTGAAGTTGGTGATGGAACTACTTCTGCAGTTGTATTAGCGGGTGCATTACTTGATAAAGCGGAGCAGTTGCTTGACCAAGGCATTCACCCAACAACGATAATTGAAGGATACAAGAAGGCTTTAACAAGGGCTTTAGAGATTCTTGATGACATTGGTGTAAAAGTTTATGTAGGTGATCTAAGCAAGCCTGAAGAGAGAGAGAAGACTAAGGCTGAGATAAAGAAAGCTCTGTACACGGCATTAGCAAGTAAATACATAGCGACTCCTGATGTACTTGATAAGCTAATGGACATGGCAATAGAGGCTGCATTCAGAGTTGCAGAAAAGAGACCCGATGGTACTTATGATGTTAAGCTAGATATGGTTAAGATCGAGAAGAAGAGAGGTGGAAGCTTAGCAGATAGCATGCTTGTTTATGGAGTTGTTTTGGATAAGGAGGTTGTTCACCCGGCAATGCCTAGAAGAGTTGAGAATGCGAAAATAGCTTTACTCGACGCTCCATTAGAAATAGAGAAGCCTGATATTACAGCAAAGATTAACATAACATCACCTGAACAAATAAGAGCTTATTTAGAGGAAGAAGCAAAGATACTTAGAGATATGGTTGAGAAGGTTGCTAGTGTTGGTGCTAATGTTGTAATTTGTCAAAAGGGTATTGATGATGTAGCGCAACACTACTTAGCTAAGAAGGGTATTATGGCTGTAAGAAGAGTTAAGAGAAGCGACATGGAGAAACTTGAAAAAGCTACTGGAGGAAGGATTGTAACGAGTATTAGAGACCTCACAGAAAAGGATCTAGGTGAGTGCGCACTTGTTGAAGAAAGGAGAGTAGGCAATGATAAAATGGTATTTGTAGAGAATTGTAGGAATCCGAGAGCCGTAACTATATTGCTTAGAGGTGCTAACGACATGTTACTTGATGAAGTTGAGAGAAGCTTAAACGATGCCTTAAACACTGTCAGAAATATCCTTCGAGATCCCAAGATAGCCTTTGGAGGTGGAGCAGCAGAAATTGAAGTAGCAATGAGGCTAAGAAAGTGGGCTGAAAGTGTTGGAGGTAGGGAGCAACTTGCAATATTAGCGTTTGCAGATGCATTAGAGGAAATACCATCAGTGCTTGCCCAGACAGCTGGTATGGATATACTTGAAACGGTCATGGAGCTAAGGAAGCTCCATGCTGAAGGTAAGGCTGCTGCAGGTATAGATGTGCTAAATAGTAAGGTTACAGAGGATATAAGCAAACTAAATGTTATTGAACCTGTAATAGTAAAGAAACAGATACTAAAAAGCGCAACAGAAACAGCAACAACGATACTAAAGATAGATGATGTTATTGCAGCGGCCCCAAGGAAGGAGGAGAAGGGCAGGAAGGAGGAGAGGAAAGAAGAGGAGGAAGGCAAAGAGGCCAGGACCCCCTCTCTAGATTAAGCATAACATCACTTCCTTAGCTATTTTCAAAATAACTTAAAATAACTTATAACTTAATTTCTAGTTTTTAAACCCTCTATAGTAACCTCTTATTATTCACCTTTGGTGCTTCTGATGACAGTTAAAGAGCAAAAAGAGTCAATACTTGCAAGAACACTTCAAGAAATACGTATTGGTCCTAAAAGGCTTACAAAATATGAAAAAGCCCGCATTATAGCTGCAAGGGCATTACAATTAGCAGCCGGAGCTCCTCCTCTAATTGATATTTCTAAGATAGAATCCAAAGATCCTATTGTCATAGCATATCTTGAGCTCTTAGCTGGAGTTTTACCGCTACTTATAAAGCGGGTAAAGCCAAATGGTGAGTATCAGCTCATACCAGTAAAGGTGTTAGTTGAAGTTGAAAAAGAAAAGATAAATAGGCTACAGGGTTTAGCAAAGGAGTTATTTGATGCGCATGACATTATGAAATATGTTATATAATTTCAAATAAAAGGCTTAACTCTTTAATTTCTTTTAAATTATATAATGTTTCTAAGGGTTACATTAGTCTATGCCTAGATACGACAAGAGTACCATAAACATTAATGAACTGGGAAAGTACATTCTTGTTATTGCTGAAAAACCAAAAGCAGCGCAAAAGATTGCTGAAGCTCTTTCTGCTAGTAAAAAGTTAAAAATAAATGGGGTGCCTATATGGATTACTAACTGGAATGGTCTCACACATGTAATAGCACCAGCAGCAGGTCACTTATTTACTCTATCTACTAACGATAGAGGTTACCCTACTTTCAATTTTATGTGGGTTCCCAGATATGTAGTTGATAGAAATGCAAGGTTCTCTAAGAAGTTTTTTGATGTACTTAGGATGTTGTCTAGGTACGCCATAGGTTTTATTAATGCGTGTGACTATGATATTGAAGGCTCACTTATAGGCTTTATGATAATTAAGCAGTTTGGTGATGTAAGAAATGCAAAGAGAGCAAAATTTTCTAGTCTTACATCACGTGAAATACAGAGGGCATTTCTCTACCTAGAAGACATTGATTATAACATGGTTGAAGCTGGCTACTGTAGGCATGTACTAGATTGGTTATGGGGTGTGAACATATCGAGAATGCTTATGGATTTTTATAGGAAAGTTTTTGGAAAAAACATTGTTTTAAGTGCTGGAAGAGTCCAGACCCCCACTTTAGCACATGCTGTTGACATTATCCTCTCCCGAAGATGGCATGTCCCAATACCCTATGCAGTTATAGATATAAAGGTGAAACTTGGCGATAAAGTGGTTAAGTTAGAGTATAGTGATAAGCCGTTAGAGAGTTTAGAAACAGCAAGACGCATAGCTAATGAAATTAAGCAGAACCCCTATGCAATAGTAGAAAAAGTTATAAGAAATATTAAAACAGTAGATCCTCCACATCCGTTCAACTTACCAGATTTGCAAGCAGAAGCATATAGAATTTACAAGGTCTCACCTTATAAGACACAAAAAATAGCAGAAGAGCTGTACTTAGAGGCCTTAATAAGCTATCCTAGAACCAATAGCCAGAAATTGCCTACATTACTTGACAACAAGGAAATACTAAACAAACTTGCTCTAAATATTGAATACCGTAAGCTTGTAAAGGAAATTTTAAATGAAACTGGAGGTGTACTAAAGCCAAACAATGGTCCTATGGACGACCCTGCACACCCAGCAATTTACCCAACTGGTGAAAAGCCAAAAGCTTTGAAGATTCTCCATAAAAAGATCTATGATTTAATTGTGAGAAGATATATTGCAACATTTGCAAAACCATTAAGAGTGACTAATCTCACTCTTACCATTTCTGTTAATGGTTTACAATACACGCTGTCCATAGCTAAGGTTCTTGAACCTGGCTGGCTTAAGTATTACCCATTTTTCTCATACAATGAGAACCAGTTTTTATTGGGATACGAGATTTTTGAAGGTATGAGGATACCGATAGAAGATTTTACTATAAGAGTCTATTTCACAAAGCCTGTACCGCCACCCACAAAAATTTCTTTACTTAAATGGATGGAGAGTGTGAATATTGGAACGGAGGCTACAAGAGCTGAAATAATTGAGCTTCTGTTTAGAAGAGGTTACGTGCTGTCTAAGTCAAGATCTATAGACGCTTCTGATGTAGGTTTGCTAGTAGTGCACTTACTTAGAAAGTACGTACAGGAGCTTGTAAGTATTGATCTTACAAGGAGTTTTGAAGAAAAGCTCAGAGTTATTAGAAATGGCGAATTGAAGTGCGATGAGGTAATTAGGGAGGCTATAAAGGTATTAACAGAGCACATAAGCAATGTTACCGAACTAGAAAGAGATTTAGAGAGAGAGGTATTCAAAATCATACCTATACAAAGTGCTTCGACAGAAAATCACTGCATAATATGCAAAAGAGCTGTAGATGAGAAGGGTTTCTGCATGTTTCATCATATTGCATATGAGAAAATCTTAAAAGGATATGAGAAGTGGAAGACATTCAATTTTAACTGGCATGAGTATCTCAGGAAGCTCATAAAATTAAAATCAACAGGCGTATATGTGAAGGAGGTTGCTGAGTATTTATTGAAAAATGCTTGTTTACCGTGTAATGAGCCCAGATATTTTAATTAATACCCCATCTAATTGAAGCGCCTTACCAGCTATATTAACTTCACTAATGCCTCTCATGGCATTTCCTACAACTCTTTTGATATTTAAATCGAATAACAAATAACCTGTCTGTAAAATTGCTAGCTTTCCAGCAGGGCATTCAATACTACTTCTGTATGCTATAAATGTTACTTGGTCTAGAAACTGATTGTTGTCCCCCTTGGTCATGTACAACATTTTTCCGGAGCAATTTATTATACCAATTACTCTGTGTATCACGTACTCCCCACGATCATTTTTAAAAATTACTACATCACCTAAGTTAATGTTTCTACTTGGCAAAATTATTACTATATCTCCTTCATAGAGTAGCGGATTCATGCTATAGCCTTCTACCACTGCTATGACAATCTGCTTCCAGAAGTAATATGCAACATTTGCATATATGAGAAGCAATACAAAGATTATTAGTATTGCTGATTCAATTGCTTTAATTAGCTTATTCACTACTCCTCTTCCTCACTAAGCTCAGATATGTCCAGCTCAATAACGTTCTCAGTTCTAGAAGCTTCCTTTCTGCTTATCGTAAATGACTTCCTCCTCGCACCCTCAATCTCTATATCTTCACCCCCAACCTTCATCTTCGATACTACCCCACGCCACTTAAAGCCGCAATTTGGACATTCAAACATACCCATTATTGTTACGGTGACCCTGCCTGCCGCATCAGGAAGTGGAGCAACTAACTGCCATGTTTTTGTAGGCGATGTTACTGTAGTTCCACATTTAGGACACTTGTTAGAAGTCTTTTGAATATCTTTTTTCGGCATTTTTAGTCACACAAGTGCCTTTCTTCTTGCTAAATATAAATCTTATTAAACTACTGAAAACAATTTTAGCTTTGTGTTTATTAATCTTGCTGGAGGTGCCTTGATGTGAATAACCCGTTCATCATAAGAAATGTAGATGCGCTTCAGGTACTAGACTCGAGAGGAGATCCAACAGTAGAAGTAGTTATTGAAACAGTTGGAGGTGGTATTGGAAGAGCTATAGCTCCTGCTGGTGCGTCTAAAGGAAGATACGAGGCGGTGGAGTTAAGGGATGGTGACCTATCCAGATTCAAAGGGAGAAGTGTTCTTAAAGCTGTCTCCAACGTCATTAACTATATTGGCCCCGCAATTCACGGAATGGATGTTAGAAGGCAGAGAGAGATAGATAAGATAATGATTCAACTTGATAGTACGCTCAATAAATCGAGACTAGGTGCTAATGCTATACTTGCCACGAGTCTTGCTGTGGCAAAGGCTGCCGCTGATACGGCAAAAATGCCTCTCTTTCAGTACCTGGGGGGTATAAATGCGAGAACTCTGCCCATCCCAATGCTCAACATAATTAATGGCGGTGCTCATGCAGGAACCGAGCTTGCTGTTCAGGAATTCATGATAGTCCCCATAGGGTTCGACACGTTCTCCGATGCTATTAGGGTTGCTGTTGAGATATACAAAGAGCTTAAATCTGTATTAAAGAGTAGATATGGAGCTAGCGCTGTCAATGTTGGAGATGAAGGGGGTTATGCGCCTCCAATGAAATACGTAAGAGAAGCTATAGAGACGCTGAGAATAGCCATAAAGAGTAGCGGCTATGATTTAGAAAAGCAAGTTAGAATATCGCTCGATGCTGCTGCTACACAGTTCTATGACGAAGACAAGAAGGCATATAAAATAGATGGAAACATGCTTACAGAGGATAAGCTTATAGAGTACTGGAGGGATTTGGCCGCTGAATACAATTTGCTAAGCATTGAAGATCCATTTTATGAAGAAAGCTTTGAGGCTTATGCTCAGCTTAAAAAAGAGTTGAAGGGTAGTGTTATTGTAATTGGCGATGACTTAATTGTAACAAATGTTACAAGGCTTTTGACAGCATTAAAGCAAGGCTCTGTCTCTGGTGTTATAGTTAAACCAAATCAAGTTGGAACTCTTTCTGAAACTCTAGATTTCATAGGTGTAGCAAAAGCTAATGGTATTTATACAATAATAAGTCATAGAAGTGGAGAGAGTGAAGATAATACAATAGCTCATATTGCTGTAGCTGTAAATGGTCCATTTATAAAGACAGGGGCACCTGCAAGAGGCGAGAGAACTGCGAAATATAATGAACTTCTAAGGATAGAAAGGTATCTGGGTGGAGAGGCTATATATGCTAGTAAAATTGTAAGCATTTAAACATCAGAACTGGGTTCTTCATCATATTAAAATTTTAATATTTTCAGCAGCGCCTCGGGCCTCATCATATAACGTGTGAAGTACAATAACTTTAACATACATCTGTTTGCCGTTAGGAAGCTAATATTCTTTCAACATCCTTTTCATTCTTTAATTTGGTGAAGCTTTAATAGACGAAATGTACTTTGAATTAATTATGTACTTATCTAAAACCTAGGAAGCTAAGAGATTCTGGGTCTTATACATGGTAACGAATTTACCTGCTGAAGCTAAGGCTAAGTTCGTTAAGTACATGGAAGCTAAGACACCGGAAGAGAAACTAAAAGCCTTGGAGGAATTCCTTTCTGCTGTTCCTAAGCATAAAGGTACCGAAAACTTGGTTCGCTGGATTAGGAGAAGAATGGCTGAACTAAGAGAAGAAATTGAAGAGAAGCAACGGAAAAGGGCTGGCAGTAGTGGGCTGCAGTTTTTTGTAGAGAAGGAGGGAGCCGCACAGGTAGTTCTCGTAGGATACACGAAAGTTGGAAAAAGTGCTTTATTAAAGTACTTAACAGGAGCTAAAGTTGAAATCTCAGACGCGCCTTACGCTACAAGGTTTCCTGTTGTAGGTATGATGCCATACAAGGATATACAGTTTCAGCTTGTTGAAGCGCCATCCATAATACCTGAAGGCGGGGGTTGGAACACTAAGGTTGTAGGATTGATAAAGAATAGCGATGGCGTGATTATAGTTTTAGACGCTGCTAAGGATGTTGATTCGCAGTTAAATGGTTTGCTAAGTTTCTTAGAAGGCCATGGAGTCGTTTTAGAGAAACCCCGTGGTTACGTTGAGATTGAAAGAGCACCTTCTGGAGGAATTAGGGTGGTGAATTATGGAATATTAAAGTGCACTGAAGATAACATAGTTACACTTCTAAATAGCTATAGAATATATAATGCCATAGTTAAGGTATATGGAGAGGTAGATTTAGATGATGTTGAAAAAGCGCTTTTTGAAAGAATTGTATATAAACCTGCTATAGTCTTAGTCAATAAAGTAGACCTTATTACTGGTGAGCATGCTAAAACTCTGGAAAAGTACTTGTCCATGAAAACCCCCTTGCCATTGATGTTAGCCTCAGCTGTAAAAGGCTTTAACAAGGCTTACTTAGGTGAACTCCTCTTCAATATACTGAATATTATAAGAGTCTATACAAAACCTCCTACAGGCGAGCCTTCTTCAAAACCCCTAATACTAAAGAAAGGATCAACAGTACTAGATGTTGCAAAAGCTATACACAAAGACTTTGTAAAGAGGTTTGCATACGCAAGAATTTGGGGAAGGTCAGCAAAATATCCAGGACAAAGAGTTGGTTTAGATCATGCTCTCGATGATGGAGATATTGTTGAAATTGTACTTAAAAAATACTAACACTATAGCTAACATAATAACTTAAAAATCTTACACAAACTACTCTGCTTTGCATTTAGGTGCATACTATGGCTGTGAAAAAATTGATATTAGTTACAGCAAAACATTTGCCTCAACATAAATACTTCGAGAGCCTAGCTAAGCAACTATCTAAAGAGCTAAACGTGCCTTTAGATGTAATTGAAGAGGATTACATATTTGTGAATACCTATGGCGAAAAAGATGAATTTGGAATGGCATGGTTACCGCAACTATTTGCTGAGATAGACGGTGAGATAAAGCCTATATTGACACGCTTACCAATTAATGAAAAGACACTTGATGTTGACCTAGAGAAGGCGAGAGCAGTAGCCCTAAGCACACTAAATGTAAAAGTATAGTAATTGACTTCAGATTTTAATCAGCTCTACTCTTCCTCTGTGTATTCTTTTTCCTCTTCTTCAGGTGTAGTAATGTTTTTAGCTAGTTCCTCGAGCTTTTCCACACTATAGTTGTCTATATACGGAGCGACAATGAAAATTTTTGAGTCAAATACACTATCATCTATCCACTCATTTTCAAAACTAATTAAATATACAGGTATTTCGAAAGACGCGTAATCTCCCTTTCTCTTAAGATTATATTGCGAGTAAAGCTCATACTGTTCCTTGCTAATAGGTAACTTTACACTTATTTCCTGCTTATGCCTCATAATAATTAGGTCAGATTTTTGAGGATCCCACAACTCTAAAGCTTTAAGAACTACATCCTTGAGAACTTTGCTTAAATCTCCTTCAACAAGAGTTTTCTCTTTTATTTCACCTAGTTCAGCCCTCATAATAGTTACTTTCACGCAGTATCACACTTAGGATGTTTTAGGTAAACTGATGCTGTAACACGCTTTTAAAACTATTTTAACCTGGTGGTAATATTAATGAGATTGCTATAAACATAATACCTAGCATGAAGAGTACAAGACCCAGATACTTCACATTCATTCTCCAAAATGCTTTGAATAACTTTACTAAGCCTACAGTTACATAGTATATTATCACTATACCTATTAAAACTACGCCTAGCCATGCAAATACCCTTGCTAAAACGCTACCACTATTTAATACTACTGAAAAGTGACTTAGGATCTCAGATAGTGCTTCTACACCCATTTTAAATACCCAAAAACTTTTGTAGCAAGTTTTATATAATAAAAGTTGTGTGTCTCTTTACATAGCTATGATGAAGGTTAAAAGCGCTGAAAATATGATGAAGGCCCATAGCTGATAAGATGGTTCTACACTTTTGTTAAACATTAAATAAAGATCAAGTTATTTTAGAGCTTCCTGCAATGTCTTCCCATGAGATGTTCAATGCTGTAAAGAGTTGTTCTAGTGAAGTTCTCATAGCTTCTAAGTATTTCTGAACATCTATTTCTGTTATCTTAGCTAGCTGTACGGGCTTTACACCTTCCTTGGACTTCACCTTAATGTATGCAACAACATCGCCTGCTGCCATTTGCATACCATATCTCTGCAACATTAATGCAGCCTTAACATGCTGGGGTGTACTCTTTTTGTACTCCGATAAAGATTTTGAAAGTGTTGTTTGAAATGCAACCTCATCTAATGTGAGAAGCCTATGCTTTAGTAAGAGATAGTGCTTTTCAAGCTCATTTCTTATCCTGCTTATAACCTTAAAAGCGTCCTCAGGTTCTTCTATTGTTGAAAGCTCTTTAAGTATGTATGCAAAAAGTTTCTTTATAAATTCAGGTGTGTTTCTCTTCTTACCAACCATACCCTTAACGTCTATTTCACCATTGGGTAACACGCCTACATAATTCTTCTTTAGTGCAGGAAATGCCACAAATTTGTATGTCTTATCAACTTCTAGCTCAAGACCAAATGCTTCCTCAACCCATTTCCTCAATTCATTTAATTTCTCCTCATCGGGATTCCACACAAATAACGAGTCTGTATCACCATATAGAACATGTAAACCTAGCTCCAGGGCTTTATCCTTGGTAGCAGTTATTACCTTTCTTCCAAGGGCAGTAACACTTTCTGCTACTGATGGAGCGTAGAATGAGAAGTTCTCAGCGCCAAACACTCCATAAGCTGCATTAATGAAGACCTTCATAGCCCTCTGAACAACATCATACCAACTCCTTATGCTCTCATCAAGACTCTTATCCTTTGCCTTCTTCTTATACAACCTAACTCTGAAGTCCCTAAGTAACCCAACAATAGTCGATGTTATACCAGGTCTATCAAGACACACTTGGTGTATTATTCTATTTTGTTCGTCAATAACGTTCTCTACTTTGTTACAGTTACCGGGCTCGGGATCAATGGTTTCATAACTAAGATTCCACTTCTTCATTATTGACGGGTATAGTGAGGCGAAGTCTAATACAGTTACATTAAAGAATATTCCTTGTGGAGGCTCCATGACTATAGCTCCAGCGTATTTCTTCCCCTTTATTATAGCCTCTGTTACCTTCTTGCTCTTTAAACGAAGTATATCGTCTCTTCTAGGAATGAGGTATCCTCTCCTTCTATGCTCCCAGTAAAACAAATTCTTTATCCAAACAGAAACCGTAGAGCGTATTAAATCCTCAAGACCAAGCTTACTAATACGCATTAGCAATAGCATGAGCTTCCATACCAATTCATTTGAAAAAAGTGTTAATTCAAGAGTTATTTGAGCATCTCTCAAATTGTACTTAATAAGCTCTTCTAAACTTGTTTTGCTCAAATCTGTATCAAGCTGTACTTTGCCAATGCCGAGCAATGCTTGAGCAATTGCGTCTAAATTCGTTTCCTTATATTTAGATTCAAAAGCGTAGACTTGAATTGCTTTATTACTGAAGAACTTATATAAATCTATGTGTAGTGAATTTCTAAACTTCACCTCATACTCAACTCTATTGCCTTTAATAACCTTCCTAACCTCTATACCTAACAACTCTTTATCAATACCTAGTTTCAATGCTCTACCAAAGAGGTATCTAAAGTCAAAATTATCACCATTGAACGATATGATTATGGGATATTGTTGTATTAAGTGCATAAAGTCTAGTATCATGCTTCTCTCATTATCATATATCTCAATTTCAGTGTCTTCCGCAGAGATCTTCTTATCTACCTTCAAACCCTCTCTATTTAGTACAAAGACTTTCTTCATTCCATCATTTGCAGCAATAGCTATGGCCATTATGGGATATTCTGCTGCCTCAGGTGATGGAACCCTTCCTTCAAACGGTGTGTAAACCTCTATATCAACAGCTACTCTCTTTGGAGAGAAACCTTTCGCTTCAAATAGTTTAGCGAAGTGCAACGCTATATCTATGTATTCCTTGGACTTCAGTTCCAGGCTTTTAGTCATATCCTCTAATAGTTTTTTCTCATCTATCCCAGCTTCCTCTACAAAGTTAGGCCCTGCTGTACTATAAGGTATGCCAGGTATGAGCCTGTTGTCGTAAATGTAGTTTATATGGTATCTTATGTCAGCTTCCCAAGCCTTAGCAACCTTGCTTCTCAGGTACCTTACAGCAAGAGGATCCTTTGTAACAATTTTTGTAAGGATTCTCTTAGTGTTGTAAAGCGTATCAAATTTTTCGACAAGTTCAACATGATCAAAAGAGGTGTGTCCAATTATTTTCTTTATCACATTATCGCTTTGATTGCTAAACTTTTCAATAGGTATGTCAGTTAAGAAGTAGGGCTTATGACCAGTTCTATCATACAGAAAGAGAAGTTCGTGAGATTTTGGATCATAGAATATTAGTACTGCTTTCTTAGCGTCACCATCGTAATCCACTTGTAATAAATATGCTGAGTTAATGCTTTCCACAACATTTCTCTTTATGAGAAAAGGCTTTGCCATGACATTGAGGTTCGTATTTGCTGGGACTAAGACCTTAATTATGGCGGTGTTTAGAACTTTGTATTCTACCTCTTTCACATCCTCACCAATAGCTTTAGCTATAGTTTGTGTAGAACCCTGTATACGATCTGCTGATTCTCTTTGTTTAGATGCCTCTACTACCTGAGCCTCCTTCACTTCATTGGATTGCTCAGATGCTTTAGAAGTTTCTAGAGTGCTTGCACTCTTTGACGTTGAGCTTTCACGCTTCATGAACTCTAGCAATGACTTGTTCTTGCTACTCTTCTTCATTATAATACCCTTTATTGGTCATGAGATTAGCAAAGCACACAACATCTCTATTTTAAGTACTATTCCATAATTAATTTATAAGTGTAGCTAGTCTAAAAAAGAATTAATTCAAAAACTATTCTTAGTTGAATTAACTGCATTAAAGTAGGCTTTAACATGTATATCTACCTCCATGGAAAAACGCCTACGAGTACTTCATATTCCATCTTCTTCTTATCGTACTCATCGCGTTTCATTACCGGCTTTGCTGGTACTCCAGCGACAACGGCATAAGGCTCAACACTTCTTGTTACAACAGATCCTGCTGCTATTACTGACCCCTTTCCTATTTTAATACCAGCAATTATTGTGCTGTTTGCACCTATTATTACATCATCTTCCACTACTGTTTCTACAATTCTTCTACTAGGCGGATATCTGTCATTAGTAAATACAACTCTAGGCGCTATAAATACTCTGGAACCTATTAACACTTTTGGTGGTATGTAAACAGCTGACTGTATTACTGTGTCATTTCCTATAGTTACATAACCATCTAGTATAGTGTAGGAACCTATCTTACACCTATTACCTATATTTACATTCTCTCTAATGAGCACATTATGACCCGTCTCACATCCATTGCCAATTGAGACTCCTTCATAAATTACCGTTCCGCGCCTAATGATACAGTTATCCCCAATAGAGCTCCCGCTACTCACTCTATCTAGCATTAAATGAAGTTCTGTGCCTTCTTTCGCAACTCCTATATCTTCTAGCCTTTCCATTAACTTCACTATTTTATCTCTAGTGGGATAGCCTATCGTAACACTATCATCTATGTAAGATCTTGTACCTATCTTAGTAAGCCCATATATACTCACATTATTACCAATAAGAACGCGCGGGCTCAGTACTACTCTTGAACCTATATACTGTTGCATCATACTCGCCTTGGCACACAATTGCTTAACTCAAAACAACACAATAATATAAAAAACTTTATACTTTGGATAAATAATATTAAAAGCGAGGTGCTTATAGTCATGCCAACAACAGTAAATAAGTATGTGTATCAATTCGAAGAAGCTGATGAAAAGAATAAGAAACTGTTTGGAGGTAAAGGAGTAAGCTTAATACAGATGTCAAAGCTTGGGCTACCAGTACCACCAGGATTTATAATAACTACAGATGCGTGTGTAGAGTTTTATACACCTAGAAAAGCTGAAATAGAAGAGCTTGAAACCGAGCTCTCAAAGAATCCCCCACCTGAAGTGAGGGACAAGGTAATTGAAAGAATCTGGAGTATTATAAACTCATTACAGCTACCTCCAGGGCTTTGGGAACAAGTAGTGGAACACATGAAAGTGCTTGAGCAGAAAAGTGGTAAGAGGTTTGGTAATCCGGAAAACCCACTGCTAGTTTCAGTGCGCAGCGGAGCTCCAATTTCAATGCCCGGCATGATGGACACAGTGCTAAATCTTGGTCTTAATGACGATGTAGTTAGAGGGCTTGCAAAGCTTTCTGGTAATGAGTGGTTTGCTTATGACGCATATAGGAGATTTATAAACATGTTTGGAAGAATTGTTCTAGGTATTGATGAAAGACACTTCAATGCGGTCTTTGAGGAGCTCAACGAGAGGTTCAAGAGGGAAGCTGAAGAGAAGTTTGTTGATGAGCTCAAGATTATCAGAGAGAAAATACCAATTTACATACCCAGATTAGATGCCCAACCGCCAAGAGAACTTGCACCAAGGCTTTGGCAAAGGTCTGTAGAATACTTGAAGGAGCTTGTAGAGAAGTATAAAGATGTTATCAGGAAGTACTGGGGAGAGTTTCCGCAAGATCCGTGGAAGCAATTAGAACTTGCAATTAAGGCTGTATTCAGGTCCTGGATGAATCCGAGAGCCATATTCTATAGGATAATGAATAAGATAACACCAGAAATGGCTCACTGTACTGCCGTAAATATAGTTACAATGGTCTTTGGTAACATGGGTTGGGATAGTGGAACAGGCGTTGTATTTAGTAGAGATGTTGCAACAGGTGAAGATGTACTCTATGGGGAGTTCCTGCCAAATGCTCAAGGAGAAGATGTTGTTGCTGGTGTGAGAACCCCCTACCCTGTAGCAGAACTTAAGAAAATATCACCAGAACTCTATGACCAGCTTTACAAAGCATCAAAACTACTAGAGAAAGTCAATAAGGACGTGCAAGACATAGAGTTTACTGTTGAGAGAAGCAAGCTATACTTCCTGCAGTGCAGAGATGCCAAAATGACCCCACTAGCAAGAGTTAAGACAGCTGTTGACATGGCTAAAGAAGGAATTTTATCAAAGGAAGAAGCTATACTAAAAGTGTCGCCGGAGCACGTCATACAACTGCTATATCCAAGAATAGACCCTAAGGCCAAAGTAACACCAATAGCCAAAGGCTTACCGGCATCACCAGGTGCAGTTAGTGGTCAAGTAGTGTTTCACCCTGATGATGCTGTAAGGTGGGCTAAGGAAGGTAAGAAGGTTGTGCTAGTGAGAACAGAGACAAAACCTGATGATGTTCACGGATTCTATGCTGCCGTAGGTATTTTAACAAGTAGAGGTGGTATGACAAGCCATGCAGCTGTTGTTGCAAGAGCTATTGGAAAAACTGCTGTAGTAGGCGCTGAAACCATTGAGGTGCATGAAGAAGAAAAATACTTTAGAATAGGCAACCTTATTGTCAAAGAGGGGGACTGGATTACAATAGATGGCAATACTGGTAATGTTTACTTAGGTGTTGTCCCAACAGTAGAGGCAGGTCTTATACCAGAGCTCGCAGAGCTTTTAGAGTGGGCTGATAAAGTCAGGAGACTTGGTGTTAGAGCTAATGCTGATGTTCCTGCAGATGCTGAAATTGCTTTAAAGTTTGGTGCTGAGGGTATAGGGCTACTAAGAATAGAGAGAATGTTTAGAAAGCCTGAGAGATTAGAGTTATTACGTAAGGTTATTTTAGCCGAAAGCGGTGAAGATAGAGTCAAGTACCTTAAGCCGCTAGCAAAAATGATTAAGGAAGACTTTAAGGAGATATTTAAGATAATGAATGGTAAACCTGTAATTGTAAGACTCATAGATCCACCACTTCACGAGTTCTTACCGAAACCAGAAGAGATTTTGAGAGAAATATACGAATTGAAGATGAGAGGATCTGATGAAAAGGTAATTAAAGAGAAGGAGTGGCTGTATAAGAGAGTGCTGGCACTGCAAGAGGCCAACCCAATGCTTGGACACAGAGGTGTAAGAGTGGGTATAACATATCCTGAATTCTACTACTACTTATCTACAGCCATACTTGAAGCAGCTGCAGAACTCAGGAAGGAGGGCTACAATCCTGTAATTGAAATAATGATACCACAGGTAGCTGATGTTAATGAGATTAGGTATGCAAAGCAGAAGGCTATACTACCAGCTTTAGAAGACGTGAAGAAGAGGTATGGTATAGAGTTAGACATTAAAATAGGTACTATGGTTGAAACTGTAAGAGCATGCCTTACTATGGATGAAATAGCAAAGGAGGTAGACTTCATAAGCTTTGGAACAAATGACTTAACACAAGCAACCTTTAGTTTCAGTAGAGATGATGCTGAAAATAAGTTCTTACCACTATACCTACAAGAAAAAATCATACCAGTTAATCCATTTGAAACCCTTGATATTAAAGGTGTCGGAAAGCTAATTGAAATGGCTGTTAGAATGGCTAAGAGTAACAATCCAAAAATAGAAATAGGGATTTGCGGAGAGCATGGTGGTGACCCAACATCAATAATGTTCCTCCATAAGGTAGGACTTGACTATGTTAGTGCATCACCCTTTAGAGTGCCTGTAGCAAGGCTTGCTGCAGCTCAAGCTACACTAAAGCAAGAGTAATTACTTAGTACGGATTGTATAGTGCTACCTTCATCTATGTTTATTCAAAGTAACACTAGTAAGCTTTTTTATTTTGCTTTCCACAATACCTTACTGTATTTTAGTGAGAAGGTTTTATAGCTATGTCAAAAAATGAAGTGATGTTAAGAGTTGAATCTGCTAAGCAACGCGATGTCGGCAAGAAAATCGCTAGAATTCCTAGGAAAACTTTTAAGGAACTAGGGATTGAGATTGGAGACTACATAGAAATTAGAAGTAATAAGGGTGTTACTGTTGCTCAGGCATGGCCTGCGTACCCTGAGGATGAAGGTTACGAGATTATAAGGATGGATGGATTTATGAGAGAAACTCTTGGTGTTAGTGTTGGAGATATTGTTGCTGTGAAAAAGGCTTACGCAGTTCCAGCACAAAGAGTCATTCTTGCGGCCGAAGAAACTGAATTTCTTGGAGCAGACTATGACCCAAGGTATAAAGAGTACTTCACCAGGAACTTATCCCAATATCTAAAGAGAGAACTTCTGCAAAAACCCCTAGTTAGAGGAGACGTTGTTGTTCTTTCATATTTTGGTTACTTCGGAAATCCAATTAGACTAAGAGTCATCTCCACTACACCGGCACAAATAGTTTACGTAACTGAGACTACAGAAATCGCTGTGAGGCTAGAGCCTATCAGAGGTGCTCCTGCAGGTGTTCCAAGAGTCACTTGGGAGGATATAGGGGATCTAGAGGAGGTTAAAGAAAAAATTAGAGAGATAGTAGAGCTACCGTTGAAGCACCCAGAATTGTTTGAAAGGCTTGGTATAGAGCCACCAAAGGGGATACTACTCTATGGACCGCCAGGCTGCGGAAAAACACTACTAGCAAAGGCGCTAGCTAATGAGACTGGAGCTTACTTTATAGCAATCAACGGCCCTGAAATAATGTCTAAGTACTATGGTGAATCAGAACAAAAGCTTAGGCAAATTTTTGAGGATGCGAGAAAGAATGCTCCAGCAATAATATTTATTGATGAGATTGATGCAATAGCTCCTAAGAGAGAAGAAGTAGTTGGTGAAGTTGAAAAGCGCGTAGTAGCACAGCTTCTAGCATTAATGGATGGGTTAGAGGAGCGGGGTAAGGTTATAGTCATAGGAGCTACAAACAGACCCGATGCAATTGACCCTGCATTAAGGAGACCTGGAAGATTTGATAGAGAAATAGAAGTACCACCACCAGATAAGAAAGCGCGAAGAGAAATTCTAGCAGTTCACACGCGAAATGTGCCTCTAGCTGAGGATATTGATTTGGATAAGCTGGCTGAGATAACATATGGCTATACAGGTGCAGACCTTGCTGCATTGGTAAAGGAGGCTGCAATGAATGCTCTCAGAAGATTCTTAAAGGAGCATGCAATAGACCTTGATAAGCCAATACCTTCAGAACTTTTGCAGAAGCTAAAGGTGACAATGGCTGATTTCTATAAGGCTATGAGAAATGTTGCACCCTCACTGATGAGGGAAGTGCTCATAGAGGTACCAGAGATTCATTGGGATGATATAGGGGGCCTGGATCTTGTTAAGCAACAGCTAAGAGAAGCTGTTGAATGGCCTATAAAGTATCCACACATATTTGAGCAAATGGGTATCAGACCGCCAAAGGGGATACTACTCTATGGACCGCCAGGCTGCGGAAAAACACTACTAGCAAAGGCAGCGGCTACTGAAAGCGGTGCTAACTTCATTGCTGTTAAGGGCCCTGAGGTACTCAGTAAGTGGGTTGGAGAGTCAGAGAAAGCTATTAGAGAGATATTTAAAAGAGCTAGAAAAGCCGCTCCCGCGATAATTTTCTTTGATGAAATTGACGCAATAGCCCCTGTAAGGGGGCACGATGTTTCTGGTGTTACTGACAGAATAGTGAACCAGCTACTAACAGAAATGGATGGTATAGAGGCTCTCAGAGGTGTTGTTGTTATAGGGGCTACAAATAGGCCTGATTTACTAGACCCTGCATTACTTAGACCTGGAAGATTTGATAGAATAATATATGTTCCACCACCAGACCTTAAAGCAAGGTACGAAATTCTAAAGATCCACACGAGGAAGATCCCGCTAGCTGAAGATGTAGATCTTGTTGAGCTGTCTAGAAAAACTGAGGGATATAGTGGAGCTGATTTAGAAGCGCTTGTTAGAGAAGCTGTCATGCTGGCACTCAGAGAAGATATAAAGCCCAGGCCTATAGAATTCAAGTACTTCATCAAGGCTATGGAATATGTAAAGCCAAGCTTAACAAGAGAAAGACTTGAGTCATATGAAAAGATTCAAGAGGAACTTGCAAAACGAATGCTCTATATGTAGCTATGCATTGGTAGATAATTAAAGTTAAAAGCTTGATAATGTTACAGTACATTTACTCCTTTATAGTGTATAATATGGACTGCAACTAAAAGTATTGATCTATGGTGGGACAAGGGTTTTTAACTATGTTGAAAAGAGAAGAGCTTTCAGTACTGCTTAAGGCTAAGCAGTATCGTCAATTTAGAAAAGAGTTTTTAAGTGAGCTTAGTAATGCATTGAATGGAAGGTATAGGCTTCTCCTTATACTAGCAGGGGATGATAGTAAAAAACAAGCTATTATGCTTTCAGATATACTCATAAATTTTTTCAAAAGATTTCTACAGGTAAAAGATTTCGCTAAGATACTTTACATATATCATGACGAGTTTGATGATGCTAAGACTAGAGCAAGAACTGTTAAATCTATTGTAAATAAGTACACCAAGAAGAAAAAGATTGCTATTAAAATAGAATTTTCAGTGTATGAAACCTCTGAGAAATATCTTGGCACAACATATCAGGGACTAGTCATGGATTTAGTAAATAGCTTAAGACCCTTAGATGTGGGGAGACTTATAGGCATAGTTGAAGGCGGAGGTATAGTAGTTTTACTAACACCAAAATGGTCTGAATGGCATAACAGAAAAAACCTGTTTCAAATGTCTTTAGCAGTGCCTCAGCATCCAGAGCCAAGAAAAGTATTTGTAAGGTGGTTTAAAGAGATTACACTAAATTGTGATGGCGTCTTCGTATATGATGTTGATGCTGATGAAATAATTAAAATTGCCTCACCAAAATTGCAATCAATTGAGAGAACAAGTATTATAATTCCACATGAAACAGCCTTTCCTATAGAGCTTTACCGCCTTGCTTTAACACAAGACCAAGTAAAGGCAATAAAGTGCATTGAATCCCTTATAGAGCCTCCTCAAAAGCCTTACAGAAGGGCCACAGTAATACTAATAGCTAATAGGGGAAGGGGCAAGTCGTGCGCTATTGGAATAGCGCTAGCAGGTCTCATAAAGAGCCTCTTAGAGGTTAAGAATAAGTTAAGAATAGCTGTTACTGCCCCATCGCTAAGTAACGTCCAGTCACTAATGTTGTTAGCCACAAAAGCTCTTGATGTTGTACAATTGAAGTATAAAGAGTTAAAGAAAGGTGATATGATTTACGAGATTAGAGGTGATAGGTTTAGCATAGAGTATTGGGAGCCTGCGGTAGTTCCTAAGCTAGATGTTGACATAGCTGTAGTTGATGAAGCTGCTGGAATACCTGTTCCATTACTACATAAGATTTGGATGAAATTTAAAAGAACAATTTTTGCTACAACAATACATGGTTACGAAGGCGCTGGAAGAGGTTTCTCTGTGCGATTTTTAAAGAGAATAAAAGAAGACAAAGAGACAATACTTACAATATACGAAATGGAAGAGCCTATAAGGTACTCAAGTGGAGATCCTGTTGAAAAATGGCAATTTAGAGTACTGCTACTCGATGCAGAGCCTGAAGAACTTGACGATATGGATTTAAAACTTATCAATGCAAAAGAATTTGTATACCTTAAATTAGATCCAGAAGAGCTCTATAGATTAGATAATGAAAAGAAGCTGAGATCCCTATTTGGTATATATGTTCTTGCACACTATAGAAATGAGCCTGACGACCTTGCAATGATGGCTGATGCTCCACATCATAGCATAAGGGCTCTGGCTCTAAAGAATGACAAAATAATTGCGGCAGCCCAGCTGGCTGAAGAGGGCCCTATCTCATCGGAATACTTACAGTCTCTATTGAGAGGGGGTAAGATTCCTGGAAACATAATTCCTGATAGACTGCTAAAGCATGGCAGGCTCAATGAGATAGGATCTGGTAGGGGGTGGAGAATAGTCAGAATAGCTGTTCATCCAAGTGTGCAAGGAAGGGGCATAGGGTCATTTCTTTTGCAAGAATTAGTAAAGGAGGCAAGTGAAAGGGGGTATGATTGGATTGGTAGTGGATTTGGAGCTACAGAAGAGCTTTTAAGATTTTGGATAAGAAACGGCTTTATTCCATTACATATTTCACCTGATAGAAACCCTGTTAGTGCTGAGTATACTGTTTTAGTATTAAAACCATTGAATGATATGTGGCACAGAATTGTTGATATACTATATAGAGAATTTGTGATAAAACTCTTGGAGAGCCTACATGATACATATAGAGACCTGGAGGTAGGTGTAGCATGGCAACTTTTAAAAGCCTATAACCTACGAGAGAGCTCTTGCACAAAACCTGTACTTACACCAATTCAATTAGATAGATTGCTAAGCTATATCGAAGGACATATGACATATGAGTCGTGCTGCGACATAATAACAATTATTATTAAGAGGTACTGGCAAAATAGTGATGAATGTAGAGTTTTATCACCATTTGAGGAAAAGCTTACAATACTTAAGGTTTTGCAGGGCTTGCCATGGGAAGTCTGTAGCGATATCCTTGGTAAGAGAAAAGCTGTTTTAATAGATGAGATGAGAGAAGTTGTGACTAAACTATTAGAGAGATATTTTGGTATTAGTAAGAAAAGCATTGACAGTTTTATAGGGCGTATAACTTTGGATTCTTATAAGCCTAGTAAAGTGGCTGGAGATGATGAGGAATGCAGTAGGTGAATAAGATGGGCAGACTGTCTTGGTCACAACTTGTAGCAGAAATAATGAGAAAAAGTGAGGATGTATATATGTATTGTTCTGCTTGTTCAAGTGCTACACAATGTGCAGAGCTTTTAGAAATGGTTACACCAATTGAGATAAAGATATTAGATGGTTGCTGCGCATGCCTTATTCAAATTCTTATAGAGGGTTTTACTGAACTTCCCACACTATTTATTCAGAGCATCAGTGAAGAAGATGAGGTTGTGTATATGTTGAGCGACGTTCTTTTAGATGTTTCAGAGAGTAGCATTACCATCATACCTAAGGAGAAAGTTGCTGAATATTTAGAGTATCTGAAGGAATTCGATGAAGAAAAAGCTAAAAAAGTAAAGCAATTCATAGAGTCTGTGCAAACATAAATATTAAACATGCTTTAAAAATGCATTAATATGTTCATTTTCTAGAGTTGCAATACCATAGAAGCCCATAGATATGGGGCCTGGATTTAATATAATTGTACTTTCTATTCTATCTATGCATCTAGATTCGTGTACATGACCAGAAAATACTGCAAGAGGTTTGTAAAGTTCAATTATTTTTCTAATAGCTCTTGAGCCAATGTGCTCTCCACTAAAAGCCTTATCACACATTGTGCCATAAGGAGGAACATGCGTTACTAGCACAACTCTATTGCTTCTAGTTTTAAGATGAGATTCTGCGATTTTAGTAAGTCTTTCTTCAATAGTTTCTTCAGAATACTCAAGCAGTGTATTAAGTGGTGTTATAGTAGAACCTCCAAAGCCTATGAAGAAATAGCCTTGATACTCAGTAACTTTTTCATGTAAATTTGTAAACATAGTTTCCTGTGCTTCAAACTCTATGTAGTGCTTTAGAATATCGATATTGCCTGGAACGCCCATAACTCTCTTAATGTTATACTTTTTCGCAATGTCAGTTAAAGATCTAAGCATGTGTATTGTTTTATATGGGTATCTATAATGAGCAATGTCACCACAGTAAATAATAAAATCTATCTTCTCCTCTTTCATCAATATACTCTCTATGTGCTCTAGCCTTCCATGAGCATCACTTATCACAAGAATGTTAATCAACTAACTCACCTTCATCACTATGTCTCAACACATTTTTTAGCATATCTAAACCACTTTCATCTTCAGCTTTATATAAAGCTTTTCTGAAGGCTTCTAATGGACGCGGCTCTACTCCCATAAACTCTGCCGCCGTCTTTATGTAAACATTTTGCGTCAATTTTATCTCTTTAATGAAATTTATGTAGTTCAAATCCCTAAATATGTGATGGTCTAAGATCATCACTTTTAGATAGGTCTCGTTTCTATCTATAAATGCATTTAAGAATTTTATAGAATGCTTCAAATCCTCTTCATAAAATGAATAGCCTAAGAGGTATGTTGGGGGTCCATCTATAATTGCTATTTCTGGTTTACAAAAGCTGTTTAATCTCATGTGCTCTTCTGAAGACCCACCTTCAATATCTGATGTAAAGAGAAGTGAGGTGTCATCTTCTACACATATGCTAATAACATAACCTAGCCTACTGTCTCTTCCGTGAGGCAGCGGCAAGCTAAGCAATATCATTGTAGATCCTACCTTAAGGCTTTTACCATCAGCAATAATAATGCTTTCAGCAAACTTCTTTATGGTGTTAAGGTATCTATGGGCCCGCATCTTTTGTGAAAAATTTATATAGTTATTGAAGTCCTTAATCAAAAACTTCTTTCCCTTAAAAACAGAGGGGTCTACAAATCTCCCTGGATCGTGGTGATCATAATGATAATGCGTTATTATTATGTACTCAGAGTCCCTAACTAAATCCTCTATTTTACTAAATATTTTCAAAAGCCACTTAACTTCTAAAACATGAGGAGGTAAACCATATCTTCTCGGTGCTAATGCAGCTGATGGGTCTATGAATATCGTCATATTTCTTGCTTGAATAAACGTAGCTTGTGATCTAACACCTAAACTTTCAAACCCAACAAGAATTACCTCCATGGTTATGCACTTTGCTCTACAATAAACATTGTTAATGCATTTGCTATTTCCTTGCCATGACATGTAATAGCTGTTTGAACATGTAATACTCTTTCCCCTTTACCAATGATGCAGGCCTTAAACTCTAGGTCCCCCAAAGTATCAGGCTGCGTAATGAAGTTTATAGTATGTGAAACCGCAACTAGGTACTCATCACTAAAAATTTGCATACGTGCAATGCTTTCTGCGGCAATAATTGATAACAACGCCAGTAGAGAGCCGTGGATATTGCCATACTGATCTATAAAATCCTGTGAAATCTCATATACAAGTTCAACACAGTTACTCACTTTATCTTCCCTAAACTCCTTGGCCTTCAAAATTTCCCTAAAAATTGCTGGGACTCCTTCAAGGGGGGTATGAGCTTCCGCCATCCCTACTTCACCTCTAAACTCAACAAAACTACTATGTGTATATTAATAAATATATTTATTTAGCGTATGCACCTGCCTAGAGCTAGCACCTGAAAACACTTTCTTAAGCTCCACAAATCTCATATTTTCCTTTAGAATGTGAGCAAGCGCTTCCTCAGTTATTGATGGAGCAACCAGAACTCCTACAGCTTTGAATCCTTTTTCATGGTAAAACTCCACATACCTTTTTAACTGCAATACAGCTGCAACCCCTGCTTTCTCGTTTTTGACTTCAACTACTATTAGTGTTCCATCATCTTTCTTAAGTAGCACATCCACTTTGCCGTATGGAGTTGAAATATCTGTTCCAATTATCTTAGCGCCCTTCTCTATTACGTCTACATTCATTGTTATTACCTTAACTATGTCAGCTTCTCTACCAACTACAACGAGACGTGTTGCAGTCAATCTACACACCCAGATAAAGTAAAGCTTACTAAATTCTACTAGTAATTCCTCAGGGGGTTGCAATCTACGTGAAATAATAGAGAGGTTTCCATTCTTACATTCATATCGTGTTATTGATTTGGGTGGCTGCCAGTTCAATGGCTCTACTTTTTGTGCTTCGTGAATAAGCAAGCTTCCATCAGGTTTCGCAATAAGTATTCTTAAACCATCTGGTGCATAGGAAGATGCTCTGCCTACGTACTCTATGCTCATGTTACCGGCTATCACTATTACATACCTATTTTTTAATTCATTTAACCTCGCTACAAGGTCATTGCAGAAGTTGTTTACATTTATGTTTATGCATTCCTCTGTTTGCATTAACAATACCTTTTCTGAATAAATTCTTTTACAAGCTGTACAAGTTCAGGAAGTGTTTTGCTGGCTCTTATGGTTAATGAGGCTGCCTCTTTATGCCCACCATATATTGCATTGAGCTCCTCTTTGTACTCACTTGCAAAAGCCTTGCAAAACTCTAGCGCCTTTCCATCTACAGACCTCGCAGTCACAACAAATTTTTTCTCCTCCTCCCTAATTAATAGCATTGGTATTTTGAATTTCTTTATAAACTCTGTTGACGCTATACCGAAAAGCCCTGCATAGATCAATGATTCAGCAGCATTAAAAGCTGCTATACCCCAGTTACACACCTTCTCAATTCTCTCTTCAATTCTCCTTAAAAGTGTTTGTAAAAGCCACTTAGCCTTAGAGTACTTCTCATTGTATTCCTTAGAGTTCCAAAACTCAATACCCTTAACAATAGCCTCCACAGAGCCCTTAATTAAAGCTTCATTATTGGGCTCCACGGCCAATACAAGCTTTATCTTATCTGCCACGTCTCTTATATGCTCATCCTCTGCATACCCACCTTCGCAAACACTAGCAACTCTTACTAAAGCTTGCTCATACTCATTTAGATTTCGAATTAAATGTGAAGCTAAGACTTCAGGTGTTGATTGTACTTGCTTCCAGAAAACCTTTACATTGAGTTGAAGATTTCTTAGAGTATCAACAATAGGCGCAGAAGATAGGTGATGATCTACTACAACTACAGTTAGGCCCTTGATCTTTGAAAGATTTTTCAATAGCTCAACAATTTGTAATGATATTGCCAGGTCTAGTAACACAATAACTTCTATTCCTTCTTTCAAAATCTTTATAATTCTATCTAAGTCTTCATGAAGTCTCCACGGATGTGAATATTTTAATAAAATTTTATCAGGAAAATAGTCAAGTAGAAAATGCCTTATGTAAAGTCCTGCGGATATAACACCATCGCAATCTCCATGATATATAACAGCAGATTTTACAGCCATCATAACACCTAACTTGTAGCTCCTTAATGTAACGCCTCAAACCTTAATCTAATCTTAGTAAAGTAAATTTATAAGTAATTCATAGCTTGTAAAATGTTGAAATACATGTAAAGTATTCGATAAGAATATAGCCTTAGTTAGACATTACACTACATAGAGTCTAAAATTTAAACGCTTAGTGTTGTCTATGGAGAGAATTGCTATAAACGCTGTTGTGCAAGCCTTTGAGGTCCTTAAGAAACAAAAGTATCACATAATCGGCTCACACAGTGCTGTAAAGAAGTGCTACTGGGTTCATAAAGCCCTTACAGAAAAAATGTTTTGTTACAAAGCTAAATTCTATGGAATAGAATCGCATCGCTGTATACAATTCTCACCCGCTATCCTATGGTGCTGGAATTACTGTCTCCACTGCTGGCGCTACAGGTCTAGAGGTGGTGCCTGGTTTCAATTCCCTGACATTGTAGATGATCCGAGATTTTTAGTAGAAATGGCTGTGAAGGAACACAGAAGAACTGTAAGTGGTTATAGAAAGTATCCTAATGTAGACAAGAGGATGTATGAAGAGTCTTTAAACCCTAAGCATGTAGCTATAAGTTTGACCGGTGAGCCAACACTATATCCGCGATTAAGTGAGCTTATAAGGGAGTTCCATAGAAGAGGCCTTACAACATTTCTTGTTACAAGAGGAGTTAGACCAGAGGTTTTGGCAAATTTAGATGAAGAGCCTACGCAACTCTATGTATCGCTTGAGGCTTACAACTCAGAGAGCTACACTAAGTTCAATAACCCCGTATCTGACAACCTATGGAGGAAAACACTAGAGACCTTAGAGATCTTACCCAGCTTCTCAGCACCAACAGTTATAAGAATAACCCTTATTAAAAGCTTTAACATGCATAAAGAAGCTGTAGAGTCCTGGGCAAAGCTTTTAAAAATAGCCCAGCCAACATTCATAGAAGTTAAGGCTTATATGCATATCGGAGCTTCAATAACAAGGCTTTCTAGAAGTGACATGCCTAGTCATACCGAGGTAAAAAGTATTGCTACATTACTTGCAGAAAAGCTTGGGTATAACCTTGTATCAGAAAGCATTCCAAGCAGAGTTGTACTGCTCTCAGCCTTAGACAAGCCAATTATAAGATATGGTAACCCCCCAATAACGTGGAGCGATGTTGATATAGGTGATGAAAATTCTGGAGAGTATGGAAATCTTAATGAAGCACCATAGGTTTTATACCACTTCGCTTTACAAACTATATAATGCGAAGCTTAGAACAGTGCCTACTTGCTGAAGTACCATGTTATCAGAGTTTGCATGGATAGATAGAAATGGCGCTATAAGGGTATTTAAAAAACTTTGTATAGATGGGCATGCTAATGAGTGCATCATAAGAATTGTAACACATATTCATAGTGACCACACTCTTCATTTAGGTAAAAGTATTGCATATTGCAAGCACATTGTAGGTACACCTATTACCCTAGACGTTTTAGAGGCATTAGGATACGGTGTTCCCAAGAATAAAAAGAGGACTCTGGAGTACGGCAAGGTAACGACTCTGGAAGAGTATGAAGTGAGGCTTGAGTATGCAGATCACATTCCAGGCACTGCACAGGTTGTTGTAGATCGCGAAGGGCTGGTAATAGCCTACACCAGTGACTTTAAAAATCCTGGTGTAAAGACGAAGATTATTGAGCAGCCTCATGTTTTAATCATTGATGCTACTTATGGTAATCCTAAGCATGTGAGGGAGGCTGAAGATGTTGTGTGGAGTAAGTTTGTAGAGCTCTTAAGAAAGCTAATGACGCAAGGCTCTGTAGCTCTTTATGCATACTATGGTAAAGCTCAGGACGCCATGATCAAATTGAGAGAGTGGGGTATTGATGCACCGTTTCTTCTCACTGCATCACAGTGGAGGGTGTATAAGATTATTGAGAAGTATGGATATAGGATTGAAGATGTCTTCCTCCTCGGGTCTAGGGAAGCTGAAGAGGTGAAGAAATCCGGGTGGTATTTAGAGATACGCCATACATCTGGTATTTCATTACGCAATAGCGATGCAAATTCGCACATAATTTTAACAGGAAGGTTATTGAAATCTATTGTAAAGGTGAATTCAGGTAATGTGTGGATTGTTGGTATAAGCGGTCATGCAGACTTCAATGACCTAGTGTATTATGTAGACTTTTCAAGACCTGACTTACTTGTAGTAGACGGTTATAGAAGTGAGCATGCCCAAGCCTTTGCATCATACATTAAGGAGCATCTTGGAATACAATCAGTTGTACTTCCAGTTGATATAACGACATAGAGTTGACATACCATAAGCTTATTTTAAATTTATAAGAGTGGCTTACAAAAGTACAAATCAATACAGAGCCTTTGGTGTTAAAGTATGGAGTATGTTTACGCAGTACTCCTACTTCATACAGCAAAAAAGGATATCTCAGAAGATAATGTGAGGAAGGTTCTAGAGGCTGCAGGAGTAGCTGTAGATGACATTAGATTGAAAGCATTAGTCGCAGCAGTTAAGGAAATAAATATTGATGAGGTGCTGAAGTCCTCATTTGCCATGCCCGTTACTCCAGTAAGTGTACCTGCAACTACAACACCAGCTGCGGCTGAGCAGAAGGCTGCTCCGAAGGCTGAGGAGAAGAAAGAGGAGGAGAAGAAGGAAGGAGTATCAGAAGAGCAGCTAGCTGAAGGACTTGCAGCACTATTTGGATAGCCACCAGAAATAATTGTTTTAGAGTGCATAGTCATAAAAGAAAATATTTTTAATTAACATAGCTCAGGATACTATTATAACTTTGCAAATCTGCAAAGAGAAGTGAAAGTTATTATGACAAAACCCATTAACGAGTCAATCTATGTTACAAAGATGTTTAGTGAAAAAAGGTATAAGAGAGCACAGTGTAATAGTTGTAAGGCTTATTTTTGGAGCATTGTGAGTAGAGAAAATTGCGGAGATGCGCCTTGCGCCGATTACACGTTCTTCGATATCCCCGTTAAGAGAGCACTAAGTTATAGAGAGGTTAGAAATCTGTTTCTCGATTTCTTTAAGAAGAAAGGTCATGAAGTGATAGAGCCAAAGCCTGTTGTCGCTAGGTGGAGAGAAGATCTATACCTAACCATAGCCAGCATTGTCGTTTTTCAACCTCATGTTACCTCAGGAATTGTTGAGCCTCCTGCAAATCCCCTGGTGATAGCCCAGCCCTGCATAAGACTTGAAGATATAGATTCTGTGGGACTTACGTTAGGTAGGCATCTCACTAACTTCATTATGGGAGGGCACCATGCTTTTAACTATCCCAATAAATATGTGTACTGGGTTAATGAGACAGCAGAGTATGCAAAAGAGTTTTTTGTAGAAGAGCTTGGAGTGCCTGAGGAAGAACTTGTATTTAAGGAGTCGTGGTGGGAGGGTGGGGGTAACGCTGGGCCATCATTTGAAGTGGCTGTGGGAGGTCTTGAATTAGCAACGCTTGTTTTCATGATGTATAAAGTTGATGAGAGTGGCTATGTAGAACTTCCATTAAAGATAGTTGATACAGGTTATGGTATAGAGAGAATTGCCTGGTTTGTTCAGAAAACCCCTACAGCATTTCATGCTGTCTACGGAGACCTTGTAAGAGAATTCCATAGACTTCTTGACATTCCTGAACCTGATGAGGATATTCTTTATACATTGGTTAAAAGATCTGGTAGATATAATCTTGCCGATGCAGAAGACTTCAATAAAGCTGTAGACATTGTTGCTAGTGAGTTGAAATTAGATAGTGTAGAGCTGAAGGAAGTGCTGAGGAGGGTATTTGACATTTATGCAATACTTGATCATACAAAAACCATAGCCCTTATGTTAGCTGATGGTGTAGTCCCTTCGAATAGTGGTGAAGGCTATTTAGCAAGGCTTGTCATAAGGAGAACTCTGAGAAGATTAAGTAGACTAGGGGCTAGTGCAAGGTTAGGGGAACTAGTAAACAGGCAGATAAGTTTTTGGAGCGATATGTTCCCAAAAATGATGAAGCATAGACACATAATACTGGAGATTATTGAAATGGAAGAGGATAAGTTTAAAGAGGTGCTTTCTAAGGTATCAACAATTGCTACAAAGTACTCTACTAGGAGGAGCCCAAGTACCGAGGAGCTAATACAACTTTATGATTCGCAAGGAATACCTCCTGATGTACTTTCGCAAGAGCTTGAAAGGAGGTTTAATATCAAGCTTGAGATACCGCATAACTTTTACTCATTGGTAGCTTCACGTCATAGCAAACCTAAGGTTTTGAAGGAATTTGAAGAATTAGCAGTACCAAAAGATGTTATTGAATGGGCTAGTAAGATGCCTGAAACTAGGAAGCTATTTCACGAAGACCCATATATGAAGGTGTTTAAAGCTAAGGTGCTAGGTGTACATAGAAACTACGTGGTGTTAGATGTAACAGCTTTTTACCCTGAGGGTGGAGGTCAGCTTGGTGATAGAGGGTATCTAAAATCTCAAGAAACTGCGTATAGAGTTATTGACACGAAGAAAGTTGGAAACGTTGTAATACATATTGTTGAAAATGGTGCGGGATTAAAGGAGGGTATGGAAGTTATTGGCGAAATTGATTGGAGTATTAGATATAGGAGGATGAGGCATCATACAGCTACACATATTCTACTTGGAGCACTTAGACAGGTACTGGGAGAGCATGTATGGCAAGCTGGTGCAGAAAAAACAGAGTCTAAGGCCAGGCTTGATGTAACGCACTACAAGGTGCCTTCAAGAGATGAAATAGAGAGAATAGAAATACTTGCAAACAATGTAATAGACATGGGGCTGGACGTAAATATCACTTACATGCATAGAAATGATGCTGAGAAAAAATATGGATTTACACTATACCAAGGCGGGGTGCCAATGACATCCGTAATTCGTGTTGTAGAGATACCACAGTGGGATGCTGAAGCATGTTTTGGTACACATGTTAGGAATACTAGAGAGGTTGGTGTGTTAAAGATTATTAATGTGGATAAGATTGCTGATGGTGTTATAAGATTCGAATTTACTGCAGGAACAGCTACTGCAGACTATATTAAGCATCTTGAGAGTAAAATTACAAGAATTGCAAGTATGCTAAATTCAAGCTTTGAAGATGTGGATAAGAGAGTTGAGGGAATAGCTAGAGAATTCGAGAATATGAGAAGTCTGCTTAAAAACTATAGAGAATTCCATCAAAACATGTTGCTAGAGCAAATATTGAAGCACGCGGAAAATTTAGATAAGACCAAGCTTTATACGCTAAAAACAGAGATGTACGATGAAGAGGTGCTAAAGAGTGTTATACTAAAAGCTATAAACATGATGCCAAACCTAGTACTCATAGCTTTACAACCAAAAGAGCAAAAGACTTTCCTTGAAATATCTCTAGGGCAAGAAGCAGTACAATACATAGATGCAAGAGATATTATAAAAGAACTTTCAAAACACGTAAGGATAAAGGCTGGCGGGAAAAAAGACCATGTAACTGGTATGGTAGAGGGTATAGGAAAGGAGCTTGAAGACATTATTAGAGGAGCTATTAAAGGAATAATAGAATCCAAAATCAAACAAAAATAAAAACCCTGCACAACAAATCACTTGTTAAGACCGCCACATAAATAAAAGGGCCCGTAGCTCAGCCAGGAAAGAGCGCCGGCCTTCTAAGCCGGTGGTCCGGGGTTCAAATCCCCGCGGGCCCGCCACACAATTGAATACTGAAGTAAATTTAGCTCTAATTTTTACGGCAA